>Ga0209956_1000008_pt1 | contig 176283 bp, 131 predicted proteins | sample SalPon2A_C_D1_MG_FD_185720 | JGI IMG/M metagenome (GOLD analysis project Ga0209956, IMG submission 185720) | Soil microbial communities from South San Francisco under conditions of wetland restoration - Salt Pond MetaG R2A_C_D1_MG (SPAdes)... | ecosystem: Environmental > Terrestrial > Soil >...
GGCAAGGCTGGAGTACCTCCTGGCCCAGGGGGTCAAGGAGGGTCTGGTCGAGAGGGTGAAGGACTGGCCGGGGATCCACTTCGGCAAGACCCTGTTGGAAGGCCGGAGCCTTCTGGCAGGCAAGTGGATCGACCGCACCAGGAAGTACCGCGCGAAGGTGCAGGGCAAGGAGCTGCGGCGCAAGGAGTACGAAGAGACGCTCACGGTGGAGCTCAAACCCCTGCCGTGCTGGGCGCACTTGGGCTGGGGCAAGTACCTCGAGCGGATCCGAGAGCTGGTGCAAAGGGTTGAGAAGGAGGCAGCGGCGGATAGGGAGCGCCGCGGGGTGGAGGTCGTCGGGGTCCAGGCGATCTGCGAGAAGGATCCGCAAACCCGACCGAACGAGGTCAGCACCTCGCCCGCTCCCCGAGTGCACGCGGCGACGAAGAGGGAGCGCAAGGCGTGGAGGGAGGCGTTCCAGTGGTTCGTGGTCGCCTATCGGGCGGCGGCGGAGCTACTGAAGGAAGGTCACCTCGACGCGCCCTTCCCGGAGGGCTGCTTCCCACCGGGCCTGCCGTTCGTCGGCGACACGGGCTGACGGCCCGCTTTCCGCCGATAGCGGCTGAGCTCAACCGTTGAGGATGAGATCCTACGACGAGGATCTTGGTCAAGGTGCGTCCAGATTCATCGATAACTCCCAATAAGCTCCACGAGATGGCTCTCGGAAGAACAATCTCTCCGATTGCGGTCGCAGGACGGGGAGTCGAAAGGACATCTGAGGCGCTCCGAGAAGCCTTCGCTGCCCTTGTCAACGAGATCCCCTACAAGTCCCTGGAAGCTGGGGAAAAGCAAAGCCAACCCGTACCCTACTCCACCGGCGGAAAAGGCGCGGGGTCGATCCCCGGGATGAGCTTCAACGCGTTGCCGTAGTACAGTTTCTTCAGCACCACCTCCGGCAAGTCCAGACCGTACAGCCGCCAGAAGGCGTGTCGCTTCCTGTAATAGGGGAAATACTCGTCGGCGGTCTCCAGCGTGCGGAAGAAGTAGGGGTACTCCGTGGGCCGCCAAGAGTCCTTGCCAAACATCACCCGATCCTGGTAGCGCTCAAGGAATTGGCGGGCGAAGCGGGGCTGGCGTCCGAGCTCGGCCAGCACCGCGCCGATCTCCGTGTACATGTTGGGGAGCTCGTCGAGCAAGCGACCCAGCCGGCCGAGGTCTCCGCCCAGCCAGGCCAGGTGGGCGGCGATGAAGCGGGTGCGCGGGTGCTTGCGGAAAAGATTCCACTGCTCCTCCATCACCGTTTCCCAAGGCGGGTACTCGGACGGTGGCCGGGCACGGTTGGGGCGTTCCTTGAGCTCGAGCCAGCGCTCGTTGTGCTCGTCCTGGGGCTCGAAGAACGGCGCCGGCTCGCCGGTGTGGATCAGCACCGGAATCCCCAGCTCCCCCGCCTTCTCCCAGATCGGGTCCAGCCGCGGATCGTCGGTGGGGACCCGGGCGCCAGCTCCGTCCTTGAGAGTCAACCCCAGGTTCTTGAAGATCTTGAGACCCCGGGCCCCGTTCTCGAAGTCGCGCTGCAGCCGCGCGGCCGCTTTGGCGCCGAACTCCGGATCGTCGATGTCCGAGAAGTCGATGTTGGCGAACGTGACAAAGCGATCGGGATAGGTGCCCTCCATGTTCCGGATGTTGGTCAGCAGCCGCTCGCCGGTGCTGCCGGAGAGGTTGACCAGCACCTGGAGGTTGAGCGAGTCCATGTCCGCCACGAGCTGGTCGAGCTGCTTCCGTGGCATGTTCCCCCGCTGGTGACTGTGGACGTCGATGATCGGATACTTCGCCCGCGGCACGGGATGCTCGGGCACCACGAGCGTCGAGCGGGGCTCGTACGCCTCGAAGTACATGACGGGCGGATCCGAGGGCGCGGGCGTCGAGCGCTGGGCGCTCACGGGATGAGCTCCGGGGCCGACGAGGACAAGACCCCCCAGGGTCAGACCTCCCAGGACGACGGCGATCGGGCGGAAGGAGAGCATGCGGCGTTCCATCGTGCGGCGGTTCATGATGAGCCGCATCGTAACACTCCGACGGCTGTAGGCGGTTGGGCTCTCGTAGATGCCCCGTCATTCTCCCCGCAAGATCTCCGACGGATGCACCGAGGCCGCACGGTGCGCGGGCAGCCAGCCGGCGAGCAGGGTCACCCCCACCAGCAGCACCGCGGCGGCCAGCAAGGTCGGGGGATCCGCCGTCGCGACCCCATAGAGCAGAGCCTCGAGACTGCGCAAAGTCAGGAGCGCCAGGACCAGACCCAGACCGATTCCGAGGGCCGCGAGGACCAACCCTTGGCGGAGGACCAGGCGCCCCACGTCCGTCCTCCGTGCGCCCAGCGCCATGCGCACGCCGATCTCCTTTCGCCGCCGCGCCACGGTGTAGGAAACGACCCCGTACAGCCCGACGGTGCCCAGCAGGAGCGCCACGCCCGCCGCCAGCAAGAGCATGACCAGGGTGAAAGCGGTCCGCGCGAGCGAGGCGTCGAGCCGGCTCTTCAGGAGCTGGACGCTCGCCACCGGCAGGCTCGGATCCAGCGCCTGGATCTGAGCCCGAACCGCGTCCGCCAGGGCCATCGGCTCCCCGGAGGTACGGACGATGACATCCGCCGAGCGAAAGACCCAGGGCTCGATGGAGCCGCCGCCACGCTCCAACCGGGGGCCGAGCATCGGATAGTAGATCTCGGTCGGGGGCTCGCGATCGAGACGCTCCGACCGGACGTCGCCGACCACCCCCACCACCTCGTGCCAGGGATCTCCCTTCCCTTCGTCGTCCCAGATCCTGAGGCGCTTGCCCAGGGGATTCTCCCCGGGCCAGGTTCTCTCGGCGAGGGCGCGGTTGACGATCGCGGCGCCGGTCCGTAGCTCGTGGTCCGCACGCTCGAAGGACCGGCCGGCCTGGAGCGGGATCTCCATCGTGGCGAAGTAGCCGGGGGACACACGGCTCGCCCGGATCAGCGGCGGGAGCTCGTCGGGCTCCAGGGGATGATCCTCGAAGGCGTGCCCGCTGCGGGAGCCGCTCGAGGCCAGGGGGAGCTGCGAGGCCACCGCCACCCCGGTCACGCCGGGCAGGGCCTCGACTCTCTCCAGCAAAGAGTCGTAGAAGCGCACGGTGTCCGCCGCCTCCGGATAGTCCATCTCGGGAAGCGACAGTCGCAGGGTCAAGGCGCCCCGGGGCACGAAGCCCGGCTCGACGTTCTTCAAGGCCAGCCAAGTCCGCACCATCAATCCGGAGCCCGCGAGCAGCACCAGAGCGAGGGCCACCTGTGCCACCACCAGCGCTCCGCGAAGGCGCTGTCGATCCCGTCCTTCGGTGGTCGCCCGGCCCCCTTCCCGGAGCACCAGCGCCAGGTGGTCGAGCCGCAGACGCAGCACCGGAACCAGACCGAACAAGAGACCCGCCAGAACGGAGAGCCCGAGGGCGAAGAGCAGGGTCGGCGCACCGAGCCCGATCTCCGCCAACCGGGGCAGGTTCTCCGGCGGAAAGGCCTCGAGCACCCGGAGCCCGAGGGCTGCCAAACCGAGGCCCGCGCCTCCCGCCATGAATCCCAAAGCTAGGCTCTCCGCCAGGAGGACGGCGTTGAGCTGTCCACGGCCGGCCCCCAACGCGGCTCGGACCGCCATCTCTCCGGTGCGCTCTTCCGACCGCACCAGAAAGAGGTTCGCCACGTTGGCACACGCGATGACGAGGATCAGCCCCACCGTGCCCAGGAGCACCCACAGCACGTCGCCGACCCCCTCGACCACGTCCTCTTGGAGGGGATGGATCTCGCCCCTCAGCCCAATGCTCTCGAGCATCTCGCGCGAGACCTCGCCCGAGAATCTCTCGGGGAGGGTCAGCACGGTCTGCGAAAAACCGGTCGTCGCCTGCTCGAAGGTGACTCCCGGACGCAGACGCGCCACCGCCGTGAAGCTGAAGCTCCCGATGTCCGGGGCGGCGAGATCGATGGTGAAGGGAATCCACAGAGCCACCTCGGGCTGTGGATACCGGAAGCCCGCCGGCAGCACTCCGACGATCTCGCGGGCCACCCCGTCGACGCGGAGGCTCTCCCCGAGCACCCTCCGGTCCCCGTCGTAGCGACGCTGCCAGAGCTCGTGGGAGAGCAGCACCACCGGCGTGCCCCCCGGGCTCTGCTCGGCCTCGGTGAACAGCCGGCCCACTTCGGGGGCCACCGCGAGCACGGAGAGCACCGAAGGCGTGACCCGGGCGGCGGTCAACCGCTCCGGGGCCCCCTGGCCGGTGACGTTGACCGTCCGAGCGCCCCACAGACCGACTTCCTCGAACAGCTCCCCGGCCTCGCGGGCCATCAGGTAGGTGGCCTCCGAGAGCTGGAAAGGCTCCGGCGCCAGACCCGGTGCCCGCAGCCAGACGCCCGCCAGCCGGTCCGGCTCCGGGTAGGGCAACGGTTGGATCAAGATGCCGTGCACCAAGCTGAAGACGGCGACGTTGGCTCCCAGGGCGACCGCCAGGGTGAGCAGCGCGACGCCGGCGAATCCGGGGCTGCGGCGCAGCTTGCGTAGGGTCTCGCGAAGATGGCAGAAAAGAGCGTCCATGGCGTGTCTCCAGGGTCGTTGTTCAGGCCGGCGGGTCCGGCCCGGCGTGCTCGCGATCGTCTTCTTGTACGCCGGTGGGGGCGGAGAGATTACCTTCCCCCGTCCGGTCGCAGGTGATATACCCTTGACCGGCGGTGCGCTGGCGCGGGTCGCTGGAGATCGACCTGGAGATCGAGAGCTCGGCCGGAAGCGGGAGATGCGATGAAGACGCTCAGAAGTCACGTGTGTGGAGCCTGGCACGAAGCGAAGGACGGATTCGTCCCCTTGACCAATCCCTCGACGGAGGAAGAAATCGCCCGCGCCTCAAGCGCCGGTGTCGACTTCGGCGCAGTGCTCTCGCATGCCCGCTCGGTCGGCGGACCGACCTTGCGCGCGATGACCTTCGGCGAGCGCTCGGCTCTGCTCAAGGAAGCCTCCAAGCTCCTTCGCAGACACCGTGACGAGCTGCTGGCGCTGTCCCGGGACAACAACGGCACCACCGAGCCGGACGGCTCGTTCGACATCGACGGTGCCACCGGCACGCTCGCTTTCTATGCCGTGGTCGGCAAACGCCTCGGCGATCGCAAAGTGCTCGCCGACGGCGACGGGCTCCAGCTCGGTCGGACGGACGGCTTTTGGAGCCAGCACGCCTGGGTGCCCCGCCAGGGCGTGGCCGTCCACATCAACGCGTTCAACTTTCCGGCCTGGGGTTGGGCGGAAAAGGCCGCCTGCGCCTGGCTGGCGGGGATGCCGGTGGTCACCAAGCCGGCGACCGCCACCGCGCTGGTCGCGGAGCGCATGATCGAGATCCTGGTGGAGGCCGACGTGCTGCCGGCGGGAGCGCTCCAGCTCGTCTGTGGCGGCACCGGCGATCTACTCGACCGGCTGGGTCCCCAGGACGTGGTGGCCTTCACCGGCTCGGCGGACACGGCGCGCAAGCTGCGCACCCGCGCCCATCAGTTGGACGCCAATCCCCGCTTCAACGTCGAGGCCGACAGCCTCAACGCCGCCGTGCTGGCGCCGGACGTCGATCCCGCTGCGGACGGCGCCACCTGGGGGCTCTTTGTCAAGGACGTGATCCGCGAGATGACCCAGAAGGCCGGCCAGAAGTGCACCGCGGTCCGGCGGATCCTGGTGCCCCGGGATCACCTCGATGCCGTCCGCGATGCGTTGGTGGCCCGGCTGGACCGGACCGTCGTGGGGAACCCGACGGACGAGTCGGTTCGCATGGGTCCCCTGGCCACGGAGGCGCAGCTCCGGGATGCCGAGGCCGGGGTCGCGGAGCTGACCGCAGGCGGTGCACGGCTCATCCGCGGCTCCGGCAAGCGGGTGGACGGCGCGGGCAGCCCCCAGGGCAAAGGCTACTTCTTCGAGGGCACCCTGCTCACCGCCGAGGATCTCTCGTCGGAGCAGGTCCACACCCGCGAGGTCTTTGCACCGGTGGCCACCCTGGTCCCTTACGACGGGGATGCCGAAAAAGCAGCGAAGCTGGTCGGCCTCGGCGGCGGCACGCTGGTGACGTCCCTCTACAGCGACGACGGCGCTTGGCGCGAGGCCTTCGTGGCCCACGGCGCCTGCACCACCGGGCGGCTGTACGTCGGCTCCGAGGAGTCCGCCGGCGACGCCTTCGGCTCCGGTGCGGCGCTGCCCGGCAGCCTCCACGGCGGCCCCGGGCGGGCCGGTGGTGGCGAGGAGCTCGGTGGAATCGTCGGGGTCACCCGCTACATGCAGCGCTTGGCTCTCCAGGGCGGAAGATCGGTGGTCGAGCCCCTGGCGGGCGCCGACCTCCAATAATTGACCTAGAGGTAATCCTAATAATAACCTGGAAAATCGTTGTGCTTTTCAAGAAGACAACGCGAGAGGTCTATGTAAATCGTTCAAGATTAGTGATTTATCGAGAATTTTGTATTATTCGGGCAACCCTCTACATGTTAGTATCCTTCTCGTCTTTGTAGCATTGTGCTGGGCTCGGCTGTTCCTGTCTGACCTCGAGATCCGAAACGGACGGGATGGATCGGCTGGATGCCTAAGAGCTGGAGGCATGGAGGTCGTAGATCTCAGTGCCAACCGCGGCAATTGCCGCATATGACCCAGAGGGGGTACACATGAAGAAAGTGTTCGGGTTCTCCGCGATGATCCTGGCCGTGGCCCTGTGGCTCGCGCCTGCGGCTTCGGCGGATACGCAGACAGACATGCAGGCCATGCTCGACGGCATGAACCTCCAGTTGGAAGCAATGGGCTCCGACTACCGTGTCGAGATGATCGAGTGGATGACCGATCCGACCAGCGGTGAGATGGGGTCGGTGGTCTTCGCCAACAACCGGGGCAACAAGCAGCTCGGTGCCGACTGGGTGCCGTTCGATACCCGCCGTTCGTGGAACGCCGGCACCGACGACATCACCTACCTGGTGGATCAGAGCGACGGCACGACCAACGACCCCGGAATCGACAACACCCAGACCGAGGCGGCCATCGACCGCGCCATGTCCACCTGGAGCAACGTTCCCTGCTCGGGCGGGCTGGACATCGTCAAGACGCCGGATCCGGGCTTCGATCCGGATGTCGTCGACGGCATCTTCGGCTTTGGCTCCATCGGGACCCCGGCGGCGGACATCACGCACGCCGGCTGGTTCGCGGGTGTCTTCAACCCCAACACCATCGGCGTGACCTTCACCTTCACCTTCGTCGGGGGAGATACCAACGGCGACGGCAAGGCCGACACGGCCTTCCGTGAAATCTACTACAACGACGACTTCGTCTGGGCCATCAACGGCAACGTCGACGTCGAGACCGTCGCTCTCCACGAGGTCGGTCACGGGCTGTCGCAGGGCCACTTCGGCATGATCTTCGGTGTCCTCGCCAACGGCACGATCCACTTTGCGCCGCTGGCGGTGATGAACGCCGCCTACTCCGGTGTCCGGCAGAGCCTGACGGGCACCGACAACGGCGGTCATTGCAGCATCTGGGGCAACTGGCCGAACAACTAGCCAGCGTCCCGCTCCCTGCGGCCCGACCGTGGGCGAGCCCACGACGGACACGAGGCGGCGGGTCTTCCCGCCGCCTTTTCTGTGCGCCTCCTCGCTCCGGATAACATCGGGCCATGAGCCCCTCGGAGCCGGCCGAGCCCGCCACGTCCCGATCTTCCCCCACACTTCCGACCGGCATCGTGCTGGTCGACCACGGCTCCCGCCGGCAGGAGTCCAACCGCATGCTGGAGGAGATGGCGGCCCGATATCGCGAGGTCGCCCGCTTCCCCATCGTCGAGCCCGCCCACATGGAGCTCGCGGAGCCGACCATCACCCAGGCGTTCGACCGCTGTGTCGAGCAGGGGGCCCAGCGTGTGGTGGTCTGTCCTTACTTTCTGCTCCCCGGCCGCCACTGGAGCCAGGACATCCCCCAACTCACCCGGGCCGCGGCCGCCCGGCATCCCGGAGTCGAGTACCTGGTCACGGCTCCCATCGGGCTACATCCCCTGATGCTGCAGGTCGTGGACTCGCGCATCGGCCACTGCCTCGCCCATGTCGAAGGCGAAGCGGAGGAATGCGAGAGCTGTCGGGGAACCGGCCGGTGCCGGCTGCAGAGATTCGCGGGTGGGCACCCCGCTGAGGAATCCTGAGTCACATCAGATCGGCATCTCCTGGCTCCGCCGGCTCAGGTCGCCGCCGGGAGCCTCCGGAGCGTGCTCGGCCTCCGCCTGGCCCGAGCGCTCCAGCCGCTCCGCCTCCAGGCGTGCCTCCTCCGCTGCTCGGGAGTCCCCGATCAGCTCGTGAAAGCCGGCCAGCAACCGATGGTCCTGAGCGGCCAGGCTCCCTTGCTGGGCGTGGGCGACCCACACCATCAGCTCCTCGATGCGCGGCAGGGGCCCCTTCGACTCCAGGTAGAGAGCCACCAGCAGACGGAGCGACGGCAGATGCAGGGGCGGCTTGGAGCAGGTTCCGCTGGCACAGGAGGGCGCCACCGCCACCTCCAGCACCCGAATGGCCGAGGGGATCTCGCCGTCCTCGGCCAGGTGTGCGGCCAACGCGTACGAGACGTCCTGGCGCTGAGGATGACGCTCGCGCAGGGCGATCCACAGCTCCCGCGCCTCGTCGCGGCGCCCCTCGGAGACCAGAGCCTGGGCATAGAGAGCGGAGAGATCCGGCTTGCCGGCGTCGGGCTCGGCCTCCTCGGGCAAGCGATCCAGCAGCGCCGCCGCGTCCCCCTGGCCCAGGACCGCCTCGGCCCACAGCAGGGGGATCGACAGACTGTCCCCACGGTCCAGGGGCTCAGATCCCAGACGGGTCCATGCCGCCTCCAGGTCTTCGCGCGCACCGGCGAATTTCTCGAGCATCAGCCGTGCCCGGCCGCGCTCCAAATGCAGCACCGGGTCGGACGGGCTCCGCGCCAAGAGCTGGTCGAGCAGCGGCAGCGCCGCCTCGGCACGGGCCTCGTTGAGATCCACCACCGCCTGCCGAAGCTCGGGGGAGCGGTTCTCGTAGCGCCGGGCGACGTCGTCGACCAGCATGCTGGTCAACATGTCGTACCGGGTGTCGACGTCGAGCTCGAGGGCGGCCGGCGCCTCCGGCTCGTCTTTGCGCAGCAGGGTCGGGGCGGGCGCCTCCTCGATGCGGTCTTCGACAGCTTCCAGCCGGGCTTCCAACTCGGCGCGTTGGACACCCTCGCCGAGGTGCTGGAGAGCGGCCCGGATCCAGTCGGCGGCATCGGCGAAGTCGCCCGCCTTCTCGGCGGCGGCGGCGTTGGAGAGGGTGCGCTCGACCAGCGCGTCCCGCGCCTGTTGGAGCAACGAGGCGGCCCGCCCCCGCACCGCCATGTCACGGCTGCGCGCCAGCCTCCGGGCGACCTCCACCGCCCGCACCGGGTCACCGTCCGTCAGCCAGCGCTCGACCCGCGCGAGCTCCTCGGCGGGATCCTTTCCCAACAGACGATTCAACCAACCCATGCCCCACCTCCTCCAACAATCCGGAATTTGGCCTCCGACGCTACCACGCGCTCCGGGGCCTCCCCTCATCTCGACACTTCCTTTCGGCATTTCATTAGTCGGTATCATCTATTTTCTCGCATATCCTGACGGAGCCCAAGAACGCAGCTTCGATCCAATATCCGAAAGGAGCCCCCCATATGCGCAGTCGTCTGCCTGTCACTTCCGGCTCGATCGCCGTCCTCGTCCTCGCGGGTCTGGTGTTGTCCGCCCTCCCGGCCCCGGCTCAGATTCAGCCGGCACCGGTGTGCCTCTATGCCTTCAGCAAGGACATGTGCGGCACCCGTCTGTTCGGAGGTACCTGGGGCATCCCCTCTTGCACCACCGGCGAGAGCTGCAACAACCTGGTGGGGCTCGACGCCACCTTCCGCGGCGGCATGTCGTCGAGCGCGGGCACCTGCGGCCCGAGCCAGACCGAGCAGGAGCCGTGCGACGAGGCCCCGGACTTCACCGGCACCCTGGAGGCCACGGTCGACGTGCGTGCCCAGCGCCACACCCATTGCAAGGCCCGTGGCTCCTATGGCGGCAAGATGAAGATCACCGACGACCTCACGGGGGTCCAGATCGCCGAGGGAGAGCTCGTGGCCACGCTCGGCATGGGCACCCACCGCCGCACCTGCTTCGGTGCCTGTGGCACCGGGGAGTGCGAGACCTGCCACGACGCCCGCATCTTCGACGAGCAGTTCAACTGGGAGGTGGGCTCCGAGGGCACCATCAGCGGCCGCGTGCTCGCCGGCCGCTACGCCGGCTGCACCTTCACCGGCTCGTACCAGGGCAACTTCATCACCGACGGCGACAGCCGCGGACCCACCGAGCCGTTCGTCACCTGGGGCTTCTGCGGTGCGCTGGAGGGCGTGCTGGAGTGCCCCTGCGGGATTCCCGCCGAGCCAAGCTGATCCAGCAAGCCGATCCAGCGAAGGCTGAACCGGGAAGGTGGTCTGGGGAGGGACCGGTTCTCGCGACGAGCGACGAGCCCGCCCCACCGGCTCTCCGGGGTCTCCGGAAGCTCAGGGCTCTCCGGAGGCCGGGCCGGTCTCGGGGTCTTCCGACTTGTGTGTGGCGGCCTCGTCGCGCGTCTTGTAGACGTAGCCCGCAGCCGCCACCACGAGGGCGAAGATCGCGAGATAGAAGAGGTAGATCAGGACGGTGGTCATGGGAGCAGCAATCTACCCACCCCGCCGTCCACCCGTCAACCTCCGTCCTGGGTCAATGACCGAGGTCCTCCCACACCGCGAAGGTGGCACCGGTGGGATCGGCGAGCACCGCGAAGCGGCCGATTCGGGGAACTTCCGTGGCTCCGACGTGGACCTGGGCCCCGAGCGTTCGGGCTTGGGCCTCCGTCGCCTCCGCGTCCTCGACCCGCACGTATGCGATCCAGTGTCCCGGGGCCTCGACCCCTTCGGGGATCTGCATACCGCTCCCCACCTCCTGGCTCCCCCGGTGGAAGAGATAGTAGGGACCGACTCCCTCCATGCGGGTCCTCACGACGCTCCAGCCGAAGATCGCGGTGTAGAAGTCCGCCGCCGCCGCGAGAACCTTGGCGTTGACCTGGTACCAACAGAAGTGGCCCACGGGCGGCAGGCCCTCGTGCTCCGGAGGCATACCGCCCTCACCTTCCCGTTCCTCGAAGCGGAAGGGGGAGATCGCTCCGCCCTGCGGATCCAGGATCACCGCGAAGCGCCCCACACCGGGGATGTCGGTCGCCGGAACTGGGACCTGTCCTCCGAGCTCCTTCGCCTTCACCGCCGTCGCCTCCACGTCGTCGACGGTGACATAGGAAATCCAATGGCTGGGCACCCCGTGGGCCGAATCCAGCGGCACCAGCCCGCCGAAGCCGCTCCCTTTGGCGCTCCACATCGTGTAGGTCCCGATTTCCGGTCCCATGTCCCGCTCCTGCGAGCTCCAGCCAAAGAGACCCTTGTAGAAGGCCTTGGCCGCCTGCGGATCGGTGCTCATCAGATCGTGCCAGACGAAACGCCCCGCGTAGGGCAGGGCCGCGTCGTTTTCGTTCGAGGTCCCGTTCGAGGTCATGGAGATCTCCCCTCGGATCTTCAAGTGTGGGTCGAGGAATCCGGAAGCCCCGGAGCGGATCGCGATATACAACACTACCATTCAAGCCCTTGCGCCGACCGTCTGTGGCAGACTCGGCAAACCGCTCCTCATTCTCCGAGTAGATCGCGCCAAGGAGATCTTCATGAGCCGACCACCGATCCGTCGTCGTGACTTCCTCCGGAGCGGTGCCCTCGCGGCCGCCGGCGCCGCCCTGGCCCCACTCCTCGACGCCCGGCGCGCCGCCGCGCGGGAGGTGGCCGCCGTCCCCGTCCACCTCCCCCTCGCCGCGGACGCCTATTCCCTCGCCCCGGACGTGACCTATCTCAATCACGCCTCGATCGGCACGATCCCGCGGGTCGTGCAGCAGGCACGGCACCGCTATCTCGAGCTGTGCGAGACCAATCCCTGGCTCTACATGTGGGGACCCGCCTGGCAGCAGCCCCGGGAGGAGGTCCGCACCACCGCCGCCGGTGTGCTGGGCTGCGACGCGGACGAGGTCGCCCTGATCCACAACACCACCGAGGCGTTCAACTTGCTGGCGCATGGCTTGCCGTTGGGTCCCGGCGACGAGGTGCTGTTCAGCAGCCTCAACCACGCCGGCGCCAGCGTCGCTTGGGAGCAGCAGGCGAAGAGCCGGGGATTCCGCGTCCGACGCTTCGACTTCCCGGTGCACCGGGTGCCGGAGATGACGCCGGAGGATGTCGTCGCCGTCCACGCGGAGGCTCTCTCCCGCAGCACCGACCGCCCGACGCGGGTGCTGGTCCTGCCACACATCGACAACACGGTGGGGCTGCGCCACCCGGTGCGGGAGATCGCCGCGGCGGCCCGCCAGCGCGGCGTGCGCTGGATTGCGGTGGACGGGGCCCAGTCGGTGGGCATGCTGCCGGTGAACATCGCCGAGCTGGGCGTCGACGCCTACGCCACCAGCCCGCACAAGTGGCTGCAGGCCCCCAAGGGCCCGGGGCTGCTCTACCTGCGCCGGGAGATCCAGTCCGAGGTCGAGCCGATGTGGGTCACCTGGGGGCAGGGGCGGGAAGGCTGGAAGGGAACGGCCCGGGTCTTCGAAGACTACGGCACGCGCAACCTGCCCGAGGTGCTCGCCCTGGGCGACGCCATCGCCTTCCAGGAGCGGTTGGGCAGCGCGGCCAAGGAGGCTCACCACCGGCGACTCTGGGAGCACGCTCGCCGGGAAGTCGAGAGTCGCCCGGGGCTGATCTGGCGCTCCCCCACCCGCTGGGACCTGTCCGCCGCCTTGTGGGCGGTCGAGGTGGAGGGTCAGGCCAGCGATGCCCTGTGCACCAGGCTTTTCCGCGACCACGGTTTCGTCTTCCGGCCTTTTTCCACGCTCGGGCTCAACACCCTGCGGATCTCACCCAACTTGATGAGCCGGACCACGGATCTGGATCGATTGCTGGACCGGTTGCTCGAAGCCGTGGGCTCGCTCACGGGAACCTGAAGCTTCGGAGTCTCCTCCTCCCATTTTTTCCTCAAACACGATAGAGTGACGGCTACGTGAAGAGGACAACTCGGGCTGCACCCCCTCGTGGGGAAAGGAGATGGAAATGACCCCTGTCCGTACCTTGACCTTGCTGGTCGCCGTTCTCGGCATCGTCGTGCTCGCCGCGCTCACCTGGACCACTCTCGCCCCGGCGCAAACCGCGGAGGCCCAGACCGAAAAAGAAGCGGTCGCCGCCGCCTGCTGCTGCAGCCCCGGTGTCTTCACCGGCACCGACTCCACCGGCAGCTTCGAGGGCGCCATCGCCGCCGCCGTCGCCAAGGCCGCGACCTGCGCTGGTTGCTGCGATCGAATCGTCGACTACCGGGTGACCCAGATCACCGGGCGCGTCGGTGGCATCGTTCCCCTCAACGACATCACGGTCGAGATCGTCGCCTCCTGGTAGCTTTACGGCCTGTACGGTCGTAGCCGACCCCAGGGCCGGGTTCGTCCCGATCCCGGCCCGTCCGAGGTCAGAGCAGGTCAGAGCAGGCATAGACGCAACGGACGAGATCGACAAGGGCGGCGCCGAGTGGGAACAATCCCAGCCGCTCGGGCGTTGGATTGCAGGTAGAACAAGGGGTTGAGACAGGGGTTCTTTGAGATTCTGGAGCCTGCAGAGCGAGGTGGAGCTCTGTGGAGCGAGGCCGAGCGAGGCTCCAGAAAGTGTCCTCCAAAGAGGTCGGATAGGCGAAAAATTCTAAAAAAACTTCTTCCCCACCCTGGGGAAGGCCGAGAATCCCAGAAAACCCCCTTCCCCACAGTAGGCGAGAACGCCGAATTCCAGAAAATCAGCTTCCCCAGACTAGGAAAGAACAGGAGCTTCACAGCGGGCGCTTTCCCAGCGCGCAGAAGTCGAGAGGAGGCTCTCGAAGACGCACACACGTGGTGAGAAGTCGATTCCGGCGTCCGCGGAGCGCAACGCTCGCTCCGGAAGTCGGCCGAGGCGCCGGAGGAGCGCAAAACAGCGATGGGAAGGCTTTGCAGGCGGGCGAACGGGGCTCGGTTTGCTGACGAGAGGTTTTTCGGCGACGGGCGCGCGCTGAGGGCTCTGAAGGCGATGACACCGAGGCCAACCCAGCTTGCCTCATCAAGATGCGTGCTCTACGATGATCGTAGGAGGATTCGATGGCTGTCCAGCAAATTCGAGAGCTTCCTCCGGAGAAGCGGCAGCGGCGCATGGAGACTCTCGAAAAGCTCCGTGCCCGGGCTTCGATGGTGCAGGTTACCGAGTCCGGTGCCTACCGTCCCGGAGCCGACTCCGAGGGGTCCCGGGCCAGCGCGTACAAATGCTCCCGGCCGCGCAGGAAGATCTCGCTGCCCACCACCGCCGGGGAGGACTCGAAGCCCTCGTCCAGCCGGTTGACCGCCAGCACCTTTTTCTCCCCGCCGTGCTTTAGCACCACCGTCGAGCCGTCGCGGCCGGCGATGTAGACGCGACCGCCCGCTCCCACCGGCGAGGCGTAGACGCCCTGGAGATCCTCCAGCCGCTCGGGCCCGTAGAGCACCTCACCGCTCTTTGCGTCGAAGGCGGTGAGGATCCCCCGGTTGTGCTTGAGGAGGTAGAGGATGCCGTCGTAGAGCAGCGGCGAGGGGACGTACGGGGTATCGCGGTCGAAGGTCCAGACCACCGCCTCGGTGCCCGTGATGTCGCCTTTAGCGGTCGCCAACCGGATCGCCTTGAGGGCGTTGCCCCGGAAGCCGCTGGTGACGTACGCCAGCCCGCCGCCGACCACTGGTGACGGAATCGTGTTGACCGTCATGCCGCCGGTCTCCCAGATCAGCTCGCCGGTGGCGAGGTCATAGCTGCGCACCTTGCCGGTGGCGTTGACGATGACCTGCGGCTTGCCGCCGACCTCGGCGATCGCCGGCGTGGCCCACGAGGTGATCTCGTCGCGGCTGCGACGCCAGCGCTCCTGACCGGTCCCGGCGTCGAGGGCGACGATGAAGCTGTCCCCCTCGTGGTCCCAGTTGATCGCCAGAGTCTCGCCGTGGAGCGCCGGCGAGGAGCCCTCGCCGAACCCGTTGCGGGTGTGCATGTCGCCGAGGTCGGTCTCCCAGACCTTCTCGCCGTCCCAGGTGTAGCAGTAGATGCCGTGCGAGCCGAAGGAGGCCCACACGTGGCGGCCGTCGGTGACCGCCGAAGCGGAGGCCCAGGTGCCGTCCGTATGGGTGCCCTCGTGGGGCTGGGCGGTGCGCGCGGTGCGCTCCCAGACGGTCTTTCCGGTGGCGCGGTCGAGGGCCAGCAGGACGAAGCGCAGCTCGCGGTCCGGGGAAACGCCGCGGAACCAGCGCTGGCGGTCGCGCTCCGAGCCCCCGCCTCCCTCCGAGCTCTTGGCCGCTTCGGTCTCTTCCGGCTTCGGCGCGGGCGGGGTTTCCGTCGGCACCGCGGTCAGGAGAAAGACCCGGTCCCCCCAGACCACCGGCGAGGCGTGGCCGCGACCCGGGATCGCCACCTTCCAGCGCACGTTCTCGGTTTCGCTCCAGGTCACCGGCGGATCGGCGTGGGGAGCGACCCCGGTGGCGTCTGGACCCCGCCACTGGGGCCAGTAACGATCCGCCGGATCCTGCTCGGCAGTGGCCGCGGAAGGCAGGAGGGAAAGCGCGAGACACATCGAAGCCATCGAGCCGGCGATCCGAGGTATGGAAGTCCGAGGCATGGCAGTCCGGGTCATCGAGACATCCTCCAAGGTAGAGCGGAGCTTCTTCGAGAAACCATTCGAGCCACCGATTGTACCGTCTCGTCCATTCCGTCCACTTCGTCCATTCCGTCCATCCCCGCCTCACCCCGGGGCGCGGCCCGCCCCCCTCCCCCGGGGTGGCGCGGACGGGAGCCGGATACGAGATTCTGGAACCACCCGGTCGGAAGGGGGGGAATCCGGTGACAGTGGCGACCGAAGCAGCACCCGCGGCATCCGACAGCGCACGGAGCGTAGGGATCTCCCGCAGCGCGGAGACCCGACCCGGCGAAGCCTCCGGCTTCCGGCGGGTGCTTCTGGTGGGCAATCCCAACGTCGGCAAAAGCGTCCTGTTCAAGAACCTCACCCAGCGCTACGTGCAGGTCTCCAACTTTCCGGGCACCACGGTGGAGATCGCCCGCGCCCGCGCGGCCTTCAACGGCCGCCGAGTCGAGGTCGTGGACTCTCCGGGGGTCAACGACCTGTCCCCCCGCAGCGAGGACGCGCAGGTCACCCGCCGCCTGCTCTCCACCGAGGACGACGCCGTGGTGGTGCAGGTGGCCGACGCCAAGAACTTGCGCCGGGCGCTGTTGTTGACCCTGCAACTCGCCGAACGGCGCCGGCCCATGGTGCTGGTGCTCAACATGCTCGACGAGATGGAGGCCCGCGGCGGCCGGATCGACGCCCGGCGTCTGTCCGAGCTGCTGGGGATCCCGGTGGTCCCGACGGTGGCCGTGCGCAACCAGGGCACCGACGCGCTCGTGCGGGCGCTGGAGCAGGCTCGCCCCCCCTCGATCTCGCCCTCGATCTTCCCCGGACCCGCACCCGCGAGCCCCGGGGACGAGGAGGGCTCCGCGCCGTCCTGTCCCGGGGGCTCCGACGGCTCCTGCGCCGGACCCGGTACCGAGTACGCCCTCAACCGCGCCCGTCTGGCCCGGATCAACGAGCTGCTCGCCGAGACCTGGACCCTGCGCCAGCCGAGTCATGCGCCGCTCGGAGTCCGTCTCGGCTTCTGGGCCATGCACCCGGTCAAGGGCATCGGGCTGCTGGCGCTGGTGCTGCTCATCGTTTTCTGGTTCGTCGGTCTGTTCGGCGCCGGCACCCTGGTGGACCTGCTGGAGGTGGGCGTCTTCGAGCAGCACCTCAATCCCCTGGCCATCCGCGCCGCCGACGCCGTCCTCCCCTTCCCCCACCGGCACGAGACCGAAACCCTGGAGGCGACCTTCGCGCTGCCGCTGACGCCGGTGCACGAGGTGGAGCTGGCCCACTGGGAAAGGACCGCGCTACGGCCGACCTACGGGCTGGCGGACGGGACCCGGCTCACCGCTCTCCAAACTGTGGCCCGCTTCGCTCACGACGCCACCGTCGGCGAGTTCGGCGCGATCACCATGGCCCTGTCCTACGCCCTGGCCATCGTGCTGCCCATCGTCACCACCTTCTTCCTCCTCTTCAGCCTGTTGGAGGATTCGGGGTATCTCCCCCGGATGGCGATTCTGGTCAATCGGGTCTTCCGTTTCATGGGGCTCAACGGCAAGGCGGTGCTGCCGATGATCCTCGGTCTCGGCTGCGACACCATGGCCACCATGACGACGCGCATCCTCGAATCCCGCAAGGAGCGCATCGTCACCACCCTGCTGCTGGCCCTGGCGGTTCCCTGCTCGGCGCAGCTCGGGGTGCTGCTGGCCATGATGGCGAGCCTCACCGCGGCGGGGACGGCGGTGTGGATCCTGTTGATGATCGGCGTGGTGCTCTCCGTCGGCTGGCTGACGGCGCGTCTGTTCCCAGGGGGCTCGAGCGATTTCATCCTCGAGATCCCGCCGCTGCGCCGGCCGCAGCTCGGCAACGTGGTCACCAAGACTGTCAGCCGGCTCGACTGGTACCTGCGCGAGGTCATCCCGCTGTTTCTTGTGGGCACTGCGGGGCTCTTCCTGCTCGACGCCCTCGGTTGGCTGAGGGTGCTCGGCCGCTGGGGTGAGCCGCTGGTCTCCGGCTGGTTGGGGCTGCCGGCGGAGACCGCCAACGCCTTCCTGCTGGGCTTCTTGCGCCGGGACTTCGGCGCCGTCTATCTGCTCGACGCCGCCACCGGGCCGGATCCGACGCTCTCCGGGCTGCAGATCCTGGTCGCCATGGTGACCATCACCCTGTTCATGCCCTGCATCGCCAACTTCCTGATGATCGCCAAGGAGCACGGTCTGAAGGTCGCCTGGGCCATGGCGGCGTTCATCTTCCCCTTCGCCTTCCTGATGGGAGGCCTCGTCTACCACGTCGGAAGGTGGTGGCTCGGATGAGACCCAGGACCGGAGAGACGAGGGATCAGACGAAGACCCGCGGCGCGAGCCGGGAGCGCTTCGTGAGCTGCCCGCTGTGCGGCTTCGAGTTCGCGCCCCTCGACACCCTGTGCGAGCACGGCTGCCCGCTGCGCTCCGCCTGCGGGCTGGTGCGCTGCCCGATGTGCGACTACGAGTTCCCGCAGACGCCCCGCTCGGTGTCGTGGCTGCGTTCGTTGCTCCGGCGGCCCTGGCGGCGTCGCACGCCGGACGACACCCGGTCACCGGGATCCCACCTGCTGACGGTGCGCGAGCTGACGAGCGGCGAGCGGGTCGAGGTGGTGCACCTGGGCGAGGAGACCCCGAATCGCTCCAACTCGCTGGCGGTGTTCGGTCTCGTCCCGGGCTCGGAGATCACCCTGGTGCAGAGGTATCCTTCGTACGTGGTGCAGGTGGGCGAAACGCTGCTCGCCCTGGACGGCGAGGTGGCCGGCTCCATCGTGGTGCGGAGAGCGACCGGGAGTGCGACCGGAAATAGGGACGGGAGTGCGGGCGCTCCCAGCGCTTACTCGCCGGAGGGGTCGGAGCCCAGCTCGTCCCCGTCGTTCTCCAGGTTCCCATCGGCCTCGGGCGGCGCCTCGACCGGCGAAGGCTCCTCTACCAGCAGCCCGGTCTCCTCCAGTAGCTCCGTCTCCTCCAGTAGCTCCGCGATGGGGAACCGGTAGCTGCGGGACCGGCTCAGGCTTACGCCGATCCGGACCTCGCTCTTGTACTCGACGGCGATCGAGTCCAGGTCCGCCGCCTTCGGATAGATCTTCGCGGCGTAGCGGGCGATCTCCCGCGCCACCTCCGACTCGTCTGGGCCCTCCTCCGACCCCTCCTCCAGGCCCTCCAGGAAATGGGGATTCGTGAAGGACAGCTCGAGACCGGTCTGGCCCGACATGCGCTGGATGTGGATCTCGACGTTGTCCGACGGATACCTCTCGAGAAGCTCCGTGCGGAGGGTCCACAGGCTCTCGATCACCTCCTTGCCCTGCTGGAACCACTCGGAGGAGCGGATGCGGTCGAAGTTGAGAGCGATGAGAACCACGGCGAGAACCGCCAGGCCGCCGATCACCGCGCAGCCACAGGTGAGGAAGCGCCAGCAGCCGCCCTTGCGATGGCGAGAGGTCTGCAGGTCGTGGGAACACATGTTTTTTTCTACGCCTGGCAGCGGGAGCCCATTCCCCCGGGCTCGGCTCCCTGGGACTCCACCTCGCTCTGTCCCACCCGCCGGCGAACCTCCTCCAGCGCCGCCCCCAGTCGCTCGGCTCCGTCCTCGGCCGCCAGGGCCTCCAGCCGCAGCGAGGCGAGCGCCGTCAACGCGTGGGCGCGTTGAGCGAGGGAGCGCATCTCCGACAGCTCGCGGTCGAAGCTCTCGACGTTCCCGGCCGCCCGTGCCACCAGCCGGAGAATGACCCCGAAGGCCTGGTCGGAGACCGGCGGCTTGCCCCGGTAGATCGCCGCCCGGGCGCCCGGGAGGAGCGTGCCGTCCGAGCGCAGCCCGAGGAGACGCAGAAACAGCCCGCCATCGAACCGTCCGAAGGCTGCCACCAGCCCCGCGTAATCCGCCAGCAGCTCGTCGTGGAGGTTGGGGCGCATCGAGCCGAACAGGCGGCGGGTGAGGTAGTGGGCACACTCGTGGTCGCGGCGCAGAACCAGCGAGCGCTCCCGCCACTGGTCCTCGGGCAGCCCGACCTCGGCCGCCGGCACCGCGCTGTAGGGACCGTCGGTGAGCAGGATCAACCGATCTTGATACAGGTCCTTGTGCCCTTGCTGCAGACGCTTCATCTCGGCACCCCAGGTCGCCGTCGGCCGGGCTTCCGGCTCCATCGACTCCCACCGGCGGCGCAGCTCGCGCAGCCGGGTCCAGTTGTTGTAGCCGGAGATCATCAGCGCCCCCATCGAATCGGGCACCTCCGAAGGCTCGTTGCGCCGGGCGAGGGCGCGCACCAGCGCCACCATCTCGTCGCGGCCGCGGCAGATCAGCACCGGGATGCGGCCCGCGGGGCTGGCGTGGAGCGACAGCTCCACCCTCTCGGGATGCGGCACCGCCAGCCCAGTGGCCTCGGGGATGTCGTCCGTCGGCAGACCCCGGAGGGTGGCGGCGCGGTACCCCTCCTCGCGGCTGATCCCTTCGTGCACGGGAAAGGCGAGTTGGGGAAGGTGGGTCGCGAGGGTGGCCCAGGCACCGCGTGCCCCCGCTTCGGCCACCCACTCCCGCCAGCAGTCGACAAAGGGCTCGTCGGGCAAAGGAAGAGCCGTGTCGGCTCCCAGTGCGGAGACCTCGAACTGGCTCTCGGTATAGGCCGAAAGCTCCTCGATCCAGCTCTCCGCGGCGCCCGCCGCTCGCAGCACGTCCGTTGGTTGAATCTCTGCTTTCACCCGTGCTAGCTTAGCAACCCTTGACCGATCCAATAAATCCGAAGCTGCTGGTCTCGGCCGCTCTGGTGCTGGTGCTGGTCGCGGGTTGGAAGGGATCCCCCTGCCGGGCCCAACCCTCGGTCCCCGATCCGGATGGCATCGGCCTGATCGAGGTGGTCGAGAGCCTGCTGGCGCTGGACCCCAACATCGCCCTGGAAGCCACCCGGGTCGAGATCGCCCGCGGTGCGCTCCTCGGGGAGGCCGCACGCTTCGACACGGTGCTTTCCTCCCGCCTCGATCGCAGCGGTCTCGACACCCCGACCTCCGAAATCGACAGCGCGGAGACCGAGTCCCTGGACGCCGGCTTCGGGGCCTCGCGGGAGCTGCGCTCGGGCCTGAGCCTCGAGCCTTCGGTCTCGCTCAGCCAGACGGACGAGGAGGGTCCTCTCGAAGCGGTGAATCTCGGCACCGTGTCGTTCACCCTGCGGCAACCGCTGTTGCGCGACCGGGGCCGGGCGGTGGTCACCGCCGGCGAGCGCTCGGCGGAGCAGCGTCTCCAGGCCGCCGATCTGGACCTGAGCCACCGCGTCTCGGAGCGGGTGCAGGCGGTGGCCGCCCAGTACTGGTCGGTCGTCGCGGCGTGGCAGAACCTGGAGATCCTGCGCATCACCGAGGCCAGCGCCCGGACGTTTCTCGACACCAACCGGCGGCTGGTCGCCGCGGACGCGCGGCCGCAGGCGGAGCTGGTGCTCCTCGAGGCCGACCTGGCGGACAAGGAATCCGCCCGGCTCGCCGGCGAGCAACAGCTCTTCCAGGCGCGGCGGCTCCTGGCGCTGGAGATCGGTCTCGCCCCCGACGAGATGGACCGTCTGCCGTTGCCCTCCGACGCGCTACCGGAGGAGCTCCTCGACCCGAGCCTGACGCGGGAGGAGATGCCGGCCCTGGTCGCCCTGGCGCTCCGCCGGCGGGCCGATCTGCGCGCCGCGCACCGGCAGGTGGAGGGTGACGAGCTCCTCCTGGCGGCGGCGGACAACGCCCTCCAGCCGCGGCTGGACCTGGAATTCACGCCGAGCTGGACCGGCCTGGTGGAAGGAAACGATCCGGGGGCACTGCTCTCCAGCGGCTTTCGCAACGTCCCCGGGCTCTCGACGTCGCTGGGGCTGGTCGTCTCCTTCCCGGTCGGCAATCGGCTGGCGCGGGGCAACCGGCTCCAGACGGAAGCGAGCCGCCGCGCCTCGGAGCTGACGGTCGCTCTCTTCGAGCGCCAGATCGGTACCTCGGTCCCCGTCACCTTCGACGTGGTGCTCCAGAGCCGGCTCCAGCTCGAACGGGCCGGACGGGCGGTGGAGCTGTTCGAGCAGGCGGTCGCCAACGAGGAGACCAAGCTGCGGGCCGGACGCTCGACCCTGATCGACGTCATCACCCAGCGCGATCGGCTCACCGCGGCCCGCCAAACCCTCGTCTCCGCCCGTCTCGCCTTCGCCCTCGCGCTGCTCGATCTGCGGTTCGAGACCGGGACGCTGTTGACTCGAGACCCCGCCGCCGCGGGCACCCCGGGGAAGCTCGGACAGCTCCGGGTGCGGCGGGAGGATCTCGTCACCTTGCCGCCGCTGGAGCCCTGAGGGATCCGTGAGCGGGAAAGAGCCGTGAGCCAGAAGCCGTGAGCCAGCTATGAGCAAGAAATCCAAGATCTTCCGCAAAGTGGCCCTGGAACGGCTTTCGTCCCCGGATCAGCTCGACCAGCTCATGCGGGTGACCGATCCCAGGGGCTGGATGGCCCTCGGTGCGCTCGGCGTCCTTCTCGGTGCCGCCTTGATCTGGAGCTTTCTGGGCTCGATCCCCACCGAGGCCCAGGGGGAGGGCATCCTGATCCGGCAAGGGGGCGTGTCGACCGTGGTGACCGTGGGGGAAGGCCAGGTCGAGGAGATCCTGGTCCAGGTGGGGGACCGGATCGTCAAGGGTCAGCAGGTGGCCTCGATCCGGCAGGACCTACTCGGCCGCCAGATCCAGGACACCGAGGCCCGCTTGGACCACCGACGACGAGAGTACCAGGAGCTCCAGCGCTACGCCGAGGAGGAGCGCCGGCTGCGTCAGCGCAACCTGGAGCAGCAGCGGGCCAACCTCGAGCGGGCGCTGGCCACGGTCGAGCGCAAGGTGCAGATCCTGGAGGAGCGGCTGCGCAACGAGCGGGATCTGCTGACGGACGGTCTGATCACCAGGCAGGAGGAGCTCAACACCGAGCAGGAGCTCAACGCGGCCCGCGACGAGGCGGACGGCTTCCGTCTGGAGATCGAGCAACTGGAGCTCGATCGTCTGCAGGCGGAGCAGGAGCTGGCGCAACAGCTCGAAGGACGCCGGGCGGAGATCCGGGACCAGGAGTTCGAGCTGCGCGAGCAGAAGGCGAAGCTCCTGGAGAACCGGCAGGTGCTCGCCACCGAGACCGGACGGGTGCTCGAGCTGACCGTCAGCCGCGGCGACGTGGTCCACCCGGGGACCCCGATCCTCAGTCTCGAGGTCGAGTCGGAGCAGCTCATGGCGATCGTGTTCGTACCGGCAGCCGCCGGCAAGCAGGTGGCGCCCGGAATGGCGGCCCGCGTGTCGCCGTCCAACGTCCAGCGTGAGGAGTACGGCTTCATCGAGGGCGAGGTGGTGTGGGTGAGCGAGTTTCCGGCCACCTCCGCGGGCATGATCCGGCAGCTCTCCAACGAGGCCCTGGTCAACCGGCTGATGGAAGAAGGGCCGCCGATCCAGGTCAACGTTGCCCTCCGGCGGGATCCCTCGACCCCCAGCGGCTTCGCCTGGTCGTCCTCCACCGGACCGGACCTCCAGATCAGCTCCGGCACCCTCGCCGAGGCCAGCATCATCGTGCGGGAGGAGCGCCCGATCCACCTGGTCATCCCCAAGGTGCGGGAATCCCTCGGGGTCTGAGCTCGGAGTCCGACCATGAGCCTGAGGACGAGCCTGCGCGCCAAGCTGCTTTCCCGGGTGCCGGACCGGCTGCTGCCGGCCCGCTGGCGCACCGGCCGCCGCCGTCTGCGCAGGGCCCGGACCCCGACGGTGCTCCAGATGGAGGCGGTGGAGTGCGGCGCCGCATCGCTGGCTATCGTCCTGGCCCATTACAAGCGATGGGTTCCCCTGGAAGAGCTCCGCATCGCCTGCGGCGTGTCGCGCGACGGCAGCAAGGCGTCCAACATGGTCAAGGCGGCCCGCCGCTACGGGCTCGTGGCGAAGGGGTTCAAGAAGCAGCCGGAAGCCCTCGCCGAGCTGCGCCCGCCGATGATCCTGCACTGGAACTTCAACCATTTCCTGGTGCTGGAGGGCATCAAAGGCGACAAGGTCTACCTCAATGACCCGGGAAGCGGACCGCGGACCGTGGACCTGGAAGAGCTGGACCAGTCGTTCACCGGCGTGGTCCTCACCTTCGAGCCGGCTCCCGACTTCGTGCCCGGCGGCGAGCCCCCCCGGCTCATCCCCGCTCTGAAGAAGCGTCTCGCCGGCACCGCCGCGGCCCTGGTCTTCGTGTTTCTGGCGGGTCTGGCGCTGGTGGCTCCTGGGCTCGTGGCGCCGGTGTTCTCGAAGGTGTTCATCGACCAGGTCCTGCTGGACGGCCGGGTGGATTGGCTTCCCCCACTGCTCCTCGTCATGGGTATCACGGCGGGGACCGTCGGAGCCCTCACCTGGATCCAGCAGAGCTATCTGCTGCGGTTGGAGACCCGCATGGCCGTGACCTCCTCCAGCCGCTTTCTCTGGCACGTGCTCAAGCTGCCGGTGGAGTTCTTCAGCCAGCGGTTCGCCGGCGAGGTGAGCACCCGGGTGTCGATCAACGACCGGGTGGCCCAGTTGCTCTCCCGCGATCTGGCGACCAACGCCCTGGCGGCGCTGATGCTGGTCTTCTTCGCCGCGGTCCTGTTCCGCTACGACCCGATGCTCACCCTGGTCGGCATCCTGGTGGTGTCGCTCAACGTCGCCGCCCTGCGCTTCGTCTCGCGCAAGCGGGTGGACGGCAACCGCCGGTTGCTCCAGGACCAGGGCAAGCTCTACGCCACGGCGATCGGCGGCCTGCAGATGATCGAGACCCTCAAGGCGAGCGCCGGGGAATCGGATCTGTTCGAGCGCTGGGCCGGCTACCAGGCGAAAGTGGTGAACAACCGGCAGGAGCTCGAGCGCTGGACCCAGATGCTCGACGCGGTACCGCCGTTGCTGGCGGCGCTCAACTCGGCGGCGATCCTGGGGTTGGGCAGCCTGCGGGTGATCGAAGGGGCGCTCACCCTCGGTGGGCTGGTGGCCTTCCAGGCGCTGATGACCAGCTTCGTGGCACCGGTGCAACAACTGGTCAATCTCGGCAGCCGCCTGCAGATGGCCGAAGGGGACATGAACCGCATCGACGACGTCCTGCGCTACCCGGTCGTGCACCACGAGGGACCCGACGACGACGAGCCCCCACCGCCGGGAGAGCCGGTCAAGCTCCATGGCCACCTGGAGATCCGCGATCTCTCCTTCGGTTACAGCCGCCTCGATCCACCGCTGATCGAGGGTTTCTCCCTCACCGTCGAACCGGGCCAGCGGATCGCCCTGGTGGGAGGCTCGGGCAGCGGCAAGTCGACAGTGGCCCGGCTGCTCCTCGGCCTCCACGAGCCCTGGGGAGGCGAGATCGTCTTCGATGGCGAGCCGCGGGAGGCGATCCCGCCGCGGGTGATGGTGGCGTCGGTGGCCTGGGTGGACCAGGCCATCTTTCTGTTCGAGGGGACGGTGCGCGAGAATCTCACCCTGTGGGATCCCACCCTCCCCCTGCGGGAGGTGGTGGCGGCCGCCAAGGACGCCGAGATCCACGATGTCATCGCCGCTCGTCCCGGCGGCTACGACAGCGCAGTGGCGGAGGAAGGAGCCAACTTCAGCGGCGGCCAGCGCCAACGCCTGGAGATCGCCCGGGCGCTGGTGGGACGTCCCAGCCTGCTGGTCCTGGACGAGGCCACCAGCGCCCTCGATCCGACGACCGAGAGCCGCATCGACAGCCACCTGCGACGCCGGGGCTGCACCTGTCTGATCGTCGCCCACCGGCTGTCGACCATCCGGGACGCGGACGAGATCCTGGTTCTGGAGAAGGGCAAGATCGTCCAGCGCGGCACCCACGACAGCCTCATGGAGACGGCGGGCGCCTACGCCGACCTGATTCGCTCGGAGTCGAACGACGCATGACCACACCGAGCCGGGACGCCACCCCCGAGAGCGCCGCCGAGGCCAACGCCGCCATCGAGCTGGCCGGCAACCGGCCCCAGCCGTTGCTCGGCGGCGAGGTGTGGCGGATCGAGAGCGGTAGCGTCGACCTCTTCGCGGTGACCGCCGACGGGGATCGCACCCACATGGCCACCTTCCAGGAGGGCGACCTCCTGCTCGGCGCCGCCCGGGACCCGCAAGGTCACGGGCTGGAATGGATCGCGGTCGGTCGGCCCGGCAGCCGGTTGCGCCCCCTCGAGCCGGAGACTCCCTCGGCCCCGGCCGGGCTCGCCGGGGCGCTCGATGCCTGGCTGTCGGCTCTGGCTTCCGGCGTCCCCAGGCCGCCGGAGCCGCGTCACGCCGTCGAGCTCGCCGCCGGGGACGAGCGGTCGCTCGAGGACCCCGCCCCCGTCCGGTCCACCGGCGACGTGATCTGGCTGCGCCTCGCGGCGGGACGCTTCGCCTACCTGGGGCTGTCCGAGCACGCGCTGCCGGCAGGCCCGGACACCCCTCCGGTTCCGCTGCCGCCCCGCTTCTGGGTCGAAAGCGAAGGGGCCGGGCACCTGTCCGCGCTGAGCACCGAGGAGGCGGTGGCCGCCGGCTCGTTCCGTGGCTTCCTCCTGCCCCGGCTCGAAGCCTTCCACCAGCACATCCTCCGCCGGCTGCACCGGATCCTCGACGAGCGGGAGACGGAGAACCGTCGCCGTCTCCTGCAGCGGGTCGAGATGGACCGCGGAACGTTGCGGACCGCCTACACCCGGCTGCTCTCGGTGCTCGCGCCGGAAGCCGGAGAGGAGGTCTCGGCGGAGGAGCTCCAGGATCCTCTCCTGTCCGCCTGCCGCCGGGTCGGCGAGCATCTCGGAGTCGAGATCCGCCAACCCCGCCCGTCGGCGCGTCAACGACCGAGCGACCGGCTGCGGGCGCTCGCCGACGCCTCCCGGATCCGGATCCGCCGGGTTCTGCTGAGAAGCGCCTGGTGGACCCGGGACAACGGCCCGCTGATCGCCTTCCGGGAACGGGGTGAAGGAGACGACAAGATCCGTCATCCCGTCGCCCTCCTCCCCACCTCGTCCCACAGCTACGAGATGGTGGACGCGGTCACCGGGGATCGGCGGGCGATGGACGAGGAGCTGTCCAACGAGCTGGCCGGGGACGCCTTCATGGTCTATGTGCCGCTGCCCGAGCATCCCCTGGGGCTGCGCGACCTGGTCCGCGCCGCGCTGCGCGGCTCACGCAAGGACCTGGTGGCGCTGCTCCTGATGGGCCTCGGCGGCGGAGTGTTGGGACTTTTGCTTCCGATCCTCACGGGGCAGATCTTCGGGCGGGTGATCCCCAGCGCCGACCGTTCGCAGCTCGTCCAGATGACCCTCGCCCTGGTCCTGGCCGCCTTCGCCAGCGCCGCCTTCCAGATCACCCGCAGCATCGCCGTGCTGCGGCTCAGCGGCCGCATGGAGGGGGGCCTTCAGGCCGCGGTGTGGGATCGTCTCCTCTCGCTCCCGATCGTCTTTTTTCGACGCTTCACGGTGGGCGATCTCACCACCCGCTCGATGGGGGTCGAAGCGATCCGGGAGCTGCTCACCGGCAACGTCCTGACCTCGATCCTGGCAGCGATCTTCTCGATCTTCAGCTTCGGCCTGCTCTTCTACTACAGCCCGAGCCTGGCCCTGATCGCCACTCTCCTGGTGGCGATCCTGATGGCCGTCACCCTGGGGACCACCTGGCTCCAGCTTCGGCACCAGCGGCGGGTGCATTATCTGCAGGGCCGGCTCGCGTCCCTCCTCCTGGGAATGATCCAGGGGGTCGCCAAGCTGAAGGTGGGCGGTGCCGAGCAGCGTGCGTTCGGACGGTGGGCGGATCGCTTCGCCGAGCAACGGCAGGCCTCGATCCAGGCGCGCAAGACGGCCATCGTCCAGACGGCCTTCAACGCCGCCTTCGGGCTCCTGACCCTGCTGGTGATCTTCGCGATGATGGGGCTGTCCCTCGAGCTCGAGCTGTCGGTGGGGTCGTTTCTCGCCTTCAATGCCGCCTTCGGACAGTTCACCGCCGCCGCCCTCTCGATGGTGAGCGTCCTGTCCAGCCTGCTGACCCTGATTCCCATCTACGAGCGATTGACGCCGATCCTCGAAGAGACGCCGGAGGTGGACGACTCCAAGGTCGACGCCGGGGATCTGACCGGGGACGTGGAGCTCAACCACGTATGCTTCCGGTACCAGAAGGACGGGCCCCTGATCCTGGAGGACGTGTCGTTCCGGGCGCGGCCCGGCGAGCTCATCGCGCTGGTGGGCCCGTCCGGCTCGGGCAAATCCACCTGTCTGCGGCTGATCCTCGGCTTCGAGAGCCCCGAGTCCGGCTCCATCTATTTCGACGGCCAGGACCTGGCGGCGCTGTCGCTGCGGTCGGTGCGCCGGCAGATCGGTGTCGTGCTGCAAACCGGCCGGCCCATGGTCGGAGACATCTTCTCCAACATCGTGGGCGGCTCCAGCCTGGGTCTCGACGCCGCCTGGGAGGCGGCCGAGATGGCCGGCCTGGCAGACGACATCCGGGAGATGCCGATGGGGATGCATACCATCATCAGCGAGGGCGCCGGCACGTTTTCCGGCGGCCAGAGACAGCGGCTCCTGATCGCCCGCGCGCTGGTGCACCGCCCCCGCATCCTGCTCTTCGACGAGGCCACCTCCGCCCTCGACAACCGCACCCAGGAAGTGGTCAGCGAGAGCCTGGAACGGCTCCAGGCGACCCGCATCGTGATTGCCCACCGCCTCTCCACCATTCAGAACGCGGATCGCATCTTTGTCATCGAGGCAGGCCGGGTGGTGGAGTCCGGATCCTTCCGTGAGCTGCTCACGCGCGGCGGTGTTTTCAGCCAACTCGCCGAGCGACAGCTCGTGTGACCCCCGGGGCTCCACCACGGGAGACGGGACAGGAGAGACGTATGCGGAAAGTCCTCTACCTCTTCGGCCAGCTCAGCGACGAGGACATCGAGTGGATCACCGATCACGGCGAAGCCCGGCAGATTCCCACCGGCGGCGTGATCATCCATCAGGGTGTCCCGGTCGACGCCCTGTTCATTCTGTTGCGGGGACGGTTGTCGGTCTCGCTTCCCTCGCTGGGAGATCGGGAGATCGCCCGCCTCAACGCCGGCGAGGTGGTGGGCGAGATGTCCTTCGTCGATGCCCGCCCGCCGTCGGCGACGGTCACGGCGCTGGAAGGCTCGATCGTCTTCGCGGTGCCGAAGGCCATGCTCGGGTCCCAGTTGGAGAAAGACCTGGGCTTCGCCGCCCGGTTCTACAGGGCCCTCGCCATCTACCTCTCGACCACGGTGCGGGAGCGCCACCGCATGCTGGGCTACGGCGACGGCGTCGAAGTGCCGGAGGAGGACGATCCCGACGAGCTGGATCCCGTGGTTCTGGACGGGGTTTCGCTCGCCGGAGATCGGTTCGACCGGCTGCTCAAGACGGTGCTCGGCTCGTGAGCCCCCGGGCGGGCAGACGTGGTTGGGTAGATCCCGCTGAAATCTTTCGGAATCTCAGGTACAGGTAGAGAAACACCGAGCGGTTCGAGGCGTTCTTACTCCGCAGACGGCGCGCTTGAGCTCGTCGGACCGCCACCGTGGCCGACTCGGGCCATGAACCAAAGTCTTGTGTTCATGGCCTGCAGCCTCAGCGCATGAACATACGCCACTACATCCCCGCCCCCTCTCAGGCCGGGACAGACCATCTCTCAGCCAGTCTCCGAGCGAGCCCATCTCCTCCCGGTCGCTCGTTGTCCCGGGTTTCCGCACCTGCCAACGTCTCTGCGGCATCTCCGATCTTCCGAAATGGGCGACCAGGCGAGTTGGATGATGAGATACCCGGTGGTCTCCACCCCGTTGGGGTCGATGACGGAGGTGCGGCGGTTGAACGGGTGGTAGCCGAAGAGAGACTCGCGATCGAGTCTGTTGCTAGAATGGAAGCTCCTAAGATGACGAGATTCTGCGTGGGTCGGCCACGTGTGTCATCCGATTTTGCTATTGAGCGATGTCGATCCTGCCTTTTCTTGCCGTCGCCGGGGCGAGCCTGGCACTTTCCGGCTTTGACCTCAGCCGCAAGCTCCTGGGTCGGCACCTGGCACCGCTTCCCATGGTGGCCCTCCTCGCCACCGCCTCGATCCCCCTGTTCGGTCTGCTGACCTGGCTCGCCGGAGATTCGCGGCTGTCGCCCGGCTACGCGGCTCCGGCGTTGGGCTCCATCGCGCTCAACCTGGGCGCTCACGTGGCGTTTCTCGAAGCGGTTCGCCGGTCGCCGCTCTCGCTCACCGTGCCGCTGCTGTCGCTGACCCCGGTGTTCACCGCCTTCGCCGGCCTGCTTCTCCTGGGTGAGCGCCCCACACCGGCGGGGATCGCGGGGATCGTCCTGGTGGTCGTGGGGGCTTTGTGGCTGCACCGCGTGGATCGGCCAGATCCGGCCCCCGGGCTCGCTCGCTTCCGCTTCTCGCTGCGGAAGCCGGGGGTCTGGCTGATGACCACCGCCGCCCTCCTGTGGTCGGTGTCGCTGCCTCTCGACAAGATGGCGGTCGGGCTGTCGAGCCCGGCGCTTCACGGTCTGGTGCTCACCTCCGGAATCTCGGTCGGGGCGCTGGCGTTTCTCGCCCAGCGACGCCGGCTCGGTGAGCTGAAGGAGGTGCGCGGCTGCCCCGGAATCTTCCTCGTCGCCCTGTGCGCCAGCACCGTGGCGCTGGGGCTCCAGCTCGTGGCGATCCAATGGGTCCTGGTCAGCCTCGTCGAGACCGCCAAAAGGGGCGTGGGGAATTTGGCGGCGGTGGTACTGGGCCGCTCCGTCTTCCGGGAGCCGCTCACGCTCGCCAAGGTGGGTGCGGCGCTGCTGATGTCGGTGGGTGTGGCGCTGTTGTTGCTCTGAGGCTCCTGCCAAGAGGCTCGTCGCCGGCGGGCCCGCGCACAGCGCGGGCCACAAAGAGCAAACTTCAAAGTCCTCCCGACAACGACCAAACCACACGAAACCCGTAGCCGTCGAACCGGCGCTCTGGGCGGCCGTGGTAGCGGCAGGCCGCGCGCAGGTACCACGGATAGCCGTTGAAGGCACCGCCCCGAAGCACCCGCGACGATCCAGACTTGGGCCCGGTCGGAGCTCTTGCGTCCTTCGAAGGATAGTCTCTGTACCGATCCGCACACCACTCCCAGACGTTGCCGGCCAGATCGCGTAGCCCTTCCGGCGTGGCACCCAGCGGATAGATGCCCACCGGAGACGGCCGGCCGAATCTCCAGCCGAACGACGCTCGTTGGTCATCCGGTTTCTCCGGGCCCCAGGGGTAGCGTCTCCCCTCCTCGCCTCGCGCGGCATACTCCCACTCCGCCTCGGTGGGAAGCCGGCCACCCGCCCAGCGGCAATAGGCGTCGGCCTCGTACCAGGACACCCAGATCACCGGCCGGTTGCGATGCTCCCTCTGCGTCTCCCAGACACCTGGTGCGACGTAGCCTTGCTTCGAGCGCCAGGCCCAACCCTCGGGATCCCAACAGCTCGGATCCAAATAGCCTTTCTCCCCCACCTCGACAAAGGCCCGGTATTCCTGGACGGTCACCGGATACCGGCCGAGGAGGAACGGGCTCACCGTCACCCGGCGCACCGGGGATTCATCATCGAAGGCTTCTTTGTCGTACCCCGTAGCCTTGGAGTCTTTTCTTTGCGCGCCCATCCGGAACGTCCCGCCGGGGATCTCCACCCGATTCTTTTCCGGCTGGGCCAGTCGGGGATCGCCCGCGGCTCCCAGGGCTTCACCGACCTCGATTCGTACCGACTCCTCCACTCTCTCGCCGGCCCACTCGCCGTCGGGCTCGAAGATCGGAAGCGTCGCGTGGAGGGCGTCCTCGTAGCCCGTGTTCTTCGCAGGATCGCCCCCATAGGGCAGGATGTCGACCAGCACGCGGCCGATGAGACCCACCGCCCGGGCCTTGCTTGGAAGATCGGTGCCCGTGGCGAGAATCCTCTCGACGAGCTTCTTGCCCGCACGAACGCCGTCGAGACGCCGTAGGCAGCCGGCCAGGAGAAGCACGACCTCGCTCCACCGGTCGTCGTAGAGTCGCTCTGCGGTCGACAGCACGTCCCAATACCCGTCCGTCCTGAGCTCGAGGGCCGCCAGATACTCCTGGAAGGTCAGATGCCAAAATTCCACCTCGCCGTCCGTCCGGCTCACCAGCAGACCGCTGTGGACCGATTCCTTGTCGAGGAACCGCCGGGCTTCCTCGGCGTCCACCTCGAGGACGGGAGCCACCGCGCCGGCCGCCTCGGACAGGCCCAGGGAGCGCTGTACCCCCTCCTCGTCGAGGAACATCGCCAGCGCGAGCGCCTGGAGCGCCTCGCGTCGCAGCGCGGCCGGAAACCGGGAGTGCTCCTCGCGCGACTCCAGCAGGTACTTGACGGCCTCCTCGTACAGCTCGTTGCGCCGTTCCGGCAGCTTGGTCTGATTCCAGTGCACCACCGCCAGCATGGTGAGCATCAGGGGGCTCTCGGTCAGCCGGCCGACATCCCCGTGGGCGCGGATGGCCCCGAGGAGCTGTTTCTCGTAGCGCTCGGCCTCTTCCTGCGCAACCCTTCGGCTACCGGCTCCGCCTTCGCCGGTCTGTCCCCGGACGCTGTAGAGCGCCTGGCTCCAGCCCTTGACAAACGCGGCGACCTGGTCGGAGTCGAAAGGGGCCAGGGGGTAGCCGGGGACCGTGCCGAGACGGGTCAGCTCTTTGTAGGCACGGGTGCGGCAGGTCACGAGGTGCCGGTTGCCACGGCCGCTGGCCACGAGCTCGTCGACGATGGCGGCGACCCGTGGTCTCAGCACGCCCGGAACCTCGTCCAGCCCGTCGAGCAGGAGGAAACACCCGCCCGCTGCGACCCGCTGGCGCAGGTCGTCGCCCGGTAGGTCGAAGCTCCGGCCACGCTGGTAGAAGTCGAGGTAGCGCAGGAAATGCTCCGAAGCGTCTCGCGGATACGAGCCGTCCGGGTGATCGCTGAGAAACTCGGCGAGCTTCGTGAGACGGACCAGGATCGGAAAGGGGACCCCCGCCTCTTCGATTCCGAGCTCGCGGGCAGCGAGATCCGGGCTTTTCCGTAGCAACGACCGGGCGAGCATCAAGGCGGCGAAGCGCAGGAAGGTGGTCTTCCCCGAGCCGGGATCGCCGATGTGCACGGCGTGGCGCGAGCGGCGCAGGACGTCCGGCAGCTCCAAGTGCCCGGAGCGGCGACCGTCTCGCGCTTCGAGGTCCGGTCGATCCGATTCGTCGATGTTGGTGTGGCGGACCGGTGCTCCAAGTCCTTCGAATCGCCCATCAAATAACCTCGACAAGGACCTATTTCGGGATCGTAGTTTCTAAGAGATGCTCGCATTCTGCCGGGAATGAGACATGGAAGCAAACAAGCACAGGCCCTTGTGCCAACCTCCAGTGCTAGAATCGCCCTTCAGAAACGTGACAAGTACCGTTGACCAGGGCTTTTCCGCCATCGAAGGCTCTTCCTCATGCGCTGCCCCGCCTGCCAGTTCGACCACCCCGCCTCGGTGAATTTCTGCGGCATGTGCGGCGGCCGTCTGGTGCCGGAGTGCGCCGCTTGCGGGACGGAGAACCCTCTGGAGTTCCAGTTCTGCGGTCAGTGCGGCAGCCGCCTGACCCCACCCGAGCCCGCGACCGCTCCCGTCCTGCGACCCGCCCGACCCGCGGAAACTTCTGTCGGGACGGCCCCCGTCGGTGCGCCTCCGTTCGAGGAGCTTTCCGGGGTGGAAGCTTCCGCCGACCGGCGAGCCAACCCCACCGCCCGGGCAGCGAGCCCGGTGACCTACACGCCGCAGCACCTGGCCGAGCAGGCGCTGGCCTCGCGCGCGGCCCTGGAGGGCGAGCGGAAGCAGGTGACCGTCCTGTTCTGCGACATCGTGGGCTCCACCGCAACCGCCGATGCCGTCGGTGCCGAGACCATGCACATGCTCCTCAACCGGTTCTTCGAGCTGGCTCTGGCCGAGGTGCACCGGCTCGAAGGCACCATCAACCAGTTCCTCGGCGACGGCTTCATGGCCCTGTTCGGCGCCCCGATCGCTCACGAGGACCACGCCCGGAGGGCGGTGCTGGCGGCGCTGGCGGTCCGCGATCGAGTCCAGGAGCGTAGAGAGGAGCTCGAGCGCGCCCACGGCACCGGCCTGCAGGTACGGATGGGCCTCAACACCGGGCTGGTGGTGGTCGGGGGGATCGGCGACAACTTGCGGATGGACTACACGGCGGTCGGCGACACCACCAACCTCGCCGCCCGGCTCCAAGGACTGGCGGAGCCCGGCACGGTGCTGGTCAGCGAATCGACGTACCGCCTGGTGCTGCCGTTCATCAGGGTCGAGCCGCTGGAGCCCGCCATGGTCAAGGGCAAGGCGGAGCCGATCCGGCCGTACAAGGTCCTGGAGACCCGCAGCCGCCGAACCGCCTCGCCGGTGCGCAGCCGGGCTCCCTTCGTCGGCCGCGAGCGGGAGCTCGCGGTGCTGCAGGATCTCTGGGACCGGGCCCGCGGAGGGGACGGTCAGGTGGTCGGGATCGCCGGTGAAGCCGGCGCCGGAAAGTCGCGGCTGGTCCACGAGCTCCTTCGTCGCCTGGACCGTGGCGAGGCCACCCGGCTCCGGGGCCGCTGTCTCTCCTACGGCATCGGCGTCTCGTACCTGCCCCTCGGTCACATGTTGCGCAGCGCCGGCGACATCCCCGAGTCCGCGCCGCCGGAGACGGTGCGGGACAAGCTCGCGCACAATCTCCAGGAGCTCGGGCTGGAGGCCAACGAGCATCGGCCCTACCTGCTGCGGATGCTCGACGTCGACGATCCGTCGGACGACCTCGCCGGGGTCGAGCCCCAGGTGATCCAACGCCGCACCTTCGCTTCGCTACGCAGGATCCTCTTTCGGGCCTCGGAGCTGCGCCCCGTGATCCTCGAGATCGAGGATCTGCACTGGATCGACGCCACTTCCGAGCAATTCCTCGAGCAACTGGTGGACGGTCTCGCCGGAGCCCGGCTGCTGCTGCTGCTCACCTACCGCTCGGGCTACCAGCCCCGGTGGATGGAGAAATCGTATGCGACGCAGATCTCCCTGCGCCGGCTGTCCCGCGAGGAGAGCCGTGCGATGGTGGCGGCGCTGGTCGGCGACGGAGACGTGCCGGATCACCTCACCGACGAGATCCTGACCAAGGCCGAGGGAAACCCGTTCTTTCTCGAAGAGCTGGCCCGCTCGATGTCCGACGCGCGCGACGAGACGGGCGAGCCGCTCGCGGACTCGGTTCCCGACACGGTCCAGGGTCTGATCATGGCGCGTCTGGACCGCCTCCCCGAGGAGCACAAGCGGGTGCTGCAGACCGCCTCGGTGCTGGGTCGGGAGCTCCCCCTCGATCTGCTGCGCGCCGTCTGGCTCGAACCCATTCCCCTGGACCCTCCTCTCGCCGATCTCAAGCGATGGGAGCTCCTCTACGAGGACCCGACGTCCGACCGCGCGGTCTGCACCTTCCACCATGCGCTGACCCAGGAGGTGGCCTACCAGTCGCTGCTCGCGGGACGGAGGCAGAGCCTCCACCGGCTCGCCGGGGAGGCGCTGGAGCGACTCTACGAGGACCGCCTCGAGGACGCTCTCGATCGTTTGGCCTATCACTATCCGAGGGCCGACGAGCCGGCCAAGGCGGTGACCTATCTCGCCCGCGCCGCGGAGAAGGCCGCACGCGGGTACAGCCACGCGGAGGCGGCGCAGGCGCTCCGGGAGGCCCTCTCGCTGGCCCGACGGCTGCCCGAGGAGGTGCAAGACCGAAAGCTGGTGGAGCTGACGCTCTCGCTGGTCGATTCGCTCCTCCCGTTGGCCCGGCTGCCGGAGACCCTCGAGGTCCTGGACGAGCATCTGGAGTGTCTCGAAGGGGTCGAGGACGATGTGCGAGCCGCCCTCGAGGGCCGGTATCACTTCTGGCTCGCCCATACCCACAGCTATCTGGGGAACCCCGAAAAGGCCGAGCAGCACGCTCGGCGGTCGCTCGACGCGGCCGAGCGCGCCGGGGATCGGGTGACCTGCGGCAAGGCCTGCTATGTGCTCTCCCGCGACGGCTTCTGGATCGGGAGGTTCTCCGAGGGTCTGAGCCATGGCTTGAGAGCCCTGGAGCTGATGGAGGGAGAGCGCTGGTGGCAGGGACAGGCCCACTGGGTCAACGGCTTCCATCACTTTGTCCTGGGCCGGTTCGAACAGGCCCTGGCCTCGATGGAGCAGGCCCGGGTGATCGGCGAGGATCTGGGGGACCCGCGGCTGGACACCTCCTGGAGCACCGGCTACTTCCTCGCCGCCATGGGGGACTGGGAGCGAGGAATCGCCGCCTGCCGTGGCGGTCTCGAGCGGGCCAGGGATCCCCTGAACACCGCCGCGGCCCTCGGCTTTCTCGGCTACGCCTATCTGGAGATGGAGGACCTGGAGCAGGCGATCCCCACCCTGGAGCAGGCGGTGGCCAAGCTGCGGGAGGCCGGGATGCAACAGCTCTTCGGCTGGTTCTCCATCTATCTGGGGGAGGCCTACCTGGCGGCCGGCCGACCGGCGGAAGCCGAGGAGCGAGCCCGGGAAGGCGTGGTGGTCACCGAGGAAGCGGGCTTTCTCTTCGGTGCCGCCCTGGGCGTTCGAGCCCTGGGCCGCATCGCGCTGAGCACCGGCGATCTGGAAGAGGCGCGGGAACGACTGAACGAAGGGCGCGACCGCTTCCACCGGCTGGAGGCCGAGTTCGAGCACGCCCGCACCCTGCTCGATCTCGCACGCCTCGCCCAGGCCCGCCAACAGCCCGATCGGGCCTTCCGCTACCTGGACGAAGCCCGCGAGCGCTTCACCGACCTGGAAGCCGCCCATCACGTAGCGGCCGCCGACCGGCTCGCCAGGGATTTGCGGGCACCGACCCCGGCGGGCTGAAGATCCGGCCGGGATCCGGCCGTCACCGCGAGGCGCTCCCCTTTCGGTCGCGACGCCACAGGCCGAACAGGAGGTACACCTTGGCCTCCGGCCGAAGCCCCGGCCCGGTCACCACCTTGACGTGACTGAGCGACCGCACGCAGTACCCGGCCCCGGCGGCGGAAGGCCAGCTCTCCGCCGCGGTCCAGAACGAGTCCCATCCAGGCCAGCCGAGCACTGCCCCGCGTCTCTCCGCCCGGCCGGCGGCGTCCCCCAGCAGGCCGGCGGCGTCCAGAAGATCGAACAGCTCCGCCCACCCGGGCTCCCGAGCCGGCCGGCGAGCGAACGACAGCTCGACACCCAGCCGAGGTTGGAGCCCGGGCGCCAGATCCAGCGAGAGGTGATTGCGGCCGGCGCAGCGAATCAGCGCCGACAAGGGCTCGAGGACCTCGCTCCAAGCCTCCGCCTCGATCGGCCCCGAAACCAAGCCCCGGTCCGAGTCACAGTCAGAGCCCCGGTTCGAGCCGCACAGCGGTTGGGAAGTCGATCTCGAGACCCGGGCGACATAGCGCGGGATCCCCTCGGCGCTCATGCCGCAGACCTCCAGACGAACCGGGGCCAGACGAACCGGGGCCACGACCGCGTCCGGCGCCGGCTCGGGGCCGCGGGAGCGAAGGCTGAAGGCGTAGAGAGGGCGGGCTGCGGGTGGCAGGAGCTCCACGGCTTCGACCACCGCTCGTCGCTGCGGCTCCGGTAGAGCCGGCACGCCGTGCAGTTGCGGGAGAAGCTCCCGGCTCAGCCACTCCGGGTCCACGCCGCGTGCCAGCCGGGCACAGACGACCGGTGGCGGCAAGCCGCCGGTGGGAGGCTCCCCGCCGGCGAGATCGAGCTCCAGCCAGAGCTCGGGCGCTCGGCGCCGCCACCGATCCTCCGCCGACCACCGGTCCAGGAACGCGGAGAGGTAGGGGGGCGAGACGATGCCGGCCGCTCGGCGAGCTTCCGTGGGGGTTTGAAGCCGGACCGAGAGATCCGCGCCTCGAGCGGCATCGTGGAGGGACAATTCAAGCGCGGCGAGACAGGTGCCCGGCAGACGGGCCGCCGCATTTCGAATCGAGCGGAGGGCGGGTGCCGGAAGCAGGTCTGCGTGGAGATGGGGCCGAAGGAGTGGGAGCCAATCGGCGAGAGTCAGTGCCGTCAGCCTCCGCCGTCCTCCCCGCTCCAGCCGCCGGCAGCCTGCTCGAGATCGTCGTCCGAAATCTCGCTGTGGGTGTCTTCCAAGGCGGCAGCCTCGTCCTGAGAGATCTCGTATCCCTTGGCGCTGGCCCAGCGGACCCAGATGGCCGGGTCCTCCGCCAGGCTCCGGAACTCCTCCATCAGCTCCGGATCGCGCTGAAGATCTCTGAGAAAACGTTCGAATTCCGCGGTGCTCATGGGCGATCTCCCTTTCCTTCCCAGCTTCGTCCCAACCGCTCCGTCCCGTGCTCTATGCTGAGTGGCGGGGTGAGCCCCCCTCTCGGATACTAAGCTTTTCAGACAAAGATAGTCTATGTTCCCGAGCCGCGGTTGTCAATCGAGCGGCGCAGACGGCAACTGGACCGCTCTCTCGGGCTCGAGCAGAAATTCCGGATCCACGCGCGCGTCGCGCCAACGGAATCCGAGATGGAGGTGGGGCCCGGTGGAGCGGCCGGTGGAGCCGACCCGTCCGATGCGCTGGCCGCTCGAGACCTCCTGCCCGGTCTCGACCGCGATCTCCCGGAGGTGGAAGTACATCGAGATCAAGCCGTCTCCATGGTCCAGAAAGACGCTGTTGCCGGCAAAGAAGTGCTCTTCCGCCAAGAGCACCGTCCCGGCCGCCACCGCCCGCACCTCGGTGCCGGAGGGAGCCGGGTAATCGGCCCCGGTGTGGGGGCTTCGCGGCTCGCCGTTGATCACCCGCCGGGCACCGAACCGGCCCGAGACCGGCATGTCGGCCAGCGGCGGCGCCAGAGGCAGAGCGAACCGCCGGGGGGTCCTCCGCCCCCACAGCTCCCCCACCCGCGCGCTCTCTCTTCGCGCTCTCGCGAGGTCCCGGGGCGACAGATCGACCCGGCTCGTGTCCTCGATCTCCAGGCGCTGCACCGGATACGGATACTCCCCCACCCGGACCACGGCGCTCTCCCAGCGGCCGCCCCTCTTGCGCTCCAGCACCAGACGCTGGCTCTCGATCAGGAGATCGACCGGAAACCAGCAGGCTCCCGCCAGCGGCTCCCAGAAAGCCTGGCCGTGGCGGCATGCCTCGACCTCGGAGCCGCTCCAGCGGACGAGCTGTCCGGGGGCCACCGAGGGCGGAGCAGACGGCGCCGACAGCGACGTGGAGGTGAGGACCAGCGCCGGCGAGAGGATCAGCACGGACAGGATCAGCGCGGAAGAGATCGCCAGAACCCCGCTCATCTCCCGCCTCTGCCGCGGGCTCCCGCCACCCCTTCGCCAGCGGCCAGCCGCTTGATCACCAGCACCGTGGTGTCGTCCGCGGCGGCCACCGGTCCCCGATGCCGGCGCCAATCCGCGAGCAGCATCTCGAGCACCTCGTTCGAAGGCCAGCGCGCGGCCTTGACCAGAAGCTGGCGCGGACGATCGAAGCCGTAGGCCCGGACCTCCCGGTCGGTGGCCTCGAACAGGCCGTCCGAGCAGAGTGCCAGGACCGCCCCGACCTCCAGACGGATCGAGACGTCGTCGTAGAACCGCGGCGGGCCCTGTCCCAGGGGCAGGCCCGGGATCTCCAGGTCGCGCACCCGGCCCTGGCTGAACAGCATGGGATAAGGGTGACCCGCGTTGGCGACCAACCCCTCGCCGGACTCCGGATCGAGCTGGAGCAGGACCAGGCTGGTGAAGGCCCTCCGGTAGCGTACGCTACGCAGCACCCGATCCACCCGTCCGAGCACCTCTCCCGGGGTCCGGCTGGGAGAGACCAGGCTGGCCAGCGCGGCTTTGGTCATGGCATGGACGATAGCGCAGGAGTACCCGTGGCCGGACACGTCGCCGGCCGCGACCCAGAGCTTGCCGTCGTCATCCCACAGGAAGTCGTAGAGATCGCCTCCGACCTCGGTCGCGAGCACCGAGCGGGCGGAGATTTCCCAGCCTTCGATCCGCGGGAGCGTCTCGGGCAGAAGGCCCAGTTGCATGCGCGCCAGCAGCCCCATTTCGTGGTGCAGGCGCTTCTCATCCTCCAGTCGGCGTACGAACGCCGGTGCCCCCATGCCTCGGGCCTCCTGCTCCTCCTCGCGTCCGAGGCCGACGAACCCGAGCGTGCCCAGGGTCAGCAGCAGGCCGGCCGTCAGAGCGAAGCTTCCCGGCATCCAGTCCAGGAGCTGCACCGACACTCCCGCGGCCGGCAGGGCGTAGAGAGCGATCGCGGCGGTCAGTAGCCCGGTGAGCTCGAAGCGCTGGAAGACGAGGAGCAGACCTCCGACCAGCAGGGCGCCGCCGGCGACGGCGACGAGCGACGGCGCGAGCGGCACCGGCCGCAGCACCAGGGCCACCACCGGGGCCGCCACCCACAGCGCCCAGCGCCGGGGTAGGCAGCGCTGACAGATGACCGCCACCAACAGCACCGCCGAGGCGAGCAGGATGCCCTCGGAGAGTGGATTTCGAGCCGTCTGGTAAATCGGAAGCGGGACCGACAGGCCCGTGCGTCCCAGCTCACCGGTGAGCTCGGTGGCGCCCAGCAGGAGCAAGCGGAGCCCGGCGAGACCGGCCCCGGCACCGAGGCCCCCGAGCAGAGCTCGTCCGCCCCGGGGTCCGAGCCTGCCGACCCGCAAGGCGTCGAGCGAGGAGGAGAGCTCCGGTTGCAGCGCGCGCAGCCAGGACTCCCCGGTGGACCAGAGCAGCAGCACCCACACCGACGGGATCAGCGCGGCGAAGAAGGACTCGAAACCCCAGAGGGCGCCTTTCTGCTGGAACACGACCGCCGGAAACAAGAGGAGAAACGTGCCGGTGGCCAGAAAGGTCCCGTTGATCAGATCGATGCGACGGCGGCCGAGAAAGGCGAAGAAGAGCCCGGCGATCCCCAGGAACAGCAGCACCCAGGCCACGCCGGTGAGCAGGCTCCAGGTGAGGTCGTAGGGCTCCGTCGAGGCAGGGGCTTCCCCCGGGCGATAAAAGGCCCGCAGCGCTCCGACCGGAGGATCGGAAACCTCGATGTACGCGGGCGGCGAGCCGAGGAGCGGAACCACGACTGTGACCGCGGTGTAGAACAGGCGGCTGGTTACGCCCTGGTTCGCGAGCTGACGGTCCTCGGGAACCAGAAGCGATGCGAGGACCTCCTCCGGCTCGGGCTCGTCGGGCTCGCCCCTACGGCCGGCGGCCGCAGGAGCCGCATCTCCGGTCGAAGTCCCGTCGCTCGGAGTCCCGTCGCTCGAGGTCCCATCGCTCGAGGTCCCGTCGCTCGAGGTCCCGTCGCTCAGAGCCGCGTTCTCGGTTCCTTCGTCCCCTTGCGCCCCCTCCTCGTCGGCTGCGTCGCGCTCCTCCTCCACCAGGGCCCCGTCCCGCACGGCACCGTCCGGTCCGCCTGCGTTCGAGTCTCTGGACGATGGCTCGAGGATCGAGCGCGAGATGCGGTTCTGCCGCATCAGCCCGGCGAGCGAGCGGGGAATCCAAGCGGCGCTCCGAGGCTCTCCGGTCGGGGAGAGACCGATCGCGAGCTCCGCGTCCCCCATCTTGCGGCGGCTGGCTCCCCGCGAGACTCGTACCAGCACCGGATCGTCCGCCAAACCCGGCGTGTACACGGGCTCGCAGGCGCGCGAGTCGTGGACCTGCTCCCGGGACACCAGGGTCAGGGTCGGCTCTTCCGGGCTGAGAACCATCCCGGCCCCTTGTGCGAGCCGCTCGTACTCACTCTCGAGGGAATCGCGGCCTTCCGCGAGCTGGTCGTCCAGCGTCCACGCCGGAAGCACCTGCTGGGCCCACCAGGCACCCGCGGCGAAGAGAAGGATCCCCCCGATCAGAAACGGAGCGACGGAGCGGAGGGCGGGCTGGTCCATCGGTGCCTGTATTCTCTCCGCTTTCCTCACCGAAGACCAGCCCGCAGGGAGGAGCCCCGGCGAAGCCGGTAGAGCGTCTCGCGGCCGGCGCCCGACTCAACCGCCACCGAAGATCTTCTTGAAGGGATTCTTTCCCTTCTTGCCGTCGTCGCCCTCCTGGCCCTCCTGCTGGGCGAACGGCGGCGTCCACTCCGTCTCCTGGTAGCCGGCGGGAATCTCGAAGGTCGAGCCCGGAATCGCGCGGTTCCGATCCAGGGTCGTGACCTCCATGGTGCTCCGGCTGGTGTTCTGCTTGCCCTTCTTGTTGGTGGTGGTGGTGACCGTCACGGTCTTGAGGGGAAACCCCTGCATCTTGCCCATCTCGGCGTGAATCAGCTCGTCGAGACCGTCGAAGCCGGTGGGCCGGTCCGCCCGTAGCCAGAGCCCCATCCCGGGGGCCTGTAGGGCATCCGTGGCCCAGATGTCCTGGTCCATCTCGACTTGGTTGGCACGCTTCATCCCCATGATTTTCATCTCGAAGTCGTATCGGGTGCGATAGCGGTAGCGGGTCGTGGGCAGGCCCACGATGGCCCCCCCCGCCTCCTGCCCGAGCTTGTCGACCTGCGGGTTCTCGATGGAGAGGTCCATCATCGGTCCCATGGCTTCCATCACCTGGCCCACCGTCTGCAGCAGGGCTTCCATGTCCCAACGGCTGTAGGTCTGCTCCTTGGGATTCACCAGGTACACCGTGCGCCCCCCGTCGGTGGTGACCAGAAAAGAGCCCTGGGGCATCATGCTCTTGTCCAGACCCTGCTCGAACTCGATGCGGGCCTTCTCGCCGTCGACCCAGCTCTTGACCACGATGCGGTCCTTGCTCCGGTCGTCCGTGGTGACGGACTCGTAGTAAATGCCCGCTCGCAGCGGCGCCGCCGCCAGCAAAGCGATGACTGTGAGAGCTCCAAACAACTTGATCGCAAAGGACTTGCTTCCCATCGACTACCTCCTTGTTCGACTGCCTCCGTGTCGTCCGATCGAGGTCAAGCCTTCCACAGGCCCGCACGAGGCGCAAGGGGCCGGCTCGAGTCTGGCTTCATGGTGCAACGAAATCCCCGTTTCAGGAACCCTCGACCCCGCCGATCCTTCCTGTGAAACGAAAGTCTCGTCTCGCGGGCACCCTCTCGCGGCGGATAACTGTGCATCGTCACTGATTTTCCCCTCCCATCCTTCCAGGATCCCTTTCGAGGCGATTAGATTTCCGTTTCCAGCGTCCATATCATCGCCCGCGAGACCCAACAAACCGCGCGGAGAGCCGTGGTCAATGAAGGCCGCCGTCTCGACCGCCGGAAAGGAGCTTTGTCATGAAGCCGAAGATTCTTCGCAACCTCGCAATCGGACTCGCACTCGTAGCGGTCGTCGTCCTCATCCCAGGAAGCTCTCTGTTTGCAGCGACTTCCGCCGACGAGGCGGGTTTGTCCAACGGAGCCCAGGGCCGCGCGACTGTCGACCCGAACGGCTACGTCTGAAGTCCTCGGGCCGGGGGGAATCCCCCGGCCCTTGGCCCCTTGTCGCGCGCTCCTCTGGGGAACCCTATTTCGGATACTTCTTCACTTCTTTCGGGAATTTCAGTATCCTCCCTTGGACCGAGTCTCGATCCCTGAGCCAAGGAGGAAGCGAAGCGATGGACGAGCGTCTGGCACAGACCCCGGAGCAAAGCCACCTGTCCCCCGAAATGCTGGCCGATCTCCTGTCCGGAGAGATCGAGGACGACGACCTGCGGCAACGGGTCGTGCCTCATCTCCTGGCACGTTGCCCCGCCTGCCGGCGACGCGTCGACGGCATCCGAAGGCTCCAGGAGCGCTTCGACCACTGGAGCGAGAGCGTCGTGGTGCGTGAGGGGCAGGAGGCACCCCGTCTGCTGGCGGCCCTGCTCGACCATCCGGAGGACTCCCGGCTCCATCGCCTGTCGACCGACGAGGGCTTCCACACCTGGGGGCTCACCCAGCTCCTGCTCCAGAAGAGCCGGGAGCTGGTGCACAGCGAGCCGCACCAGGCGGTCGATCTGGCGGAGCTCGCGGTGGTGGCCGCCGACTTTCTCGCCGAGACCGCCTATCACCCGGAGTGGATCGGGGATCTCAAGGCGCGCGCCTGGGCCGTGCTCGGCAACGCCCGCCGCGTCGCCGGTGAGCTGACCAGCTCCGAGGCGGCCTTTCGCCGGGCGCTGGCTCTCTTGCTCCAGGTCTCCACGGGCCGCCCCTGGATCCGGGCCGAGATCCTCGATCTCCTGGCGTCGCTGCGCCGCGAGCAGGGCCGGCTCGTTGAAGCTCTCCAGCTCCTGGACGAGGCGGCTTCGGTCTATCGCACCACGAAGAGCGGGCAAGCTCTCGCGAAGATCCAGCTCACGCGGGCGAAGACCCTGGAAGAGAAGGGCGACATCGACGAGTCCGCGACTCTGTTGCAACAGATTCTCTCTTCGCTCGATCCCGGGCGGGACACCAAGATGGCCGCTCGGGCCCGGACCAACCTCGTCGGCTGCCTCATCCGTCTCGACCGCTTCACGGTCGCCCGTCGCGAGCTTCGGACCCTCGAAGAGAGCCTCGAGCTCTCGGAGCTGGAGCGGTGGCGCCTCCAGTGGCTGAAGGCGCAGATCGCCGACGGGTTGGAAGAATGGCGCGCCGCCGAGACGCTGTTTCTGGAAACGCAGGCCTGGTTTCTCGATCGCCGCCTCGCCTTCGACGCCGCCCTCGTGTCGCTGGACCTGGCTCTGCTCTACGCCCGGACGGGTCGGGACACCGAGCTCCAGGAGCTCGCGGCCGAGGTTCTCCCTCTCTTCCAGGTCGAGGGAGCGGAGCGGGAGGTGCTGGCGGCGCTGCTCCTCTTCCAACAGTCGGTGGAGCGCAAGAGTCTCACCGCCGAGCTGATCCGGGAGGTCCGGGAGGTGGTTCGGCGGCGCCGACGGCCCAGGGGAAAAGCGCCCGGCGAGTCACCGCTCAACGGATAGCCGCCGCCCGTAGCAGCGCGCAGACGGTCTTGGCGTCGTGGATCTGGCCCTGCCGGGCCTGCTTCACCGCCTCCTCCAGCGGCAGCTTCTCCGGCTCGAGCACCTCGTCGTCCTCGAGCGCGGAGGTACCCTCTTCCAGCCCCCGGGCCAGGAACAGCCAGATCTTTTCGTCGGTAAAGCCCGGGCTGGTCCAGATCCATCCCAGCGAGACGAGCTCGCCGTCCGGCGCCAGACACCAGCCGGTCTCCTCCTCCAGCTCCCGGCGGGCGCAGCGCTCGGGGCCCTCGGCAGGATCCAGCTTCCCCGCGGGAATCTCCAAGAGCCAGCCTCCGGTCGGATAGCGGAACTGACGAATCAACAGGGCTCGTCCGTCCGGCAGCAGCGGGAGCACCGCCGCCGCACCCCGATGATGAACCAGCTCCAGGTCCGCGACCCGTCCGTTGGGCAGACGCACCCGGTCCACCGACAGATCCAGGACCTTTCCCTCGTGGATCGGACGAATCTCCAGCACCTCGGCATCGGTGAGAGTCATGGGGCGCCATTGTACGGAAAGTCGCGGGACTTCCGCCTCGGACGGCTAACGGCCGGACAGCCGCCGGCGAAGATTCCGCAGAGCCGGATCGGACGGATGCCGCTCGAGGGCGTCTTCCACCACCACCGTCGCCTGCCGCCGCTTCCCCGCCCGGTCCAGGACCATGGCGTAGAGCGCGGCGATCTGGCCGTCCTCGGGTCGAGCATCGAACGCGGCGCCGCAATCCTCCAGGGCGCTTTCCACCCGTCCCCGGACCAGATACGCGGCGCATCGCTGGCGCAGAAGCAGCGCGTGGCCCGGCATCGTCTCCAGGGCCCAGGTGGCCAGCTCCACGACCTCCTTCGATCTTCCGAGCTGGCCCAGGTTGGCCAGCAGCTCGACGAGGTAGTTGGTCGGGTAGTCGTTGAGGAAGATCCTCTGCAGAGACCTCAGCGGCGGGAAAAGAGCCGGGGAGCGGACGAACGGCACCCGTCCCGGCGCCGCCCCCTGCTCCGCCCCCTCGCTTGGCAAGTAGAGCTCCTCTTGCACCGGCCCGGCCAACTCGCCGGCCGCATCCTCGAGGAACACCACGGCCAGCGGATCGACATGGGCGAGACGCCAGCGGGGGTCCTCGAGCAGCGTCCGTCCCAACGGGGAGCGGATCGTTTGCGAGAAGTGAGCGAGCACCGCGATGCGGAAGCCGTGCTCCGCCTCCGCCCGACGCCACTCCGTCGGCGACTGGGTCATCCGCGTGTAGCGCACCACCACCTCCGGATCCAGAACCCGGCTGTCGACGAACACCCGGTAGGCCGGGTACAGACGGGCCGCCAGATAGGCCCCGAGCGGATAGTCGTTGAAAAGCGGCCCGGGAGGCCGGTGGCGCAAGAGATAGTCGACGGCGCCCGGCGCCGTGGTCGACGGCTTGACGGCGAAGAAGCTCCCGCCCTGCCCGCCGTCGAACCCCGGACGGGCGATCCACAGCCCGGCCGTCGAGCCCAGGAGCAACGAGGCCAAGACGACGCAGGCGGCCGGATACGACCAGCTCGGAGCCATCCGGGCCTTGCCGGCTCGCCGGCGGGTCCTTCCGTGCTTGGCATTGCGGCCGCCGGCGGGCCCCTCCGCCGGGCCGGAGCGCCGATCGCTGAGGTTGCTCAGGGCCACCAAGGCCGCCGCCAGCGCCAATCCTCCGAGATGCCGGATCGCGCTGGCGCCGAGAGCGATCATTCCCAGAAGGAACAGCAAGCGGGGCAAGTGCCATTGGCGGGCGCGGCGGAAGCTGAGCACCCCCACCGCCGCGGCGAGCGCGAACAGCCAGGGCAGAGTGGGGTCCGGCAGCGAGCCGTCGAAAGGACTCCGCCACTCCGTGATCAAGAGCGCTCCGCTCTTCCCGGTCGGCTGAACCTGCTCCGAGCCCAAGACGAATCCGTAAGGCGCCAGACGGTCCCGGAGGTGGCCCGGACCCGCAAGCGCGAGGAGAAACAGCAGGACGGGGAGCCACAGGGGCGGCCAGCTCCGATCGGTGCCCCGCAGGGACCGGCTTTCACCCCGCAGGGGAAGCTGCCACCGACGCTGCGCCCAGCCGCCGACGCTGTAGCAAAGGACGAGAAACACCCCCAGGGGATAGCCGCCGTGGAGGTTGGCCCAGAGGACCTCCAGCGCGCCCAGGAGCGCCACCCACCTCCAGGTCCAGGGACCGGGACGCTCCAACAGCCGATAGAAGACGACGAGCATCAGCCAGGTCACGAGCTCCGCTTTGCCACACACCCGATGGCGGAGCGTGGCCAGGACCATCACCACCAGCAGAGCATTGACCAGCCCCAAGCGATCGATCCGCGCGGTGGTGAAGAGCAGGACCACCAGCGCCGCGGCCAACAGCCCGTGGAGCACCACGACCGATTCGAGCCCGCCGAGGCCCTCCAGGCCCGCCACCACCACGGTCCACAGCCAGGAGTGGTACACCCACCCGATCCCGTCCCCGGAGGTGTAGAGGAAGGGGTCCTCCGAGGGGATCCCGCCTTCCTGGAGGATGGCCCGTCCCGAGCTGACGTACCACCAGAAGTCCTCGTTCCAGAGATAGCCGAGGCTCAGCGCGAGGACCAGCGCCAGCAAGGGGAGCAGCAGGATCAGCCAGGAGCGGGAGGCCCGGGAAGTCTCTGCGGTGGGAACGGAATCGGGGGACATGTCGCAGGGCCTCCAACGCCCTCAGACGGTCTTCAGGTACTCCCGAATCATCAGGGCGGCGGCGGCACCCTCTCCGGCCGCCGACGCCACCTGCTTGGTGCTGGAGGCACGGACGTCTCCCGCGGCAAAGACGCCGGTGACGCTGGTCTCCAGAATCGCCCGCTCGGTGAGGGGGAGGACCTCGTGACCGGTGAGCACGAAACCGTGCGGATCGAGCTGCACGTCGGTGTCCCGCAGCCACTCCGTGTTGGGATCGAGGCCGATGAAGATGAACGCCCCGGGCCGCTCGAGGCGCTCGACCTCTCCGGTCCGGCGATTCCGGGCCCGGATGGTGTGCAGCTTCGAGTCGGCGCCTTCGAAGGCCTCGACCTCGGTGTGGAACCGTACGTCGATCTTCGGCTCCTCGAACACCCGCTCTTGGATGACCTGGCTCGCCTTGAGGGCGTCGCCTCGAACCAGGAGCGTCACCTCGTTGGCGAAGCGGGTGAGAAAGAGGCTCTCCTCGGCGGCGCTGTTTCCACCCCCGACCACCACCACCGGGCGGTTTTTGTAGAAGGGCCCGTCGCAGGTGGCGCAGAAGTGCACTCCCGCTCCCAGGTAGTCCTCCTCGCCGGGCACGTCGAGCCGACGGTAGCGGCTCCCCAGGGCGAGCAGCTGGGCCAGCGAGCTGTACTCGTTCCCGTCCCCGGTGTCGACGCAATGGTAGTTGTCCGGGCTACACAGACCGGTGACGGTCTGAGCTTGCAACAGCTCGACGCCGAATCTCTCGGCCTGGCGGCGGAAACGACCGGCGAGATCCGAGCCCTCGACCCCGTCGGGAAAACCGGGAACGTTGTCCAGATGCATGGTGGCCGCCGCCTGACCGCCGAGAGCGGCCCGCTCGATCACCAGGGTGTCGATGCCCTCGCGGGCGGTGTAGAGGGCCGCGGTCAGCCCCGCCGGTCCGCCGCCGACGACGATCAGGTCGTAGTGGTGCCTCTCGGCGGTGATCTTCATCCCGAGCTTCTCGGCCAGCTCCGCGTTGGACGGATTGCTGAGCATCGAGCCGTCGTCGAAGACCACGGTCGGGATGCGCCGCCTGCCCTCATTGAGCTCGATGACCCGCCGCTCCCCGTCGGCGTCCTCTTCGATGTCGACCCAGCGGTAAGGGACCTGGTGCTCACCGAGGAACTGCTTGGCCCGGTGGCAGTCGGGACACCAGAAGGCACCGTAGACGGTGAGCGACGCGGAGCTCGGCTTCATGTGGAGATCACGGCCTCATGCCTCCGGCACGGCGTCCAGGTAGGGCTTGTAGGCGAGCAGCCAGAGACCCGAGTACTCCCGCATCAGACGCATGCGGGACACTTCGATGAACCGGGCGTCTTCCGCCCGTCCTTCCTGCACGAGCTGCAGAACCCGGTGATGGAAGCGCCACAGGACCTCGCCGGCGACCGCCAGGGTCGACCGGGCTTTGCCGTAGACCGGCGCCTCCCAGTCCCGGGCGGTGTCGTCGAGAAGCTCCTGGATCTCCTCGACCAATCGCTTGAGCCGCAGGCGGAGCGCCGACGTCACCAGCAGAAACCGCTCCAGCTCCCGATCCGGAGAGCCCTCCCGGGAGTCGAGCCGTCGCCAGGCCACCACCTCCCGGGGCTCCAGCCCGAGGGGGAAGATCTCCGGCTTCAGACACACGGAGCGCGGAGAATCCTCCGCATCGCTCTCGGTCAGCGCCTGGACGACCTCCTGGTACTCGGACCGGACGTGGCCTGCCAGCCCCTCGTCCTCGCCCGAGCCCCGAATCGCGGGAATGGGCGCGGTGTCCTTGGTGGACCCACCGCCGCCGGACTCCGACGACGCTTCCTGGAGGCGGGGCAGGAGATCCTTCACCCGTCCCCGGATGTGGGCCAGGTCCCCCAACCGGAAGTCGTTCTGCTGGAGCCGCCGCTCGAAGCGCTCGATCTCGCGCCGGAACTCGGTCAGCTCCCGCTCCAGGTGCAGGTCGAGGGGCACCGCCGCCTCGAGCTCGAAGACCCGCTGGTACTCGGCGACGATCCGCTGCTCCTCTTTGCGGTAGAAGCGCTGGACCAGATTCTTGAACACCAGGTTGGTCTCGAGCACCTGGAGCATCAGATCGGGCTCGAGACAGGTCGGACCGAGACGGTGCTTGAGGTCCCGGTACCGGTCCAACACTCCGGACTCGTTGAGCTCGTCGAGCGTGCTCACCGAGCCGATGGCATCGCGGATCTCCCGCAGTGCACCCTTGTGGCCCTCGATATCGTCCGGATTCGGCACCTCGGAGCCGGTGAGGGTCCACAGACCCTCCAGGTTCTCGCGGAGCTGATGCCGGTCCACGAGCATGTAGCGCTCCGGACCGTCCACCTCCTGCTGCCCCGCCCGGGTGAGGAGAAAGTCGATCTTGTCCAGCCGCTCCGGGGTCCAGCCGTCCCGCGCCGCGGCGTAGATCAGAAAGCGGGAGAGCTGGAACAGAATCTTGTCGTCGTAGCGCGGAAAACGGTGGAAGAACTGGCGGAGCTGCTCCGGCGGAACTCTGCTATCCTCCTCGACCAACGTTCGGGTCAGCCCCTTGAGCTGCTCGCTGATCTCGTCGAGACGGATGCGGGTGCTGTCCACCTCGGAGGCGGTCAGCCCTTGCGAGACGTCCTTGAGCTGGGCGTAGAGCGTCTGGAACTCCTCGGCGTGGCTCTCTCCAGGAGATCCGTCGAAGACCTTGTACAGGCTGTGAGCGAATTGATGAAACACCCAGCTCGCCCGAAATCGATGCGAAAGGTCGACGTAGCGCCGATGCAACACACTCAGCTCTTCTACATCCATGGAGGTTTGCGACCCTCTCCGCTGCAGCCGCGATTTCTCCTTTTCGATCGCAGATTGCAGACTTGACCTCCGATTCTAGGCGAAGGCGAGGCGGATGCAAAGCAAACGACCCAGAGCGCTCATCTCCCAGGAGGACCTCCAGCGCCGGATCGGCGAGCTGGCGAAGGAGATCGAACGAGACTATCGGGGAGCCGATCTCATCGTCGTCGGAGTGCTCAAGGGATCCGTCTTCTTCCTGGTCGATCTCCTGCAACAGGTGGATCTCCCCCTGGCGGTGGACTTCTTCCAGACCTCCAGCTACTCCGGGACCCACCGCGGCGAGGTGCGGGTGGTGAAGGACATCGATCTCCCCATCCGCGGCCGCCACGTGCTCCTGGTGGAGGACATCGTCGACACCGGCTACACGCTGCGCACGATCCTCGATCTGCTGCGCTTCCGCGGTGCCGCCAGCGTCAAGCTGTGCGCTCTGCTGGACAAAGAGGAGGCGCGGGAGGTCGAGGTGCCGATCGACTATTGCGGCTTCCCCATCGAGAATCTCTTCGTCGTGGGCTACGGGCTGGACTACGAGGACCTGTACCGCAACCTGCCCTACATCGGAGTCCTCGACGACGACGGAGATGGAGAGGCCTGAGACACCTTCCCGCAACGACGAGAGACGAGAAGAGAGAGCATGGAGCTTCACCACACCGACCGGGCCCCCGCCGCCATCGGCCCCTACTCGCAGGCGGTCTCCGTCGACGGCTGGCTGTACACCTCGGGACAGATCGCGCTGGATCCCGCCAGCGGGGAGATCGTCGCGGGCGGCTTCGAGGTGCAAGCCCGGCAGGTGCTGGCGAACCTGGAGGCGGTGCTCGCCGCCGCCGGCTGCACCTTCTCCGACGTGGTCAAGACCACCATCTACGTCACCGACCTGGCGAGCTTCCCCCAGCTCAACGAGCTGTACGAGGCGGCCCTCGGGGACCACCGCCCCGCCCGCTCGACGGTCGAGGTCTCGGGGCTGCCCAAGGGCGTCCTGGTCGAGATGGACATGGTGGCCCGGATTCCCGGCTGAGCCGGGTCCACGTCGCGGGCCCACCGTCTCAGCGTTTCCCCACCACCGCGAAGTCCTGGGCGCCGTAGAGCAGCTCGTCCAGCCGGTCCCGCAGCCGGTTGACCGCGTCGGCCAGAGGATGCAGCTCCCCGGGCAGGGACGCCAGATCGATCTCGGGCAGACGCTCGGACTCCGGGAAGGGGCGCAGCTCCAGAACCTCGGTCTCCGGGAAGCCGGCCAGCTCGTAGAGCAGCCGCAGGCTGTCCGGGTGCACCGGACGCCGGTGGGTGGGATCGAGCCAGAAGTTGCGCGCCCCGGCCACCAGCGACAGCGGGTTGGGCGTTTCCAGGATCAGCACGCCGCCCGGTGCCAGGGCGCGGTGGGCCAGCCGCACCAGCCGATCGAGCTCCACCGCAGGCAGGTGCTCGATGACATGGAAGGACACGACCCCCGCGAGGGATTCCGGCTCCCGGTCCTTCAGGGCGTCGAGCAGGTCGCCGGTCCGGACGTCCAGCCCCTGCTCCCGGCAACGCTCGACCATCCGTGCCGAGGCGTCGATCCCTTGGGCCGGGATGCCCCACTCGGCGAGCAGTCGCAACGCCTCTCCCCGACCGCAACCCAGATCCAGCACCGGCAGAGCTTTGGGGGCGCGGTCGTCCGGGGCGCCGACGTCCGGGCCACCGTCGTCCGGGGCGAGGTACGGCCGGTAGCGCTCGAGCCGCCGCCGGATCTCCTCCTCGGTGCCCCGGAAACGCTGCTCGAGCTCGAGGTAGGCATGCTCCTCACGGGCGCGGGCGAGGGATTCCCACGCCTCGTCCCGGTCCGCGGCGGGCTCCCTGCCGACCCGCCCTTCCACCAGCGCCAGCGCCGAGCCCAGGCTCGACATCAGGTCCCGCACCTCGCGGCTCTGGCGATCCACCTTCTGATCGACGCGGGCGAACAGGGCGTCGTTGTGGGCCATGATCTCGGTGACGCCACGATCGAGAAAGCCCTCCAGGTGAGAGACGCGGTCTTCGTGGCGTTGCCGGGCGAGCCCCTGGAGATGCTCCAGGAGCACGACGTTGAACACCCGCTGACGCTCCCACAGGTCGTTTTGAGGCACCGAGACCACGGGTCGGAGCAGTCGCTTGAAGGCCACCACGAGGCGGCCCAGCAAGCCGCGGTGGCTGCGGATGGGAAAGGGGAGGTCCCGGCGCCAGAGGTGACGCCAGGCGCTCAGATCGCGGGTGGGGTCGTCGAGGAAGTCCTCGATCGACGGGGACGGCTCCTCGCGGGACAGGCTCTCCCGGGAAGCTTGGGAGCGCTCCCCGGGGGACGACGGCCTGTCCCGGTCGCCGGTCACGCCTCTAGACTTCCTCCGGCACCACGGCGACGACGATCTCGGCGTACACCTCCGGATGCAGGTAGACCCGCACCGGATGGTCACCGACGGACTTGATGCCGCCTTCGAGATCGATCCTGCGCTTGTCGACCTCGATGCCCTTCCTCTCCAGCGCTTCGGCGATCTCGGTGGCGGTCACCGAGCCGTAGAGGGTCTCGGTCTCGCCGACCCGCTTGGCGACCTCGATCCGCAGATCCTTCATCTGGTCCGCGATCTCCTGCGCCGCCTCCCGCTCGTGGGCGATCCGGGCGTCGATCTTGGCCTTGATCTGCTCGAAGTAGCGCCGGTTGCCCGGGGTGGCCTCGAGGGCGAACCCCTGGGGCAACAGGTAGTTGCGAGCGTAACCGGGTTTGACGTCCACCACCTCGCCGCGATTGCCGAGGCTGCGCACGTCGGTCATCAAAATGATCTCCATGGCTTGCGCCTCCCAGCTAGTCGGTGGTGAACGGGATCAGCGCCACGTGACGCGCTCGCTTGATGGCCCGCTGCAGGGGCCGCTGGTGGCGGGCGCAGGTCCCGGAGATGCGCCGGGGCAGAATCTTGGCCCGCTCGGGGATGAACTGCTGCAGGAGCTTGGTGTCCTTGTAATCGACGAACTCGATCTTGTCGACGCAGAACTTGCACACCTTGCGCCGACGAAAGAAGGTCTTTTTCCGTGCCATGTCTATTCCTCCTCGCCCTTGCCGGGTTCGGCGCCGCCGGCCTCTGCATCCTCGTCCGGCGCCGCTTCCTCCTCCGGCTCCTCGTCGGGGGAAGGCAGCGGCAGACCGGCACGACGCAGCTCCTCGTCGGTGCGGACGACGAGGTACCGGAGCACCTGATCGTTCTGCTGCAATCGGTGCTCGGCCTCCGCGAGGCGGTGATCGCCGTTTTCGGTGCTCAGGTAGAAGAGGAGGTAGCGGCCCTCCTTCAGCTTCTCGATCTCGTAGGCGAGCTTGCGGCGACCCCAGACTTCCATCTTGATCACCTCGGCACCGCTGTTCTCGACCAGCGTACGGATGTCGCCGGTCATCTGGGTCGCGTCGTCCTCGGACATGCGAGGATCGAGCACGACCATCAGCTCATAGGTTCGCATTGGACCTCCCTCTGGCCTGTGCAGTCCCGCTTTTGACGGAACAGAGAGGAACGTGAAGACCGGGCCGGGGGCTGGACGCCCCCGCCCGGGGCTTGGAACGTGTGACTCTAACCGCTCGACGGGTTTGGCGCAACCGATGGGCCACACAGACCACCCACCGCACCGACCCGAAGGCCCGCGGTGACCTCAAAATGCGAGAAACAGAGGCGCGGCGACCAACGAGACGACCGAGATCAGCTTGATCAGGATGTTGAGCGACGGGCCGGCGGTGTCCTTGAACGGATCGCCCACCGTGTCGCCCACCACCGCCGCCTTGTGGGCGTCGGAGCCCTTGCCGCCGTAGGCCCCGCCTTCGATGTACTTCTTGGCGTTGTCCCAGGCGCCACCGGCGTTGGCCATGAAGATGGCCATCAGTACGCCGGAGGCGGTGACACCGGCGATCAGACCGCCCAGGGCCCGGATGTCGTAGAAGCCCACCGCCACCGGTACCACCACGGCCATCAGACCGGGGATCACCATCTCGCGGATGGCGGCGGCGGTGGAGATGTCGACGCACTTGGCGTACTCGGCCTCCGCCTCGCCCTCCATCAGACCCGGGATCGTCTTGAACTGGCGGCGGACTTCCTCGATCATCTTGAACGCCGCGCGCCCCACCGCCTGCATGGCCATCGAGCTGAACAGGAACGGCAGCATGGCACCGACGAACAACCCGCCCATCACCCGCGGGTTGGAAAGATCGATGACGTCCAGCTTGACGGTGGTCTTGAAGGCGGCGAAGAGAGCCAGCGCGGTCAAGGCCGCGGAGCCGATGGCGAAGCCCTTGCCGATGGCGGCGGTGGTGTTGCCCACCGCGTCCAGCTTGTCGGTACGGCCGCGCACCTCCTTGCCCAGGTGGCTCATCTCGGCGATGCCGCCGGCATTGTCGGCGATCGGGCCGTAGGCGTCCACGGCGAGCTGGATGCCGGTGGTCGACAGCATGCCGAGGGCGGCGATGGCGATGCCGTAGAGACCGGCCTGGTCGTAGGCGACCAGGATCGCCGCCACGAGCACCAGGACGGGGAGCGCCGTCGACCTCATTCCCACGCCGAGACCGGCGATGATGTTGGTCGCGCTGCCGGTGCGGCTCGCCTCGGCGATGGAGCGGGCGGGCTTGCGGTGGTCGGAGGTGTAGTACTCGGTGATCAGACCGATGGCGACACCCGCCACCAGACCGCCGACGGTGGCGAAGAAGACGCCGGTCGCCCCGAACTCGACCCCGCTCAAGACGTAGACGTTGTCCCCCAGGAGGTACCGGGCGAAACCCCAGATCGCCGCCAGCATGACGACGGAGGCGGCGAAGGTCCCGGTGTGCAGCGCCCGGCCCGGGTCGCCGCCCTCGCGGGTGCGCACCAGGAAGGTGCAGGCGAGGGAGATGACGATTCCCGCCCCGGCGAGCACCAGCGGCAGGTAGACCAGCTCCGGCGTGTGCAGGGCACCGCCCTTGACGGAGGCGTTGACCCCCAGCACCAGCGCGCCGATGATCGAGCCGACGTAGGATTCGAAGAGATCGGCCCCCATGCCGGCGACGTCGCCGACGTTGTCGCCGACGTTGTCGGCGATGGTCGCGGGGTTCCGGGGATCGTCCTCGGGAATGCCCGCCTCGACCTTGCCCACCAGGTCTGCACCGACATCGGCGGCCTTGGTGTAGATGCCACCTCCGACGCGCGCGAACAGCGCGATGGAGCTGGCGCCGAAGGAGAAGCCGGACAGCACGGTCACCACCCGCAGCAGCGACGCCTGGTCCTCGCCACCGAACAGTCCGATGTAGAGCAGGAAGAGGGCCGACAGCCCGAAGATGCCCAGACCGACGACGGCGAAGCCCATCACCGCGCCGCCGGAGAACGCGATCTGGAGCGCCTGGTTGAGGCTGGTGCGGGCGGCCGCCGCGGTGCGGACGTTGGCCTGGGTGGCCACCCGCATGCCAAAGAAGCCGGCCAGGCCGGAGCACACGGCCCCGGCCAGGACCGACAGCCCGATGAGCATCGAGCTCTCCGGCTGGCTGCGACCGGCGAAGGCGAGCAGGGCCGCCACCACCACCACGAAGATCGCCAGCACCCGGTACTCGCGACCGAGAAAGGCCATGGCACCTTCCCGGATGTGGCCGGCGATCTTCTTCATGGTGTCGTCGCCGGCCTCTTGACTCCGGATCCACCGGCTGCGTATCCAGCCGAAGAGCAGCGCCAACAAGCCGCTGGCCAGGGTCAGATAGAGAATCGTCTGAGCGTTTTGCACGGTCTCAACCCTCCTCGGTCTCTGTCCATCTATCCATTGAACCGGTTCATGGCGGCTTCGAGACCCTCTTCCAGCCAGGTCTCGCAAGCGTCCGCCGCCCGGTGAATCATCTCTTCCATGGGCTCCCGCTCCTCGTCCGCGAACCCCTCGAGCACGAAATCCACCTGCCGCTCGCCCGCGGGCCGATCTTCCTCCGGCGCGATGCCCAACCTCAGCCGGGGCACCCGATCGGTGCGCAGAGTGTCGAGCACCGACTCCATCCCGCGATGCCCGCCGGGGCTGCCGCTGGGACGGATCCTCAGCCGTCCGAGCGGCAGAGCGAGCTCGTCGTAGACCACCAGGATCCGATCCGGCGGATAGCCGTGACGCTCGCTCAGGCAGCGCGCCGCGTGGCCGCTGCGGTTCATGTAGGTCTGCGGCTTGGCCAGTCTCGCGTCGCCCCAGGGTCCTACAACAGGCCCCACCAGGGCCCCGCACTCCAGCCGGCCCACCCGTGCGCCGTGGCGCCGGGCGAGCTCGTCGACCACGAGGAACCCCAGGTTGTGGCGGGTCCCCCGGTACCTCTCGCCGGGATTGCCGAGACCCAGGATCAGACGGCCTTCCGGCGTTGCGAATCGCCGGGTCTCGGATCGCTGCTCCCTGGAGCCCGGGGCCGCCCCCGGGCTCGCGTCTTCGGACGCCGATTCGGACGTCATGGAGCCGTTCAGGCCTCCTCGGCTTCCTCTTCGTCCTCGTCCTTGCCGCGTCCGATGACCTCCGGCTCCTCCATCTCGGCCTCCAGCAGCAGCTCCTCCTCAGCCTCTGCCTCTTCCTCGATCACCTGGCGCGGCGCGCCGACGGCGGCGAGGGTGCGGTCCGGCTCCTCGAGCAGGGTGACCTTGTCCGGCACCTGCAGCTCGTGGACCTCGACGTGCTGACCGATGTGGAGATGGGAGACGTCGACCTCCAGGCTCTGGGGGATGTCGCCGGGCAGACACTCGACCTCCACCTCGCGGGTGACGAAATCGAGCACACCCCCTTCGTTCTTGACCCCGTCCGGCACGCCCACGAGCTCGACGGGCACCTGGACCTTGATCCGCTGGTCCATCAGCACCCGCTGGAAATCGATGTGGAGGATCTGCCGGCTCACCGGATCCATCTGGAGATCCTTGATCATCGCATGGCGCTCCTGCTTGGTTCCGGGCATCTTGAGCAGGAACACGGCGTTCTCTCCCGCACCGCCCTTGAGCAGGGTCAGCACGGTCTTGCGATCCACCTGGATGGGCACGCTGTCCCTCCCGGCTCCGTAGACCACCGCGGCGATCTGATCGCGCTTGAGCAGCTTGCGGGTGATCCGGGCTCCGAGCTCCTTGCGCTCTTCGACGGTAATGATTTGCTCGCTCATGTTCGGTTTCCTCGTCCCGGTCCGCAGCTAGACGAACAGGCTGCTGACCGAGCTGTTCTCATGAATTCGGCGGATGGCCTCCCCCAAGAGCGGTGCCACGGACAAGGGCCGCAGCTTGGCGCACTTCTGGAGCTTGGCCTCCAAAGGAGTGGTATTGCTGACCAGGATGATCTCGATCGGGGACTCGTTGAGACGGTCCAGGGCGGGTCCCGACAACACCGCGTGAATGCCGGCGGCGAGGACCCGCTGCGCCCCCTTTTCCAGCAGTGCCTCGACCGTCTTGATCATGGTGCCGGCGGTGTCGATGATGTCGTCGAGGATGATTGGGTTCTTGCCCCGGACGTCGCCGATGACGTGCAGCACCTCGGCCTCGTTGGGGGACACGCGACGCTTGTCGACGATGGCCAGACCCACCTGCAGGCGCTTGGCGATGGCCCGCGCCCGCTCGACGCCGCCGGCGTCCGGCGACACGATCATCAGGTCCGAGATGTCCAGCTCGCGGATCGCGTCCAGCATCACCGGTGCGGCGAACAGATGGTCGACGGGGACGTCGAAGAAGCCCTGGATCTGGGCCGCGTGGAGGTCCATGGTGAGGACCCGGTCGGCCCCCGCCTTGGAGATGAGATCCGCCACCAGCTTGGCGGTGATCGGCACGCGGGGCTTGTCTTTCTTGTCCTGCCGTGCATAGCCGTAATACGGCACCACGGCGGTGACCCGCGAGGCCGAGGACCGCTTGAAAGCGTCGAGAAGGATCAACAGCTCCACCAGGGTCTCGTTGACCGGATCGCACAGGGGCTGGACGAGGAACACGTCGGCTCCCCGCACGTTCTCCTCGATCTGGCAGAAGATCTCGCCGTCCGAGAAATTGAACGCGGTGAGCTTGCCGGGAGCCAGGTTGAGGTACTCGCAGATCTCCTGATTCAACCCGGGATGGGCGCGCCCACTGAAGATCTTCAGCTCACCGTACATTGGCTCTCCGTACATCCGTCTCTATCCAATTCTGTCGCTATCCAGCTCGGTCGCTATCCAGCTCGGTCGAACGTCTCGCCCACATTACGGTCCAGATTCATCTCGGTCCAGATTCTTCTCGGCCCAGATTCATGTCGGTCCAGTTTCGAGCGGCTCGGTCGTGCTGGCTGGGGCGGGAGGATTCGAACCTCCGAATGCCGGATCCAAAGTCCGGTGCCTTACCACTTGGCGACGCCCCATCCTGGAAAGCCTGGCCCGCCCGCATCCACTCCGAGCCTCCGCGATCCGCGCCCGGGCAGCCGACCGGCGGAAGCGGCAGCGAGGGTGCGACCGGATCTCGTCTCGGGAATCGATGCGTCTCAGGGAACGGTCCAGAAGGAATCCCGGAGGTGCATCTCCTCCACTTCCTCCAGGGTCTTTTCCGCGGTCTCCTCTTCGCCTTCCTTCATTCCGGCCGCCTCTTCGGCTCCGGGGCTCGCCTGCCGATCCTCGTCCGCTTCCAAAGCCTCGACCTTCGGGGTCGCCCCGCTCGGAGCGGAATCCTCGGCTTCCCGATCCCGACGCCGCCGCCGATCCCGACGCTCCTGCGGCTTCGCCTCTTCGACCTGTGCGGCCGGCGGATGCCCGGAGAGGTCCGATCGGTCCTCGCCCTGCTGCTCCCCACGCTGCTCCGCTCGTTCCTCCAGCACCCGGTGGTACTCGGTCAGGACCTCGGCCTCGATCATCTTGCGGGTGTCGTTGTTGAGCGGGTGGGCGACGTCCTTGAACTCCCCGTTCTTCTTCTTGCGGCTCGGCATGCTGATGAACATTCCCTGCCGACCCTGGATGATCTTGATGTCGTTGACCATGAAGCACTGATCGAAGACGACAGATACGAAGGCCTTGAGCTTCTCTTCGCGAACAGGAAAGACCTTGACCTCGGTGATTTCCATGGACCCATCGTCCGTCGGCCTGTTTGGACGCGCCGCACCGGAGGCGCGCGTCGGCCCCGGCGCCGACCGGCGTCAAAGGGCATATGCTAGAGGGCCGGGGGGAACGCTGTCAAACCGGGGGCGGCTCCAGCGGCTCCCCCTCGCCGTCCCGGATCTCCAAATCCAGACCCCGACACTCCACCGCGCGGTAATCCGGCGGGGGACGGAGCGGCTCGGGGACCGCCGACAGAGCCTCCCGGACCACCGGGTGCCAGCGTAGCCGGATTCCGTGGTCCCGGTCTGTCAGCACCGCCTCGTCCTGTCGCAGCTCCCAGGTGGCGAGGAGCCGGCCGCCCTTCTCCAGGGTCCAGCTCCGGACCTGTCCGTTCTCGACCCGCGCGCGCCAGCGGCGGCCGTCCTCGCCTCGAACGACCAGCTCTCGGAGACCGTCGCCCGAGACCTCGCCGTTGCGGAGCTCCCGGATCCCCCGGGACGGCGGCTCCGGCAACCGTCCCAGAAGCAGCGCCGGGAAGGCACGGAACGGCAGCGGTGCCAGCAGGCTCTGGTCCAGCTCGAGGCGGCCGTCGAGCCGACAGAAGACATCCTTGCGGTGATCGAGCCAGAGCCCGGTTTGCCCGTTCGCTTCGAGGCTCCACAGCTTGCGACCGAGGGCGTTGGCCTGGGCCTGCCAGTGGTCCGGCGTCACGAGTCGGAGGGTCAGTCGAAATCCACCTCCGCCGTCGGGCCCCTCGTAATGGGCGCGGAACAGACGTTGCGTGTCCATCTCGCTCGCCGGCAGCTCCCAGGGCGAGAGGGCGGGCGCCGGCACGGTCACCGGCGGTGGCGGACCGGCGGGGCCGCAGCCTGCGACCCCCCCGATCGTAGCGGCCAGCGCCGCCAGCAGCGCCGCCAGCCTCCTGAGCGCCGGACGCGGCGAGAGCTCGCGGCCCACGTCGCTCAATCCACGGCCAGGCCGTCGAGCTTGCGCTGGACGGCTCCCAGGTCCTGACCCTCTCCGCCGTCCTCACCGGCCACCTGGAGCGCGAGCCGGTAGAACTCGGCGGCCTTGCCGGTCTCCCCCAGGGCCACGTAGACGTCCCCCAGGTGCTCGTAGACGACCGGGTCCCCGGGGGCCAGGCGCACCGCCCGTTCGAGATGCTGCTGCGCCTCGGAGAGCTGGCCCAGCCGATAGAGGACCCAGCCCAGCGAGTCGATGTAGGCGCCGTTCTGGGGGTCGAGGTCGACCGCTCGCAGGATCAGCTCCCGCGCCCGTTCGAGGTTCTCCCCCCGATCGGCCCACATGTAGCCGAGATAGTTGAGGGTCTGGGCGTGCTTCGGATCGAGCTCGAGCACCCGCTCGAACGCGGCGGCGGCCCCGCGGGCGTCTCCGGTGCGCTCCAGCGCGGCGCCGCGCAGGAACTGGATCTCCAGGCTCTCGGAGTGCTTCTCCGCCAGCGCCTCCAGCACCGGCACCGTGTCCTCGAACCGCTCGGCGGCGTGGAACGCCTGCACCACCGCCAATCCCAGCTCGGGATCGTCGGCGGTGCGCTGCGCACGCAGAAGCCGCTTGGCCTTGCCTTCCTGTCCGTTCCGCAGGAGCAGCTCGACCCGCTTGTGGGCGATGGTGGGCTCCTCCGCACCGGACCTTTCGAGCAGGGCCAGAGCCTCGTTGGTACGCCCGGCCCGGTAGAGGATCTCGGCGGTATTGACCTCCCCCGTCCTGCGCGTCTCGTCGTCGGCGGAGGCGAGCATGGGTCGCAGGACCTCCAGCGCCGGCTCCCAGGCTTCGTCCTCGACCCGAAAGGCCGCCAGCGCCAGCCGCGCCGTCTGCACCGCTCGCGCCAGCTCCTCGTCCGTCTCGACCTCGCTGCGGTGCCGATCGATGAACGCCTCCAGGAGGTCGCGCGCCTCGTCCCGTTGCCCCCCCTGGGCCATTTGCGCGGTGACCCGCCGAAGCAGGTCGACGTTGCCGGGGTCCAGGTCCAAAAGCTCGGCCATCTCGTCGAGCGCCTCGTCCCCCCGCCCGAGGCTGGCGAGAATGCGCGCTCTCAAATCGGTGACGTACAGTCGCAGGCGCCGGTTGAGCCCTTCCTTGTCCAGCCGCTGGATGCGCTCGAGGGCCTCTTTCGGCCGGTCGTTGAGAAAGAGCTCCCGGGCCCCCAGATAGATCAAGCGCTCGTCCCCCTGCACCGAGGGCGGCGCTTCTTCCAGAGCCTGCAACGCCGCCTCGTGGTCGTCCAGACGGCCGAGCATCTCCGCCAGCCGGATCCGCGTCCCGACGTCGCCGGGGTCGAGGCTCAGGATGCGCTGGAGCGCCTCCACCGCCTCTTTGTCCTGACCGGCACGCTCGCGAGCGTCGGCCAGAAAGTTGTAAAGAATCCGGTTGTTGGGCACGTAGCGCGACGCCTCGGCGAAGATGTCCGCGGCCTCGGCGAATTGCGAGCGGCTCAAGTGGAGCTGTCCCAGCGCCACCATGGTCTGGATGTCCCAGGGCTCTTTCTGGCGCACCTTGGAAAAGGCTTCGAACGCCCGATCGGCGGCGTCCGGGTCGAAGTCCGCCATCCGCAGGTACACCTGCCCGACGGTGCGCAGCACATCGACGTTGTCCGGCGCCAGCTCCAGGGCGATGCCGGCCTGCTCCGCCAGCTTGGCGACCTGTGCCTTGCGGGCAGTCAGCTCGCGGACGGGACGCTCCGCCTCCCCGAGAGCCTGGATGTACTCGATGCGCAGGTAGGGATCGTCGGGGTCCAGCTCGACCGCCTTCTCGAAAGCGGCGAGGGCGGCCCGATAGGAGTGCTCCTCCGCCAGCATCTTGCCCAGCGTGAACTGGAAGACCGCCTCGGAGCGCAGGGTCTCGGAGGGCGGGGTCTCGGCCGGCTCGGCAGCCGTTCGAGATGCGGACGCGGCGTGGGACGGGCTGGAAACGGCCGGCGATGCCTCCTGGGGAGAGGCGGAGACCGTCGCCGGAGCACCCGCCGCCAGGAGGAAAGACGACAGCAGGGCGAGCGATTTCAACACGGAGGGAGTCTACCAGCCACCCCGCCCACGTACAAGCCGAGACACCGGGCTCCCAAGCGTGAGCCGACCCCGGGCTCGACCGAGATAGACGAGCCGCTATAGACAACTCCGGCGTCGCTTCCTATAATGCCGTAGCGTCGGGTAACCGATGACCTACCAGGAATTTACGCCCCTGGATTGGCACCCTTGAAGTAGCACGCTCCTGCAAAGAGCCGTCCCTGCGACCAGCCTCTGCGATCATGGTCAGCCTCCAGCAAATCCTCCTCGGCCGGGAGTGGGTTTCCCGGGACACCCTGCGAGCGGCCCTGCGGCACCAGAAGCAGGTGGGCGGGGAGCTCGCCATCTGTTTGCTCGAGGTGGGCGCGATTCCCGAGGACCGTCTCCTGCGCGCGCTGTCCGAGCGCTACGGCGTGCCCTACGCCGAGGTGGAGGCCCTGCGCGAGACGCCTTCGGACGTCGCGGCGCTGCTGTCCAAACGGTTGGCCTGCCGAGCCCGGGCGATCCCCTTCCACCATGCCGGTACCGCGCTCCACGTCGCCATGGCCGACCCCCTGGACCTGGCGGCGCAGGACGAGATCGCCTTCGCCTGTGGCAAGCGTCTGCACGTCCACGTATCTCACGAAGCCCGGATCGCCGAGGCCCTGGATCGGTTCTACGGAGAGGAGCCGGCCTCGCGTCTCGCGGCCTTGATCGACAAGCTCAACCGCAATCGCTTCCTGTGGCGCGAAAGCGGGCCGGTGGTCGCTCCGACGGGCGTCGGCGGCGAGGCTCCCGAGCCCGGAGGTCTGTGGGGAGGTGGGGCGCCGTTGGATCCACCGGATCTGCCGGATCCGGTGGCGGAGCTGTTTCCGGAAAGCGCCGGAGCCGAGCGCGGCCACCGATCCCGAGCACCGACGCCCGCAACGCCCCCGGTGCCCGCAACGCCCCCGGCGCCCGAGCCCGAGAGCCCGCCCCGGCCGGCAGCCTCGCCCACGAAGGCTCCCCAGCGGGCCATCCAGCTCTCCCCCGAGGAACGGCGAAAGCTTTACGGGGGCATCTCGAAGCAACGGCCGGACACCCCTCCCGGAGCGGTCTCCGACGACCTGCCTGCAGACCCCTTCGAGGCGGCCGCTCAGCGGCTGGAGACCGCCCGCGACCGGGACGAGGTCGGCTCCATCCTGCTCGATCTGTTGGCGTCCCAGTTCCAACGCTCGCTGCTCTTCGTGGTGCGCCGCGACCGGGTGGAAGGCTGGCGCGGCCGCGGAGGCGAGGTCGACCCCGCGAAGCTGCGGCAGCTCTCGCTATCGCTCGAGCGGCCTTCGATCTTTCTCAACCTACTCCAGGGCACCCCCTTTCACTTGGGCGCGCTGGCAGACTTCCCTGCCCACCGGCAGCTCGCCGAGGTGTGGGGTGGCGGGCTCCCCGGCGGCTGCCTGGTGGTGCCCGTCCGGCTCCACGACCGGGTGGTGTTGACGCTCTACGGCGACCGCGGAGAGGAGGAGATCGGAGGGATTCCCCTGCATCGTTTCCAGGATCTGGCGAGCCGCACGGCGGCTGCGCTAAAACGCTGTATCGCATTGAAAAAACAGAGGACTAGCGGGGCCGGACGCGGTTGACACCCGCCGCGGGCCATTGCTAGACTCCGCCCGCTCCGCAGGACTCTCGAGCCGACCGACTCATGATCAAAGCCGACATTGTCAATCGCGTCGCCGATGTCTCCGAGGTGCCTCGGGTCAAGGCGGCGCAAGCGGTGGACGCCATCCTCGAAGCGATGAAGACGGCCCTCGCCCACGGCAAGCGGATCGAGCTGCGCGGCTTTGGGGTGTTCCAGGTCCGGGACCGCAAGAAGGGAGTGGGTCGCAACCCCAAGACCGGGGTCGAGGTCGCCATCACGCCCGGCAAGACGGTACGGTTCAAGCCCGGCAAGGAGCTCAAGAACCTCGAGCCCCTGGAGTCCTGAAGCAGCCCGGCGGAGCGTTCCCCTGTCCCCGATTCCCCCGACCGACCCGCCCCGAGAGCACGGTCTCTCCGACTCCGGGAAGCGCATCACCTGGGCCAACGAGCTCTCGGACGATCCGGGCACCGGAGGCCCGACGCCGTTTCACCCGGAGCCCCTGATCCGGCTTCCCGAGGTGCAACCCCGGGGCCACCGGCCACGCTGGGTACGCGCGGGATTGCTCCTGCTTCTCACTTTCTTCACCACCACCACACTGGGCGCGGTGTGGGTGCTGTGGAGCCGGGTCGAGGTCACCACCGAGCTCCAGCCGTGGCTCGGTTGGGAAACGATCCGGGGCGTCTGGGGAGACCCCGCGACGTTGCTTCCGGGTCTCCAGTTCTCGCTCGCCGCGCTGTTCATCCTTTTCTGCCACGAGATGGGGCACTACCTGGCCTGCCGCTGGTACAACCTGCCGGCCACTCTGCCCTATTTTCTGCCTGCGCCCCTGGCGATCGGGACCTTCGGTGCGTTTATCCGGATCCGGGCCCCGATCCGCACCAAGAGCCAGCTCTTCGACGTCGGCGTCGCCGGTCCACTGGCCGGGTTCGTGGCGCTGATCCCGTTCTTGGTGGTGGGGGTGGCCCGTTCGCGGTTGATACCGGTCGAGATCCTGCCGCTGGACCAGGGTCCCGGCGGGCTGCTGTTCCTTCCCGGACGCAGCCTCGCCGCCGAGCTGACCACCCGCCTGCTCCACGGCCCGGTGCCGGAGGGCATGGTGTTGGAGCCCCACCCCTTCGCTCTCGCAGCCTGGTTCGGCCTCTTCGCCACCTCGCTCAACCTGCTGCCCCTGGGACAGCTCGACGGCGGCCACATCCTCTACGCCGCCACCGGTGCTCTGCAGCGTCGGCTGGCGTTTCCCCTCTGGCTGGGTCTGGCCTTGATGGCGACGATCTGGCCGGGTTGGATCCTCTGGTGCGGAATCGTCCTGGTGATGGGCCTTCCCCACCCTCCGGTGCGTGACGAGATGGTCTCCCTGGACCGCCGGCGTCTCTTGCTGGCGTGGCTGGCCCTGGTGGTGTTCGCGCTGTCGTTCATGCCGGTGCCGCTGCTGCAGGTGGGCGTGGGCTGACGCACCCATCAGACGTCGAGCAAGAACGTCACCGGCCCGTCGTTGATCGACTCCACCCGCATGTGGGCGCCGAAACGCCCGGTGGCCACCGGGTGACCGGCGGCGCGCAGGCCCTCGACCAGCGCGTCGAACAGCGGCTCGGCCATCTCCGGCGGCGCCGCCTTGTCGAAAGAGGGCCGGCGTCCCTTGGCGAGCGAGCCGGCGAGGGTGAACTGCGAGACCAGCAGGAGCGCTCCGTCCACGGCGCGGGAGTCGAGATTCATGCGCCCGGCGGCGTCCTCGAAGATGCGCAGCCCGTCGAGCTTTCTTGTCGCCGCTTCCACCTGCGCCGGGCCGTCGCCCTTCTCCACGCCCACCAGCACGAGCATGCCGGCGTCGATCTCGCCCACGGTTTCGCCGACACCTGCCCCACCGACCCTCACCCGGGCGGAGAGCACACGCTGGATCAGCAGACGCACGTCGCTTCCCGACTCCGCCCTACTCCGGAGGCTGCTGGAGGCGCCGTTCCAAGAGACGCCGGACGGTGGTGGGATCGGCCGTCCCCCGGGTCCGCTGCATCACCTGCCCGATGAAATAGCCCAGGAGCTGGGTCTTGCCACCCCGATAGGTCGCCACCTCCTCGGGATGCGCGGTCAGGACCTCGTCCACCATCGGCTCCAGGGTGGAGGTGTCATCGACTTTCTCCAATCCGCGCTCTTCGACGATCTTCCGGGGATCGGCGCCCGTGGCGAGCATCGTTTCGAAGACTTCCTTGGCGGCGGGGCCGGAGATCTCGTCGCCGTCGAGGAGCGCCACCAGCCCGGCGACCTGCCCGGGGCCGGGGAGCTCGTCGAGCCGCCGTTCCTTGAGCTCGCGCATCAGCTCGTGGACGATCCAGTTGGCGACGCCTTCCGGGTTGGCCGGCTGTCGCGGATACGCCTCGATCGCACGGTCGAAGTAGGCGGTCAGCTCTTCGTCCGCCGCCAAGATCTCCGCCGTGGCTGCCGACAGGTCGTGGGTCTCCACGAGATGCTCGAAACGCTCGCGGGCCTCGCCGGTCAGATCCGCTCCGGGCTCGCGGCGAGGCTCGGGGGGAGAGGGCTCCCGACGCTCCGGCTCCCGACTCTCCCCGGGCTCCTGTCGCTGCTCCCGCTCCCTCACCCGGGCCCAGGTGTCCTTGAGGGGCACGATGCGGTGGAACACCGGGTGGCCCGCTTCCTCCGTGGCCCGGGGCTCCAGGTAGAAATACCCCTCGCGCTCGAATTGGACCCGCGCTCCCGGCTCGAGGTCGGCCAGGGATTCCTCGATCCGTGCCTCGGGGAGCACCTCCAGCGACTCGGGATTGAGGGCTTCGAGGAAGTCCCGCCCGTCGGCCTCGGGGTGCTCGTACCGGAACAGCCGGTCGTAGAGCCGCACCTCGGCGGGCAGGCTGCGCGCGGCGGAGACCCAGTGGATCGTCCCGCGCACCTTGCGGCCGTCCGGCACCGTGCCGCCACGGGTCTCCGGATCGTACGAGCAGCGCAGCTCGACGACGTCTCCGGTGTCGTCCTTGACCACCTGGTCGCAGCGGACGATATAGCCGTAGCGCAGCCGCACCTCGCGGCCCGGAGCCAGGCGGTGGAACTTCTTCGGCGGATCCTCCCGGAAGTCCTCGCGGTCGATCCACAGCTCGCGAGTGAAGGGCAGCTTTCGTGAGCCCTCCCTGGGGATGTCGTGGGGCCAGTAGGGAGCGTCGAGCTCCTCCACCTTCCCCGGCTCGTAGTTGGTGAGGACCACCTTGAGCGGTCGCAGCACCGCCAGCACCCGGGGTGCTTCGTGGTTGAGCTCGTCGCGAACGGTGTGCTCGAGCTGCGCCACGTCCACCACGCTGTTGGCCTTGGAGACCCCGATCCGCTCGCAGAACCGGCGGATGGAGGACGGCGTGTATCCCCGCCGCCGCAGACCCGACAGCGTGGGCATGCGGGGATCGTCCCAGCCGTCGACGTGACCCTCCCGGACCAGCCGCAGGAGCTTACGCTTGCTCATCACGGTGTAGTTGAGATTCAGCCGTGCGAACTCGGTCTGGTAGGGACGGTTCGGCTCGTGGAAGCCGCTGTTTTCCACCACCCAGTCGTACACCGCCCGGTTGTTCTCGAACTCCAGCGTGCACAGCGAATGGGTGATGCCCTCGAAGGCGTCCTCCAGCGCGTGGGCCCAGTCGTACATCGGGTAGATGCACCACTCGTCGCCCTGGCGATAGTGGCTCTCGTGACGGATGCGGTACAGAAGGGGGTCGCGCATCTTCATGTTGGCGGCGGCGAGATCGATCCTCGCGCGCAGCACGTGGGCACCATCGGGGAGCTCGCCGGCGCGCATGCGCCGGAAGAGATCGAGATTCTCCTCCACCGAGCGGTCGCGGTAGGGGCTCGGCTTGCCGGGCTCGGTGACGGTGCCCCGGTATTCCCGGATCTCCTCGTCGGAGAGGCTGTCGACGTAGGCCTTGCCCTGGCGGATCAGCTTCTCCGCCAGCTCGACCATGCGCTCGAAGGTGTCGGAGGCGAAGAAGAGCTTGTCGCCCCAGTCGTAGCCCAGCCACCGGATGTCGTGCTGGATGGCCTCGACGTACTCCGGATCCTCGGTCTCCGGGTTGGTGTCGTCGAAGCGCAGATGGCAGACGCCGCCGAATTCCCGGGCGACCCCGAAGTTGAGGACGATGGACTTGGCGTGGCCGATGTGGAGATAACCGTTGGGCTCCGGCGGGAAGCGGGTGACCACGCGCTGTCGGCGGCCGGACTCCAGGTCCTCGGCGATCATGGCGCGGATGAAGTCCCGGCTCTTGGCGGGCGTCTCGGGGGACGTCTCGTTCCTGGTCTCGGTCGGCGTCTCGGTCGGCATCTCGGTCGGCGTCTCAAGGGTCTCGGGGTGGCTGCCGGGCATCGGGGTCTCCAGGGGGCTCCCGGGGTGTCGGGCTCGAAGGGGGAAGTCTACAAGAACCCCGCGGCTCCCGGGGCCTTCGGGGCGCGAGGAGCCCGCAGCGAGGTGAGAAAGCGCCGGTCGGTGGGAGCCAGGGACAACGCCAGCGCCTCGTCCCGGGTCACCCAGCGCACCTCGTCGTGCTCGTGCGCCGAGGGCTCGCCGTCGATCTCCACCGGGCAGAACCGGATGACGAAGGGGGTGCCGGGATCGCGCAGCGACGCCCCGGGAGCGCCGACCGAGGTGACCGCCACGCCGAGCTCCTCCGCCAGCTCCCGCCGGACGGCCTCGGCGAGGCTCTCCCCCGCGCGCACTTTGCCGCCGGGGAGCTCCCAGCGGCCGCCGTGCCGCTTGTCCGCGGGTCGTTTCGCCAGCAGCCAGCGACCGCGCCGCTCGACCAGGGCGGCCACCACCTCGACGTCCCGCTCGACGTCCGGCTGATTCTCCACGTTCCGAGCCTACCCGAAAGGGCGGGTGACGGCTCACCCGTCGATGCCCTCCGGGCTACCCCGGCAAAGGTGGTTGCACACCCCTCCTTTCAGAGAGATTAATGCCGAGGACAACCGGGATCCACCACGTGTATGAACGAATCACCCCAGCTCCCCGACCTCCGCTCACGACCCTCGTTGCAGGTTCCGTGAGAGCTCCGGCCGTATTTTCGGGCTGGCGGGTGTCGGGCGCGAGGGGTGTCTTGCGAGCGATGCCTTTCTCCAATCTCGCCCCCTGGGACCGCTCTCTGCGCCTGGTCGTGGGCGCGATCGCGCTCTCGATCGGCTGGGCGGTGCCCCTGACCGACATCGTGGCGCTCGCTCTTCGGGTCCTCGGGTGGGTGCCGGTGTTGACCGGTCTCCTGGGCTGGTCCCCCCTCTACTCCCTGCTCGGCATCACCACCCGTGCAGGCGGATCCCGAGACCCGTAGAACGGGCAGGCCCTTCCGGCTTGGCCCCGGGGTTCCGTAGAATGGTTTTCGCAACAAGCTTCCGACGCGTCTGCTGCGACAGCTTCGCGGTATGGCCGGAGGAGCTGTTCGGAGCCATGTCCGTCCAACGACTCAGATGGTTGCTTTTCAGCGTCGCCCTGGTGTTTCTGGTGGTGGTCGAATGGGTCCGCTGGCACCTCAGCCCCCACCTCGCCACCTGGCCCGCGCGGCTCCTGATGGATGCCGTGATTCTGGTCGGCGTCCTGTTTTTCTTCGGCGCCGTGTTCGAGGTCGTCACCCAGATGCAGCACCGTCTCGCCCGGCAGAAGCTCGAGCTCGAGGCGCTCCATACGGCGGCGATGGACATCGTCAGCGAGCTGTCCCTCGACGTGATCCTGCAGAAAGTGGTGGATCAAGCCTGCCGGTTGCTCGACGCCCGCTACGGTGCCGTGTCGATCGTCGACGACAACCACCGCATCCAGGAGTTCATCACCTCCGGCATCACCCCTGAGCAGCGAGCCGAGATCGGTGATCCTCCCAAGGGCCACGGTCTGCTGGGCGTGGTCCTGCGCGAGGGCCAGCACCTGCGGCTGGCGAACCTCACCGACGACCCGCGGTCGGTGGGGTTTCCCGACGGTCATCCGCCCATGAGGTCGCTGCTGGCGGTGCCCATCGTTTGCAAGAGCCCGTTCCGCGGCAACCTCTATCTGGCGGAAAAAAAGTCCGAGGCGGACTTCAGCTCCTTGGACGAGCGGACCTTGGTCCGCTTCGCCACCAAGGTGAGCATCGCGATCGACAACGCGCATCTGTTGCAGCAGACCCGTGCCCTGGCGATGGCGGAGGAGCGCCTGCGGATCGCGCGTGAGATGCACGACGGCATGGCCCAGGTCCTGGCCTACGTCAACACCAAGGCGCAGGTGGTTCGTGAGTACCTGCGCCAGGACAAGACCGACGATGCATCGAAACAACTGGACCAGCTCTCCGCCGCCGCCCGCGAGGTGTACACGGACGCACGAGAGGGGATCGCGGCCCTGCGCACTCAGGTGGGGGCCGGAACCTCGCTGGCCGAGGCAGTGCAGGACTTCGTCACCCGCTGGCAGGACCAGTCCGGGATCCAGGGGGAGCTCGAAACCGAGGGCGAGCTCGTGCTGTCTCCGATCGTCGAGCTCCAGCTCCTGCGGATCATCCAGGAGTCCCTGTCCAATGTCCGCAAGCACTCCGGAGCGGAGTCCGCGAGGATCCAGCTCAGGCGGCACAACGAGCACATCGAGGTCCTGGTGGAGGACGACGGGAACGGCTTCGATCTCGCCTCCCGCGCCCGCAAGGGCTTTCCCCGTTTTGGGCTCGCCATCATGCGCGAGCGCGCCGAGAGCATCGGCGGCAGCTTTGAGATCGATTCAGCCCCCGAGAAGGGCACCCGGCTCCGCGTTCGAGTCCCGGTGCGTACCGAACCCACACTGATGCCGACGGACGCCTTCAAGGAGATGGACATATGAGTGAGTCCACGATGAGAATCTTGATCGCCGACGACCACGCGTTGTTCCGGGACAGCCTGCGCAGCTTGCTCGAGGCCCGGAGCTTCGAGGTCGTGGGCGAAGCCGGCAACGGCCGCCAGGCGGTGGAAATGGCCTGGAAGCTCAAACCCGACGTGGTGCTGATGGATCTCACCATGCCGGAGATGTCCGGGCTCGAGGCCACCAAACACCTGGCCGCCGAGCTTCCCGACGTCAAGGTGGTGGTGTTGACCGCCTCCGACGACGACAACGACCTGTTCGAAGCGATCAAGTCCGGAGCCAAGGGCTATTTGCTCAAGGACCTGGAATCGGATCGCTTCTTCTCGCTCCTGGACGGGATCAACCGCGGCGAGCCCGCGTTGACCCCGGGTCTCGCCCGCAAGCTGCTGGAGGAGTACGCGCGGCCCAAGACCACCTCCCACCGGGAGACCCACGACCCCGACGCCCTCACCGACCGTGAGCTCGAGGTGCTCGAGCTGATGGTCGACGGCATCACCTCGAACCGCCGTCTCGCCCGCCAGCTCGGAGTGTCCGAGAACACGGTGAAGTTCCACGTGCGGAACATTCTCGACAAGCTCCACCTGCACAACCGCGCTCAGGTCGTGGGCTACGCCTTGCGGCACCGGATCGTCGAGCCGGTGACCCAGGACTGAGGCCGGAGCGGCGCCGGGGTCGGTTGGAAGGGGGGATCCAAGGGGTCAGGATCCCCTCAACCGCTCCCACCAACCGTAGAGGAGGGTCGCCAGGATCCCCACCGGGATCCCCCAGCGCACCCAGATCCAGAGCGCCGGCTGGAGCCGGTCCAGCCCGGCTGCCTTCAGCGCCCGCGCCCGGCCGAAGCTCCAGACCAGAGCGACCACCGTGACGCCGCCACCAACCACCTGGAGGGTCGAGCCCCAGACGAAGTCGCTCCAGCCGACGTAGACCTCCGGGCTCGCCATCGCCGGCACCGAGAGGACGAGCTGCACCGCCGCCAGCGCTCCGAGGGCCCGACCGCGGCTCCAGCCGGCGTGGTCCACCAGCGCGGCCACCACGACCTCGTAGGCCGCCATCAGCGACAGCAGGGCGACCAGGAACACCGAGAGGAAAAACAGCACGGCGAAAGCGGAACCCAGAGGCATGCGACGGAAGACCTCCGGCATCACCTCGAACAGGAGCGACGGGCCGCGCTGCATGTTCAGACCGAGAGCGAGCACGGCCGGCACCACCGCCAGCGCCGCCAGTAGGGCCGCCGCGGCGTCGGTGAACGCCGTCGCCGCCGCGTTGCGGGCGATGCGCGTCTGCGGGCTCAGATAGCTGCCATAGATCACCATGAAGGTGCCGCCGAGGGCGAGCGAGAAGAACGCCTGCCCCAACGCCGCCAGCACCACCTCGGCGTCGACCTCCCCCCAGTGAGGGGTCAGGTACGTGAGCAGCCGGGGCACCGCATTCGGCAGGGTCAGGGAGCGCCCGATGAGCACCAGAAAGAGAAGAAAGAACAGCGGCAGCACCCACCGGCTGAGGGCCTGGATCCCGCGCCGTACCCCCAGGTGCAGGGTCAGACAGCACGCCCCGACGGTGACCAGCAAACCGGGAGACTGGCGCACGACCGAGGCGGTGAGCTCGGCGTGGAGCCCGGGCTCGGTGCCCCGGCCCAGGGCCGAGAGGGCGGCGAAGTCCAGGACCCAGGCCACCACCACGCCGTAATAGGAGGCGGCCATGGTGACGGTGACCAGCAGGAGAGCTCCCCACAAGGAGGCGGCGGGCAACCCCGCGGCACGCAGCGCGCCGAGGGGACCCCGCCGGGTCGCCCGTCCGAGGGCCTGCTCGCACACCAGCGCCGGAATACCGAAGGCGACGACGAGGACCAGGTAGAGGATCAAGAACGCGGCCCCGCCGTAGGACCCCATCATGTAGGGGAAGCGCCAGACGTTACCCAGCCCGATCGCCACCCCGGCGGTGGCCACGAGCGTGCCCCAGCCCGCGGCGAAGGTCTCGCGGGGGCGGGAGACGGCGGCAGGGGAAGCAGAGCCGGGGGGACCGGAATCGGGGCCCGTCGGCACAGATGCGAATCCTTTCTGCCTGGCCTTTCAGCGAAGGCGCAGCGCGGGATGGCGAACACGGGATGCGAGCCGTGGGAGCATATGCGGCACCCAGGCCTGCTGCAAGCCGTCTCGAGACCGACCGTCAACCTCGCGCGGAGATCCCGGACCTGGATGCCCATCACAGCGGCACCGTTCGACCTTGCCGGCTCGAGCGCTCAGCGCTTCCTCGGGCTCGTGGCGAAGATCGGCCATCCCTCAGTCCTTCACCTCGAACTCCACGTCCACTACGTCGGGATCGTCGAGGTCACCGCGACCACCGAAGTCGTCCGGGCGGGATCGTGGCCCGCCTCCCTCCGGCCGGCCCGTCACCACCACCGTCCCGCGACGCTGGAGCCAGCCCTCGATCCGCTTCGCCGCCAGCCGGCGCACCGGCGGCACGAGCAGCAGGAATCCGGTCGCGTCAGTCAGCAGCCCTGGGGTCAGCAGCACCGCCCCGGCGATCAGGATCAGGATCCCCTCGACGATCTCCCGGTGCGGCAACCGGCCCTCGGCCACCGCCTGCCGGAAGCGGATCAGCGTGGCGAGTCCCTGGAGCCGAGCCAGGGCGGCACCGAGGATGCCGGTGAGCACCACCAGAGCCACCGTGGGCAGCAACCCGATCCATCGGCCCATCTGGACCAGGAGCATCAGCTCGACCAGGGGGACGAGGACGAAGAGCAGGGCAAGGCGAAAGAACATGGACCCGAGTCTCTCAAATCGGGCCCCTCCCGCCCCCACCACCCCACCCGCGAGATCCACGAGTCGGGCTCAATTCACGTTGTCGGCCATGGACGAGGCGTCCTGGAGCACCTGTTGGCGCTCCTCCTCCGGCAGCGGGATCAGGCCGATGTCCGCCAGGTAACCCTCGGAACCGCTGGCCGCATCGCTGAGGAACTCGTCGACGAATTCCTCGATCCCCCGGATCGTTCCGACGTGGGCCCCCTTGACGTAGAAGAACAGCGGCCGCGACACCGGGTAGGCGCCGCTGGAGATGTTCTCGAAGGTGGGCTCGACCCTCTCGACGAGGCTCCCCTGCACCAAGTCGCGGTTCTGGTCCAGGAAGCTGAAGCCGAAGATGCCCAGCGCCGCCGGGTTGGCGTCCAGCTTCTGCACGATCAGGTTGTCGTTCTCCCCCGCTTCGATGTACAGGCCGTCCTCGCGGACGCCGTGACAGAGGGCTTTGAACCGGTCCTTGTCCTCTTCCTCGAGGGCTTGGAGGGACTCGAACTGCGAGCAGCCCTTCTCCATCACCAGCTCGACAAAGGCGTCGCGGGTACCCGAGGTGGGCGGCGGTCCGTAGACCTCGATCGGCCGGTCGGGCAGCGCCGGGTCGACGTCCTGCCAGCTCTGGTGGGGATTGGCCTCGAATCCACCATCCGCCGTCGGCACCTCCTTGGCGAGGGCGAGGAAGAGGTCCTTGCGGCTCAGGTCGTACAGCTCGGCACCCTTTTTGTTGGCGATGACGATGCCGTCGTAGCCGATCTTGATCTCGGTGATCTCGTCGACCCCGTTGCGGGCGCACAGCTCGACCTCGGAAGGCTTGATGGCGCGGGACGCATTGGTGACGTCCGGATGCTGGACCCCGACGCCGGCGCAGAAGAGCTTGAAGCCGCCGCCGGAGCCGGTGGACTCGATCACCGGCGTCTTGAATCGGGTCTTGCGGCCGAACTGCTCGGCCACCTTGGTCGAGAACGGGTACACGGTGGACGAACCGACGATGCGGATCTGGTCCCGTCCGCCCCCGGAGCCGCCCGCGGTCACCGAATCTCCGGTGCCTCCGGATCCGGTCCCTCCCCCACCGCAAGCGGTGAGCGCCAGGGCAAGCAGCGTCGAGAACACAACAGTCTGGTTCCGCTTCATTGGATGAAGTCTCCTCATAGCCATGACAGGTGGATTCTCGGAGATCCGGAGGTGGGCTCCGGCCATCCGACAGGTTAATGGATTTCACCGTCCGATGGCATCCCGCCAGACGACAATCCGGTGACAATCCTCGGGTGCCAGTCCTCGGGTGACAACCCGTCCGAACGCGACGCACCGCACGGCCCTTCCACTCGGCCCGCTTCCCCGTCAGAAGGTCGGATAGACTCCCCTGCATGCCTTGGTTGCCCCCCGCTCGATCCTTCCCGCACACAGTGCTGCGGGTTTCCGCGCTCCTTGCCACGATGGCGCTCGCCGCCTTGCCTGCCACCGGTCAGAAACCGGCTCCGCTCCAACCGCCGCCGGCGGTCGAGGCCACCCGCGCCTGGCGGGCCGAGCATGGCGCCGAGGTCCTGCGCGCCTACGCCGAGCTGTTGAAGATCCCCAACGTGGCGAGCGACGAGCCCAACATCCGCCGCAACGCCGAGGCGATCCGAGACCTGTTCGCCCGCCGCGGCGCCCACATGGAGCTGCTGGAGGTACCCGGCACGCCGCCGGTGGTCTTCGGCACTCTACCGGCGACCCACGACCCCGAGACCGCCCCCACTCTGCTTCTCTACGTCCACTACGACGGCCAGCCGGTGGACCCGGAGCGCTGGACCCACGGCCCCTGGACGCCCACCCTCTACACCCGCTCGATGGAGGACGGGGGCCAACCGCGGCCGATGCCGGAGCCGGGGGAGCCCATCGATCCGGACTGGCGGCTCTACGCCCGCGCCGCCGGCGACGACAAGGCACCGCTGCCCGCCCTGTGGGCCGCCGTCGACGCCCTGGAGGCGGCCGGCGTGCCGCGGACGGTGAATCTCAAGCTCTTCTTCGAGGGGGAGGAAGAGGCCGGCTCACCGCACCTGCGTCAGGTGCTGGAGACCTACCGGGATCGTCTGGACGGCGACCTGTGGCTGTTTCTCGACGGCCCGGTTCACCAGTCAGGCCGGCCTCAGCTCTTCTACGGCGTCCGCGGCATCGCGACCATGGATCTCACGGTCTACGGAGCCAGCCGCTATCTCCACAGCGGGCACTACGGCAACTGGGCGCCCAACCCCAATCTGCTACTGGCCCACCTGCTCGCCAGCTTCAAGGACCCCGACGGCACGGTGCACGTCGAGGGCTACCACGACACGGTGGTGCCGCCGGGACCGGCGGAGCGCGAGGCTCTCACCGCCTATCCCGAGTTCGAGGCCGAGCTGCGGCGGGAGCTCGGGCTGGCGGTGAGCGAAGGTGGCAACGACGTCCGCTACCTCGACCGCCTGATGCTGCCCTCGCTCAACATCCGCGGGCTGGCCGGCGCCACGGTGGGGGAAACGGCGCGCAACGTGATCCCGCCGGAGGCCACGGCCGCACTCGATCTGAGGCTGGTGGAAGGCAACGACCCCGAGGCGATGATGGATCTGGTCGAGGCTCACATCCGCCGCCAGGGCTTCCACATTGTGCGCGAGGCCCCGGATCTGGAGACCCGGCGTGCTAACCCCCGCCTGGTGCGGGTGGTGCGCCACGGCGGCTATCCAGCGGTGCGCACCCCGATGGACCTGCCGATGGCCCAGAGGATCGTCGAGGCGGCCACCGCCGCCGCACCCCGGCCGCTGGTGCTCACCCCGACCCTCGGCGGCTCCTTGCCGCTGTATCTCTTCCGCGAGATCCTCGGCACCCCGTTGATCGGAGTGCCCATCGCCAACCACGACGACAACCAACACGCCCCGGACGAGAACCTGCGCCTCGGCAACCTCTGGTACGGCATCGACCTGATGGCCAGCCTGATGACTCTCGAGCCGTTCTCCGTCGAGGCGGGCGCCACCGACGAGCCCGATCCGTGAGCGCACCCGAGCCGAGGCCAGCGACCTCCATCCACATCGAGCCGCCACCGTCGGACGGCGAGTACGGAACGCTGGACTTCTCCACCCGCTGGCCGGTGCTGTCGCTGGTCTGCTTTCTGGGAGCCCTGGGCTCCCGCTTTCTGGTCGAGGCGGTGCCCCGGGGGATGGTCGGTTGGCCGATGCGGCTCTTGCTGCCCGGGCTCGGTGTGCTGGTGTTGTGCTTTCTGGGTTTGGTCTTCGGCCTGCTGGGTCTGCGCAACCCGGAGCACCGCGGTCTCGCCCGCGTCGGCGTGTGGGCCAACGCCATCGGGCTGGTGCTCGCCGGCCTCGCGGTGGCGGCGTTTTTTTGGATTTTGCGTGGGCCGCGGTAGATCGCCCGCCGACGTTCCCTACTTCAAGGCTCATCTGGCCTGACGAGCTTCGGGGGGAGGAGTCTCATGCGGCCTCTCGAAGAGAGACCGGTACCGCCGTGCCCTGGCTCCAGGGCACGGCTCTCGAGATGCAGCGGGGTTGCACGAACGCCTACTTGATCTCCGCAAGCGGCAATCCACTCGGCACTCGATCGGGCACCGTCTTGCGCCCATCTTCTGCCGAGACGTCCGTCAGCGTCTCCATAAAAGCGATTAAATTGGCGACTTCCTTGTCGGTCAGCTCCGGAGGAAGAATCTCAATCGCGCTCTCGATCGCCGCAGTGACCACCGGGTCGTTGAACGCGATGAGATCAAGCGCATCGAGGTCCGGGCGTGGTGGAAGGACGATCTGATCCGGATCGGCGTCATTCAGCGAGCTCGCCGGATCGAGATGATGTCGGACGACAGACTCGAGTGAGTTAAAAAAGCCATCGTGGCCCCACGGTCCCGTCAGAACCACATTGCGTAAAGACGGGGTTCTAAACCGGTAGCGATCGCCCGAGTCACCCGTGACACCCTCTCGACCGAAGTCTTCATGGCCACCGAGTCCGTCACCAAATCCTGGACCGACCTGAGGCATCCCGATAGCGTGAAAGGCAAGATCCGTCTGAAAGACACCGGCATGACAACTAGAGCACCCGGCGCTCCCATAAAAAAGCCTCATGCCACGAAGTGCATTTTCGCTCATCGTCCCGCGATCTCCGCGAAGGTAGCGGTCAAAGACGCTGTCATCAGCACGGAATGCCTCAGCCTGGAAAGCCCCAATCGCTTTGCCGACCTGAACGATGTTCATTCTGGCGGGATCATCATCAACTGAGGGAAAGGCTTTCGTGAAAAGCTCCACGTACTCGGGGATGGCACCGAGACGATCGACGATGGCTTCCCACACTGCAACTTGCGGGTGGAGAAGCGAAGCGTCGGCAAGCTCATTGGTCCCTGGCTGGCCGGTCATTTCCTGAAGATCGGTCTCGGCAAATATCGACAGCGCGTCGAGAGCGAATTCAAAACCGAATGGCAGATCCGAGCCAGCAGGGGTTTCGAAGCCCTGGGGAAAGCTGTCGTTCTTCTGCACGCGGCCATCCCAGAAGAGCTTTGTGAACTGCTCATGCCCCAGATTGAAAAGCGGCGTCATATTGCGCGAACCCCGGCTCTGGGGGTCGTGAAGGGAAGGCGGGAAGTCACCAGCGTCGCGCAGCGGTCCCAGACCTTGGCCTCCTGTACCGATGTTGATCGACAGATTATCGACGGTCGCCAGAACAGGAGAGTGGCAGGTCGCACAAGAGATATTGCGGTTGCCACTCAACTCCTTGTCGAAAAAGAGAATGCGGCCGAGCTCGACCAACTCGGCAGCAGGATGCCGAAACTCGGACTCCTTAGCCGGCGCCGGAAGAGCTTGCCGGGCATGCGCCTCTATTGTCGATACCAGATCGTCAGGAGTCTCCCCCCAGGCGAAGGAAGTTGGCAACAGGAACAGCATGACCATCGAGAGACCTATAAATCGAGGGTGATTGATCATCTTCTATCTCCAGTAGATTGCTTCATGGGTTACGACTACGGGGTCCGTTCAAACCGCATTCAAGGCCGTCCCGAGTGCCGGTTCAGGCCAAGAATTCCGAAACATTTCAACCCACGTACGGAAACAAATTTTTTAAGGAAAGGTGGGCTCCGGCCTCTTGTCACCGGCCGCCATTTGTATTGAAAAACTCCGCCCTGGAGCCACCTCAGATGCGGGGACTCCGCCGTGTGAGGGCCCTCAGGGTGATCTTTCATCTCAAGGAGAAGAGGGCTCTTACCACTGGCCCCTGGGATAGTACAGCATGATTGCAATGCCGACTACGCAAAAAGCCGCCCCTATCAGATCGAAACGGTCAGGCTTTCTTCCGTCGACGCCCCAACTCCACAGGAGTGAAAGTATAATGAACACACCCCCGTATGAGGCGTAGACTCTGCCGAACCTTGAAGACGGTTGCAGTGTTTGGACGAAGCCGTACAGCACCAAAAGAGAGCCACCCAACAAAGCGTACAAAGGACTATGCCCATCTCTCCGTAGCCACAGCCAGATCAGGTATCCACCCCCAATCTCGCACAATCCAGCAGCGAGAAAAGACAGAAGAGAAAGGAATATTTTAGGAATTGTCATGGTCCGGCCTGTTAGGGTCAAGCCTTCGCCGCCAAGTCCAAAGCGAACAGCATAGGCCGCAATGTGGACAAGCACCACCTGGGAGCGCCGACACGTCATCATTACAGAAAGAGCAGACGTAAGTATCGTTGGGGTCTGCGTGGATTACCGGATCGTTGGACGGCGGTGGCTTGTCCGAATTAAAATGAAGCGAGCTAGCCACTCGAACGAGCTCCTTGACCAAAAATCGTGTCTGCTCAGTAGTAAGACTTTCTGACAGCCTATTGCGTAGTTGCTCCTTATTTCATATGTTGCGCCATATTTCAGATGGGGACCTTAGCAGATCTCCGTGGGTTTGCCAAGCTGAGAGGATCCCGAAGGGCCAGACCATGGGTTTCCACCCCATCGGATAGCGCCATCGACCCGATCTGGTAGTTTGGATGGGCTTGGACGAGGAGCCGGTCCGAGAGGACTTCTGCTCTTTGGCATCACTCACGAGGAGACACCCATGACCCAGACCACCACCCCGGCCGCACCGGCCGGTTATTCGCTCGCCACCCGCCTGGACGTGCCCTACGAGCAGGCGATCGAGAAGGTCACCGCAGCGCTCAAGGACGAGGGCTTCGGGATCCTCACCGAGATCGATGTCCGGGCCACGCTCAAGAAGAAGCTGGACGTCGACTTCCGCCGCTATGTGATCCTCGGTGCCTGCAACCCCAACCTCGCCCACCAGGCGCTCCAGACCGACCTCGAGATCGGTTTGCTGCTGCCCTGCAACGCCATCGTCTACGAGGACGGCGACGGCACGGCGGTGGCGCTGATGGATCCGCTGGTGATGATGCAGGTCTCCGACGAGCCGGGACTCCAGCCTCTGGGCCGCGAGGCCCGCGAACGGTTGGATCGGGTGATGGTGGCGCTGCGAGGTTGAGCCTTGAAAGAAATCCCGGACCTGGCGACGGTCGCTGTTGATTCAGCCCTCGGGCCACTTGACGTCGACGAGGTCTTGCTCGCGACCGGTGGCACGCTTGTTGGTGATCAGGTGATTCCGCGACAGTACGGAAGCAGGTTGATCCGCACCTCGATCACCCTGGGGGCGTTCTCCCGGCTCGGTCGCACCCAAACATCCAGGTCCTTCGTGGCTCGTACAAGACCGTGGGCAGCCAAAGCGTGCGCCCCAACGACCAAGAACTCAACGCCATGAGCGTTGAATTCGGCTAACAGATCTCTGAAGTCGGAGTTCATCGGCTGGATCCCGGTCCCATGCAAGGCACTGCCGCGTGAGCTCCCAAACCGCCGCGAGTCGCTCGTCGATTGAAAAGTCCTGCCAATCGTCATCGCGCGGCTCGGGGTTGCCCGGCCGGAAGATACGGGTAGACACGCTCCGTTGTGCATTCAAGCTCACACACATAGCTTAGCATGACGACGAGGTCCTTTCAGCGCTGCTATCCGGGGCTCCCACAACCTGGATCCTGGATCGAAGACCCCTCTGCCAACAACCCCCGGAGCACCCGATTGACCCCCGCCGTAAAGCGTCCGGGAATCCTCGTCACGGACTCCGCCCCGGGGACCTCCGGGGGTGCATTCTCGACCAAGTAGGAGGTCCCTCCCAGAGCCCGCACCGCTTCGAACATCGGCACGTCCGACGCTGAGTCGCCGATGGCCGCTAAACATCGGGCCGCGGGATCGGCGAGACGCCTCACCGCATACCCTTTGCCGGCGAACGGCCGGTGGCGCTCGCCGTCGAGCTCGACCTCGAGGGGATCGACGTCGACGTAGAACCGATGGGTGTAGACCACCGCTTGTTCGGCGAGCCCGAGCGACACTCTCAGCTCGACGAAGGCCGCCAGCTCCTCCTCGGCGAACGCGTTGGCCACCGGCTTGAAGGTCACCCGCACCTCGTTCCCCTGCGTGTAAGACCGTCCCGCCAGGGTGGGATGGGCGAAAACCCGCTCGGCCAGCTCGTCCACGAGCTCGCGATACCCGCGGGTCGGCCTTGCCCGCCACAGGTCGCCCTGGCGAAAGTCGCGGCCGAGAAGCCCGTTCTCGCTCACCACGGTCAGCCGCAGACCTTCGAGGTTCTTGAGCCCGAGCGGCTCCTCGATGCGCCGGCTGTACTCGAACGAGTTGCCGGTCAGAAACACCAGCCGCAGACCCCAACGACCCGCGATCTGTGCACACAGCTCGCGCAGCTCCTCGAGCTCGCGCTGCTCGCGTAGCCGTTCCTCCAAAGCCACTTGCCCGGTGCGGACGAGGGTCTGGTTGAGATCCAGAAACACCGTCGGAGCAGTCGAGGCGGGTGCGCTCAAAGAGAGTACTCCTTGACCGGCTCCCCGATGTGATGCCGGGCCATGTGGTCGGCCTCTTCCAGAAACAGCCGAAACCAGGTCGGGTTGTCCCCCTCGGCCGACAGCCGGACGGTCGGGCTGTGGGATCCATACTTCTTGCCCTGGTTGAAGGTGTAAAAGCCCACGTAGAGCACCCGGCCGTCGATCGCGAGCATGCTGTACGGTGTCAGGAAGTCTTTGAAATACCGGCGCTGGAGGAGGAGCGAACCCTCGGGCACCTCCCCTTCGCCACCCCGGCGCGTCTTGCATCGACGCTCGATGGACTCCCACAGCTCGTCGAGAGCCCAGCCTCGAACGTGGTGCTCGTACTCCTCGAGAGTCTGCCACCGGCGAGCCTGGCCGTCTTCGATCCGGTAGAGCTGCTGGACGAGGGGCCGGTCGTCGGGATCGGTGGACACGTAGTCGACTTTCAGTGGGCCATCCTGTCCCTGCTCCGCACGCCGCCTGGCAGCCTCCAACAAGGCGGGACCCAGGCGCTGCTCGTCCCGGATCAGCTCGGAGACATAGACGCGGGCGTACAGGCGGATGTGGTCGCGGGCCTCCTCGATATCGGCGATCATCTTGCCAAGCGCCATCTTGCGCTGCTCGTAGATATGGGTCAGACCGGTCCTGAGAAGGTACTGGAGATACCGGGACTTTTGATAGAGGAGCTTGCGGTCCTGGTCCGCACCGAGCGCCACGATGCGCGAGCAGATGACGTCCGCTGCCTCGACCACCCGGCGCCGGTAGTCCGGATTGGGCTCGGACGCCTCGTCGTACATTAGGTGGGTGAGGCCCTCGACGTCGGTCAAGCGGGCCAGCGTCTCGTGGTTTCGCGGGCGGAGAACGAAGGCTCGCTGGGGACCGAGCTGGCCCATGAACAGCCCGTACTCGAAGATCACGTTGTCGCGGACCAGCGACACCCACTTGCCGGAGATCAGCGCTTCGTCGGACGGGTGGAAGATGAAGACGGCGAAGTCCATCTCGCGGGTCAGACGCAGTAGCGTCTGGAGGGGGGTCTCACCGGGTGGGAACGCGAACTCCCAGAGGTGGAAGTCGCAGACGTCGCGCGCGTTTATTCCGTCGTTGAGCACGGTCCTCTCGATCACGGTTTGGAGGGCGCGGGCGATCGGCAGGCCGGACGTCGAAGAGGCGACAAAAATTTTGAAGGACTCTTGCACCATGGAAAGAGCTCCCAGAAAAGTAAGAAGATAGGAAAAACGGGCCTTCACGGAAGCCTAGTGCACACGCCGCCCCGGACTCAAGCGACTCGCTCCGAAGATTCTCAACGCTCCCAGGCGCGCCGGCTACGCCCCGCTCACGCCACGGCCAGCGCCCGACGCTTCTCCTCCACCGAGGTCAGGAGGTGGTCGAAGGAGCGGGCGAAGGCGGTGACGCCTTCCTCCTGCAGCTCCTCGGTGATCTCGTCCAGGCCGATGCCCAGATCCCGCAGGGTGGCCAGCCGAGCTTCCGCCTCGTCCCAGCCCCCGGTCACCGTCTGCTTTGGCTGGCCGTGGTCGCGGAACGCCTCCAGGGTCTTGGGCGGCAGGGTGTTCACCGTGTCCGGTCCGATCAGCTCCTCCACATAGAGCACGTCCCGGTAGGCCGGGTTCTTGGTGCTGGTCGAGCCGTAGAGCACCCGTTGCACCCGGGCGCCCCGCTCCGCCAAGGGTGCAAAGCGCTCGCCCCGGAAGGTCTCGGTGAAGCGCTTGTAGGCCAGCTTGGCGTTGGCCACCGCGATCGTGCCACGCAGGGCCAGGGCCTCTCCGGTGCCGATCTCCTCCAGACGCGGATCGACTTTGCTGTCCACCCGGCTGACGAAAAAAGAAGCCACCGAGGCGGAGCGTCGAAGCACCTCCGGGTCTTCGATGCGCTCGAGACCCGCCAGGTACGCCTCCGCCACCACGTCGTAGTGGGGCAGCGAGAACATCAGCGTGACGTTGACGTGGATGCCCTCGGCGGTGAGCTGCTCGATGGCCGGCAGCCCGGCCGGGGTGGCCGGCACCTTGATCATCAGGTTGGGCCGTCCCACCGCCTGCCACAGACGGCGAGCCTCGTCGACGGTGGCGGCGGTGTCGCGGGCCAGGTGGGGGGAGACCTCGAGGCTGACGTAGCCGTCGGCACCGGCGGTCCGGTCGAACACCGGCCGCAGCACGTCCGTCGCCGCCTGGATGTCCCGCACCGCGAGTCGCTCGTAGAGGGCGAGGGCCGGCAGATCCGGGCTCTCGGCCAGCTCGGCCTCCAACTGGGTGTCGTAGCGCGAGCCGCTGCCGATGGCCTGCTCGAAGATGGACGGGTTGCTGGTCACCCCGCTGACCCCGTCCTCGGCGATCAACCGGGCCAGGCCGCCGTCTTCCAGCAGCTCGCGGTCGATGTAGTCGAGCCAGGGAGCCTGGCCGAAGTCGTGCAGGCGTCGCAGCGGGTTGGTTTCGGTGGGTGCGCTCATGTCCTTCTCCGTGGGTCGGTCGCCTCCCTTGGCTTTCCTGGGGGCTAACTATATCCTTGGGGTCCGCGGTCTACTCCACGCCAGGCTCGGCCCCCGCGAGCGACACCCAGGCTCACCCGAGAAGCCACCGAATGCCGAGAGACGTCCAGCCATGAACCGATTTCTCAGCCCGCGCTCCATCCTTTCTCTGTTGCTCGTCCTGCTCACCGCCGGGGTGGTCTTCCTGTTGGGCGGATGCCACGGCGGAGACTCCGGCGCCGACGAGACGGACCAGGTCCACGAGGCTGGAGGCCCCGGAGACGAGAACCCCGGGGATCTCGTCGACGGCGAGCAGCAGGAAGAAACCCGCATCTACACAGTGCGCGGTGAGATCCAGGAGGTGCCGGATCCGGAGGACCCGCTGTCCGGCCTCTACATCCGCCACGAGGCCGTCGACGACTTCGTGGGCATGGACGGCGAGATCCAGGGGATGGACTCGATGACCATGCCCTTCCCCGCCGCCGAGGACCTGACCTTCGAGGGCATCGAGCCGGGAGACAAGATCGAGTTCACCCTCGAGGTGAGCTACGACGCCGACCCCATTCTCCAGGTCACCGAGATACGAAAGCTGCCGGACGACACGGAGCTGAAGCTCCGCCAGGCCCGGCCGCCGGGGTGACGTCGGTGGAGCCCCCGGAGCGCCCCCCGCTCGACGTCGCGGTCGTCGGTGCCGGCATCTCCGGTCTGGCCACCGCCTTCTGGCTCACCCGTGCGGGCCGCGCGGTGGAGGTGCTCGAAGCGTCGGACCACCTCGGTGGCGCCATCGTCACCCACCGACAGGACGGCTTTCTGTTCGAGCTGGGTCCCAACACGGTGCTCGAGAATCGGCCCGAGGTCGGCGAGCTGATCCGCGACGCGGAGCTCGACGGCAGCAAGATCGAGGCCCGGCCCGAGGCCAAGAAGCGCTTTCTGTGGAAGGGGGACGCGCTGGAGGCGCTTCCCTCCGGCCCCCCCGGCTTCCTCAAGACCCACCTCTTTTCCTTGCGCGCCAAGCTGCGGCTGCTCGCCGAGCCGTTTCTGCGCCGCGCTCCCGAGGGCGTCGAGGAATCGATCGCCCAATTCGTCCGTCGGCGGCTCGGACCGGAGCTTCTCGACTACGCGGTCGGGCCGTTCGTCTCCGGGGTCTATGCCGGGGACCCCGAGCGGCTCTCGATCCGCTGGGCCACGCGCAAGATCTGGGAGCTCGAGCGCCAGCACGGGAGCTTGATCCGCGGCGCGCTCGCCCGCCGCAAGGGGCCGGCGCCAGGCGGTGCCATGATCTCGTTCGCCGACGGCCTCGACACCCTTCCCCACGGCCTGGCGGAGCGAATCGCCGCGGCCCCTGCAGGTGAGGTGCACACCGGCGTCCGGGTGCAGCGAGTGACCAAGGAAGATGGCGAGAACGGCCTCTTTCATCTACACACAGGCGAAGGGGAGATCAGCACCCATCGGGTGGTGCTCGCCACGCCCGCAGACGTCACCGCGGCGTTGCTCGACGAGGCGAGTGAGGAGCGCAGCCGGCCGCTGGCGGAGATCCCCTACGCGCCGGTCGTGGTGGTCGGTCTCGGTCTACGGCGGGAGGACGTCGCCCACCCGCTGGACGGCTTCGGCTTTCTGGCACCGCGGGTGGAGTCGCTGCGCCTGTTGGGCTGTCTGTTTCCTTCGTCGATCTTCCCGGACCGGGCCCCGGAGGGCGGGGTGACCCTCAGCGCTTTCCTCGGGGGCCGAACGGATCCGGGCGCGGTCGAGCTGTCCGACGAGAAGGTGCTGGAGGTGGTGCGGCGGGATCTGGACCGGGCCCTGGGGCTGCGCGGCGAGCCACGGGTGACCGTAATTCGCCGCTGGCCGCGAGCGATCCCACAGTACGAGGTCGGTTACGGCCGCTTCGTCGAGCTGAGCAAGGAGCTGGAGCGCGACCTGCCGGGTCTGCACCTGGCGGGAAGCTTCCTCCACGGCATCTCGGTGCCCGATTGCATCGGCAACGCGCGACGGGTGGCTTGCGAGATGCTGGAGTGTTGAGGGGGCACTCGTCACCGCAAGCGCCTGGAAACCCCCGCCCACCCTCCCGGTGATCGAGCCCGGAGACGGGCGGGGGATTTTGCCTACGGTACCTTGGGAACGCAGTTCTGGAGCCCTTCGCTCGTCAGGCACTCTCCAGGATTGGGCAGGATGATGCGGCAGATAGAATTCGTCGCCGACTTGGTGAAATACACGAGATTTCCGTTGCTGTCGCGAACCCAGACCTCTGCGACGGCATACGAGTAGCAGTTGCTCGTCGCCACGACGCTGCACGAAGCGGTGGCCGAGGCGCTACCATTTCCGCTGCGTCGGCCGGATGCCGGGTCGATCACGACGCAAGCGCGGAACGAGCCACTGTAGATTCCCTCGGCGTAGGCCGTGGCCTTCACCTGACCGAAGGTGCCGCACGTATCACTGAACGCCGCCGTGGCGCTGGCCCGCGGGCCCGTGGTGGTCGGGTTGGCGCTGGCGTTGCGGGTGATGACCAGACTGCAGCCCAGGGCGCCAGCGAGGGAGCGCAGCTCTCCGGTCTGCGGCTGGAGCGGAATCATCTGCTCCCCTTCGCCGTTCAGCTCGGCCTCGAGCTCCCGGGCGCGCGCACGGTAGAAGCTCAGGGAGTCCATCAGCTCGGGGGAGAGCTCGCCGAGCTCGAGGGCCAAGTCCTCCAGGTCAGCGATCCGTTCGTTGACCTGGCCAAGCTCCCAGGCCACCATTTCGAGACCCGTACCCACGGTCTCGACGGTGCCGTCCTCGAGCTGGCGTTGGAATACGTGGGTGTCGATCTGCTCCCAGTCGGTCTTGACCAGCCGCGGGGTGAGATCGCCGTTCTGCGCCCAGGCCAAAGGCGCCAGCGAGAGCAGAGCCACGAGAATCAAGCTTCGCGTCCAGATAGGGTGCTTCATTTCCATCTCCTAGAAACGGTCTCGCGTTCAAAGGCGGTGACCCATTGCCACCGACACGCGAGATCGTGCTGAAACAGGAGACGTGACCTGTACGCGTTTCATCTCTGCATCTTGTCTCTCCCATCCCGCCTCGCTTTGCTTCCTGGCGTTTCTTCCTGTCGTTTTCCTCGCTCCCGGTCCGTCCCCCGACGCACCATCGGGGTACACCCGAAGTGGCGACGGAAAGCGCGGTAGAAAGTCGTCTCGTGATCGTAGCCGAGGGCCATGGCCAGATCGAAGATGCCGACGTTTCGGGTACGCAGGAGGTGATCCGCCGCCTCCATCCGCCGCGATTCGATGTAGTCGCGCAAGCCGATGCCTATCCGCCAGCGAAAACGGCTGGAGACGTTGTTGGTGCGGATCCGGCACCTTTCCTTCACCAGCTTGACGTTGAGATCCGGCTCGAAGAGATGCTCGTGGACACACACCAGCACCTCGCGCAGGTCCCGCGGCAACCCCTCCAGCTCCGGCCGCTGTTTCCTTGCGAGCTCACGCAGCTCGCGATCGATTCGTGCCTGTTCCTCGACCAGATCCACGTTGGGAGATCTCATCAGAACCTCGTCACTCATCCAGAGACATCAGGGAGCACACCTTCTCCCAGATACTTCGAACACGCTTCAAGGAACACAACGACACCGAGGGCGCGACCCCCTCACCCGCCTCCCCCGAGGTGGGTCTTTTGGCCTTTGATGCTCGCATCCCCATTGTCTCCGTGGTAGATTGATTTCGCCTCGCCGGGCCATGAAGGCCCCGGAAATACGATCCCTTTCAGGATGACAGAAGAAAAGAAACAAAGACTCCGCGCCGTCGTCGGTCCCCGTCTCCGGCCGATCCTCTCGGTCCTCTTCGGGCTGTTCGCGTTGCTCGTCGTCAACTCCGCCTATCTGGTCGCGGTGCGGATGGCGGAATGGGCCAGCGGCCATACGTACCAGAACTGGCTCTACATCCTGATGTTCCTCGGCCACCTGGTCCTCGGCCTGCTGCTGGTGGTGCCGGTGTTGGTCTTTGGCTTCGGCCACTGGCGCCGGGCGCACAACCGCCCCAACCGGCGGGCGGTCAAGGTAGGCTACGCGCTGCTCACCGCCGCCCTGGTCCTGCTCGCCACCGGCCTGGTGCTGACGCGCATCGAGGGCGTGTTCGAGGTCAAGGACCCCGCGGTGCGCTCAGTGGCCTGGTGGCTGCACGTGCTCACGCCGCTGGTGGCGGTGTGGCTGTTCGTCCTCCACCGGCTGGCGGGCAAGCGGATCCGCTGGAAGGTGGGACTGCGCTGGGCGGTGGTGGCGGGGGTCTTCGCCGGCGGCATGTTGATCCTCCAGCTCCAAGACCCGCGGCGCTGGAACGTCGAGGGCCCGGCGTCCGGCGAGCAGTACTTCTTCCCCTCGCTGGCGCGCACCAACACCGGCGACTTCATCCCCGCGCGGGTGCTGGACAACGACGCCTACTGCCAGGAGTGCCACGGGGACGCCCACGAGCGGTGGTCGCACTCGGTGCACCGGTTCAGCTCGTTCAACAATCCGCCCTACCTGGCTTCGGTGCGCGAGACCCGCCGGGTGGCGTTCGAGCGCGACGGCGACGTCCAGGCGTCGCGCTTCTGCGCCGGCTGCCACGACGTCGTGCCGTTCTTCTCCGGCCGCTTCGACGACCCGAATTTCGACGACGTCAACGACCCGACGGCCCACTCCGGGATCACCTGCACCGCCTGCCACGCCATCACTCACGTGAGCTCGCCGCGGGGCAACTCCGACTACACCATCGAGGAGCCGCTCCACTACCCGTTCGCTTTCAGCGACAACGCGGCCCTGGCCTGGATCAACCGGCAACTGGTCAAGGCCAAGCCGGAGCTGCACAAGAAGACCTTCCTCAAACCGCTGCACCGTACGGCGGAGTTTTGCGGCGCCTGCCACAAGGTGCATCTTCCGGAGGAGCTCAACCACTACAAGTGGTTGCGCGGACAGAATCACTACGACAGCTACCACCTCTCCGGCGTCTCCGGCCACGGCGCCCAGAGCTTCTACTATCCGCCGAAGGCGGAGCACAACTGCAACGGCTGTCACATGAAGCTCGGGCCATCGACGGACTTCGGCGCCAAGGACTACGACGGCACCAGCGAGCTCAAGATCCACGACCATCTGTTCCCCTCCGCCAACACCGGCATCCCCCACATCGTCGGCATGCCCGACTCGGTGATCGAGGAGCACGAGCGCTTCAACGAAGGGGTGATGCGGGTGGACCTGTTCGGGATCAAGCCCGGCGGAAGGGTCGACAGCCCGTTGATCGCGCCGCTGCGGCCGGAGGTTCCCTCACTGACCCCGGGCCGCTCGTATCTCCTGGAAACGGTGGTCCGGACGATGAAGATGGGCCATCACTTCACCCAGGGCACCGCCGACTCGAACGAGGTGTGGGTCGAGCTGACGGCCACCAGCGGTGGCCGGGTGGTGGGCAAGAGCGGAGGCATGAGCCCGGACGAGCTCGGCCGCGCGGTGGACCCATGGTCCTACTTCATCAACGTCTACATGCTGGACCGCAACGGCGACCGCATCGACCGGCGCAACGCCCAGGACATCTTCGTGCCGCTCTACAACCACCAGATTCCCCCGGGGGCGGCGGACGTGGTGCACTATCTGCTGGAGCTGCCTCCCGACGTCAGTCAGCCAGTAACGGTGGAGGTGAAGCTCCAATACCGCAAGTTCGACACCACCTACCTGCGCTACGTCGCCCGCGAGCTGGAAGGCTCGGACGACGGGTACGTCAACGACCTGCCGGTGATGACCCTGGCGACGGACACGGTGACCTTCCCGGTAGTGCCCGCGCGCGACGGTGCCTCCGGCCGGTCGTCGGCGCTGTTCGAGGAGACCGAGCTGGCGGCGGACGCGCCGGAGGACGTCCCCGAGTGGATGCGCTGGAACGACTACGGGATCGGTCTGCTGCGGCAACGGGACTTCACCGGTGCCGAAGAGGCGTTCCAGCGGGTCGAGGAGCTGGGCCGCCCGGACGGACCGCTCAACCTGGCCCGCGTCTATCTCGCCCAGGGGACGGTGCAGGATCGGGCCATCGAAGCGCTGGAGCGCGCCGCCGCCTTCGAGCCGCCGGCTCCCGCCTGGTCGATCGCCTGGTTCACCGGCCAGGTCAACAAGCAGAACGGCTATCTCGACGAGGCCATCGCGGCGTTCCGCAGCCTGCTCGAGGCGGATGACGCCGAGACCCGCGAGCGCGAATTCGATTTCTCCCAGGACTACCGGGTGCTCACCGAGCTCGGACAGACCCTGGTCGAGCGAGCCCGGCAGGAGCGGGGAGAGGCCCGGCGGCCACACCGGGACGAGCTGCTCGCCGAGGCGGCGACGATGTTCCAACGGGCGCTCGAGCTGGATCCGGAAAACCTCACCGCCCACTACAACCTGAACCTGGTGTTCCGGCAGCTCGGTCGCGACGACGAGGCGGAGGCGCACTTCGCGGCGTACCAGAAGTACCGCCCGGACGACAACGCCCGCGACCGGGCCATCGCCGTGGCCCGCGCCAGCGACCCCGCCGCCGACCACGCTGCGGACGCCATCGTGCTCTACGACCTCCGCCGCCCCGGAGCCTTCGGGCTGGAGGCGCGGGAGTCCCCCGCTCCGACCGGACCGCGCGAGCCCGATCCCGTCGAGGTCGACCCGCTCGGCGGCCGGGCTCGGTGATCCTGCGCTAGACTCTGCGCTCCATGATCAGCCGCGACCTAGAGAAGCTCGCCGCCTTTCGCGAGAAGATCGACCGCGAACGGGACAAGGACCCCGATCGCCCGGTCATCGACCAACTGGAAACCGAATACGCCAAGCGCCGGCGGGCGCTCGCCGAGCAGGAGGGTCGGTCCGAGGACGACATCGACCGCGAGGTCCACGAGGAGATCTACGGCGTGGCTCCCGGCGAGGAGCCGGACGACACGATCATCGGTCGCGCCTTCCAGATCTCCCTCGCCGTGCTCGCCGGGCTCGCCCTGGTCGCCTTCGGTCTCTGGGCGCTACTACGGCCCACCGAGGTCGAAGCGCCGGAGCACGCCATCGACACCGCGCCACCGCAGACGGTGAGCTCCCCCGTCGAGGCCCCTCCCCTCCCCTTCACCGACGTCGCCGTCGAGAGCGGCGTCGACTTCGTCCACTTCAACGGCGCTTACGGGGACAAGCTCCTGCCCGAGACCATGGGCAGCGGCGCCGCGTTCTTCGACTACGACCGCGACGGCGACCCCGATCTGCTGTTCGTCAATTCGGCGTCCTGGCCGGAGGCCCCCGAGCGGCCCGCCAGGCGGCCGACTCTCCGTCTGTATGCCAACGACGGTGACGGAGGCTTCACCGACGTGACCGCTCGCGCCGGTCTCGACGTCACCCTCTACGGCATGGCGGCCGCGGTGGGCGACTACGACGCCGACGGCTGGCTCGACGTCTACCTCACGGCGGTGGGCGAGAACCGGCTGCTGCACAACCGGAACGGCCGCTTCGAGGACACCACGGCGGCCGCCGGCGTCGCCGGGGACGCGGCCGAGTGGAGCACCTGCGCCACCTTCGCCGACCTCGACGCCGATGGCGATCTCGATCTCTTTGTCTGCAACTACGTCCGCTGGTCGAAAGAGATCGACTTCGAGGTGGACTACCGTCTCACCGGCATCGGCCGCGCCTACGGACCGCCGATGAACTACCGGGGCACCTACAACGTGCTCTACCGCAACGACGGCGACGGCACCTTCACCGACGTCTCCGAGGAGGCCGGCATCCGCGTCGACAACCCGGTGACCGGGCAACCGATGTCCAAGGCCCTGGGGGTGGCGGCGGTCGACGTGGACGGCGACGGTGCACAAGATCTGCTGGTGGCCAACGACACGGTGGGCAACTTCTTCTTCCACAACCGCGGCGACGGCACCTTCTCCGAGGAGGGAGCGCCGGTGGGGCTCGCCTACGACCGCATGGGCAACGCCACCGGCGCCATGGGAGTGGACGTCGGCCACGTACGCAACGACGCCGACCTCGCGTTCCTGGTGGGCAACTTCGCCAACGAGATGACCTCCGTGTACATCACCCAGGGGAACCCCTCGTTGTTCGCCGACGAGGCCATCCCGGCGGGTATCGGCGCGCCCAGTCGCGCCCGCCTGACCTTTGGTGTGCTGCTCTTCGACGTCGATCTCGACGGCCGTCTCGATCTGCTCCAGACCAACGGCCATCTGGAGGAGGAGATCGCCCAGGTCGACGCCAGCCAGGAGTACCGCCAGCCGGCACAGCTCTTCTGGAACGCCGGCCCCGAGGCGCCCCGCACCTTCCTGCCGGTCCCGGACGACGTCACCGCCGACCTGGCCCGTCCCATCGTCGGGCGCGGCTCCGCCTACGCGGACTTCGACGGCGACGGGGATCTCGACGTGGTGATGACCCAGGTGGCGGGCGCCCCGCTGCTGCTGCGCAACGACCAGAGCCTGGGACACCACTGGCTCAGGGTGCGGCCGACCGATCCGACGAGCGCCAACCGGGACGCCCTGGGCGCCTGGGTCGAGCTGACCGCCGGCGGCGCGACCCAGCGCCGCCAGGTGATGCCCACCCGCAGCTACCTGTCCCAGGTCGAGCTGCCGGTGACCTTCGGCCTGGGTGCCTCCGACGAGATCGACGGCCTCAAGGTGATCTGGCCCGACGGCACCGAGCAGGAGGTGGCGACGGACGGGCTCGAGGTCGACCGCGAGCTGACGGTCGAGCGCCAGGCCGGCTGAGCCCGGTCTTTCCAGCTCGGTAGCCCGCTCAGCCGGCTTCGGTCAGCCAGGCGAGGGCCTCGTCCTCCGCGTCGAACGGAAAGCGCCGCACCTCGGGCGGGAGGAGTCGGTTCACGATCGCCGGGACCCTGGACAGGACCCTCCCGTCGGTGGCAACGGCGATGCGGCGTACCGTGTCTCCGTGCGAGCGCAGGAAACGCAGGTGGGCGCGGAATGCGCGGAAGCTCTCGTAACCCGGGAACCCGCAGGTGTAGACCAGGACCCCGGCCAGGTGGCCCCGCTCCTCGAGGAAGCGATCGGCCGCGGCACCGACACGCTCGAAGTCCCCGGCGGTGAGCCGGCCCTGCGGCCGGAGGACGAGCACGGCGGGATCCCGCAACAGCTCGTACGTCAGCACTTCGGCCTCCTCTCGGGCCGCCAGCACCGACAGCTTACCGCTGCAACCAGTCCGCCACCCGCTCGCGGACCGAAGGCTCGGTGAGCAGACCGAGGTGACCGATGCGTTGGTAGGTCACCTGCTCGGCCTCAGGGAGGAGGGCCGTCTCCAACGGATAGACCACCAGGTCGTGGACGGTGCCGACGGTGAGCACCTCCGCGTGCGGCGCAGACTCCTCGAAAGTGGGCAGATCACGGATGAACCCGGACTTGCGGCTCATCATGCGGTAGACGGGACCCGAGCGCAGCCAGCGCAGCAGCGCCGTGCCGCGGTGGGGCGTGCCGAGTGTCACGATGCGCCGCACGCCCGCCGCCAGCTCCGGATTCCGGGCCAGCACCCACCGCAGGATCAACCCGCCCATCGAGTGGGCCACCACGTCGATCGGCTCGTCGGGTCGCTGCGCTCTAAGCTCTTCGAGCACCCGCCGCAGCGGCCGCGCGTACACCTCCTGGTGCTGATATGGGAGCCCCAGCCAGACCGCACGGGTGGGGCGTCCGCGGCGCTCGAGGGTGCGCCGCATCCCCCACAGGCTGGTACCGCTCAGGTGAAATCCGTGGACGCACAGGACCGGCGGTCCGGTGACCGGCCCCCGGGGCTGGCGGAGACCGTCGCGACCCAGCGCCCAGACGAGCCAGACGACGATCTGAAGGATCGACCCGAGGGTGCGCAGATAGAAGACCACCCCACCGCGCAACCCGAGGGGGGGCACCGGACGGCCGGTGTGGCGATGGTAGGCGAGGAAGCGTTGGTGGGTGAAGCCGAGCCAGAAGAGCGCCCACGCCAGCCCCAGGCCGGCACAGATCCCGACGCCGAGCAGAATCCTCATGGGGGCAGATGCTACTAGCATCGTTCGAGCTGAGCCGGGACTTCCCAAGCTCCGAATCGCGTGGTACCTTGTTCAGGAACATTTTGATGTAGTGCCTCTCTGGAGAGCGTCGGTGTGGCAGCCGCGCTCTCGACCTCCGCGCTGGCGGAGGAAACGGTGCGGCACCCTCGCCAGCACCCTCGCCCACACAAGGCGAAAGTTTGGTGAGCTGTTTGTGACCCGACTGTCTGGTAACGACGATGGAGGTACCTTTCATGGCTCACATCGACCTTCCCCCCGGGGTGCCCGGCATCCTGGGACCGTTGAAGATGTACCCGCACGCCCAGGAGCCGCTCAGTGAGCTGACGCAGGCCCTGCTGCGAGGGCCGTCTTCCCTGACTCCCGCGGAGCGCGAGCTGATCGCGACCTTCGTCTCCTGCCGCAACGAGTGTGTCTTCTGCACCAACGCCCACGGCGCCACCGCCCGCCATCTCCTGGGGGACGACGCGGCGATCGAGTCGCAGGTGCGCACCGACTTCCGGCAGGCTCCCATCGACAACAAGCTGAAGGCGTTGATCGCTATCGCCGGCAAGATCCAGGAAGGCGGTCGCGCGGTGACCGCCGAGGACGTCGAGACGGCCCGCACGGCCGGAGCCGACGACCGGGCGATCCACGACACGGTGCTGATCGCCGCGATGTTCTGCATGTTCAACCGGTACGTCGACGGGCTCGGCGCCTGGACGCCGGAGGAGCCGGAGATCTACGAGCAGATCGGACAGATGCTCGCTACCCGCGGCTACGGCCAGGAGATGATCGAAGCGGTCGGCTGAAACGCGCCCACGGCTCCGGGGCACCTCCCGGAGCCTCCTTCCTCCCCCTTCCTCCCTCCCCCTCCCTTCGCAGCGACCCGCCACAGTCTGCGGTAAGATCGATGGGACAACCCTCGCCATGCACCCCTTCGAGAACAATCTCCAAGACGACCCGCCGAAGCCGGCGCTCTCCAACACCCCCGTCGAGAGCGACTTCGTCACCGGCGTCTACGGGCGCCTGGCAAAGGTCTACGACTGGATCTTCGGCCCCACCCTCCACCACGGTCGGGTGGAAGCCATTCGCCGGATGGATCTCCAGCCCGGCGAGCGGGTGCTCGAGGTGGGGGTCGGCACCGGAATGACGGTGTCGATCTACCCCGAGCACTGCCGGGTCACCGGCATCGACGTGTCCGAGGAAATGCTCTCCAAGGCACGGGAGCGCGTGCATCGCAAGGGTCTCGACCACGTGCGCCTTCTGCGTATGGACGCCAGCCGTCTCGACTTCCCCCAGAGCTTCTTCGACGTGGTCCACGCTCCCTACGTGATGAGCGTGGTCGCCGACCCCGTCCAGGTGGCGCAGGAAATGCTCCGGGTGTGCCGGCCCGGGGGCCGGGTGGTGTTCCTCAACCACTTCAAGAGCACCCACCCGCTGCTGGCCACGGTGGAGAGCTCGCTGTCGCCGTTCACGGTGCACGTCGGCTTCAAGTCCGACCTCGACCTGCACGAGTTTCTCCGCCAGGCGGGTCTGACGCCGCGATCGGTCGAGAAGGTCAACTTCCCCCGTCTCTGGTCGCTGGTGACCTGCGTCAAGGCGGCCTGAGCCGGCTCGAGCGGGCCTGAGTGAGCCTTCCGGCCCCGCCCTGATCGGGCGGTTTCCAGAGAATCCTCAGAAAAATCTGCAAGACGACGCAACTCTTCCACCGCTCCGACGTACTACACCGGTAGAAGAGCTCCGTGCTCTCCTCCTTCTTCGGGCCGTCAGGCCCCCTTTTTTTGTCTCGTTCCTCCGACCCGGTCTCCCGCTCTCGATCTTCCCGTCCACGGTACAATCCTCCTTCCCGGGATCCGCGGCTCCAGGATCCGGGGCACTTGGATCCGGGGCGCTTGGGAGACTCACCGTGCAGCAGGTCCGGAATTTCTGCATCATCGCCCACATCGACCACGGCAAGTCGACCCTCGCCGACCGGCTGATCCAGCGCTGCGGCGGCGTCGAGGAGCGCGAGTTTCGCGACCAGATCCTCGACTCGATGGACCTGGAGCGCGAGCGGGGCATCACCATCAAGTCCAACACCGTCACCCTCGCCTACCCGGCCCAAGACGGGGAGACCTACCAGCTCAACCTGATCGACACCCCCGGGCACGTGGACTTCTCGCACGAGGTGCGCCGCTCGCTGATGTCCTGCGAGGGGGCTCTGCTGCTGGTCGACGCCACCCAGGGGGTCGAAGCGCAGACGGTCGCCAACCTCTATCTGGCGCTGGAGTACGACCTGGAGGTCGTGCCGGTGATCAACAAGATTGATCTGCCGGCGGCCGATCCGGAGCGCATCCGCGAGGAGATCGACGCCGACCTCGGGCTCGATCCGTTCGAGGCGGTGGAGTGCTCCGCCAAGACCGGCCAGGGCATCGACGAGGTGCTCGAAGCCGTGGTCACAAAGCTACCACCGCCGCAGGGCGACCCCGAGGCCCCCCTCCAGGCACTCATCTTCGACGCCCAGTACGATCCCTACCGAGGCGTCGTTGTGCTGGTGCGGGTACAGCAGGGAACGCTGCGCGCAAAGCAGACGATCCGGCTGATGCACACCGAGAAGGACTACGAGGTGGAGGAAGTCGGGCTGCTCAAGCTGGAGAAAGTCCCCGCCGACGAGCTGCCCGCCGGCGCCGTCGGCTATTGCATCGCCGGTATCAAGGCGGTGCGGGACATCGCCATCGGCGACACGATCACCGACGACGACCGCCCGGCCGACGGACCGCTGCCGGGCTACAAGCCCGCCAAGCCGGTGGTGTTCTCCTCCGTCTATCCGATGTCGACGGACGACTACGAGGACCTCGGCAAGGCCCTCGACAAGCTGGTGCTCAACGACGCCGCTCTCACCTTCGAAAAGGACTCCTCCGCCGCCCTCGGCTTTGGCTACCGGTGCGGCTTTCTCGGGCTGCTCCACCTCGACGTGGTGCAGGAGCGTCTGCGGCGGGAGTACGGCCTGTCGCTGCTGCTCACCGCCCCCACCGTGCGCTACCGGGTGCGGTTGGAGACCGGCGAGGAGAAGATCGTCGACAATCCCAGCCTGTGGCCGGATCCGGCCTCGATCAAGACTACCTGGGAGCCCTACATCAAGGCTTCGGTGATCACCCCGGAGCGTTACATTGGGCAGGTGATGGAGCTGTTTCGCGAGCGACGGGGCGAGAACAGTCAGGTGAGCTACCTGGCGGTGGGCCGGGTGGAGCTGACCTCCGAGCTACCGCTGGCCGAGGTCCTGTTCGACTTCTACGACAAGCTCAAGACCGTCACCCAGGGCTACGGCTCGTTCGACTGGGAGATCAAGGACCAACGGGAGAGCGACCTGGTCAAGGTGGACATCCTGGTCAACGGCGAGCCGGTGGACGCCCTGGCCCAGCTCGTCCATCGCGACAAGGCCCGCCCGCGGGCGCTGCACTACTGCGAGCGGCTGGCGGAGACCATCCCAAGGCAGATGTTCAAGATCGCCATCCAGGGGGCCATCGGCGGCCAGATCATCGCCCGCACCACCATCCAGCCCTACCGCAAGGACGTCACTGCCAAATGCTACGGTGGCGACATCACCCGCAAGCGCAAGCTGCTGGAAAAGCAGAAAGAGGGCAAGAAGAAGATGAAGGTCGTGGGCTCGGTGCAGATCCCCCAGTCGGCCTTCGTGGCGGTGCTCAAGACCGATCCGGACAGCTAGCGCACACCTGCCAGGGACTCAGCCGCTAGAGCCCGCCCTCGTCGATACATCCGACGCACTGACACTGGCGTTCGGCCGCAGGCTCTCTCGAAGCCTTGGCTCGCGGTACTTGGTGGGTGGAAAAAGCCCGGCCACCGCCAGAGGTACCCCAGGAGCCGCCCCCATTCATGGGGGCAACACATCGTAGCCACGGGGTTTCGCCCCCTGACGGGGGTTGTGGCGTCGAAATCACTGTAGGGGTAGCGTCACCGTCACCTCCAGACCCCGCTCACCGCGATTGCGGGCGGCGATGGCGCCGCCGTGCTCCTCCGCCACCCGGCGGGCGATCGGCAAGCCGAGACCGGTACCCGTGTCGTGGGTCGAGAAGTAGGGATCGAAGATCCGAGCCAGAAGCTCCGGCGGCACCCCGGGGCCCTCGTCCAGCACCGAGATCCGGCCCACCCCGTTGGTGGCCTCCACCCGGAGCATCACCTGCCCGCCCTCCGAGGTGGCGCGCAGCGCGTTCTCCAGCAGGTTGCGCACGGCACGGGACAGCAGCCGCCGATCGAACCGGGCCTCGATCTCCGCCGGCAGGGCTTCGAAGCGTACGTCGACCCCGGCCGGCGGCGCTGCCCGGTAGGGCTCGACCAGCTCCTCCATGGCCTCCGCCAGGTCGTCGGCCTTGCGCTCGATGCGCAGGATCGAGCTGTAAGTGGAAAACTCCGAGGCGATCTGCTGTAGCTCGGAGACCTGGACCAGGATGTTGCCGATGCAGCGCTCGAACACCTGCTCGAAGTGGTCGCGGTCGCTGGCCCACACCTGGCGCACATGCTCTGCGTTGAGCCGGATGGGGGTGAGGGGGTTCTTGATCTCGTGGGCGATGATGCGGGCCATCTCCGCCCAGGCTTCAAGACGCTGGCCGCGCAGCACCTCGGTGACGTCTTCCACCACCAACAGCGCCGCCGGCTCGCCGCTGCCGGGCACCGGCACCCATACCAGGCTCCAGTCGCGGCTCTCCCCATCCTCACCGGTCAGCCGCACGGTCTTGCGCCGGGGCTGGTCGCCGGCGAGGCTCAGGAATTCGGCCACCGGCTCGGGGTGGCCGTCGCCGGGGCGGTCCAGCCGTTCCCCCACCTCGACATGGAGCAGCTCCACCGCCACCTGGTTGTGCATCATCACCCGGCGCTCCTGGTCCAGCGACACCACCCCGGAGGTGATGTTGTCGACGATCCGTTCCACCACCTGCTTCTCCCGCACCAGCCGCTGCCGGCCTTCGGCCACCCGGCGGGCCATCTCGTCGATGGCCTCGGCTAGGGCCGCCAGCTCCAGCTCGGAGGGGGTGACTCCCAGCGACGGGGCGCCGGAGGCGATCCGGCGGGTGCCTTCGATCAGCTCCAGCAGCGGCTCGGTGAAGCTGCGCGCCAGCCGCAGCCCGACAGCGATCAGCAGACCGAAGAGCGCCACGGTGACCAGCAGCACCTGCCGGCGCAGGGCCGCCAGCTCGCGCGCCACCTCCTCCTGCTGCGCCAGCAGCGGCATCGAGACGATGATCGGCTCACCGCCCGGGACCGGCTTGGTGAACCTCACCGGACCGTAGAGCTCGAGGTAGGTGGTGTTGCCCACGCGGTTGGTGCGCTTCACCAGGTCCTCGCCAGCGAGGGCCAGGCGCTCGTAGACGGACCCCGGAATCCGCTTGGGCAGCAACCCGGCGGTGAACAGCTCGGACTTGCTCGACGACAGCACCTCGCTGCGCCAGTAGAGATTGACCTCGTGACGCATCACCTTCGACAGCCACTGCAGGGCGCCCTCGGTCTCCAGGTCCATGCCGGGGGTGACCTCCTCGACCACGTAGCGGCCGACCAGCCGCTGCAGCGACGCCAGGGTCTGCTCGCCGGCGGCCTGCTGCTCGCGGTCGAAGCGGTCCTCGGCTCCCGCCACCACCAGCACGTTGACGGCCAGCAGCGGCAGCAGCACCAGCGCGGTGGTGACGATGATCAAGCGCTTGGAGTAGGAGTGGTAAGTGCGCACCAGCAGGTGACGGAACCCCGGCCGCGGCAGCGCCAACATCATGGCCACCAGCCCCAGAGAGCCCAGCACCAGCAGCACTCCGAGAGTGTGGCTCGCGACCCGCTCGAGCGCCGGCATAGGCCGCAGGCGGGGCAGGTAGAGGACCTCCCAGCCGTCGGTACCGCGGCGCGGGAAGCCCCAGGCGACCCCTTCCGGGGTGTCGACCACCGCGACCTCTCCGCGCGCCAGCGCCGGGGGCAGCGGCACCTCCTCGTCCCAGGGCGAGCGCAGGACCCGGCCGCGGACGCCGTAGAGAGCGAAGACCGCCGGCGGCGGCAGGCCCTCGACCGCCCGATCCGCCCGCGGCAACCCGGCCAGCAACCCGGTCTCGACCTCCGACAGCCCGCGGTCTCCGCGCAGCCGGAAGCCGGGCTGGAGGTAGAGGCCGTAGCGCGCCCGGGCCCACACCTCGCCCTGGTAGCGGAGGTCGGCGGTGGCGGAGATCTGGCGGTCCTTCCAGATGGGGAGCGACACCGCCTCGGTGTCCACCGCCCCACCTCCGTCGTTCCACGAAGGGAGCCCGAAGGAGAAGCGCGAGCTCGTGCCGTCGGGGCTCTCGAGCTCGAGGACCGAGAGCGCGTCGTTTCTCGCCAGCGGAGAGCGCTTCCAGAGCAGAAAGGCCAGGTCCTGCATCTCGAGACCGGTGGGCGAGCGGGGGACCAGCTCCGCCAGGTCGATGCCCTCGAAGAAGCGCGACAGCTCCAGTGCGAAGCCTTGCGCCTCCTCCACCGTCGGCGGAGCCATCTGGGGCAGCAGCTCGATCGACAGATGCTGCCGCAACCGGACCCGGTGGGTGGTCTCCCAGGCACCGGCGGCGAGGAGGGCGGCGAGACAGGCGGAGGTCGCCAGCACGCCGGGACGGCGCAGCAGCGACCGCCCCTGGATCCAGACACCGGTCAACACGCCTCCGGTGACCAGCAGCAGCGCTCCGAGCCAGGTGCGGTCGTGGAGGGCAGCGCCGAGCACCGCCAGCCCCAGCGCCGCCCAGGCCCAACTATCCGCCACCCGGGAGCCGCCTTCGCCCGAGCCCGCGGCCAGGGCCAGGAGGCCGAGGGTGGCGGCGAAGAAGGCGACGCGCAACGCCATGGGCTCGGCTCCCAGCACCAGGTCGCTCCCCAGGTCGCGGGGCGCCCCCCCCTGGATCCACCACGCCACGACCCCCGGGAGCACGACCGCTCCCGCCCCCCACAGCGCCGCCGCCAGCCGGTCCGGCCGGGGCTCGAAGGGAAGGATCGAGCCCTGCGCCTCCAGCCCCGGCACCGTCGCAGGCGAGCTCTGCAGCCCGAGAGCGGCGACCGTCGCACCCACCAGAAAGATGCCCAGCACCCCCGCTCCGATCCCCGCGGCGAGGGAGCCGGCGACCCCGCCGGCGAGCGCCAGGGTCGCCACCCGGCCCCCCCGGCGCGTCTCCTCGGAAACGGCGGAGGGGAGAGCCAGCCCCACCACGCGCAGAACGGCGAGCGCGAGCAAGGCGAACGCGATCGCTCCCCAGGCCACCCGATGGAACGGCTGACGCCAGGCCGGGGACGGCGGGACGGCCCGACCTTCCCGCACCTCCACGACCAGCGTTGGCCGCCCCTCGACCGGCACCGCCAGGGACCCTTCTCCGACCTCGAAGGGCCGATCGACCAGCGACCAGTTGCGGCGGACCGCCCCCCGCTGACCACTGACCGCGAAGGGAAGCCGGTCGGCGGCGAAGCTCCGGGCCGCCATTACCCGCCAGGGCCGCGGAGAGTCTTCGAGGGGCTCGACCACCATCAAGGTGACCGATCCGAAGCTGGCGACGAAATCGTGTCCGACGCGCGGCGACGCGGGGATCTCGTGGACCAGACCCTCACCGGCCCAGGCCCGCGCCTGACCGTCCGGATCGAGCAAAAACACCGCCCCTCGGCCGGTGGAGGGCGACGGTCGCGGCTGCGAAAGGAGGAGCAGGACGCGGAAAGCCTCTTGACGGGCCGCGTCGGAGAGCAGACCGCTATTCGCCTGCGAAGGGACCGCCTCCAGGGCCTCCCGTACCTGCCCCGCCTGCTCCTCGAGCTCCTGCCACAGCGCGCGGTAGGGCTCGGCCAAGCGGGCCTCGCCGAGAGCCAGCGCCGGCTCCGGCGGCAACCGCCGCGACAGATCGAGCGCGCTGACCGCCAGACACGCCACCGCCACGCCGAGCGCCAGCCCCGCCAGGGTCACCTCCCGGGGCGGCGGCTCGAGCAGCAGCCACAGCAGCGAGGCCAGGGCGAGCGCCGCCAGGGCCCAGGGATCGGGCAGCAGGGGCGAGGCCACCGCGGCGAGCAGCAGCAGCGGCTCGAAGCTCTCGGATCGTCGCATGTCAGGGCCTGGGCCTTCCGGCCTCGTTCTCGCTCGGAGGTCAGAGCATGGGCAGGTCCAGCTCGTGCTCGCGGGCGAAGGCGCGGGCCTCCTCGTACCCGGCGTCGGCGTGGCGTGCCACCCCGAGCCCGGGATCGCCGGTCAGCACCCGTTCGAGCCGGGCAGCGGCCTCCGGGGTACCGTCGGCCACCACGACCATGCCGGCGTGCAGCGAGTAGCCGATGCCCACCCCGCCACCGTGGTGGACGGAGACCCAGGTGGCGCCGTTGACCGCGTTGAGCATCGCGTTGAGCACCGGCCAGTCGGCGATGGCGTCGGAGCCGTCCTTCATCGCCTCGGTCTCCCGGTTGGGCGAGGCCACCGAGCCGCAATCGAGATGGTCGCGGCCGATGACGATCGGCGCCCGCACCCGTCCGCGGGCCACCAGGTCGTTGAAAGCTCTCCCGGCCCGCGCCCGCTCGCCGTAGCCGAGCCAGCAGATGCGCGCCGGCAAGCCCTGGAAGGCGACCCGCTCGCGAGCGAGCCGGATCCAGCGAGCCAGGGCCTCGTCCTCGGGAAACATCTCGAGGATCGCCTCGTCGGTGGCCGCCAGGTCGTCCGGGTCTCCGGACAGCACCGCCCAGCGGAAAGGTCCCTTGCCCTGGCAGAACAGCGGCCGGATAAAGAGCGGGACGAAGCCCCCGATGTCGAAGGCGTCGTCGACCCCCGCTGCCTGTGCCTGCCCCCGCAGGTTGTTACCGTAGTCAAAGGTCACCGCACCGCGCTCCTGCAGGGTCAGCATCGCCCGCACGTGCTCCGCCATGGTGGCCTTCGCCCGCCGGATGTAGGTCTCGGGATCGCTCCGACGGAGCGCCACCGCCTCGTCGAAGGCGATCCCCCGCGGCACGTAGCCGTCGAGCTCGTCGTGGGCGGAGGTCTGGTCGGTCAGGGCGTCGGGCGTGATTCCCCGCTCGATCAGGTGCTCCAGCAGATCGACCGCGTTGGCCTCGACGCCGATCGACACCGCCTCCTCCGCCTCGCGGGCGGCCAGGGCGCGGGCGACGGCGGACTCCAGATCCGGCGCCTCCTCGTCCAGATAGCGGGTCTCGAGCCGCCGCCGGATACGGCTGCGGTCGACCTCCGCGATCAGGGCGACCCCTTCGTTCATGGTCACCGCCAGGGGTTGGGCGCCGCCCATGCCGCCGAGCCCTGCGGTGACCGTGAGGCGGCCCCGGAGCGAGCCGCTGAAGCTCTGGCGGGCGCACTCGGCCAGCGTCTCGTAGGTGCCCTGGAGGATGCCCTGGGTGCCGATGTAGATCCACGAGCCGGCGGTCATCTGACCGTACATGGTGAGACCGAGCCCCTCCAGCCGCCGGAACTCGTCACCGGTGGCCCAGTGGGGCACCAGCAGCGAGTTGGCGATCAGCACCCGCGGGGCGTCAGAGTGGGTGCGGAACACCGCGACGGGCTTACCGGACTGGACCAGCAACGTCTCGTCGTGACGCAAGCGGCGCAGGGTGGCGACCAGGGCCTCGAAGCAATCCCAATTGCGCGCGGCCTTGCCCGAGCCGCCGTAGACGACCAGCTCTTCCGGGTGCTCGGCCACCGCGGGATCGAGGTTGTTGAGCAGCATCCGGAGCGCGGCCTCCTGGAGCCAGCCGCGGCAGGAGATCTCGGTGCCCCGGGGGGCGCGCACGGTGCGCGGACCCACGGCGCTCACGGTCGCGGAGGACGACGACGCGGGAGAGGCGGACCTGGAAGAGGTGTCGGAAGTCGGTGCGGTGGTGCCGGCCATGAATGCATTCTATCGCCGCAGAGCGCCCGAGAGAGCCCGAAAGCCCGGCCGTCCCCTCAGACCTTCAGACCGTAGCGCTCCATCTTCATCATCAGCCCGTTGCGGGAGAGCCCCAGAGTGCGGGCCGCCTGGCTTTTGTTGCCCTGGGTGCGGCGCAGGGCCTCGCGGATGGCGGCGGTTTCGGCGGTGGCCACCAGCCGCTCGAGATCGAGATCCGAGGTGGCGTCCACGCGGCTGCCCGCCTGCACCTTCGACAGGCGCACCTCCTCGGGCAGGTCCCCCAGATCGATCGGTTGGCCCGACCGGCTGCGGTAGACGATCTGGCGGATGATGTTGTCCAGCTCCTCGAGGTTGCCCGGATAGTGGAACGACAGCAGGGCCGACATGGCCTTGACCGTGATGCCCTGCATCCGCTTGCCGGTCTCGTGGCAAAAACGGTTGATGGCGGATTGGATGAGCAGCGGCAGATCCTCGCGCCGCTCGCGCAGGGCGGGGACCTCGACCACCAGGCGGGAGAGCCGGTAGGCGAGATCGACCCGGAACTGGTCGCGCGCGGCCAGGGGCTCGAGCGGCCCGCGGCTGGCGGCGATCAGCCGCACGTCCACCTTGCGCACCTCCAGGCTGCCCGCCGGCTCGACCTCCCCGGAGCGCAGAAAGCGCACCAACCGGGCCTGAAGCTCCATCGGCAGCTGCTCGACGTGGTCGAGAAACAGCGTGCCGCCGTCCGCCAGCAGCATCTTGCCGTCGCGCCGGACCGGCTCGTCCCTCCCCGGCACCTCGGCGCCGAAGAGGTCGGCCTCGATCTGGATTGGCTTGGCCCCGGAGCAGCTCGCGGCGATGAACGGGCGCGAGCGGCGCGGACCGGATTGATGAAGCGAGCGGGCCAGCAGCTCCTTGCGCGTCCCCGGCTCGCCGCGCAGCAGGACGTGGACCCCCGGATCCACCGCCGCACGGAGTCGATCGAGCATCCTCTGCATCGCGTCCGAGGTCCCCACCACCACGCCGGGGTCGAGCATCAAGTCCGCCTGGCCGCCCTGGCCCGGCAGGATCGGCTCGTAGGACCCTACATGGTGGACCAGCCCGAGGATCACCAGGTCCCCCAGGGTCTTGAGCGCCGACAGCGGCGACCAGGTGTCCGGCGAGAAACGCGGCAGGGCGACGACCATCACGTAGGAACGGGCGACGGCGTGGTACGAGTGGGCGCAGATCCAGGTTTCGTGGTCGTCCAGGGTGCCGGTGAAGGCGATGCCCTCGGGGGGCAGGTTTCCGGGGCTCGTCTTCTCCAACTGGTCCACCAGCTCCTCGCCGGCGGCGAGCCACGGCGTCTCGGTGGCGACCAGCAGCTTGGTGCCGGCCCGGGAGGGCTCCGAGGCCTCCCCCTGGAGCAGCACCAGGGCCCCCCCTCCGAAGCCCAGCAGGAGCTCTTCCAGCAGCGACTCCGAGGTGGTGCGGCTCTCCACGTCCGCCAGCACCCACTGGGAGAGGCGCGCCATGTGGTCGATCATCCGCTCGGCGGTCATGTCCGCCGGCCGCGCGGGGATCTCCTCGTCCCGGTCTTCGGGGGCGTCCTCGGGCTCCTCCGGCACTACGTCCTCGACCAGCAGCGTCACCCCCCCGAGTCGGATCTCGTCCAGCAGCTCGAGCGCCGCTTCCTTGACCTTCTTGCCATCCACCAGCACACCGCGCCGGCTTCCCAGATCCTCGATACGGATCTCCTGGCCATCGTAGGACAGACGGGCGTGCTGCTGGGCGACTCCGGTGTAGGGAAGGAGGACGTCGCAACCCTCCTCGGAGCCGATCACCAGCTCACGGCGGCGGACGGGAAAGCGGTGCACACCATCGGGCGCATACGCAACGAGACGGAGCATGGGACGGCTGATTCTAGCGCATGCTTCCGCGCCCCAGCGGATGGGATCCGGATCGCTCAGCGCAGATCGCCGAGCAGAGCGTCCAGCGACCCGTTCCCTTCCCCGCTGGTCGCGTCCTCGCCGGTCACCAGCCGGTCCCCCGCGTCGAGGTCCGAGGCCATCTCGCGATCCTCGCGCCAGGTCGGCACCCGCTCGCGGACCAGCGACCACAGACGCTCGAGGGGACGGCTGGATCGCAACGGCCGCAGCAGATCGATCCCCTGGGCGGCGGCCACCAGCTCGATGCCCAGCAGGCGCTCGACGTGGCGCACCACCGTCTGGAGCTTGAGAGCGGCGGTCATCCCCATCGACACGTGGTCCTCCTTGTCCGCGGAGGTGGGGATCGAGTCCGCCGAGGCCGGGTGGACGAGGCCCTTGTTCTCGCTCGCCAGCGCCGCCGCCGTCACCTGGGCGATCATGAACCCCGAGCTCAGCCCCGCCTCCTCCACCAGAAAAGGAGGCAGCCCGGAGAAGGCGGTGTTGGTCAGCTTTTCGATGCGCCGCTCGGCGATCGAGCCCAGCTCCGCGACCGCGAGAGCCAGCATGTCCGCCGCCAGTGCCATGGGCTCGCCATGGAAGTTGCCGCCCGAGATCACCGCGTCGGCGCCGCCCCCGGGTCCGTCGTCGAAGAACACCAGGGGATTGTCGGTGACCGCGTTCATCTCCAGCACCACCTTGCGCTCGACGTCCGTCAGCACGTCGCGCACCGCGCCATGGACCTGAGGTACGCAGCGGACGGAGTAGGGATCCTGCACCCGGACGTCGCCGTAGCGATGGGATTCGCGGATCGCCGAGCCCTGGAGCAGCGCCCAGAGATTCGCCGCGCTCGCCACCTGGCCGGGATGGGGACGCAAGGCGTGGAGCCGGGGATCGAAGGCGGTGTCGGTGCCGCGCAGAGCGTCGGTGGACAGCGCCGAGACCAGATCGGCCACCTTCACCAGACGGCGCGCCGCCAGCACCGCCCGCGCCAGAAGCGAGGTCATCGCCTGGGTGCCGTTGATCAGCGCCAGCCCCTCCTTGGGAGCCAGCTCCAGGGGCTCGAGCCCGAGATGGGCGAGACCCTCGGCACCCGTGGCCTCGTGGACGCCGCTCTCCGGACCCGTGAAGATCCGCACCCGGCCGCGGCCCAGAAGCGGTAGGGCGAGATGGGCCAGAGGGGCGAGATCGCCGCTGGCGCCCACCGAGCCGCGGCTGGGCACCACCGGCAACACCCGGCCGTCGAGCAACGCGAGCAGGGCGTCGATCAACTGTGGCCGGATCCCCGAGTGCCCCCGGGCCAGGGTGTTGGCCCGCAGCAGCAACATACCGCGCACCACGTCGTCCGGCAGAGGCTCGCCCACACCGGCGGCGTGCGAGAGCAGAAGCCGCACCTGGAGGGTGGCGAGCTTCTCGCGCGGGATCGACACCCGGGCCAGGTCGCCAAAGCCGGTGTTGACGCCATAGATCGGGTCGCCCCGGGCGATGGCCTCCTCGATCACCCGCCGGCCCCGGGTCACCCGCTCGCGGGCCGCCTCGGCCAGCCGGCAGGGCGCTCCCCGGTGGACGACCCGATCGAAGTCCTCCAGCGACAGGCTCTCGCCGTCGAGCATCACCTCGTTCGATCGTGTCGCCCGTGCGCTCACGACGCCAGCTCCTCCGGGGGATAGAGATAGGTCTCGCCGCAGAACAGACATTCGGCCTCGATGTGTCCGTCCTCGCGGGCGTGCTCGCGGCGATCCTCCTCCGACAGGTGTGCCAGGTGACGCTTGAGCCGCTCCCGGCTGCAACGGCACCGGTAGGCGAGGGTGCGCTCCTCCACCCCCCGCGGCTCGAGCCCCGCGAGCAGGAGCTCCAGGACCCGCGCGAGACCCCCGTCCTCCATCAGGCGGCTCACCCCCGACGGCAGCGCGGCGATGTTGGCCTCCAGCGCGCTCACCGCCTCCCCCGCCGCGTCGGGCAGCACCTCGACGATCACCCCGCCGGCACCGGCCACGCCATGGGGCTTGCCCAGCACCCCCACCAGCACCGCCGAGCGGGTCTGCTCGCTCTGGTGCAAAAAGTGGGCGACGTCCTCGCCGATCTCCCCGCTCACCAGCTCCACCTGGCTGTGATAACGGCCCCGGCCGTGCTCCCGCAGCACCCGCAACAGACCCCGGCCGATCGCCCCGCCGACGTCCAGCTTGCCGGCCGGCGTGAACGGCACGTCCACCCGCGGTGGGCTCACCGTTCCGCGCAGATTGCCCGCTTCGTCGGCCTCGGCGAGCACCTGCCGGAGTGGGCCGTCGCCCCGGATCTCCATCAGCAGCCGCTGGGGGGTTTTGGCCGCCAGCCGGAGGAGCAGGGCAGCGCTGGTCAGGGCGCGTCCCAGGGCCGCCGCCGCCACCGGCGACAGATCCAGCCGGCGGCGGGCGGTTTCTACCACCTCGGTGAGATTGGCGGCGGCCCAGCGCAGGCCCCCGCCGCCGGCCATCCCCACCTGGAGACGGCCTTCGGCGAGGCTCGGCGGCAGTGTCCCGTCGCCGGAACCGGCGTCGGTCCCGGGGGCGGTGCTCTCGGTCACCAAGCTTTCTTCTCTTTCATGGAAACCCATCGTCCGGGACCGGCGAGGATCAGGTGGTCGACCATCTCGACCCCCACCACCCGGGCGGCTTCGACCATCCGCCGGGTGAAATAGATGTCCTGCGAGCTGGGGGTGGGGTCGCCGCTGGGATGGGTGTGGAAGAGCACCACCGCCGGGGCCTCGCGCACCAGGCATTCGCGCAGGATCTCGCGCGGCTCTACCACGGTCTCCGACAGGGTGCCGCGATACAGCTCCTTCTCACCGAGCAACCGGTGACGGGCATCGAGAAAGAGAGCCCCCAGGATCTCCTGGCCGCGCAGCGGATAGCGCAGCGCCAGGTACCGGACCAGCTTTTCCGGCCGGTTCAAGGGCTCGCGCCGGGGCAGCTCGGCCCGCGCCAGCCGGCAGCCCAGCTCAATCCCCGCCAGCAAGGTGGCCGCCTTGGCCGGGCCCAGCCCCGGCCGGCGGACGTCGTGGAAGGTCGAGCCGACCAGACCGGACAGGCCGTCCGCTTCCTTGAGCAGCTCGGTGGCGAGGCCCACCGCCGACTTGCCCTGGAGCCCGGTGCGCAAGAGCACCGCCAGAAGCTCCGCGTCCGACAGGGCCTCGCTGCCCTGGGCCAGCAGGCGCTCCCGGGGACGCTCCTCAGCCGGCAGCTCGCGGATCAATCCCTGCGCCGGCATCGGGCGAGCTCCTCGGTCAGGGCCGGCATCGCGAGACCGGCGGGTTGTCGCAAGGCGAGGGACGCCAGCGCCGAGAAGCCCGTGCTCTCGGGATTGATCTCGATCACCGAAGCTCCCGCCCGGTGGGCGACCTCGATGACCCCGGCGGCCGGAAAGACCTGGCCCGCAGTGCCGACGGAGAGCAGCAGATCGCAGCGCTCGGCCTCGCGGAAGGCGCGCGCCAGCGCGTCCTGGGGCAGGACCTCGCCGAACCACACCACCGAAGGCCGGAAGAGCCCGCCGCACCCGCAGCGCGGAGGCTCCTCGGGGCTTTCCTTCCAGGCGCCGTCCATGCCCCGGCTGCTGCCGCACCGATGACAATGCACCGCCGCCAGGGTCCCGTGCAGCTCCACCACGTCGCGGCTCCCGGCGCGCCGATGGAGGCCGTCGACATTCTGGGTCACCACCAGCACGCTCCGGAAGATCTCCTCCAGCCGGGCGATCGCCCCATGGGCCGGATTGGGCTCGGCCTGCGCCACCTGCTCCCAGCGCCAGCCGTACCACTTCCAGACGTAGGCCGGCTGGCGGAGAAAGGCCTCCGGAGTGGCCAGGTCCTCGGGTCGGTAGGTGGCCCACATGCCGTCTTCGTCACGAAAGGTGGACAGCCCGCTTTCCTTGGAGACACCGGCACCGGTGAACACCACCACCCGCTCCGCGCGGCGTGCGCGCTCGCCGATCTCCGGCGGAAGCTCGACGGGGGAGCTCCTCTCGGAGGACTTCCTCTCGGGAGCATTTCTCTCGGGGCCATTCCTCTCAGGGGTATTCCTCTCGGAGGCCGGTGCGTTGGCTCGGTCGGACATGTCGGCCCGATCCTAACCCGGGACTGCGGGGACCGGATGGGGCATTGCAACCGGATGGGGTACAATGCGGGAAATATTATGGGGTTGATTCATCCGATCCCGTATCTCGGCCCCGATCCCTCCGCACTCGAGGAGCCCATCTCTTGCAAAGAATAGGAGTCTTCGGCTGGGGCATCGTGGCGCCCAGATCGCCGGACATCGATGCCTTCGCCGCCAATCTGGAATCGTCCGAGAGTTGGCTGTCGCCGTTCGACGGCTTTGGCCCCAACAACTTTCTGGTGGGAGTCCCGGAGCTCGACTTCAAGCGGTATCAGTCGTGGGTCGAGAAGCGGTTCCCCCCCAACCGTTTCCCGCAGCTCGAGAACAAGATGGACCTGCCCACCAAATACGCGGTGGCCGCCTTCGTCCAGGCCCTGGGGCAGAATCCCGGCCTCGAAGCCGAGCTGCAGAGCCTCGGGAGCCGGGCGCACGTCTACATCGGCACCGGGCTCGGCAACCTGCACACCTACTACGAGCAGAGTCTCGTCCTGCACCGTGCCCAGCACCGCTGGGACCGCTTCTGGGCGCAGCCGGAGCGCAACCCCGCGTTGGCCGCGCACCTCGACGGCTCGGCGCCGGTCGCGGAGGCACCGAGGCCGCCGGCGGAGGTCGCCGAGGACGAGCGCCCCGAGGCCGAGGCGACCTGGGACCATTTCTGGGCCGGGCGCTCCGCCGCCCTGGAGGAGTACCTGGAGGAGCTCAAGGAGATCGAAGGCCTGTCCGTGGAGGGCGATCCGAACAAGGGCAAGATGCGCCAGATGAAGGAGAAGGGGCGCCGCAAGGCGAGGCTGGACGAGAAATGGGGCGCGCCTCCGGCGCCGTGGGCCAGCGTGTCGGCCAACGTCATCTGGAACATCCACAACACGCCGGCCGCCCAGATCTCGATGCTCGGCAAGATCACCGGTCTGGCCTTCGCGCCGGTCGCCGCCTGCTCGACCTTCGCCGTCTCGCTCAAGCTCGCGATGGACGCCATCCAGCGGGGGGAGGCCCGGGCGGTGGTGGTCGGGGCGACGGATCCTCCGCCCCACCCGCTGGTGGTGGGCGCCTTCTACGCCGGCCGGGTGATCTCCGGCGACGGCGCGGTGTCGAAGCCCCTCGGCGGGCTGCGGGGCACCCACGTGTCCGGTGGCGCGGCGATGTGGATCGTCGGCGACTACGACTACATGACCGAGCGCGGCTTCGAGCCGCTGGGGATGGAGCCGGTGGCGGTGGGGGTGAGCTCCGACGCCGACCACATCATCACCCCGTCGGAGGAGGGTCCGACCCAGGCGGTGCTCCAGGCCATCGCGGCGGCCGGCATCGAGCCGGACGACGTGGTGTCGTGGGATCTGCACGCGACCGCCACCCCGGGCGACCACCAGGAGGTGGCCAACCTGCGCAAGCTGATCCACCACCCGGTGGTGGTGTCGGCGCGCAAGGGCACCTTCGGTCACGGCATGGCCGCCAGCGGCGGCTGGGAGCTGACCGCGCAGTACCTCGGCTACCAGAACGGCCATCTCTACCCCACGCCGCTGACCCGCGAGGAGCTCAATCCGGCGATCGCAGACCTGCACGAGGTCTTCGTCTTCGATCGGGCCTGCAACCCACCCCGGGGTCCCGTCGGCAAGATGTCGATGGGCATCGGAGGGATCAACGCCTGTGTGATCTCGCAGCCGCTGAGCCCGGCGTCCGCGGGCGGTGACAGGGCTCCCGCCGGAGATTCCACCGGAGAGTCCGCCGGAGGCTGAGTCGCCCGATGCCGTTTCTGCCGAGGACGTTCTTTCTCCTGGAGCCTCCGGAGAGCGACTACGAGAGCGCCCGCGCCGCCCTGCTGCCGGTCCCCTTCGAGCGCACCACCAGTTGGGGCAAGGGCACCGGCCGGGGACCGGAGGCCATCCTCACCGCGTCCCAGGCGATGGAGCTGTACGACGAGGAGCTGGAGTCCGAGCCCTTCCGCCAGGGCATCGCCACCCTGCCGCCCTTCCAGCCCGAGGCCTTCGACCTGGCGGAGGCGCTGACCGAGATCCGCACCGAGGCGCAGCGGGTCCTCGAGGACGGGAAATTCCTGGTCACGGTCGGCGGCGAGCACAGCTTGACCCTGGCGCCGGCCCGCGCCGCCGCAGCGGTCCATGGCGGCCCTCCGAAGGTCGGAGTCGTGCAATTCGACGCCCACGCCGACCTGCGCCAGTCCTACGAGGGTACGCCCTACAGCCACGCCAGCGTGATGCGGCGGATCGTCGACGACGGCTTCCCCACTCTGGCGGTGGGCGTGCGCTCTCTTTCCGCTTCCGAGGCCGGCCTGATCCGCGACCGCGGGCTGCCGGTGATCTGGGGTCACGAGCTGGGCGCCGATCCCACGGCCGGCGAGGAGCGCTTCGCCGAGCTGCTCGAGGCCTTGCCGGAGACGATCTACCTCACCTTCGACATCGACTATTTCGACCCGGCCCTGGTGCCCGCCACCGGCACGCCGGAGCCCGGCGGCGGCACCTGGTACCCGACCCTGCGGATGCTGCGCCGTCTGTTCGAGACCAAGGAGGTGGTGGCCATGGACCTGGTCGAGCTGGCGCCGAGAGCAGACTCTCCGGCGAGCGACTTCCTGGCCGCCAAGCTGATCTACAAGTGCCTGGGGTACCGCGCTCGCTGAGCTCTGCGCCGCAAGGTAGACGGTGGCGGACGAAAGAGGTGGTGCTGGGCGGCTCGTGTTTCGAGGGGGAAGGTCTGGAGCGGGCAACGGGAGTCGAACCCGCGACCTCAAGCTTGGGAAGCTTGCACTCTACCACTGAGTTATGCCCGCGTCCGGCACGAAATCTAGCGGAGCGCCGGGGTGAGGGTCAAGTCGCCGGGGCCACCGAGCCCGCCGCCGCGACGTTTGTTGCTCAACCCGCAGCTCGAAACGGAGTCTTGGTCAGGGAATCCATTCCGCCGCCAGCCCGTAGGGCCACGTAGGGCTCCCATCGAAGCGAGACGCTTGCGGCGGAGCCCTGTCGCCCAATCGTCGACATCGAAGAGGACCCGCATCGATGACCGTCACTCCCCTGCTCCAATCCGTCTCCTCCACCCCACTGTTCGCCTCGCGACCGTTTGTCGCCGCCTTCGGCGTCGCGGCCTTCGCGCGCTGGACCGAATGGCTCGACGCTCCGGCCTGGTTCACTCACGACATCACGATGTGGGTGCTGGGGATCCTGGCGGCGTTGGAGATCCTGGCCCGCAAGGACGTCGACATCCGGAGCTTTCTGGAGGACTTCGACGGCTTCGCCAAGGTGGCGGTGGCGGTGACCGTGCAGCTCGCGGTGCTCGACGCCGAGTCCCTGGCACTGCTGGAGACCGTCACCGCCGGTATGACCCCGGGCTTCGGTCTGATCTGGGCCAGCGTCATCGGCAGCGTCACCTGGACCCTGGCGGCGTTCCGGCGCGCCTTCCTCCGCATGCTCGAAGAGATCGATTCCGAGGACGACCTCGGGGTGCAGGGTCTGATCTCCTGGCTGGAGGATCTGGGCGTGGTGGGCGGCGTGGCGCTGGTGGTCATCCTGCCGCTGGTGGCGCTCGCTCTCTTCGGTCTGACCCTGCTCGGGCTCTACCTGTTCCGCAAGATCCTCGAGCGCCGGGAGGAGCGGTGCAAGATTCCCTGCTCCCATTGCGGCGAGCCGCTGCATCCCTCGGCCTTCTCCTGCCCGCATTGTGGCGGCGCCCACCCCGAGCCGGTGCCGGTGGGGTTCTTCGGTGAGCCGCGCGAGGGCCGGGTAACCGACCCGGCCGAGCATCGGATCCGTCTCATCTCCCGGCGGCGGTGCCCGGTGTGCGTCACGCGTCTGCCCAAGAAGACGATCCGTCAGGCGTGTCCCGCCTGCGGCACCGAGACCTTCGGCAGCGCGGCGGCGGTGGACGAGTATCTGGAAGCGCTCCACGGCCGGTTGCCCAAGACGGCGTTGATCTGCGCGGGTTTCAGCCTGGTGCCGGTGCTCGGGATCATCCCGGGGGTGATCTATTACCGCCTCAGCCTGATCTCGGGGCTACGCGCCTACATCCCGCGCAGCACCGGCTGTCTGGCGCGCTGGGGCGTACGCATCCTCAACCTGGTGTTGATCTCGCTCCAATGGATCCCCGGCTTCGGTGCGCTGATGCTCCCCGCGCTGTGCGTCAGCAACTTCTACGTCTACCGCGCGGTGCTGGCGCGCGAAGGCCCCAAGGCGGAGCAGCCGGTGGGAACGCAGCCCTCGCGCCGGGAACAAATCGGCGGCTCCTACGTTGAAGCAGGGTAAGTACGAGGTCGTCGACCCACTCTTTGACACGCTGACAGCCGGTTGGAGCAGGGTTGGAGCCGGTGGCACGAGACTCCAGCGAGTGTCCCTTCCCTGCGCTCCAAGAGTCCGTCTGTCCGAAGGCAGCGCCGGTCAGCCGGGCTCCTCGCCCACCGGCCGCGCCCGTCCGGCGACCTCCAGAAGGAGGTCGAGAAGCTCGGTGACCTCCGAGCCGATGTCCTCCCGGGCGACAAATGGGGCGAGCTGGTGGTAGTTGCTCTTGCGCATCAGGTTCGGCAGCTCCAACCGCGCGTAGTAGCGTTCGAACAGGCGGTCCAGAAGCTCGTCGCTGGCCTTGACGTCCCGCCACCAAGCGTCCTCCGGATCCTCCATCGCCACCGGCGGCACCAGGTCGCGGATGCTTCGCTCCATGGCGGACCGGCATCGCTCCTTCTCCGCCTCGGCAAAGAGCGGCCCCGCCGCCCAATCCGCTCCGCCGGCCTCGGCGAAACGGAGCAGGGTCGCGGGCTGGCACAGGTAATTCTCGATCTCCCGCCGCCGCCACATCCACTCGCGCAGCGCGTCGGTGTCCTGGAGCTCGCGCTCGAGCCGGTCCGTCACCAGCAACCCGACCAGGTCTCCCTTGCCCTCCCGCAGGCCGTGGAAGTGGTCGCGGCCCTTCTGGGGCTGGTTCTCGATGTAATGAACGAAGGGCCGGTCCAGCGCCCGCGCCGCAGGGTGCTCCAGCGAACGGGCGAACGCCTGCAGGATCACCAGATCGGTCGCGCCTTCCAGATACAGCACCCAGCCCCGCTGCTCCGCCAGAAAGTACTGCTCGAAACCGAGCTCCTTGAGAGCCTTGAGGACCTGGGTGCCGCGGTCGTCGATACGGTGGGGCTCACCGACGAAGGCGACCACCACGTCCCGGTCCGCCGCCTCGTTGAGCACCACCTCCGAGTGGCTCGCCAGGATCACCTGGCTCCCAGCCGCCTGGGCGCTCTCGGACAGCAAGCGGTAGATCTCCCGCTGACGGAGAATCTCCAGGTGGGCGTCGGGCTCGTCGATGAGGATCACCGAGCCCGGGTTGACCTGGAGATACGCCAGGAGAAGGAGGGTCTGTTGGAGACCGCGGCCGGCGGCGGACAGATCGAGCCGCGTGCCGTGTTCCAGGTAAGACATGGTGATCTCGCCGCGCTCCGGGACGTACCTCGGCTCTTCCACCGCGACTCCGAACATCGCCTGGATGCGCTCCACGACTTCCTGCCAGGCATCCGGCCCTTTCTCCTGGAGAGTCTGGTGACAGAGGTTGCGCAGGACCTCGGCGGTTTTCCCCTCGCCCAGCCGTACCTGGATCGCTCCCGGATCCAGCCGCGTCTCGTTGGCGGCAAGCCCGGACATGGGCGGAAGAAACGCGACGTCGATACGGCCGGCTTCCTCGGGCACTGGCATGCGCTCGATCTTGCCCTCGGCCTCCTCCCCGGTGCGAAGGGGGCGACAGTAGAAGGACTCCTCGTTGGCGTAGTCGAATTCCATCCCGCAGCGCCAGGAGGTACCCGAGCTGACTCCTTCCACCAGGATCTTCACCAGCACGTTCGAGGTCCGCGGTTTGTCGTTCTCCCGGCGCACGTCCCGGACGTGGAGATCCCGCCACAGGAGCTTGGTGGAAGGCACCGGCACGGTGAGCAGATCGCGCCGGTTGAGGGTGACCCCGGGGCGCTGCTCGGGGGCCGGTCCGCCGCCCCGCTTCTCCAGCCAGCGCTTGACACCGAGGTCCCACAGCGCCAGCGCCTGGAGAGCGGTGGTCTTGCCCGAGTTGTTGGGGCCGATGAAGACCACCGGGTTGCCCAGCTCGATCGAGATGTCTCCGAAGCGCTTGAAGCTCCGAATCTGGAGGCGGGTCAGCACCCTGGGATTGTAGCGGAGGGGCTTGAGCTTGGGGCTGTAGACGGATCGACGAGTGAGGACGCGGATGCCCTCGTGGACGCCGCTGAGTCGTTTACTCGCCAACTGAGGCTCTACCGCAAGACACTACGCGGGCAAGAGGGTGTCGGACCCTGGCAGGAACACGAGCTCAGCACGGCGATAGAGCCCTTCGTCGAGCGCGGACTTCCCGTGATCCCGGTGATTCTCCCCACCTGTACGAAGGTGCCGGAGCTGCCAGCCTTTATCCGGACCATGCAAAGGGTGGATTACCGCTCTCTCGATCTCGACCCAATCGAGCAGCTTGTCTGGGCGATCACCGGCTCTCCGCCAAGCACCTAACCGAGCTCGTCTCGCCCCATCCGCTGCAGCATCTCGAACGCATCCGGCAGGGCGTCCAGGACGTTCCCCGGTGGGATTGACGTGGACGGTGCCGTCCGGTGCCGCCACCAGGCTCTGGTGACCCTTGAGCGCTACCACCGCCCCGCTCTCCCGCGCCGCCCACCGCGCCGCCGCCGGCCGGTCCTTACTGCACCTCGGTGCTGGAGATCCCCAGCAGCCGTCCCATCTCCCCGGGATGCGGGGTGAGCACCGTCGGCGCCTTGCCGGGCGAGCCGGCGACGATCACGGCGTGGCCCAGGTCCCTCTTGAGGGCATCCAGGGGTCGCTCCGGAAGCTCCTCCGCCAGCGCCTCGCCTTCCAGCAGATAGAGATCTCGCCGCGCTTGTGATCCCGGCTTCTGCTAGTTCACGTAGCCCAGAGCGCGCAAGTACTCCCGGTAGGCACGAACATCCTCCGGGTCCGGTGCGCTGGCGGTCACGGTGGGCAGCGGCGGCCCATGGGTGGCCACCCAGGCGATCGGGCGGTCCAGCGAGCCACCGGGGCGCGCCACTTCCATCGTGCGGCCCACCATGTCCTTCGCGACGGGAAGCCCCAGCAGGTGAAGAAATGTCGGCGCCACATCGTAGATGCTGGCGCTCTGGATGGGGCCGCTCTCGACTCCCGGGCCCCGCAGGATGAAGACGCCCGGCGGCGCATTGTCGTGCTCGTAGCCCCGGAAGTCAAAGCCATGGTCGGACACCACGGCTATCGTAGCGCCTTCCGGCATGCGCGAGAGGATGTCAGCCACGAGGTCGTCGACGAAGCCCATCACCCGACGGACAGGCTCCTTGGGGACGTAGCTCGGATGGCTGAGACCGGAGATGAAGAAGTGGCGGCCGTGGGCCTCGTTGCGCCAGTTGAGATGGTTCACGGCGTCGCTGTAGTGGGTGTAGTAGAGTAGAAGATCGGGCTGGTGGCGCAAGCTCAGCAAGCGGAAACGCTCGTAGGCCCTGCGCTCGTGGGAAAGCTTCCCTTCCACCCACTCCATACCGGCCCCCGTCTCGAGCTCCTTGCCTGGGAGGGGCGGTAGCCCGGCTTCTAGATCCGGCGGGAAGACGCGCGGCGGGACGGTGCCGTAGCCGTAGAGAAAAGGCCGGACGGGAGCGGCCGGCGCGGTGTTCATCCAGTTGTAGACGCCGACTCTCATGCCCCGGCGCTGGGCCACTTCCCAGAAGCGCGCGGCGCGCGCGGCGGTGGCGTCGGCGCCGACGGCGTCCCAAGGTGCCCAGGGGGCACTGTAGGTCAGCAGGTGCCGCAGGCCCATGGGGCTGTTCCCCAGCGGAAAATAGGGCAAGTATCGGATGCGCCGCTCCAGCCCTCTCATTTCGAAGTGCACGTGGTGGCCGATGCCGTGCCGGGCCGGTGGGCGGCCCGTCGATATGCACTCCCAAACCAAGGGGCTCTTGGTGAGGGGGTGCGTCGCCAGGTTGCCGTAGGCGGCGTGCTCCAGGAGCGCGCGAAAGCCTGGTAGGCTTCCCTCCTCGAGCAGCGGCAGCAGGATTTCCCAGGAGAGCCCGTCGAAGCCCAGGACGACGAGCTTCGCGTTCTCGAGCTGCTCGGACGACGGCTCGAGCTTCGGCGGCTGTGTCTCGGCCAGGATCGGGGGTAGCTCGCGAGCCAAGTCGCGTGCGCGGGGCCGCTCGTGCACCGCGTGCAGCAGTCCCAGGAAAACGAAGATCAGCGCCGCTCCCGCCAGCGCACGCAACGAGGAGCGCAGCCGGTCACCGGCAATACCCAGAGTCACGAGCGTCGCCGCCAGGGTGACGCAGAGGGCGTCGAGCGCTCCCACCGCGGTCATGTGTGGCGTGAACGACACTACCTGGACGGCCAAGCTGTGACGGAGGGCACCGTTCACTAGGACCCAGAAGCCGACAGCCAGGGCCAGAAGCACCCGCCCACCCGGCCGGTACCCCAGCAACAGCGCCACGGCGGCGGCGCCTCCCAGGCCCACCAGATTGATCACCCCGTAAAGGCCGGTGAGATAGACGCCGACCCGAGCGACCTCACCGGCCCCGAGCTGCGGGTTCAGCCAGCCGACCCAGATGGCCAGCACGACCGCGGTCACGAGTGTCAACGCCACGGCCATCATCACAGCCTGCTGGATCACCTGGAGCTTCGAGCGCTGCCGCCCCGCAAGAGCTTCCCCGCCATCTGACCGATTCCAATGCCACCTCATAATAAAATCCTTGTCCACCCCGGGAGGGCGACGGAAGCTCGAACGCAATCTCTGCGAAGCTCCTGCCCGCCTTCTCGAACAATACTTCACTCTAACAAATTATGCCAAAACGAGATTTTTATGGCCTGTGGGGCGCTTGGAACAGGCTCAATCCGACTCGAGCCCACTCGCCCCGGTCCCCGACTCCCCCACTCGCCCCAATACCTCGAACGCATCCGGCAGGGCATCCAGGACGTCCCTCGCAGCCAGCCCCTCCTCGCCTTGGATCTCCGCCGCGAGATCTCCGGCGAGACCGTGGAGGTAAACCGCCAGACAGGCCGCCAGCTCGGCTCCCAGCTCCGGCTCGCCGCGGCCCAGCAGCGCCACGAGCAAGCCGGCGAGCACGTCGCCGGTCCCCCCCGTGGCCATCCCCGGGTTGCCGGTGGGATTGACGTGGACGGTGCCGTCCGGTGACGCCACCAGGGTCTGGTGTCCCTTGAGCACGACCACCGCGTCGGCCTCCTGTGCCGCCCGCCGCGCCGCCGCCAGACGGTCCTTCTGCACCTCGGTGCTGGAGATCCCCAGCAACCGGCCCATCTCTCCCGGATGCGGCGTCAGCACCGTCGGTGCCGGTCGGTCCGCGAGCTCGCCGAGGCGGCCGGCGAAGGCGTTGAGCCCGTCCGCGTCGAGCACCAGCGGCAGCGGCGCCTCGAGAACGAGGCGACGGATCGCCTCTCGGGTGCTCTCCTCCTGACCCAGCCCGGGTCCCACCGCCAGCGCGCTCTTGTCGTCGAGAAACGCCAACAGCGGCTCGAGGCCGCCGGAGAAGGTCCCGGTGGCGCCGGTGGGTAGCGCCCAGGTCATCGACTCCAGCGAGGCCCCGTCGACCACGGGCACCAGCGGCTCGGGCACCGCGGCGGTCACCAGCCCGGCTCCGCCGCGCACCGCCGCCCGGGCGGCGAGCACCGCCGCTCCCGCCTTGCCCGGCGAGCCGGCGACGATCACCGCGTGACCCAGGTCCCCTTTGTGGACGTCCGGCGGGCGCTCCAGAAGCTCCTCCGCCAGCTCCTCGCCCTCCAACAGATAGAGACGGGCACCGTCGGGCTCCTCCACCTCGTCGACCAGCCAGGGCGGGATGCCGAGCGAGGCGACGTAGACGTCGCCCACCCGCTCGGCCGCCGGAGGCAGGACCAGAGCCGGCTTCAAGGCCGCGAAGGTGACGGTCAGATCGGCGTCGAAGCAGGGACCGAAGACGTCGGTACGGGTGCCGTTGAGCCCGGATGGCAGGTCCACCGCCAGCCGCGTCACCGGCAGCTCGTCGAGCGCCTCGACCAGCTCCGCGAACGTGCCTTCCAGCGGACGGCTCAGCCCGGTGCCAAACAGCGCGTCGACGATCGCGTCCGCCTCGCGCGCCACTGCCAGCACCGGCTCGAGGTCGTCGTCCGACGCCACCGAGAACAGCTCGATGCCCTGGCGCTCGCAGATCTCCCGTTGGCGCGCGGCGTCGCCCTGCAGCTCCTTGCCGCCGGTGACCAGGAACACCGCCAGCTCGTAGCCCGCGGCGTCGAGGTGCCGGGCCAGGGCCAGACCGTCGCCACCGTTGTTGCCCGGACCGCAGAAGAGGGCGACGGTGTCGACGTCCAGGGCCTCGACGGCCTCGGCGACGCCGCGGGCGGCGTTCTCCATCAGCACCAGGCTCGGGATGCCGATCTCCTCGATCGCCTGGCGATCCACCTCCTGCATGGCCTCGGCGGACAGGATGCGGGAGCCCCAGGTCATGAGCGCACCTCCATCGGAGCCCTTCCCGTCGGAGCCTCGTCCGTCGGGAGCAACCCCCAGCGGGCCAACAGGTGGCGGGTGCGGGGCAGGTCGGGGCCGTCGCCGGCCAACACCTCCGCCAACCGCACGACGTCGTCCGGCCGGTCCACGTCCCAGCTCTCTGCGAGCAGATGGACGCGCAATTCGGCTTCCCGGCAGCGTGCGAGGGTGGCTTCGAGGACCTCCGGGGTCGACCAGGGGATGTCCTGGAACACCGTTCTGGGCACCGCCCCACCCCCCACCGCCACCAGGTAGTAGCCTCCGTCCTCCGCCGGTCCGAGCACCACGTCGGCCCCGGTGCTGATGCGCCGGAACGCCTCGTGGATCGCCCCCGGGTCGAGATGGGGATGGTCGCTGCCCAGGGCCGCCACCGCCGGGTGGTCGCGGCCGGCGTCGGTCAGCGCCCGATAGAGACGCTCTCCCAAGTCGCCGCCTTCCTGCCGCACCGACACGACCTCCGGCCAGGGGGCCACGGGCACCGAGTCCCCGGGATCGAGATCCCAGGCGACCCGCAGCGCGAAGCTCTCGCGCAGCAGCCGCTCACCGAGGTCGCCGACGAACGCGGCGTGGAGCGCCGCCGCCTGCTCGCGGCTGAACCGGTCGCCCACCAGACGGGTCTTGACCCGCCCCGGACGGGCGGGCTTGGTGAACAGGACAAGGCAGGAAGGCTCTGGCGCGGGGGGCTTTGGCACGGGGGGCTCCAAGACGGATGCTCGCGACTCTGGTCGGCATTGTACCTGTCCAAGATCGCCCTCGCCGAATGGGCTCCGACCGGTACGAGGGGAATGGCTCGCTGGGATATTTCTGGAATATTTTTCCGGCCCCTTACGTCACAAGCTCACGTCACAAGCCTGTGACGATCGAGGCTCGGGAACCTTCCGGGGAGGAATCTCTCCGAGGTCCTGATATGATTGGCAGTCCATCGGGTCGGCAGAGCGGAGGCCCGAGGCCAGACACCAACCCAATCCATTCCGATCTCAGGAGTCGCCATGTCCGAGCAGGCCGAAGCCACGAGTCCGACCGCCACCGAGGAGACCGAACCGGAGGTCAGCCCGCCACGGGCCCCCGAGGCGTCGGGAGCCGAGGCTCAAACGACGGCAGCGGAGGACGGCGCCACCTCTCAGACCGAAACCCGGCCGGCTGAAACCCAGCCGGATCCGACCCAGCCCGAACAGGCCCAGCCCGAGGCACCGCAGCAGGAGACGAAGGCGGCCGCCGAGGAGCCGGCCGCCGGCGAGGAAAACGCCGAGCTGAAGGCCCAGGAAGCCAAGGCCCAGGAGCCCAAGGCCCAGGAAGCCAAGGTCGAGGAGCCCAAGGCCGAGGAGCCCAAGGTCGAGACTCGAGCCAACACCGAAGCCGAGGCCCAGGCCCAGACCGAAGCCACGGAGCAGCCCGAGGCAGCGCAGGTAGCGGCCGCGAGCGCCGAGCCCATGACCGAGGAAGCCCAGGTCGAGCCGGTCAAGGCCGAGGCAGAGCCCAAGACCGAGGAAGCCCAGACCGAGCCGGTCAAGGCCGAGCAGGAAGCCAAGGCCGAGGAGGAGGAGCCCAAGGCCGAGGAAGCCAAGGAAGCCAAGGAGGCCAAGGGCACCGAGGAGGCGCCGAAGCCGGAGGCGCCGAAGACGGAGCCCAAGCCGCTCACCGAGGAGGAAAAGGCGCGTCTGGCCGAGATCGAGGCGCTGCGGCTGGCGAAGGAAAATCACGAGCCGGTGACCGGCCGGGTCATCGGCTGGAACCAGGGAGGCTTCCACGTGGTGATGGGCACCATCACCACCTTCTGCCCCCGCTCGGAGCTGGAGCTCAAGAACCCCAAGTCGCCCAACTACTACCTGGACAAAGAGTTCCAGTTCTACGTCATCAAGCACCAGAAAAAGGGCAAGCGCATCGTCGTCTCCCGCAAGCAGCTCCTGGAAGAGGAGCGGACCAAGATCCTGGAGTCGATGAAGGAGACCCTGGTACCCGGCAAGGACCTCGAGGGCCGCGTGTCGTCGATCACCGACTTCGGCGCCTTCGTCGACGTCGGCGGCGGGATCGAAGGGCTGGTCCACGTCACCGAGCTGTCGAACCGCCGGATCAAGCACCCCCGCGACTTCGTCGAGCTGGGCCAGGAGGTCAAGGTCCGGGTTCTCAAGGTCGAGGAGGCCGGCGAGCGCATCTCGCTGTCGATGAAGGCCCTCGAGCCCAATCCCTACGAGGACTTCGCCAACGACCATCCGCGCGGCTCGAAGTTCCAGGGCAAGGTGGTGCGCAAGACCGACTTCGGCATTTTCGTCGAGCTGTTGCCCGGTCTCGACGGAATGGTCCACATCTCTCAGCTCCCGCCGGGGAAGAGCCAGGACGACGGGGATCTGGAGGTGGGCAAGGAAGTCGCAGGCTGGGTCCTGCGGGTGGAGCCCAACCGCGAGCGCATCTCGCTTTCGCTCAAGGAGGTGCCCTCCGAGGATCCCTGGAAGGGCGTCCGCGAGCGCTATCCGGAGGGGACGGTGGTCGAGGGCCAGGTGGAGGATGTCGCTCCCTTTGGCGTGTTCATCCAGCTCGAGCCGGGACTCACGGGTCTGTTGCCCAACTCCGAGATGAACCTGCCGCGCGGCCAGGATCGCACCAAGCACTATCCGCCCGGCAAGAAGGTGGAGATCCTGGTCGCCTCCGTGGATCCGCAGCGCAAGCGCATCTCGCTGGCGCCCGTGGGGGCGCAGATCGAGGGCAGCCGCTCGGACTATCGGGACTACATGAAGCAGCAGAAGCGGGAGGGCGAGGGGATGACCGCCATGGCCGCGGCCTTCGCCAAGCTCAAGGACCAGGGTCAAGATCAAGCGGGAGAGTGAGGTCCCATGAATCTACTCCAATTTCTCGTCCTCCTCCTGATCGCCGCCCTGTGCGGTGCCCTCGGTCAGGCCATCGCCGGCACCCGGACCCGCGGCGGCTGTCTGGTCTCGATCGCGCTCGGCTTCGTCGGCGCGCTGCTCGGCACCTGGCTCGCCGGTGTGCTCGGTCTGCCGGATCTGTTCACCGTCCGGCTGGGGGGCACCGCCTTTCCCATCGTCTGGTCGATCATCGGTGCCGCCCTCTTCGTCGCGGTGCTCAGCCTGTTTACCCGCAAATGACGCACCCGCAAGCGACCCGCGGTCCCCGGGGACGGAGAGCACTGGTTTGAGCGACGACGTCCGGGAACGGAAGCTCGGCAGCGTGACGCTGCGCATCCTGCGGGATCAGTGCATCGGCACCGGCGCCTGCTCGAAGGTGGCGCCGACGGTGCTCGCTTTCGACGACCAGCAGATCATCGACTTTGTCGACAGCCCGCCGGACGACGTCCCCCGGGAGACGCTGTACGAGGCCTGCGAGGTGTGTCCGGTGGAGGCGCTTCAACTCGTCGACGAGTCCGGCGAGATCGTGGCTCCCTGAACGGCTGGCTCACTCGTCCACATAGCCCTCCCGGACCCGCACCTCCAGCCCGGGGCCGGTCACCCGCACCTGGATCCGGTGCCAGCTTCCGTCGTCCCGATCGCGGCTGGGATAGAACCCCAGCACGTACTGCTGGTGGATCTCGTCGAGAATGGTGCGGAAAGCCCCTCCGACCTCGTCCAGCCCGGTCAGCGGGACGATCCGCGCGCCGCTCGCCGCCACCAGCTCCTCGAACGCCGCCAGCTCCCGGCGGTACCCGGCCTCGTCGCGCCAGGCGGAGCGGAAGCCGACCCCGTCGGTCCGCCGGCCGCCCGGCCGGATCCAATACACCATCGCCTCGCTCCGCCGCGCCGCCGTCTGGACGTCCTTCATCGAGAGCACGCTCGCCACGTCGACGCCGTCGGAGAGCACCACCACGACCCGCCGACCCTGCCGCCCGGCGAGCTCCTGGAGGGCCAGATAGAGATGGTCGTTGAGCGCCGTGCTGCCTTCCGCCCGCACCCGCGACAGACCCGCCTCCAGGACCTCGGCGAAGCCGGTCACCGGGGAGGCGTAGAGCAGATGGTCGGAAAACAGCCACAGAGCGGCCTGGTCGAGGGGCTCGAGACCGGCGAGAAAGGCCCGGGCTCCCGCCAGCGCCGTGCGCAGGCGGGCACCGCGCATGCTGTCGCTGGCGTCGATCAGCAGCAGCGCGGTCATCGGCACGTCGCCGCCCTCGAAGGTCACCAGCTCCTGGAGCTCGCCGTCGTCGCGCACCGAGAAGGCGCTGCGGGGCAGACCCGTCACCCGCTCGCCGCCCCGGGTCACCGTGACGTAGAGTTGCTGGAGCCCGAGCTCGACCTCGTCGTCGACGTGGATGGCCGGGGTCTCCAGCACCCGGCGGACCGAGACGCCGGTGCGGTCGCGGACGATCGCCTCGAAGCGGTGACGGACGTTGTCGCCTCCGACGTCCACCCGCGTCCGGAACGGGGGCGAGGTGAGGACCGCCACCCGGCGACCGTCCACCCGAATCTCCACTGATTCCACTTCGGCCTCGGTCAGCGCCTCGACCTCCACGTCCACCTCGCCGAACACCGGCACGCCGCGGGGCGGTTGGAGGAAGACCACGTCGAGGGCTCTCGCCGGCGGAGCCACCGCCAGCAGGAACAGAACCACCTGGAGAATCAGAGCTGCCTGGAGGACCCCCGGCACGAGACGGGCCGGGACGGCCTTCATTTGCCTTCCTCGAGACCTTCGAGATCGCGCGCCAGGGCCTGTCGGGCCCTGCGCGCCAGCTCTCCCAGACGCTCGCGCTCCTCCGCCACGGTGTCCTGGTTCCACCGGGTGTAGCGCATGCGGGGGCACTCCGCGCTGGTCGCACCGCGGCGGGCCCGCTCCACGAGCTGCGCCGCGAGCTCCCGGGCTCCGGCTCGTTCCCCGGCACACTCCAGGGCCCAGGACATCTGCACCGCGAGCTGCGGCTGGTCCGGAAACAGGTCGCGGGCGCTCCGCAACACGCGAACGGCTCCCACGCAATCCCCGGCCGCCAGCTCGAAACGGGCGAGCTCCTGGTAGGCCACGACGGTCATCCAGGAGCGGTCGGCAGCCCAGACCACCCGCCGCAGGTGCTCGCGGGCGGCCTCTGTGCGACCGAGCCGCGCCAGACTCACCGCCAGCCGCAGCCGCGCCTCGCGGTGGTCGGGTCGCCGTTCGAGCAGCCGTTCGAGGGGAGGCACCGCGTCGGCAGGCCGACCCGAGCGCTCCAGCAGCGTGGCGAGGCCGAGGAGCGCGGTGTCGGTTTCTTCCACCGCCAGCGATCGCTGGAACATGGCGAGCGCCTGTCGGCCGCGGCCGGCGGTGCGCAGATCCGCCGCCAGCCAGGTGAGCAGCCCGGCCGCGTCGCGTCGAGCCTGCGGAGTACCGACGATGGCGGCGTGTCCCTCGGCGAGCCGGGCAGCCTGCTCCGCCGCGAGATCCGCCAGTCGCCAGCGGCCGGCACGGTAGTGGAGCCCGGCCGCTTTCCCGTGGAGCAGGGCCAGCGCCGGGGCGCCCGCCGCCCGAGGACCGAGCATCTCGGCGGCGGTCTCCCGCTGCGTCGCCGTGAGCAGGGCCAGCGCCTCGTTCAGGTCGTCACTCGCGATGCCCTCGAGGAGCTCGGCCTCCCGCCGCGCCAGCTCGCCGGCCGCCGTGTCGGCGGAGCTATCCGTGATGCGGTCGGTGGAGCGTGCCCCGTCGGTCGGGTCGTCCGCGGGCTCGCCGCGGCTCGCGCTGGACGCCCGCCGGACCAGCCCGGCGACCACCCGGCGGTAATCTTCGCGCGCCTGCTGACGGAACGCGTCCTCCTCGGGCAGCGCCCGTGCGACGGTGCGCGCCGGCCGCGGCGTGTCGGGCGGCGCCGCGTCCTCGGCTTCACCGTCCGCGGGCTGGTCGCCGGCGAGCACCCGGGTCCACACCTCGCCGGCGGCTACCGGTGCAACGAGGACCGGCACCGGCTGCGTCGAGGACCCCTCCGCCGGATGGAGGCTCAACAAATATCTCCCCGGCGCCAGCCGAGGGGCGGGGAAGCTCACCCGCAACAGCCTCGTGCCCTGCGCCTCGGGAAGACGCTCGCGGACCTCGAAGGGCACATGAACCTCACCCTCCTGCTCCGCGGCCGGGCCCGCTCCCGCCGCCACCAGACGCACCGCCCCGGGGTTGCGTTCCTCGGCGTCAGCGGCTCCAAGGGACCCGCTCGCCGGCACCCGCCACCAGACCTCGACCTCCGGCCTCGGCGCGTCCGGGTCCTCGCAGACCGACAGCACCGGGAGACCGGCCGGTGACGGCCCGCCGCTCTCCCCCGCGCTTCGCTCGGGATCGATGTCGAGGCGGTCCGGCACGGCGAGGGGCACCCGCAGCCAGCGCTCCGGCCGCTCGGCGATCCAGGCCACCGGGGGGGGATCCTGCGACGACACCGTCACCTCCGTCGTACCGAGCCCGAAGAGCCGGGAGTCACTCCACACCAGGTGCCGCAGACGGTGCGTGCCGTCGGGCAGCTCGAGCGACGCCGTCAGCGCCAGTCCGCCCCGGGACAGCACCTCCCGATCGAGGGCCGGGTCGAGACCCAGGCGAACCGTAAAGGCGTCGAGCACCTCGTCGTCGTCGCTCAGGGCGTAGAGAAAGACCTCCAGCGGCACCGGCTCCCCTTCCTCCACCGGTCCGTCCACCGATCGGACCAGCCCGCCACCGTCGATCTCCAACCGCACCAGGACGGTGGACCGGCCTTGTGCGCCGCCGGCTCTTCCTGCCGAGGCCCAGGGCAACGCGAGCACCTGCGTGCGCAGACCGCCGCCGGACATGTCGCTGACCAGGAGCGCCGCCGTCCGCGCCTTCACCACCGCCGGACCCTCGACCCGCACCCCGGAGGATCCGGGCTGGGTGGCCGCGGGCAGCGCGTAAGCCAGCAAGACGAGCACGCCCAGTCCGAGCGCGAGCCGGGGCGGTGTCCGGGACGTCCGCCTCCCCATCGCGCGCCTCACTCGGCTCCCGGGTCGGCATCCGCCGGGGAGACCACGAGCCTCTCGGAGCGCCGGCTCCCCGGCAGCTCCGCCACTGCGCCTTCCCCCAGGGGGACCATCAAGAAGGAAACGAGGGTCTGGAAGTCGTCCCGGACGGCCAGCGCGAGCCGGTGCACACCAGGGCTGTGGGGAATCTCCAGAACGTACTCGATGTGGCGGCCCTGAGCGGTCAACAGATCCTCGTTGGGCACGCGTACCGGTACCACCGCCTTCTCGACCGGCGAGGCGTCCCCTTCACCCCCCAGGGTGCTGAAGATCGAGACCTGTCCCAGGTGATCGCGGCCCTGCGGCACCAGGGCGAGACCGCCCAGGGGCACCCGCACCGCGATCCGGAGGACCTCCGGCCCGCGCGTCCCGTCCGCCGGGTCGCTCGCTTCACCGTCCGCGGTCCCGTCGCCGGACGCGGACACGGGTGCAGACAACAGCACGGCCTCGGCCGCCAGGGGGTTGTCGATCTCGACGCCGCCGTAGGGCTCGAGCAAAAAGGCCGAGACCAGCCGCTCCGCCGCTTCCTGATCCCGGGACCGGGCGCGATAGGCCGGCACGTGCCGTACCTGCAGCCGGCGGTTCTCGGGCAGGCGGACGACGATCTCGTGCGACTGTCCGTCGGCGCCCTGGGGCGGAGCGAAGGCCAGCGTATAGCGGCTCCCCAGGTCCTGGACCAGCTCGCTGAGCGAGCTCGCCAGCCGGGCGTTGGTCAGATCGCGGCCGCCGGAGGACTCGGCCACGGAGCGCAGTGCCTGCCGGTCCCCGAGAGCTCGCCGTGCCGCGGACTCGGCGTCGCGTCCGGTGGGGTCCGCCCCCGAGTCCACCGAGCGGGCGCCCCGGCGATAGCTCAAGTCGACCGTGTGGAGGACCACGCCGCGGGCGCGGGCGATCTCGCTCACGCCGTCCAGCAGCTCCTCGGTGTCGAGAAAGGTCATCGCCTCGGGCAACGTCTCGTACTCCACCCCCACTCGATCCCCGATCCCGCTCGTGCGTCCGTCGCCCCAATAGGAGGAGGAGCGGTGGAACGCCCGGCGCCAGGCGCCGAGCAGCGACTCGCCGGTCCGGGCCGGAAGCCGCCCGGTCACCCACAACACCTCCTTGCGCCCCGGCAGCCCGCCCAGCGGGCTCGTCAGCCGCACCAGACCGCGGGCGGCGACGGCGAGCTCCCGGTGAGCCTCCTCGGCGACGCTGCCGATGCGGGTCAGCAGCGCCTTGGGTACCGCGGCGCGGATCTGTGCACCGCGCTCGGTATCCGGCTTGCGCTCCTGCTCCCGGATCTCCCGCAGCACCCCGGCGTACTCGGTGTTGAGCCGGCTCGTCCCCTGCAACCGTTCGAGCTCGCCCAGCCGGTCGAGGATCCTCTCCCGGTCGGTGGTGAAGCCCTCGAGGACCTGGAGATCCGGATCCTGGAGCGCGAGCAGAACCTTCGCGTCCGGCGGCAGCTCCTCGCGCAGGAACGCCGCGAAGGAGTCCTGGAGACCGGCCAGGTCACCGGACTCGAGGAACTGTACGTGGAGACAGAGCGCCAGATAGAGGGGAGCGTCGGCGGTACCGGCTGCGGGACCGGCAGCGCTTCCGGAGGCATCACTGGGGGCACCTCTCCCGGGCGGGGGCGAGAACCCCGAGATCGGGATCCGCTTCTTGTCCTGGACCAGCACGAAGTCCTCCGACCCGAGGTCGATGACCGGCACTCCCGAACGGTCGGTGACCGCGACGTCGAGCTGGACCAGGGGCACGTCGAGACCGTTGTCCCGGAAGATCGCGTGGTAGGCCTCGGGGAGGTCGACCCGGGGATCAGCGGGCTGGGCGAAGAGCGGTAGGCTCAGCGCGCCCGCGATCAGACCGAGGATGAGAGCCAGGGCGGTCGGCAGTGTCGCCGAGGTGGCGGCAGCCGGCCCCGGTGCGACGGGTCGCACGGGAGCCTTGCCGGGGAGGGCACGCGGGATGGGGCGTCGGAGCGGCACGGCGCGACGGCTTCCTCGAAGGTATGTAGGTCCAAACCCATGCTACAACGAATCCAGCGCACCGGTCAGCACGTAGCGGAGAATCTTCACCACCTGCTCCGGCCGTTCAGCGACCGCCAGCGCCGCCGCGTCCACCTCCTTGAGGGCATGGGTGTGCTCCTCCGGGTGGAGGATCACCAGCGGCTTGCCGAGCGCGGCGGCGTAGCCGGCGTCGAAAGCGGCGTTCCACTGCCGGTACTTGTCGCCGAAGCGCACCACCACCAGGTCGGCGTCCTCGATCAGCGTGCGGGTGCGGATGGCGTTGAGCTGGGCTCCCTTGCGGTCGCGCCAGAAGGGACGGTCCTCATCGCCGAGGATCGCCACGCCGCAGCGGTCGCTGGCGTCGTGGTCGGTCACCGGGGCGCTCAGCTCGACGGGCAGCCCCGCGGCGGCGATGCCCCCCCGGATCACCTCGCGCCAGTCACTGTGGATTTCTCCCGAGAGATAGACGGTCCAGATGCGGTCGGTCGTGTGGGTGTCGGTCATACTGCTGAGGGTACCGTGTCGGTTAGGCGGGTACCTGTCGATTCCACGGCGGTAGCCACCGGAGACTGCACTTGCAGGTCGAGGGCACTCCCAGTCAGCTCTTGCCGTCGAGCTCCTGGATTCGGTCGAAGTGACCGTCCTTGTGAAGAAGAAAGGCGTCATGATGCGCAGCACAAGCAGCGATCAGAAGATCCGTGGCCGGGACGGTCACACCGGAACGGCGGCCTCGCCGAGCCATCTCGCGTGCCCTCTCCCAGACCTCCTCCGTCGTGGGTTACGTCTCGAGCTCCTGGCGGGTGAGGAAACCCTCAAAGGTCCCCAGCTTCTATTGAATTCCTCGATCGCAGTCACCACGGCCTCACGCTTTGTGGTCGCACCGCTGTGAGCGATAGCTTCCTTGAGCACCTCATCTGGGCCGTGAGGGATTCCGTACCGCCCACCGCCCCCATGCAATGGGGGCAAGATATCTTAGCCGGGGGTTTCAACCCCTGGCGGGGGACGGCGTGAAACCACATTGAACGAGGCGCTTGCGAAGCGCCTGGTCGGCTGCAGACACCCATGATCGCGAGAATCGATGACGAGACGGTGGCGCCCGAGGCGCTGTGGTGGCCGGCGATGAATTTCGGCCAGTTTCGCTGGGCGGCCCCCATCGGGCGGTACGAGCTGGAGCTGCCACGACCGGAGCTCGTCGAGCGGCTCACTCCGGCCTACCACCGATGCGTTCGCGAGCTGCGGCAAGACGACCGGCTCTTTCCCGACGACGAATCCCCTTTGCGGAGCGCCGGCTACCCTCCATTGGAGACCCTCCTGGACCACGCGGCCGCACGCTTCGAGCTGTTCGACGGCCACCTGCACGAAGAGCTGTTTGCAGCCTTCCTTCCGAGCCCGCCGACCGCGGCGGCTCGGTTCATGATCAACTCGGTCGAGGAGGTTGCGGCGAGACCGAATGCGATCGTTCTGCGCGGCAGGGGGTATCACGGCGCACCGGGTTTCGCCATCACCTGGCGGGGGACCCGGCCGCCAGGGTCGCGACCACCGATGAGAGAATCCCCCCCTGGAGACCCTCCCATGCCCCGAGCCCATCAACTTCCCGACCTGCCCCGCGCCTTCAACGTCGCCGACCACTACCTCCTCCCCAACCTCTCTCCCGAGCGGGCCGCGCGCCCCTACATGATTTGCTCGACAGACGGGTCGGCGGACAGCCCGAAAGACACGAGCACCGACGAGACCCTGACCTACGGTGACCTCCACCGCCGGGCCAACCGCTTCGCCCGCGCCCTCACCCGCCTCGGCGTCGAGCCGGAGAGCCGGGTGATGCTCCTGCTCCGCGACACCCTCGCCTTCCCGGTGTGTTTCTGGGGCACGATCCGTCGCGGCGCGGTGGCGGTGCCGGTCAACACCTTGCTCTCCAGCGACGATTACCTCTATATGCTGGAGGACAGCCGCGCCCGGGTGCTGGTCGTCGACCGCTCCTTGTGGCCCAAGATCGAGCCGATTCGTGGCCGGCTCTCCTGGCTCGAGCACGTGGTGGTCGCGAATGGCTCGGTCGCCGGCCTCCCCAGCCTCGACGAGCTTCTAGATCTAGATGCCGAGAGCGAGGGCTTCGAGACGGTCCTGCTGACACCGGACGACCCCGCGTTCTGGCTCTACACCTCGGGCAGCACCGGGCGGCCCAAGGCGGCGGTGCACCTCCATCGCAACATGCCGGCCGCGAGCGCGGGCCTTCCCACCACCCTCGACCTCGGCTCCGACGACGTTCACTTCTCCGCCGCCAAGCTCTTCTTCGCCTACGGGTTGGGCAACGCCCTCTACTTCCCCATGCCCCACGGTGCCCGCTCGGTGCTGCTTCCCGACTGGCCGACGCCCGAGCGGGTGCTGACGACGCTCCAGCACCACCGGCCGACGATCTTCTACGCCGTCCCGACCCTCTACAACGGGCTGCTCCACGCGCTGGAGGATTGGGAGTCGGGTCGTGTCGAGCCGCCGCCGGGCCTCGAGCTGCCACCCCGTCTCGATCACCTGCGCTTCTGCGTCTCCGCCGGCGAGGCCCTCCCGGCCTCGCTCTATCAGCGCTGGCGGGAGCGCTTCGGCTGCGAGATTCTCGACGGCATCGGCTCGACCGAGAACCTCCACGACTTCATCGCCAACCGGCCCGGAGCCGTGCAGCCGGGGAGCTCGGGCCAGCCGGTGCCGGGCACCGAAGCCCGCATCGTCGACGAGCACGGCCACGACGTGCCGGACGGCGAGGTGGGCGCCTTGTGGATCCGCAGCCCCTCCACCGCCGCCCGCTACTGGAACCGCCAGGACCGCACCCGTGCGACGATGCGCGGTCCCTGGATGGTCACCGGCGACCAGTACCACCGGGACGAGGGCGGCTACTACTGGCACCACGGCCGCAACGACGACATGATGAAGGTCTCCGGTTCCTGGGTGTCGCCGGTGGAGGTGGAAGCGGCTCTCGCCACCCACCCGGCGGTCGCCGAGTGCGCTGTGGTGGGCCGCGAGGACGACGAAGGGCTCACCAAGCCCTGCGCCTTCGTCGTGCTGCGGGCGGGCTTCCAGGCGGAGGACTCCCAGTCGGAGGACGGCGGCGGCCCTCCGGAGGGGCTCGCGGATACCCTCCGCGCTCACGCGCACGAGACGATCGCCGGCTTCAAAGTCCCCCGCTGGGTGGTTTTCGTCGATGAGCTGCCCAAGACGGCGACGGGAAAGATCCGCCGCTTCGAGCTAAGGGCGAGCTGAGGGGAGACGACCGATGCTGAAGCTGCTCCACAGCGAGGTTTGGGCCTTCGACGCCGAGTGGGTGCCGGACGTCGACACCGGACGCCGGGTCTACGGTCTGCCGGCGGCGATGAGCGACGCGTCGGTGCGGGCGCACATGTGGCGTCGGGGTGGTGCCACCCTCGACGACCCCCAGCCCTACCTCAAGACGGCGCTCTGCCGGGTGGTGTGCGTCGCCACCATGATCCGCCAACGACGCCCGGACGGTCAGACCCAACTCCGGCTCCACTCCCTCCCCGGTCCCGACGAGCCCGAGATGAGCGAGCGCGAGCTGCTGTCGCGCTTTCTCAACGCCCTCGGCGAGCGCAAACCCCAGGTGGTGGGGTACAACTCCCAGAACGCCGACTTCCCCATCCTCCTGCAGCGGGCGCTGGTGCAGAAGGTCACCGCACCGGATTTCTGCCGGCGGCCGAACAAGCCCTGGGAGGGCGTCGACTACTTCGCCCGCGGCAGCGACTTCCACGTCGACCTCCGCGAGGCTCTGGGCTCGTGGGGCAAGGGCACTCCCAGCCTGCACGAGATCGCCACCGCCTGCGGCATCCCCGGCAAGCTGGACGTCGACGGCGCCGGGGTGGTCGATCTCTGGCTCGCCGGCGATCTGCGCCGGATCGTCCAGTACAACGAGTGCGACGCGCTGACCACGTACCTCCTGTGGCTGCGGGTCGTCCGGCTGACCGGCCGCCTGTCGCCGGACGAGGTGGACGCCGAGGAGTCCCAGCTCGAGGAGCTCCTCGAAACCGAGGGCGTGCAACCCGGTCACGAGCACCTGCTGCGGTTTCTGGAGAGCTGGCGCCGGTTGCGCGGCGACTCCTGACCGTTGGATCGACTGTCAGGGAATTGCAAGGACTCCACATCCGGCGCGAACCCCTCCTCCGTGGTCCCGTACACAGGGACGCACCCACGCTCCACACTCGTGACGCCCGCTCAGGAGGTTCCTACCATGCCGCGACGACTGCTCCGTTTCTCGCCTCGTCTGCCGCTCGTTGTCTCACTTCTCGCCCTCGGGCTCGCCTTTGCCGTCCAACCCTCGCTGGCACAGGACACCGGCGAGGCGCCCGAAAGCGCGCCGGAGACCCAAAGGATGGAGACCCAGAGGATGCAGGAGAGGGAGCCACCGAAAGCTCCGGAGACCACCCCCGAGCTGCGCAACGGCCGCCGCTTCGACCCCGGGGCGACGAGGACCTCCCGCGCCGAAGGCGCACCGGCCCAGCTCGACGCCCTGGCCTTCTACCGCGGCCAGTGGGACGTCCACCGCACCGTCTTCGACGCCGAGGGCGAGCCTACGCACACCGCGTCCTGTCTGGCGGAGGTCACCTACCTCAACCGCGGTCACGGCTTGTTCGAGCAGCTACATTGCGTCGACTTCGACGGCGAGGGCCACTCGCTCGACACCGTGGCGCTGCTCGCCTTCTCCCTCACCCACGACCGCTGGGTGTGGGGCGAGGCGAGCAGCTTTACCGAGAGCATCCAGGTGGCCGACGGGCGCGACGCGACCCCGTTGGTGCTCCACGAGGCACGGCGGCGCGGCGGCACCCCGCGGCAGGTCTTCCTCCGCCACAGCTTCCGCAAGGTCACCGACAGCGGCTTCGAGCTCGCCACCGAGGAGTCCGAGTACGAGCCGGGCGACTGGAAACCGGTAGTCACCAAGTCCTACACCCGCCGCGAGCCCCGCGAGGACTTCTTCGCCCCCGCCGGCGAGCTCGGCTCCCCGGCCCCGGATCTCCCCCCGGAGGCGCGCCAATTCGACTTCCTGCTCGGCCGCCGGACGTCCACCCACGAGCTGACGCCACCGAACGGCCAGACGCTGCGCTGGAGATCCCACTCGACAGCGGTCCACGTCCTCGACGGCCATGCGGTGATGGAATTCGACTGGTTCGACGCCGATCCCAACCTGCCGGATGCGGCGACCACCATCCTGCGCATCTACAACCGCGCCCAGCGTCGCTGGGAGAGCCTCTTCCTCCCCAATCGCGGTAACAACCTCCTCTACTTCGGTGGCCGCAAGGAGGGGGACCGGATCGTGCTCTATCCGTTCGAGACCGACACCGGCAGCGGCAACATCTCCCGATTCATCTTCCACGACATCGACAAGGACACCTACAAGTGGTTCGCCGAGGGCAGCAGCGACCGGGGCAAGACGTTTCAGAAGCGTTGGATCATCGAGGTGGCGCGAGAATCTCCCTAGCCAGCTCGAACACCGACAGCGGCGCCGAGCCCTCGGCCTTGTTGTTGACCGTGATGAAAACCGGCTCCTCGCGGGCCAGCGACTCGCGGGCCAGCCGCGCCAGCATGCCCCGCCGCCGTGGATCCGGATCCACCAGCCGGTCGAAGGGCTCGTAGCGCTGCCGGGCGCCGTCGTAGGTCTGCCCCGGCTGAAGCATCCAGCGGATCACCAGTGCCCCGGCCTCCGGCCGGGCCACCTCGGTCGTCGCCCGCCATTGGACGTCCGGCTCGGGCATGCGGGGATGGACGGTGAGACACGGCACCGCCCCGGCGTCCGCCAGGGCCAGCGCGTACTGCGGCCGCAGCACCTCCCGGTTGCGGATCTCCACCGCGTAGAGGGGCTGCAGTCCCCGGTGGCTCGACGGCAGCCCATCGAGAAAGAGAAAGAGCTTCTCGATAAACGCCAGGGGCTCGCCCAGGTCCTGGGGCGCGAACTGGAAAACCAGTGGCCCGGCGGTTTCGCCGAGCCCTTCGAGGGTGGGCTCGACCACCGCTTCGATGGCGTAGATGGGGTCGAGGAAGTAGGGGTTCTTCTCGCCGCGCTGGGCACCATAGCGGTCGTGGTCCGGAAAGCGCGACAGGGTCAGAAGCTCGTGGGCCTTGACCACAAAGCGGAAGCCCGGGCGCAGCTCCTCGGGCACTTGCTCGCGGTAGTCGGCGAATTCCTCGGCGTCGAGGGGCTGGTAGTAGGTGCGGTCGATCCCGACGCCGGTGAGCAGCGGATGTTGGGCGTAGGCGGAAAGCCCTTCGCGCGCCAGCACCGAGCCCGAGTGCGCGCCCTCCCAGACGATCCCTCGCCAGCCGGGGAAGGACCACGACGAGGTGCCGAGGTGCAGTCCCGGAGGCATCCGCCGTCCGAGCGCGGCGAGCTCTTCGGGGATCTCGACCGGGTGGACGCGTTGCGGGGTGGGCAGCTCCTCCTCGGTGAACAGGGAGAGCTGCGGATTCGTAGCGCGCCTCGCGGTCACCCGGGGATTGTTTCACAGGGCTGCCGCCAGGCTTCCCTCACGGAAACTTCGACGGCGGGCACAGCGTCGTCTCCAGCACCTCCGGGCACTCCTTCTGTCGGAGCTTCTCGCTCAGGTCCCCGAGCTCTTTTCCAAGCCCCACAAGCCATCTACCGAAATCCGGCAGCTTCACGTCAGGTGGTTTTTCGCCTTTGACGAGCTCGGGAACGGCACAAGGTATGCTGTCGGCCAGCTCGTAGTAGGCACCAAAATGCGTGAGCTTCCGCTGCGCGGGCGCACCCGAGCAGGGATCCGGCAGATTGGAGACGATAAAACGAGCCCTGCCCTGTGGAGGAGCGCGGTGAAGACTGAGCACGACCTTCTTCGAGCTGTCCCGGCAATCGCTGATCTCCAGGAGGTCTCCCTCAACCTGGGTCTTCCAGATGATCGCTTCCGCCAGCGCCCGCGGGAAGTCCGCCTTGATGGCATCGCCGTCGGGCTCGGCTCGCCAGTGGGAAAACTTTGCGCCTCGCATACCCAACCGCTCCGCATGCAGGTTCCCCGGTCCCAGTTTCACGGACGCGGCCACGGGGTTTCTCGTACCCGGAGTCAGATCGTCCCTCAGCTCGAAGCCCGTGTGGAAGCGGGTGATCGAGGGAATCCAATCCAGGGCTTTGGCCGAAGCGTTTCTCGCCCACGGGTCCGCATTACCCTGGGCCCTGCCCGGCTCCTTGCGAGGGCTCCCCGGGCCGACATTGAAGCAGATCTCCTTGCCGAGCAGGTCCCAAGTAGAGATGTCACGACCTCCGCAGCGAATCGAGTCGCATTTCGTCAGGTGCGCGGTCGTCAACTCCGGCACCATGTCTGCAGTCCGGACAAGGAGCTGGGGTCGGTGAAGATCGATCTTGTAGCCACTGCACACCGTGCAGCCCCCCTCGCCACAGCGCTCCACCGTGGCGTTGATCAGGAGAGCTTTCTCACCGCCACGGCGAGCCGAGTCCAGACACATCATCACCAAGCCTACGAAAAGTCCTTCAATCATGAGATCCACCCCTCCTTTTTCGTGAGCACCCTAGAAGTCCCCGTAGACCTGGTGCTGGGCCCACGCCGACGGAGGCTCGTCGCTACGGATCCTCTCTCTTTGAGCGGCCCTCAGAGCGTCCGCGGGTGACCGGGTCAACAGGTGTCGATAAAGCTGCTCCATCATCTCGTGCGATGTCTGGTCTTCGAGCTCCCACAGCGCGGCCACGACCCTGGGCACACCCGCGGCGAAGAGCGCCCGAGCCCAGCCACCGATCCCTTCTCGCCCGGTGCCCGGATAGCCGTCGGTGGTCTGACAGGCCGCCAGGACCACAAGCTGCGTGCCGCCCAGATCGAGTCCATAGATCTCCTGTGCGGTGAGCCGGCCGTCGTCCCCGTTGCCGCTGGGGGCGAGGGAGATGCTCGACAGCATCGGTGCAGCTTCCCGATACTCCGCGTGGGTGGCGAAGTGAATGATCTCATACTGAGGGAGGAGGCCGAGCACCGCCTGCTCGGTCGCCGCGTCGCCGATCAACAGACTGGCTCTGGGGAACAACCCGGCCACGTCCCGCGCCTCGCGCTGCGCCCACGGGAGCGCCGGTTGGCCGTCCGTCCGGGGAGCGACCGCGAGGGCGGTCATGCGCTCCGGCGCCGCCGGCCAGGGGCCCCGAGCCCGTTCGACCGAGAGCAGACTGGTGCTCGGAATCACCGCGACGGGGTGGCTCTCGACCAGGAAAGCGCCCCGAGCCTTGCTGTGCAGGGCCGCAAAGGGGATCCGATGCAGGAAACGGTCGGGAGCCACCAGGAGGCGATCCCCCTCGGTCAGAAAACCGGTTACGGGCTCGATCAGCTCCTCGTAGAGCTCCTCGGCCGCCGAAACCACCTCGTCGTCCGAAGCGAAGCTCTCCAGGAGCCCTCGAAAGCGGGTGACCTGCCGAAGCAGCTCCTGTGCGGGGATCTCCCGCACCACCATGTGCTGGAAATCCCGGCGGACGACCCAGGTCACCAGCCGATCGGGGAGCACCGCAAACTCGAGAACGACCTCCCCGGGCGGCAGGGACCTCTGCAGCTCGGGCAAGGACCACGCCTCGGGAAAGGCGCGGGAGACCCGGGTCAGCGCCTCGGCTCCCGGGGCCGCGCCGCGGACGACCCAGTCCATCAGCGCTCGGCTGCGTGAGCGCTCCGCATAGAGAAACGCCTCCGCGCTCTTGTTCCGATCGACGTAGAAGCCCAGGATCTCGTCGATCGAATCCTGGAACATCTCGAAGAAGGAGATTCGGTTCTCCTCCTTGAGCGAAAGGCCCCGGCGCCGCTCGAGCTCGTCGAAGGCGAGTCGGAAATGCCCTTCCGCCGTCTCGATGTCACCGAGCGCGGCATGCGCCCGAGCCTGCAGCAGGTGGAGCTCCGGCAGCCGACCCTGACGGCCGGCGCTGGTCAGCACCTCGAAAGCCTTGGTGGCCGAGGCTTCGGCCCGCCGAGGGTCCAGCTCGACCTCGACCTGTGCCCGGGTGAGGGAGAGGTCCGCGTCGACCTGACGTCGGCGGTCCGGTCTCTGGATGCCATCCACGAACCGATCGCCCGCATCGAGAGCCTCGCCCGCCTGCACCTGCTGGCCGGTCTCCGACAGAAAACGAGCCCGAAGCGCCGCCGCGTAGGCCTGGTGCTCCGGATCGCCGAGCTCGTCCGCGACGAGGACCAGCTCCTCGGTCAAGGGACCGGCCGCGAGGAACTGGTGACCGTGAAAGAGCGCAAAGATTCCGCTGGTCAGAGCATTGTGGTAGCCGGCGAGATGATCGAAGCTCGAGAAGCTTTGCAGGCTCCGGAGGCGGGCGCGCCAGCTCTCTTCCAGGCTCCCGAGGCTGCGGTAGCCGTCGGAGACGACCGCCAGGACCGAGGGAAGATCGCGATCTTGGGCTCGTTCGAGCTCCGCCTGTGCCTTGAGACCATGGGCCAGCGCCTCCTCGAATCGTCCCTGGGACGCCGCCCCCAGAGCCCTCATCCAGTCGATCCGGCCCGTCAGCGCCGGATACCGGCCCGGAGCCGCTCGTCGGCTCAGCTCGTCCAGCTTGGCGAGCGCCGTCCGTCGGTCGATCCGCTCGAAGCATCCCTGCACGGCGCTCAGACCGGCCCACAAAGCGAAAGGAGAACGGCCCGCTTCCAGGCTCTGCTCGGCTCGCTGATACGTCTCGCAGACATCGCCGTCCTCACGGCCGCCTTCGATCCGGTACCCGCGACCGTAGGCCGAATGCCCAGCGGCCAGGGAGTGGAGTCGGCTGGGCTCGGATGCGGCCTCGGCGAGGACCGACACCGCATCGTGGACCGAGCGATCGAGTCCGAGCGCGTCGAGAGCCCGCCCGACCTCACGCGCGAGAACCAAAGGCTCGTCCAAGCCCCCGTCGCCGGCGAGAAACGAGTCGGCCCACTGCGGAAGCCAGATGTTCTGGGCGAAGCTCCAGACCAGCATCGGCGCGGAGGCCACGATGGGCTGGAGTGCCTCCTGGTCTCCGGCCAGCGCAGCCCGCATCAGATCGCCTTCGATCCGCTGCCACTCTTCACGGAGAGTGTAGACCGGCGCCCGCTGCGCTCGCCGCTCCCCTTCCAGCCGCCAGGGTCCTTGGTCTCGAGCCGCGAGGTACTCCGCCCAGGCGCTCTCGCTGACTCGCTGAAGAGCCAGCTCATCCAACAGCAAGGCCCGGTTGAACAGAGCTTCGGGCTCCCGGGAACCGGCCCGGTAGGCTTCCTCGACAGCCTCCAGAGAAGCGAGAAGATCGAGCACTCCTCCGCTACGCTCCGTCTGGAGTCGATACGCTACCGCAAGGTCGTTCAGAATCGCCGTCTGCTGTTCCGAGCCCTCGGCAGAGAGCTCCTTCGCTTCTGTCAAGTCCTCGATCGCCCAGTGGAGCGTCCTGGCGGACTTCTCGTCTCTCTCCGTGCTCCAAAGGAGGTGTCCCACGCCCTGTGCATGGAGGAGCTCCGCAGACTCACCCCGGTCGAGCGCTTGCTGGGTCCGCGTCCAGACACCCAGGACCCGATCGCGCTCGGGCGCGCCCGGCGTCAGGGAGCCACACAGCGCCGAAGGAATCAGCTCCACCGGATCCCGGTGCACCTGCGCCTCGCCGCACTCCGCCCACTTGAAACCGCCGGAGAGCCGGGGCTCGAACAGCCGCAGGGGGCCCACCGCCTCGGCCAGCTCTTCGATGTAGGGGTTGTCGTAGAAAGAGTCAGCTTCCGGGGTCACGCCCGGACCGGCGCAGGCCACAGTTCCGGCCAACGCCAACGTGGCCACAGTGGGCACAGAGAGACGTTTGCAGACATCCATCCCAGTTCCGCCGAACAAAACACCGGGACCACAAAGCCACGCGAGGGCTAGAGCTACAGGAAAGCAGATTCGTAGCTGGCATTGTACCTGAAATACTCGGAAGGTCGTCATCACCCCCCTGAGACGGCCTTCCTCTCAGGATTTCCAAGGGAGGGACGGTAGATCCTCCCAAGGCGATTCTTACGAGGGACACTTCAGGACCGCGCGTTCTACACCAAGCGTGAAGGCGCGGGGTAGGCGGGGTAGAATGACACGGTTCCACTTGATGGTATTCGCTTGCATTCGCTCTCCCCGGTACCCCGAACCCGGAGACTGCTTTTGACACCTCGGCCCCCGGACGACCTTCCGCCCGAAGAAATCCTGCGGCAGAACCTTCCGCTGATCCAGCGGATCGCTGCCTGTGTGGGCCGGCGCCACGGTCTGTCCGAGGCCGATCTCGACGACTTCGTCCAGGAGGTCCAGCTCAAGCTGGTCGAGGACGACTACCGGCGGATCCGCGAGTTTCGGGGCGGCAGCAGCCTCAAGACCTATCTGACCACCGTCATCACACGGCTGGCCAAGGACTTCTGCAACCGGCTGTGGGGCAAGTGGCGGCCGTCCGCCGCTGCCAAGCGTCGGGGGTGGGCAACGGAGCTGCTCGAACGGCTCGTGCACCGCGAGGGCTTCTCCTTCGAGGAGGCCGCGGAGAAGATGATCCGCGACTTCTACGTCCGCAGGTCTGTCGAGGAGCTCGCGAAGCTTGCCGCCAAGCTGCCACCCCGCACCTCCCGGCGGCTCGAAGGCGAGGAGGCGCTGGAGAACCGGCCCGCGGAGACGTTCACCGGCGACCGAGCGGCCACCGAACGGGTGGACCGCCGGGTCACCGACGCCGAGAAGGCCGAGGTGGCGGCGCGGGTCGAGCCGGCGCTGGAGGAAGCCCTGACCGAGCTCGAGGCCGAGGACCGAGTCATCCTCAAGCTCCTCTTCCGTGGCTGGACGCTGGCCAAGATCGCCCGCTTCTTGACGATCGAGCAAAAACCCCTCTACCGGCGTAGAGATCACCTGCTGGAGCGACTCCGCCAAGCCCTCGAAGACTGTGACGTCCGGTGGGAGGACGTGCAAAGGATCATCGGTTGGGAGAGACTGGACCTGAAGATCGAGGGTTGGAGCGACGAGGACGAAGACGAGGAGCCGGAGTGAAAGCCCGAAGCCGCGGCCGTCTCATTGATTGGAAGCTATCCTTTACCTTGTGGAGAGGGGCCTGGTCTCGGCCCGTTCGGAGCACTTTGAGATGAGCACCGCCCGCACTCACACCGAAGCCGTCCACCCCGATGCCGCCACCCTGGCCGCGTTCACCGACGGTCGGTTGCCACGGGTCGAGCACGCCCAGGTGGTGCAGCACCTGGCTGACTGCCAGGATTGCTTCGAGGTCGTGGCCGAGACGGCGGAAGTTCTGGAGGAGCTGGACGAGGAGGAGACGGTACCCGTTGGAGCGTTCAACTCTGGCCCCGGTCCGGACGACGTGCCGGACAACGTGGTGGTGCACCCGCGAGCGTGGCGGCGGTGGGCGCCGGCCGCGGCTCTGGCCGCCACCGTGGCGGTGGCCGCAGTGGGCGTTTGGCAGCTTGCCGCCGAGCCCGATCTATCGGTGACCCGGCTGGCGGCGCAGTTGGAGGACGCGCCGGACCGCCTGAGCGAGGACACCTGGGGGAATCACGGACTGCCAGATTTTCGCAGCCTGAGCTTCACCCCCTCGGAGAAGCAGGGTGCGTTCCAGGCGGGCCTCTTTGTCGTGGATCTCCAGGTGGCTCTGCGTGCCGGAAGTCGGGGGCGAGCCCAGGCCGCGGCCGAGGACCTCGGCTGGGTGCTGGGGAATCTGCGTGGAGCTTCTCCACTGGAGCCCCAGTACGACACAGAGGTCCTCGAGCCCTTGGAAGCCGGTGCCCCTCTCGCTGAGATCGAGGATGACGCCGCGGAGCTCGCCACTCGGCTCGGTGCGCCGTTGATGAGCCAGGTCCACTTCGACCTCGGCAAGTGGAGCGAGGCGGGGCGGCTGGCCTCTCGGGTGGGGGATGCTCGAACGCTGAGATCGCGCAGCTTCCGCCGTGCCCTTGACGAGCTGCTGCAGGAGGACCTCCCGGAGGACGTGACCGACAAGCTGCTGGATATCCGCGAGCGCCTGAACGGGGAGATGGACGAGGAAACGCTCAAGGTGCTCGCCGGCGACTTCTGGGTCCTCCAGGATGGCGAGGGATTGCGAGTGCGGGACCTGGGGCCCGAGTGAGGCCTGTTTCACCGTTTCTTGACTTCCAGGGGGCCCGGAACGCGATGGTTGGCGAAAAATCCCGTTCCAGGGTGCCTGGAAGCCGATGTTTCGTCGGAAATCTCAATCTAGGCACGATGCTTGCCTTGGTGGCTTGAGCCCCGCTCGCCGAGCTTCCCGAGGCGGCTGGAGAGCCTTCCACGATACGATCCCCGACCGTGGATCCCCTCGCCCACACCCTGGTCGGCGCCACCCTCGCTGAATCCCCGCTCGCCAGCAAGTCGGGACGCCGCATCCCGCTCGCCACCGCCACGCTGCTGATCGCCGCCAATCTGCCGGACGTCGACGGGCTGCTGTACCTCCTCGGTCCAGATGTCGGGCTCGCCCACCGCCGGGGCTGGACGCACGGCGTGCTGGCGATGGCGGTGCTGCCGCTGCTGCTCACCGCCGGGGTGCTGGCCTGGGACGTCTGGATCCGCCGGCGACGGCACCCGGACCGGCCCACCGCACCGCCAAGGACGATCCTCGGGCTCGCCTATCTCGCGATGCTCACCCACCCGGCGCTCGACTGGCTCAACACCTATGGCATCCGGCTGTTGATGCCCTTCGACGGGCGGTGGTTCTACGGCGACAGCCTGTTCATCCTCGATCCGTGGGTGTGGCTTCTGCTCGGTGGCACGGTCTTCGTCCTGCGTGCCCCCCACGGCCGCGAGCTCGGGCTGTGGATCGCGGTGGCCGTGCTGACCTCGGCCGCGGTGCTCCTGGCTCCGGCACCTCCCGGGCTCGATCCCACCGTTCCCCGGGTGGTGTGGGTCACCGGTCTGGCGGCCATCGCGCTCCTGGCGGCGGGCCGGCCTTCGTCGGGAGGCCGCCGACGTCGGCGCGAGAGGCCGGCCTCACCCGGGGCAACCCGTGCGCTGGCGGTGCTGGGCGTCTACGTGCTGGTCACAGTGCTCTCCACCCTCGTCGCGCGCGCTCTCGTGCTCGACGCCCTCGAGCGACGGGGCCTCACCGTGCGGGAGCCCTCCCGCGACCTGATGGTGGGACCGCTGCCCTACAACCCGTTCGTGCGCGACGTGGTGGCCCGGGTCGGGGACGCCTACCGGGTGGGCCGCTTCTACTGGCTGCCCACACCCCGGCTCAAGCTCACCGACACCCTGCCGCTGCCCCCGCCGTCGCCGGCTCTCACCGCCGCCCGGTCGGCTTCCTGCGTACAGGGGTTTCTGACCTGGGTGCGGTTTCCCTACGCCCAGGTCGAGACCGGCATCCGAGAGGGCTCGGGCAACGGTGAAAGCACCGGGCCAGGCACCACCGTCTATCTCCTGGACGTGCGTTACACCCGCCGACCGACCTCGGGGTTTGGTGGCGCCGTCGTGACCCTGGGGGAGGACGGTGAGCCGATATGTCGGTGAGAGCCTTTTCCCCCACCCGGGGGGAGGCGAGCTCCCCCCCTACGTCCCGGTTTCCGCGAGATCCGCCACCCATCGTCGGTTGGCAGGATGGGCCAGCAGAATTGCCATCTTGGACTTATTGCTATACATTGATGTCCTATGTCTCTGTCTACGTCCCTGGCTGGTGAACCCCCTCGGCGCTTTCCCCGGGTCGCCGCCGAGCGTCCGATGCTCGCCCGTCTCCTCGGCGAGGAGCGGGAGTTCGAGACGCTGTCGCACACTCGCACCATCGGTCTCGGTGGCTGTATGTTCGTCAGCTCCGAGCCCTTGGGCTACGGCTCGCTGATGGAGGTGCTGATCTCTTTCCGAGGTGGCGTGGCGCGCACCGACGGCCGCGTGGTGTGGGAGCGCCAGTGCGGCCAGCGCCAAGTGGAGATCGGTGTCGAGTTCCTGCGCCTGCGGCCGGCGGACCGCAAGCTGCTGAAGTCCCTCTTCCCCACGGCACCGGCCGCCTGAGCCGGCTTCCCCTCGACTTTCTGCTCTCCCTACTCGACGGTCAGCGGGGCGCTATCGGTGTCGGTAAAGCCGCTCGGTGCTTCGCCGCGGAGGGTGAGCGTGTAGTCGCCGTCCGGCAGGTTGGAGGGGAGGAAGAGCGTCTCGCTGATCGCCACGGTCTCCCCCGGATCGGCGCTGACCAGCTTGCTCGCCAGTTGGAGCCGGCGACCCTCACCGGTGAGGATCCACGACACGGAGAAGGCCGAGGCCGGATCGCCGCAGTTGCGGACGGTGCCGGCGACGGCGATGGGATCACCCGCCGAGGCCGAGGAAGGCGACGAGGTGAGGGTCACGTCCACACACTGATGCGCCGCGGCCGGCAGGGCCAGTGACAGCAGCAGGACGGTGGTCACCGAGAGCGAGAGCAGCAGAAAGCGGTAAGGATCTCGAGCGGGCTGATCGGTCATGAGCACCTCTGGAAGGACTCCGTTTTAGTGGATTGCTTGTTTCAGTTGATCTACAGTCTCTTGCCAAGAGAGGTGCTGAAAGAAGGGGTGACGTGACCACTGGACGGCCCCGGTCTGAGGGGCGCGTCTCAGAGATACCCCAGCGAGCGCAAGCTCTCCAGGTACTCGCGGCCCTCCCGACTGGGGGCCTCCGGATGCCGGCGCTGACCGAAGGACGCCAGCCGCGAGGGCGGCGAGCTCCACGAGCACAGCCCGGGGGGCGGCGGCAGCTCCTCGCTCTGGGGTAGACCGAGCGCCCGCAGCAGGCCGGAGGCGATGGCCTCGGGCGGCACGGTGGGCAGCGACTTTCCCGAGGGCTCCCCCGAGCCACAGCCGATCCTTCGCCAGAGCAGAGCACGGCCTTCCGCGGCGCTTTCCCCAGGTGTGCTGGATGCCACGCGGGCTGCCGAGCTCGTGGCGAGCCGACCCCCCGTTGCACGCCGCCCCGGATCCACCACCACCGCGACCGTGGCGAAGGCGGGCAGGGCTTCCGCCAGCAGGTCGTCGGCGGCGCGCAGCTCCCGGCGGACCAGGTCGGCGAAGGCCACCTCGCCCCAGCGCCAGCCGTCGGCGGCGAGATCCGGCGCCGCGAGATAGAGCGCCGCCATCCGCGGCCGCGGCTCCAGGTTCCGGCGAAACACCTCGCGAGCGAAGCGATCCGGCGCCAGCGCCCGGCGCTCGATCTCCGACGCCTCGGGGGGGAGGCCGGCGAGCGGATCCGCATCGTCCACCCGCGCGGCCTCTCGCAGTGCGTCCACCTCGTCGCGCCGGTCGGCCGGCGTCACCGCCTCGGCCACGCCCTCGCCGAGCAGGGGAAACGCGCCGTGGGCGACGACGAGCCCGGGCAGCGGCTCAGCCGGAAAGGTGCTCCACCACTGCACCGCCAGCACCGGATGCCCCCCCCGCGACGCCAGCTCCCAGACGGTGAAAGCGCTGCGCCGGTTGGCCAGCAGCGGGCGGTGCACCGCCAGCCCGAGCGGGACCTCGACGTGACCCCAGTAGTCGCGCAGCGGACCGGAACGGGCGAGGGCGGTGGCGACCCCCAGCGGGCGGAAGCTGTCCAGAGCGCTGACCCCGTGGGCCGAGCCGGCGAGACCGGTGGCCACCGAGGTCCAGAACACCGCCGGCGGCTCGTCTCCGCGCGAGTACCTTGCGAGGCGGCCCCCCTCACCCTCCTCGGTCGGCTCGTCGGACGTCGGCAGTCCCGCCAACCGTGCCAGTGTCGGCAGCTCACCGCGGGCCAGGAGATAGTCCAGCTCCTGGGTCAGCACGCCGTCGATGCCCACCAGCAGCACCCGCTCGCCGGTCACAGCGGGGATCGAGGGAGGCGCCCGGAGGGGCAGCCGGCGTTCCACCGCCAGGACTCCCGGCAGCAGCAGCAGGAAGACCGAGCCAAGGATCGCCACCGCCAGCCAGCGGCGCCGGAAGAGCCGGCCGCGGGGCGCGGCGTCGGTGAGCGAGATGGCGAGCGACAGAAGACCGTTGTAGAGCACCCGCACCACGGCGAAGATCACCAGCGGCACCGCCAACGCCACGGCGAGGACATGCCACAGGTCGCTCTCCGCCAACAGATCCGGCCCCTTCCACACCGCCAGCAGCAGGGTCGCCAACCCGGCCATCAGGGCGATGCCCAGGCTCCAACCCTCGATGCGCCGGACGTGGGTCAGCCGCAGCAACCCCACCAGCACCAGCCCGAGGGCGAGAAAGCCCAGGGCCACGGTCAACGCGATGGGCGGAAAGAGATGGAGGAAGAGCGGCAGCAGATCGAACGGGCTCTGCGCCAGGTTGCCGTTGGCGGCGGCCAGGACGAAGGCGAGCACCAGGGCGAGCACGGTGCCGGCGAGGATGGCGACCTTGAAGGCGAGCCCCAACAACGCCCGCAGGGGACGCCGGGGCTTGAGGGCGTCCTGGAGCAGGAAGCGCTCGAAGCCGTGGTCCAGGTAGCCGAGACGCTTCAGCTCGTCGCGCACCCGCTCCAGAGGGCGGGAGTCGTCGGCGCTCATCCCGGGAAGGCTATCAGGCGCGCTCGCCGGCTGCCTCGGACGTCGGCAGGGCCAGCGCCAGGTACCGGTCCCCGTCCCGCGCCAGGAGGCCCCGCTCGACGAGCGGTGCCAGGGTGTCCTCCACTTCCGATGCCTCCAGCGAGAAGGCGCGGGCGAGACCAACGGTCGAGCGCACCCCGTCGCAGGCGAGGTACAGGTCCCGCTCCCCCCCTGTCAGCACCGTGATCTCCTCCCCTGCCACCGGCCTCAGCGGCCGATAGTCGAAGATCACCAGGCTGCCCTGGCGATCGAAATAGAGCAGGTCGCTGTCCTCGTGGACGTCCTGCCACTCCTCCAGCCGCTCCCGCAGGCCCGCCACGTAGCCGCCGACCTCGCGCCTGTCCCGGTAGCCGTACTGGAAGTAGTAGGCGAGGTCCGCCAGGCTCTCGCGATCCTCGCCGGGTCGCCCGTAGACGTGACGATAGGCCGGGTAGGGAACGATGTCCCGGTAGCCCAGCCGCTCCCCCTCGAAGAAGTTGGGGCTGAACCGGTCGAGACGGTGGGTGCCCATGGCCTCCGGCGGCTGGAGATGGGTGATCCAGGGCACCAGCCGCTCCATGCGCGCGTACTCCTCCGGCGACTCCCCGGCGAAGCCCCACAGGAAGTTCCAGTAGACCTGCAGACCGAGCTCCTTGGCCCACTTGAGGAGCTGGAGGTTTTGGAGCCCCGACACCCCCTTGCGCATGAGCTCGAGGACCTGGTCGCTGAGGCTCTCGATGCCCGGTTGAAGCTCTCGGATGCCGCCGTCGCGCAGCAGCCGGAGCTGGTCCTTGCGCAGGTTGGCCTTGACCTCGTAGAAGAGCTCGACGCCGAGCCGGCGCCGTGCCAGCTCGGGCACCAGGGTGCGCAGATAGCGCATGTCGAGAATGTTGTCGACCACCGCCACCGAAGAGCCCGGATGGCGCTCGAGCAGCGTCTCGAGCTCGGCGAGGGCGCGCTCGGGCGACTTGCTGCGAAAGGCCATCCCCGAGCCGTTGAGACCGCAGAAGGTGCAGTGGTGCTTCTCGCCCCACCAGCAGCCGCGCGCGGTCTCGAACAGCAGCCGCGGCGCGCAGCCCGGACCCAGCCCGCTGGCCCGCCAGTGCCGGAAGTGGTCGTCGTAGCGGGGGATGGGCAAGGCGTCCATGTCCCGCACCGCCGGCGCGTTGGGTACCTCCTTGGCGTCGGAGACCTTTTCCCGGGTGTAGACCCCGGGAAGCTCCTCCACCGGACGGCCGGCGAGGAGACGCTCGATCAGCTCGGGGAAGACCTCCTCCCCTTCTCCGGAGACCACGGCGTCGACCCACGGAAACCGGCGCAGGAGAGCCCGGCCCATGAGGCCCTCGCAGTTGGCGCCGCCGAAGACCAGCGGCAGGTCCGGCCGGCGGTCGCTCAGGCGACGGGCCAGGGCCAGCGACGCCGCGTGCTGCTGGAAGACGCTGGTGAAGCCGACCACCCGCGGACGGGACGCCAGCACCCGGTCGGCACAGCGGTCGACGAAGTCGGACGCCGTCGAGCGCAGCCGCAGCAGCCACGGGAGGGCGGCCTCGGGCACCAGGCCTCGGATCTCCTCATCGCCCAGGACCTCACCGACGTAGGACGCCGGATCGTCGAGTGACAGATCGTGGGGAGCAGGAGGGTCGTCAGGAGTGGGATTCTCGCCCCGCAGGGCGGCGCTGAAGATCCATTCTCCGAGCAGCGCTCCCGAGGACGGCCGGCCGGAGCCGATCCAGCGGTAGAGCTCGGGTCCGACGAGAGCCGCGAAGGCGTAGGTGAGGTAGAGGATCTCGGTGTCGACGCTCGCTGGCAGCGTGGCCTGGAGCAGGCCAAGGCCGATGGAGGGATGCTCCAGATCGGCGAAGGGCATGCTGACCAGCACGACGTCGGTGGAGCGCGAGTGGGGAGCCGCAACCGGGAACGGGCTCTCGGTCGGGGTGGGCTTCAGCTCGGGCGAGGTCAGACGGAGCCAGAGCCCAGCCCCGCCCCCCTCGGGCTCGAGGAGCCCGGGGTCCGGCAGACCACGGCACAGAAGCGCCGTCTGCGAGAGGGCTCCGGATCCCGGGGAGTCGTCCTCCCCCACCGGGAGGCGCAAGGTCAGGCTCAGGAACGGCTCCGAGCTCCCGGGCTCGCGAGCACACGACAGATCCCCGCACAGCAGATCCTCGCGGTGCGGGGTCAGAAGCGCTTCGAGCTTCCGGCTGCCGGAGGCCGAGGCCAGCAGCCGGCCGAGAAAGCCCAGCTCCCGGCGGAGGCCGCGGGTGGCTTCGACCAGCTCCGGGTCGGTCTGCCGCAGCGCCCGGCGCAGTCTCCGCGAGAGGGTGCCAGCGGTTGCGCGGCACGTCACAGCTCGCCGCAGCCCCCCGGAGCAGAGATACCGGATCCCAGGTCCGGAAGCGGGCTCCCAGGGGATGTAGATCGCGCGCAGGGCAGGGTCCCGCAGACGCCGCCGCAGCGAGGCGATGTCGGGCTCGTCGAGACGCTCGACCGGTCCTGCGACCGGACCGGTCCGGCGATCGGCTTGCCGTGTCCGCCGGGGCGATGGCTCGTCGGCGAAACCCACCCCGGTCTGCGGGGCGGGTTCTTGCATCAGCGCAAGAAGAGCATCAGCGCAGGAACACCAGGTCGGGCGAGTCGACCACCTCGGTCGTGAGCTTCTTGCGAATGCGGATCAGGTCCTCGATGTCCTCGGGCGTGAGCCTCTCGTTGATCTCGCGGGCGAGCCCGGGATCGACGTCGGTTCCCGCCAGTCCGGCCGATTGCAGCTTGTCCAGATTGTTCGCCATGATCCATCCCTCCAAGCAGAGCGTTCGTGTCTTGAAGCTCTCCGGGCCACCGCCCGGTGCTTCCTTCACCATGAAGCCCAAGAATCAGAGGAGCCTCGGCAGCTCCCGTCAATACATGCCCTGCAACGCACCTCGGACTCTACACCCTTCGCTCTCGGGCTCCGCTTTTCGACCTCACCTCCAAGGCCCTACGAAAGCGAGAAGACCAGGCGAAATCCGACATAGTCGATCACCAGAGCGGGCTCGTTCCAGTCGCGATCCGCACAGCGGGCGTTGACCTGATTGTCGTACCAGCCTCCGCCCCGGACCACCCGGGCCTCACGCGGGTCGTCCTCGCCGTCGGACTCGACCGTCGAGGTCCAGTTGCGGACGTTGCCACCCATGCCGCGGATCCCGTAGATCGAGAGGTCGGTGGGAAACTCGTTCACCGCCACCGGGCAGTTGCGCTCGGCCCGCGAGTTGCGCAGGTTGCACAGACTGGCGTCGAGCTCGTTGCCCCAAGGATACCAGCGGCCGTCGACGCCGCGGGCCGCCTTCTCCCACTCGATCTCGGTCGGCAGCCGGTAGGGGCGACCGTCCCGGCTCGCCTTCCACTCGCAATAGGCCGCCGCGTCGTACCAGGAGATGGCGAACACCGGCCACTGGAGATCCCAGCGATCCCCTTCCTCGTCCTCCTCGGGGATGTCGAAGACGCCCTCCGGGGAGCGCTGGAGGTACATGCCACCACTCGGGGTGCGGCGGGGCGCCCGCGCCTCGGCCTCGTCGGGGTCGTCGAGATCGTTGAGGAACTCCAGGTAGTCCCCGACCGTGACCGGATGGCAGGCGACAAAGAGATCCGGCACCTCGATGTGCTTCCGGGGCAGCGACCAGCCGCGGGTCTCGGGGTCGCCGCCGCAGACGAAGGAACCGCCGGGCACGTAGACAAAACCGTCCCCGATCTCCTCGTCGGCGTAGAGCCGCACCGAGCCGACCCAGTCCCGATTGCGCGAGATGTAGACCGGATAGCGGACGTCGCGGAAGCCCTTCTTTTCGAGCACCACGAGATAGCTCCCCATGGGGAGCTCCACCGGTTTCAGCGGGGTGGTGCCCAGCGATCGTCCATCCACCGGCACCCACTGGAGGTCCTGCTCCCGAAGCTCGTAGAGCCGGACCTCGGCGCCCGGGGGATCGGAAACGAGGGTCAGCGAGCCGTCGCCACGCAGCTCGCGCTCGTATTTGCCGTCGTGATAGGCCGCCACCAGGTTGGCGTAGAACGCGACGTCGTCCTCCTGGAGATTCTCCTCGGCTTCCTGGAGACGGTCCCAGTAGTAGTCGGCCAGAGCCTCGCGGGCGCCGGGCTCGTCGCTGGAGAAGGCGAGGGCGGCTCCCAGCACCGAGACCACCTCCGCCGAGCGTGCGACGAGCGCCTGGCGTGTGTCCCGCAGCTTCTGCCGCAGCTCCCCGAGCTCGGCCTTCTCGCTCACCGGCTGCCAGCTCTTGAACCGCTGCTCGGCGGTGCGCAGCTCCTCCAGCAAGCCGGCCACGTCCTGCTTGAGGCGCTGATACTCCTCCAGCGCCGTCCGGCCCTCCTGGGCTTTCTCCTCCGCCAGACGACGCCGCTTCTCGCGGTCCGCCGCCGCCTCCAGCCAGGTCTGCACCTGGTCACCGAGCTCCTTGGCGGTCTGCGGCCGGTCCTCGGGCTTCTTGCTCAAGGCGTGGAGACAGGCCCGCTCGAGCTCCACCGGCAGGCTCAGCTCGGGCGCCCGGGTGCGTGGAAGCACCGGCTCCTCGCGGATAGCGGCCACGATCAGCTCGCGGGCGGTCTCGCGGTGAAACGGCCGGTAGAAAGTCAGCAGCTCGTAGAGCATCACCCCCAGGGCGTAGACGTCGGTACGCTCGTCGACGTCGCCTCCGAGAGCCTGCTCCGGCGCCATGTAGGCCGGCGTCCCGATGACCACCGTCTTGCCCGACGTGCCGCGCCGGCCGCCATCGGAGCCCCGGTTGCGACCCCCGTCGCCCTTTCCGTCGCGATCCTCCCCAAGCCCCAGATCCCTGCGGGACGAGCCGGTGTCCACCTGCGCCCGATCCAGCACCTTCGCCGCTCCCCAGTCCAGCAACTGGACCTCGCCGTGCTCACCGAGCTTGACGTTGCTCGGCTTGAGGTCGCGGTGCACCACGCCCCGGGCATGAGCGAAGTCCACGGCCTGGACGATCTGGACGAAGATCTGCATCCGGCGGACCAGCGAGTAGCGCTCGGTCACGGCCGGATCGCCCTCGCGCAGCCTGCGGACCACGTCCTCGAGACTGTGACCGCGGACGTAGCGCAGGGTGACGAAAGGCCGCCGGTTGCGGGTCAGCCCCAGGTCGTGGAGCGGCACGATGTTGGGATGCTCGAGCTGGCCGAGGATCTGCGCCTCTTCGAGAAAGCGGGCGCCGTGCTTCACCGCTCCGCGGCGGATCACCTTCATTGCCACCTGGCGCTTGAGATCCAGATCCGCCGCCAGATAGACCTTGCCCATGCCACCCTCCCCGAGCACGTCGAGGAGCTGGTAGCGCTCGGCACCCCGGCGCGCGAAGGGCGAGAGCGACTCCCCCTCCAACCGGCGCAGCCGGACCCCGCTGCCGAGCTCGGCCTCGGGATCGATTTCCATCAGGACGCTGTGGAGCCCCACCTCGACGCCTTCGCGCGAGCCCACCGCGGAGCCGGCCTCCGTCGACGTCTTGTCCAATTCATCGCGGCCGAGCGTCCGGGAGCCGGGACCTTCGACAAGCGTCTTTTCGCTCTCCGGCAGCGGTTCATCTTTCGACACGATCAACCTCCGAAAAACAGTTTTTCGAGCGTAGCACAGGGACTCGCGGGCTCCGAAAGGCGGCTTCGATCCCCGGTGGGTACGGTAGACTCGGCGTCCAGCATTCAATAGCGGTACAGCCGGACGAGTCATGGCCGCCCACGCCCACGCCAAGTGCCCCAAGTGCGGGACCGTCCTCGAGATCCCGGTACAGGGGAACCCGGAGGGCAAACGGATCCGGTGTGGCTCCTGCCATGGGGTCTTTGTGCTGCGCCGGCGGTCGCCGAGCGCGGGCTCCCCCGCGGCAGGCTCCACCCCCCGGGCGACACCCGTTCCACCGGACGGCGCCCGCACCGCGCCCACCGCCCTGGGTCAGGAAACCACCGCCGGGCTCTCCTCTCACTCCGCGCCCCACCCACCGCCGACGCCCGCCTGGCGCTTCGACCGGGACGACGAGGTCGCCGGCCGCTATCGCATCGTGCGACGGATCGCCCGCGGAGGCATGGGCGAGGTCTACGAGGCGGAGGACCATGAGCTCGGCGGTACGGTGGCGCTCAAGACCATCCGCCCCGAAATGGCCCGTGAGGCGTGGTCGGCAGAGCGCTTCCGGCGCGAGATCCAACTCGCCCGCCGGGTCACCCACCCCAACGTGTGTCGGATCTTCGACGTCTCCTATCATCCGGCCGCTGCCCCCGCCACGGCCGGTGAGGGCGGCGACACCCCGGGCGGCGATCGGGTGGTCTTTCTCACCATGGAGCTGCTGCGGGGAGAGACCCTGACCGAGCGCCTGGCGCGGGACGGCCCGATGTCTCCGGCCGAGGCGCTGCCCATCGCTCGTCAGCTCGCCGCCGCGCTCGACGCCGCCCACGCGGCCGGAGTGATCCACCGCGACCTCAAGAGCAACAACGTGATGCTGGTGCCTCCGCGATCGGACTCCGGCGAGGCCGAGGAAGCGCTCGAGCCGCGGGGCCGCGACCTGCGCGCGGTGATCACCGACTTCGGCCTCGCCCGCGGCGCCGGAGACGCCGGGCTGGCCGCCACCCTGGCTCTCGGCGAGTCCAGCCTGGGCACCCCCGACTATCTGGCCCCGGAGCAGGTCGAGGGTGGCGAGGTCACCTCGCGGGTCGACGTCTACGCCTTCGGTCTGGTGCTCTACGAGACGGTCACCGGTCGGCTGCCGTTCTTCGGCGACACGGTGCTGTCCATCGCGGTGAAACGGGTGCGCGAGGACGCCCCCTCCCCCCGGACCCATGTCCCCGAGCTCGACCTGCGCTGGGAGCGAGCGATCCTCGGATGTCTCGAGCGCGAGCCCGAGGACCGGCTCGCCACCGCCGGGGAGGCGGTACGGATCCTCGAAGCCGAGGCCCCGTCGGCGGCCGGGGGACGGCCGGCGCCCGATATGCCCGGGATTTCCACCCCGGCTTTGAGCGGCGAGCCGCGCGGTGACACTCCCCACGAGCCTCCCGTCAAGGCCTCTGGCAAGACCTCGCGCCGTCAGGTGGCGCTGCTTCTGCTCCTGGTCCTGGTGGCGGTCGCGGTGGGGATCTACCGCTATCGGGGCTGGAAGACCGACCGCACCGACCTGCTCCGCCCGGCGGTGGCGGTGCTGGGGCTGCGCAATCTCTCCGACGACCCGCAGGCGGGCTGGCTGGGCACCGCGATCGCCGAGATGCTGCGCACCGAGCTGCGGGCCGCCGAGGACCTGCGGGTGGTCTCCGGCGAAGACGTGGCCCGGATGGAGGTCGAGTTGGAGCTGGAGCCCACCTCGACGGACAGGAGCCTGGAGGGAAGCTCCGAGAGCCTCGAGCGCATCCGCCGCGCCTCGGGCGCCGACTACGTGGTGGCGGGCTCGTACACCCTGCTCGGCGAAAAGCCCGAACGCCAGGTGCGGCTCGACCTCCGGCTCCAGGACGCGCTGCGCGACGAGACGCTCGCCTCGGTGGCCGAGACGGGGACCGAGGCGGAGCTCTTCGACCTGGTCGCCCAGGCCGGGGTCACCCTGCGCGACCGGCTCGGAGTGGAGCGCCCCGAAGCCTCCCCGGGTCTCCTGGAGCGTCTCCGGCGTGCCGCCCTCCCCTCGAATCCGGAGGCGGCCCGGCTCTACACCGAGGCCCTGGAGGACATCCGCCGCTTCGAGCCGACGGCTGCCAAGGACCGCCTCGTCCGGGCGGCGGAGCTCGAGCCGGAGCATCCTTTGATCCACTCCGGTCTCGCCCTCGCCTGGTCGGCGCTCGGCTACGAAGGGCGGAGCCGCGAGGAGGCCAAGAGAGCGCTGGATCTGGCGGAGAGCCTGCCCCAGGCGGAGCGCTCGATCATCGAGGCCCGGTACTTCGAGGCCCTCGGCGAATGGGAGCAGGCTGTAGAGACCTGGCGGAGCCTCCTGGTGCTCTACCCGGACAGCGTCGAGTACGGCGTCCGTTTGGCCTCGTCGCAGATCCAGGCGGGCCAGCCGCGCGAGGCGCTCACCACCCTCGGCGAGCTCCGCTCGCTACCCCCTCCGGCCGGCGAGGACGTCCGTCTCGATCTGACCGAGGCCACCGCCGCCGCGGCTCTCGGCGACGCCGCCCGACAGCGGGACGCGGCGGGACGCGCGGCAGCCAAGGGCCGCGAGCAGAAGAGCCGGCTGCTCGTCGCCCAGGCGCGGCTGGCCGAATGCAACGCCCTCCTCCGGCTGAGCCGACCCCAGGAGGCCCGCACCGCGTGCGAGGAAAGCCACCGGATCTTCGCCGACCGCGGAGACCGCACCGGCCAGGCCTCGGCGCTGACGGTTACCGCCAGCATCCTCTACGATCAGGGGGATCTGGCCGGAGCGCGGGAGCGGCTCGAGCGCTCGCTGGAGGTCTACCGCGGAATCGGCAATCAGAGGGCGGTCGCCACGGTGCTCAACAATCTCGCCGTCGTGGTGCGCAACCAGGGGGATCTGGAGACCGCGCTCGGCATGTACGAGGAGGGCCTGGAGATCTTTCGCCAGCTCGGCAGCCTGGACGGCGAAGCCACCGCCCTCACCAACCTCGCGCCGCTGCTGGTCCGCCGGGGGCAGCTGGGCGAGGCGAGAGCCCGCTTGGAGAAGGCCCTGGAGATCCGCCGGGAGATCGGTGACCGGCAGGGCGAGGCGTCGGCGCTCGACCAGCTCGGCGCGGTCCTGCGCGAGCAGGGGCAACTGACCGCGGGACGCCAGCGGCACCAGGAAGCTCTGCGACTCAGCCGCGAGATCGGCTCCCGCCGGAGCGAGGTGATCTCGCTCGGGCACCTGGGGGAGGCCGCGCTGGAAGAAGGGGACCTGGACGGCGCCCAGCGGCGCTTCGGGGAGGCCCTGGCCCTGAGCCAGGAGATCGGTTATCGCAGCCCGGAGGCGTCGGCCCGCTTCGGGCTGGCGGAGGTGGCGTTCGAGCGCAACGACCTGCTGGCCGCCCGCCAGGGCCACCGGCGAGCGCTGGAGATACGCGAGGAGCTGGGCGAGCGCGGTGCGGCAGCGGAGAGCCGGGTCGCCCTCGCCCGCGTGCTGATGGAAGCGGGTGGCACCGAGGAGGCGGAAGCGCTGGCGCACACCGCAGCGGAAGCCTTCGCCATCCAGGGCGCGGTAGATCGCCAGGCCTGGGCGCTCGCCCTGCGATCCGCGGCTTTGCACGGCCTGGGTCGTGAGGACCAGGCTGGCGAGGCCATCCGTCGGGCATTGGAGCTCGGCCGCACCAGCGAGAACCTTCCCGCTCGCAATGTCGTCCTGCTCTACGCCGCGCGGCTGCAGGCCCTCGACGGAGATCTGGAAGGGGCTCTCGCCCGTCTCGACGCCGCGGCGGCAGCGGCCCGCGAGGCAGGGCTTCTCGGTCTCGAGCTGGAAGCCCGGCTGACGCGTCTGGAGCTGCTGGCCATCCAACGCGAGCCGCTGGAAACGGCTTTCGACGCCGAGCTCCTGGCCGCCGACGCCCGGGCCCGCGGTCACGAGCGGTTGGCAAGGGCCGCCGAGACCTTGACCGGCACACCGGCGGAAGCACCGTCGACCGCCTCCACCGGGGCGCCTTGACGGACGACACACCTCTGGAAGGATGTCAGAGCCCGCGCGAGAGCGGCTGGCTCAGGAGCGGTCCGGGAAGTACTTCCCCACCAACGGCCGCAAACGGGCCAGAGTCGCCTCGGGTACGCTCGCCGGGTCGGTGATCAGCGCCGTGCGCAGAGCCTCGGCGCAAGCGCAGCTCCCGCCGCGATTTTCGGGGAGGCGGGCCACGACCCGCCGCACGATGTCCTGGGCCCGACGGCTGTTCTGCCGCAGGATCTCCAGCACCGCCTCGACGCTGACCGCCTCTTCCTCCTCGCGCCAACAGTCGTAGTCGGTGATCATCGCAAGAGTCGCGTAGCAGATCTCCGCCTCACGCGCGAGCTTCGCTTCCTGGAGGTTGGTCATGCCGATGACGTCGGCGCCCCACGAGCGGTAGAGAAAGGACTCGGCGCGGGTGGAGAACTGCGGTCCCTCCATGCACACGTAGGTGCCGCCGCGATGGGTGTCGGCACCGGCCTCGCGGCCCGCCTCGAAGAAGCACTCGGCCAGCTCGGGGCAGATCGGATCCGCCAGCGACACATGGACGACGAGCCCGTCTCCGAAGAACGTGTCCGGACGATGGCGCGTGCGGTCAATGAACTGATCCGGCACCACCACCTGCCCCGGCGGATACTTCTCCTGGAGCGAGCCCACGGCCCCGACGGCGAGAATCCTCTCGACCCCCAGAAGCTTGAAGCCAAAGATATTGGCGCGGTAATTGAGCTCCGTCGGCAGCAGCCGGTGGCCCTTGCCGTGACGCGCCAGAAAAGCCACCTTGCGGCCGTCGAGCTCGCCGATGACGTAGGGATCCGAGGGCGCACCGAACGGGGTCTCCACGATCCGCTCCTCGAGCACCTCCAAGGTCTCCATGTCGTAGAGCCCACTACCGCCGATGACGCCGATCCGGATGTCACTCACACCGTTCCTCCTCAGTTGCGGGCGATCTCTCGCACCAGCGCCAGCGCCGTCGCCAGCGCCTGGCGCCCCTGGGCTCCGTCCACCCAGCGAACGTCCTCGCCGCGGATTGCCGCCAGAAACGCCTCTTGCTCCCTCACCAGGGGCTCACCGCGCTCGAGCTCCAGGTCGTCCTCGACGATAGCCCGATCGCCGCCTTCCTCCGTCAGCCGGTAGCTCTTGATCTCCTGGTCCCGGTAGTCGAGGGACACGTACCGGCGGGCGAAGAAGACCCGCAGCTTGCGCACGGGCTCGGCCGAGACCCGCGAAGCCGTGACGTTGGCCACGAAGCCGGACTCGAACGCCAGACGCACATTGGCGATGTCGATCTTGGGCGACAGGACGTCGACGCCGGTGGCCCGCAGCTCCGTCAGAGGGCTCGGATCCATCGCCTGGAGGATCTGCAGGTCGTGGATCATCAGATCGAGGATCACGTCGACGTCGAGGCTGCGCGGGGTGAAGCGGGACAGCCGCTGGACCTCGGCGAAGCGTGGTGTCGAAGGCAGAGCGAGGAGGGCCTGGACCGCGGGGTTGTAGAACTCGACGTGACCGACGGCGAGCACTCGACCGGCCTTCTCCGCCGCTTCCAGCAGCCGGTCGGCCTCCTCCAGGGATGCCGCCATGGGTTTTTCCACCAGCACGTGGATGCCCCGCTCGAGCAGCTCGCAGCCGATGCGCTCGTGATCGACGGTGGGCACCGCGAGCACCGCGGCGTCGATCTCTCCCGCCAGCGCGTCGAGGGAGTCGAAGACGGTGGCACCGTGCTCGGCGGCGACCCGCTCGGCGGCGCCGCGGTCGAGGTCGAAGACGCCCACCCGCTCGGCACCGGGAAGCTGCCCCGCAATCCGGGTGTGATGTCGACCCAGCGCACCGGTCCCGATGACACCGAGACGGATCACCCGGCCTCCCCTTCGCCGCGTCCGCTGCGCTTTCCCGGGAGGGTCTTGATGACTCCCCTCTTGGCGCTGTCGATGAACTCGATGAGGTGCGCCAGCTCCTCGTGCTCCCCCAGGTCCACGCGGATCTCCGCCAACGCCTGCTCGGTGTTGAGCCCGGACGTCACGAAGGTGCGGTAGGCGTCCTGGAGCCTGCGGATCGAGACGCGGTCGAAGCCCTTGCGCCGCAAGCCGATGACGTTGACGCCGTAGCAGGCGGGCTTCTGGCCGACGGTCTTGACGTAGGGCAGCGCGTCCATGGTGATCACCGAGTAGCCGCCGATGTAGGCGTGGGCTCCCACACGGCAGAACTGGTGCACCGACGAGAAGGCACCGATGGTCGCGTCGTCGCCGACCTCGACGTGCCCCGCCAGCGTCGCGTTGTTGACGAAGATGGTCCGGCTCCCCACGTGACAATCATGGGCCACGTGGCAGTAGGCCATGAACAGGTTGTCATCGCCCACCGTGGTGACGCCACCGCCGAAGCCGGTGCCGCGATGGACGGTGCAGAATTCCCGGAATTGGTTGCGGTCCCCCACCACCAGCCGGCTCTCGTCCTCGGGATCGAACTTGAGATCCTGGGGGTCGAAGCCGATGCAGGCGTAGGGGTAGACGCGATTCTCGCGGCCGAGCACTGTGGGACCTTGGATCTGGGCTCCCGGCATCACCTCGGTGCCCCCGCCGAGGGTCACCTGTGAGCCGATGACCGCATGAGCGCCCACGATGACACCCGGAGCGAGCTCGGCGCCGGGATCGACGACCGCCGACGGGTGGATCGTCACCCCGTTCGCCGCATCGCTCGCCGCATCGCTCGCCGCACGGCTCGCTGCATCGCGCTGAGAAGATCGCTGGCTCATATTCGTCCTGACGGTGTGGGCCCTAGCGGTCGACCAAGGCCGACATGATGACCGCCTCGGCAGCCACCTTGCCGTCCACCTTCACCTTGCCGGACATCTTGCAGTGGCTGCGCCGCAGGTGCAGCACCTCGACCTCGTAGCGGATCTGGTCCCCCGGCACCACTGGCCGGCGGAAGCGAGCCTTCTCGATGCCGATGAAGTACATGAGCTTGTCGTGACGGTCTTCGACATCTCTCATCAAGAGGATGCCTCCGACCTGGGCCAGACCCTCGATCAGCAGCACTCCGGGCACCACCGGATGCCCCGGAAAGTGGCCGGAGAAGTACGGCTCGTTGATGGTGACGTTCTTGAGGCCGACGATCCGCTTTCTGGGCTCCATCTCCTCCACACGGTCGACCAGCAGGAACGGATAGCGATGGGGCAAGACGTCCAGAATCTCGGCGATCCGGATCGGCTCGTCCAGGGCTCCTGCGTTCTCGGTCTCTTCCCGGCTGTCCTTGCTCTCCAGAGTCTCGGAGGTCTCGGTGCTCACTGGCTCTCTCCTCGCTGGTCCAGGTCCTGGTCCACGTCGTTCGCCCGATGGCTTCGCTGCCGCGCCTCCAGCTCCCGGACCCGGGCTTCCAGGCGGTCGAGCCGTGCAACCCGGACCACCTGGCGGCGCCAGCTCCGCATCGGGACGGCGGGGATCCCGGCAACCCGCTGACCGGCTTCGACGTCTCCCAGCACGGCCGATTTGGCGGCCACCTCGACGCCCTCCGCCACCGTCACGTGGTCGGTGACCCCGACCTGGCCGGCCAGGACGACACCGTCGCCCAAGCGACTGCTGCCGGCGATTCCCGCTTGTCCGCACAGGAGCGCGGCACGGCCGACCTCCACGTTGTGGGCGACCTGCACCAGGTTGTCGATCTTGGTGCCGTCCCCCACCCGGGTCGCCCCGAGACCGGCCCGGTCGATAGTGGATCCGGCGCCGATCTCGACGTCGTCCCCCACCACCACCCTGCCGACCTGGGGCACCTTGTGGTGCCGACCGTCGCGAAAAGCGTATCGGAAGCCGTCGGCCCCGAGCACGGCGCCGGAGTGGACGATACACCGACGGCCCAGCTCGGTGCCGTCGTAGAGCACTACGTGAGGATGGATCCAGGTCCCCTCCCCGACCCGGCAGTCCCGGCCGACGACGGCGTGGGCCTCGAGCACCGCATCGGCCCCGATCCGGCTGTTTTCGCCGACCACCGAGAACGGACCCAGGTGGGCCGAAGGTGCCACCTCGGCCGTCTCCGCGACCACCGCCGTGGGATGGACCCCCGCCGGGGGCCGCTGCACCGGATGGAGTAGATCGAGGATCCGGATCAGGGCCTGGATCGGATCCGATACCCGGAGCAGTGCACAACCGATCCCCTCCGTCAGCTCCTCGCCCCGGGATCCCGAGGGTACGAGGAGGGCTCCGGCCCGGCTCCGGCGGGCGCGCTCCAGGTAGCGTCGATGGGTGAGGAGGGACAGATGCTCCGGTCCGGCGTCGGCGAGGTCCCGGGCTCCTTCGATCCGGTGGTCCGGGTCTCCCCGGACCTCCCCTCCGACCCGCTCGGCGAGCTCGCCGAGGCGCAAGCTCACGGGCCTACTGGCCTCCGCTTTCGGTCGAGCCTCCCTGTCCGGCCATTTCCTGATCCAGACGCTGGATCACCATCTGGGTGATGTCCACGGCGTCGTCGACGTAGACCAGACCGCTGTCGAACTTGCGGAAGATCATCGAGTAGCCGTTCTCCTGACCTACCCGGCTGATGATGGGCATCACCTGTTCCTCGATGCCCTTGAGCACCTCTTCCTGGCGCTTGTTGAGCTCCGCGCTGGCATCCTCCTGGAGGCGGCGCAGCTCCTTGGCCCTCGCCTCGAGCTGATCCTGAAGCTGCTGGAGCTTTTCCTCGGCGAGGGACAGCCGCCCTTCGGCGAGTTGGTTGCGTAGATCGGTGATCTCCTGCTGCTTTTGCCGCACCTCGTCCTCCTTCTGCTGCTGGAGGGCGCGCAGGGCCCCGATCGCCTTCTTTCCGGCGGCGGAGCCCTCGATGATTTCCTGCGTGCTGATGACGGCGATCTTGCCGCTCTGGGCCTCGACGCCGTCCGCTCCTCCGAGCAGGCCCAGGGCGAGCGTAGCGACGATCCAGAAGGTGACTTTGATGTTCAGAGGCATGACAGGACTCTCCTTGTTCTCTCGGTTTGGGGAAACGATGTCGGGAATGGGGAAATCGGTGGGACGGTGCCGGGTGAGACGTAGGTACCGGGTCAGGCGTGAGGAGCCAGGTGAGATGCGAGGGCCCGTGCGCCCTTCGACGACCCTCGGGGCCTCAGAAGCTGGTGCCGATGTTGAACTGGAACGATTCGAAGTTGTCCTCGGGAACGATGATCAATCCGGTGTTGGGATCCCGGACCTCCTCGATGGGGTCCAGGTTGGTCGCGTAGATCAGACGCAGCGGAGCACCGAAGACCGGGACGTTGAGGCGTAGCTCGATGCCCGTGGTGGTCCGTAGATTGCTGTAGTCGACGCCGACCTTACGGTCCCACACGTTGCCGGCGTCGACGAACCACAGGAGGCGCAACGGGCCACCGAGGAGCACATGGTACTCCAGATTGATCTGCAGGAACTGGTCGCCTCCCAGCGAGACGCCAAAGCTGGGATCGATGATCCGCCGACCGTCCTCAGCTCGGACGAAGATCGAGTTGACCCGGTGGCCACGGATCGAGCTCTCGCCTCCCAGATAGTAGCGTTCGAAGGGGGACAGGGGTAGATCGCCCACGTTCTCCACGTGGCCCGCCTCGAGGTTGACCGCGAACACCGTCTGGACGGGCAGGCGGGTCACTCCCTGAAACAGCGAGAAGGTGAGCTCGGGGCGGATCAGCTCGGTGTCGCCTCCGAGAAAGTCGGCGGCGACCTCGACGGAGGCGGCGATGCGCCGTCCTCGCGTGGGCTCGAAGCGGCTGTCGCGGCTGTCGTACACCCAGGTCGGGCGCAACGAGGCGAGGCTCTGCTGCACCCGCACCGGCACCCGCTCGTCCTCCTGGGTCTCCTCGTTGAACACCAGGCTGGTGAACAGATCGTCCCGATCGGACAACGAATAGACGAGGGACATGTTCTGGAACAGCCTGAGACTGCGGCCGTAGGTGAGCTGGATTCCACGCAGCTCCCGCCGGAAGTCCTGGTCGTCGAGATCGAAGTTGATGTTCTGCTCGAAGATCCGGGCACCCACCGTCTGGGGCTTGTCGAGGAACCAGGGCACGAAGTAGCTCAGGTCGATGACGTCGCGGAACCGTCCGCTGGCGACCTGGATGCCCAGGGTCTCGCCGCGGCCCAGGAAGTTGCGGGTGCGCAGGGCGAACTGACCTTCGAAACCGAAGGTCTCGCTCCAGCCGCCGCCGAACTGCAGCTCGGTGCGATCCGCTTCCTCTCCCTTGAAGGTGAGGTCGACCTCCTTCTCGTCGTTGTCGACGTCGATGGCCACCGGCTCTTCCTGGTCGAGCTGGAAGTAGCCGAGCTGGTTGACCTTGAAGACGCTGTTGCGCAGCGCCCCGGAGTTCATGATGAACCCCTCCTGGAGCCGCAGCTCCCGGCGCAGCACCTTGTCGCGGGTGCGGGTGTTGCCTTCGAACTCGATGCGGCCGATGTTGAACTGCTCGTTCTCGCTCACCGTCACCACAAGATCCGCCACGTTGTCTCCGCGCTCGCGGACCTCCGGCTCGACCCGGGAGTAGATGAAGCCGTTGTTCTGGTAGACCTCGTCGATGGTCTCCAGCGCCTCGTCGATTTTTTTGGACCTGAGCCAGCTACCGTTTCGAATCTCGAATGCCCGCAGAAGCTGCTGGTCGCTGAATTTCTCGTTGCCCTGGATGCTGATCTCCCCCAGCCGCCAGCGTTGACCCTCGTCGATCGGGATGGTGATGATCATGCGCCGCTTCTGCTTCTCCTGGGTCCGTGCGTTGGGGTGCTTGGCCCGGACCTCGATCTCCGGATCCAGGATCGCGACGTTTTTGTAGCCCTTCTGACGGTACGACTCGCGGATGCGCTCCAGGTCCTCCTCGAGCTTGGACGGGTTGTAGATGTCCTTTTTGAGCAACCGGTTGAGGAGATTGGTCTCCTTGGTGCCTTTCATCATCCACTGGAGCCGCAGATGCCCGAACACTTCGTTACCGGTGAACTTGACCGCCGCGATGCGCACCCGGGTGCCTTCGTCGATCGTGAAGGCCACCGCATAGCGGTTGGGCTGGACCTCCTCCAGGCGATAGGCGGCCTCGGCGAAGCGGTAGCCCTTCTCCTGGTACAGCTCCTCGATGACCTGCTTGACCCGGTTCAGCTCCCCGACGGACAGTGGGGTTTGCTCGAGAACGTTGATGTTGTCGGAGAGGATGCGGTCGGTGATGTCGGAGCGGCTGACGCGCTTGAGCTCCTTGTACTCGATCGACAGCAGCATCGGCCGCTCGCGAACGGTCACCACCAGCCGCACGCGGTCGGTGCCGTCCGCGAAGGCCTCGACCGTCACGTCATCGACGAGCTGCCGCGACCACAGGCTCTGAATCTTGGCGTTGAGCTCCGTCTCGTCCAGGGTCCCGCCCTCTTCGAGACCGAGGTAGAAGAGCACGGTTTCCGGTGAGAGCTGGCGCACACCCTGCACCTCGATCGAGGTGATGGTGCGGCCGTTGTACGAGCCGGGCTCCGAGCCGGGAGCCAACGGCTGGGCCGTCGCCGGCAGCCCGAAGGGCGGCGCCGCCAGCAACAGACAGAGCAGGAGCACGGCGGGGCTGCGGAGGGTTGGGGAAAGCCTCATCTCTTCGATCACCTCGGGTCGCAAACGAGCATCGTGTTCAGGCCGGGTCCAGCCGGGCCGGGCCCAGGGTCGTGGGAGCTCAGCGGGCGACGATCTCCTCGTCGCGGACCGGATCCGGTGAAGGCTCCGGCTCGCCCACCTCGAAGGTCAGCTCGCCGTCGTCGCCGAGGCCGACCTGGATGTCGCTCACGGTCTCACCGTGGCGACTGATCAGGATCTCCGAGACCGCGTCCTGGATCTGGCGTTGGATGGTCCGTCGGAGCGGCCGGGCGCCGGTGGTGGGCTCGATGTCGGCGAGATCCAACAGCTTGTCCTTGGCCTCGGTGGAGACGTGGACGTTCAGCCCACGCTCCCGGAGGGTGAGATTGACGTCGCGCAGCAGGATGTCGACGATCTGGCGCAGCTCGGTCTGTCCCAGCGGGTTGAAGACGATGATCTCGTCGACGCGGTTGATGAACTCGGGGCTGAACGTGCGGCGCAGCTCGGATAGGATCTCCTCCTCGATGCGGTGGAAGTCGGCCTCCTTCGACTCGGCGCCGAAGCCCATGCGGCCGCTGCGCAGCACCAGCTTGCTACCGATGTTGGAGGTCATCAGCAGCAGCGTGTTGCGGAAATCCACCTCGTTGCCGTAGGCGTCGGTGAGCAGCCCGTCCTCGAGGATCTGCAGCAGCAGATTGGCGACGTCCGGATGGGCCTTCTCGATCTCGTCGAAGAGGATCAGCGAGAACGGCTGCCGGCGCACCCGCTCGGTGAGCTGGCCGCCCTCCTCGTGGCCGACGTAGCCCGGCGGCGAGCCGATGAGCTTGGAGACCGCGTGTTTCTCCATGTACTCGCTCATGTCGAAGCGCAGCATCACCCGCTGGCTACCGAACAGAAACTCCGCCAGCCGGCGCGCCACCTCGGTCTTGCCGACACCGGAGGGGCCCAGAAAGATGAAGGAGCCCACCGGGCGGTCGGGGTTGGAAACCCCCAACCGCGAGCGGCGGATGGCACGGCTGATGGCGTTGATCGCTCGGTCCTGGCCGACGATGTGCTCGTGGAGCGACTCCTCCATGTGGAGGAGCTTCTCGGCCTCCTCGGTCTGGAGCGCCGCCACCGGGATTCCGGTCCACGAAGAGATGACGTCCTCGATGTCCCGCGCCACCACCTCGAGAACTCCCTCTTCCTCGGCGGCCAGGCTCATCCGTTCCAGGTCCTCGCGCAGCTCGATCTCCTGCTCGCGGAGATAGACGGCCTTTTCGAACTCCTTGTCGGAGATCGCCCCTTTCATCTCCTTGACCACCAAGCCGATCTCCTGCTCCAGCTTGCGGACGTTCTGAGTGTCGCGCACCCGTCGTAGCTTGACCCGCGCGCCGGCCTCGTCGATGACGTCGATGGCCTTGTCCGGCAGGTGCCGGTCGGCGATGTAGCGGCTCGACTGGTAGATGGCGGTGCGCAGCGCCGCGGTCCGGTAGCGGACCTTGTGGAACATCTCGTAGCGGTCCTTGATGCCCTCCAGGATCTCCATCGTCTCCTGCTCGGTGGGCGGCGCCACCTGGATCGACTGGAACCGGCGCAACAGCGAGCGGTCCTTCTCGATGTACTTTCGGTACTCCTTGAGGGTGGTGGCCCCGATGCACGAGATCTCGCCGCGCGACAGCGCGGGCTTGAGGATATTGGCGGCGTCGAGCGAGCCCTCGGCGGAGCCGGCGCCGATCAGCGAATGGATCTCGTCGATGAAGACGATCAGCTCGCGCGACTCCTTGAGCTCCTTGAGGATCCCCTTGAGGCGCTCCTCGAACTGGCCGCGGTACTTGGTGCCGGCGACGATCAGCGACAGGTCGAGGGCGACGATCCGCCGGGTGGCGAGAAAGATCGGCACCGAGCCCTCGACGATGCGCTGCGCCAGCCCTTCGACGATGGCGGTCTTGCCGACCCCGGGCTCGCCCAGCAGAATCGGGTTGTTCTTGGTCCGCCGGGAGAGGATCTGGACGATGCGGCTGACCTCGGTCTCGCGGCCGATCAACGGATCGAACGCGCCCTCGGCGGCCAGCGAGGTGAGGTCGCGACCGTACTCGGTGAGAAACGGCAGCTCCTTCTTCTGCTGCGCCGCCTCGCGGTCCTTGGCGATCGCCAGCACCTCCTCGCGCACGGTGTAGACGTCGAAGCCGTGCTGCACCAGGATGCGCATGGCGAGCGAGCCCTCCACGCGCAGGATGCCGATCAGCAGGTGCTCCGAGCCGACCGCCGAATGGAGCATCGTCTCCGCCTCGTGGGAGGCGTAGGCGAGGATCTTCTTGGACTCCTCGGACAGGGGTAGCTCGGCGGTGGACGAGATGCGCTCGACGAAGACCCGCTCGCCCTCGATCTCGCGGCGGATGTCCTCCGGCTTGACCTCGAAGCGCCGCAGGATCTCGTTGACCGTTTCCTCGCCCTCGCGGAGGATGCCGAGCAGGATGTGCTCGGACTCGATGACGCGGCTCCCCAGCTTCGACGCCTCGTAGCGGGCGAAGAAGAGGGCGCGGCGGGCTTTCTCGTTATACTTCTCGAACATGGCTCTGTCGAGTCCCCGAGGACCGCAAACCCCTGAAATTCAATGGGTGTAGGGCTTCAGCAACCCCTTGTCCAATCGTTGGATTCTAGCACAGCGCCGTGCCAGCTCCGGGTTGTGGGTAACCAGCACGGCGGTGGTGCCATGACGCGACTGGAGATCGAGCAGGAGTTGGAACACGCGATCGCCGCTGGCCGGGTCGAGATTGCCGGTGGGCTCGTCGGCCAGCAGCAGCGGCGGCTCCAGCGCCAGCGCCCGGCACAGGGCCACCCGCTGGCGCTCGCCGCCGGACAGCTCCGACGGGAAGTGATCGAGCCGGTCGTCCAGACCCACCTCGCCGAGAAGGTCCCGTGCCCGCGTCTGCGCTTCCCCGGCCCCGTGGCCGGCGATGCGCAGTGGGAGCATCACATTTTCCTCGGCGGTGAAGTCCGGCAGCAGTTGATGGAACTGGAAGACGAAGCCGATGGTGCGGTTGCGAAAACCGGCCAGGACCTTGCCGGACATCTCCGCCAGCTCGCGCCCGCCGATCTCGACCCTCCCCCGATCGGGCCGGTCGAGACCACCCAGCAGGTGCAGCAGGGTCGACTTGCCGGAGCCCGAGGGCCCCACCACCGCGACGATCTCCCCGGCGGCGACCTCGAGATCCACCCCCAGGAGCACCTCCACACGACGCTCGCCGTCGCGGTAGGTTTTGTGGAGGTCCCGCGCCCGGACGGTGACGCTCATCGCCGCATCGCCTCCACCGGCCCCAGCGACGCCGCCCGGCGCGCGGCATAGAGCGAAGCGGCCAGCGCCAGCACCAGGGTCACCGCCACGATCATTCCCAGGTCGGGAGGCTCGACCACGAACGGCACGTGGTCGAGGAAGTAGACGCCCTCGGGAACCGGCAGCAGCGCCCAGCGGTCCAGCACCCACGCCACCGCGACGCCCAGAACGGTCCCCGCCAGAGCACCGGTACCGCCCAGAATCAGACCGTAGAGGAGAAACGCGCGCTGGAGACCCTCGGGCGTCGCGCCCATCGCCCCCAGCATGCCGATCTCGCCGCGCTTGTTGGCGATCACCAGCGCCAGCGAAGCCACCAAGGCCAGCGAAGCCACCAGGACGATGAGCGACACGGCGACGAACATCATCGCCTTCTCCAACCGTAGGACGAAGAACAACGGACCCTCGATCTCCTGCCAGGTGCGCACCCGGCTGCCGGCCGGCAGCATCCCCTGGTCCCCGTCCGGCTCCCCCTCCGGCTCCCCCATCCAGCTCGCCAACCGAGCCGCTAGCGCCGGTGCCCGCGCGAAGCCGCCGACGTCCAGCTCCAGTCGGTACGGGGTGGGAGACAGCAGGCTGACCGCGACGTCCAGCGGCAGCTCCGCCCGCGGCAGGTCGTCGGGACCGCCGCGGCGGTCGAGGGTACCGGCCAGGCTGCGGGTGCGCAGCCGCGGCTGCGGCGGACCCAGCGGCGTCAGAGTCGGCCGGGGTGAGGCGATCTGGACCCGGTCGCCGATCTCCAGCCCCCAGGGGTGGGCGACGTCGGCCGCCAGGTAGAGTCCGTCGAGACCCTCGATGCCGACCACCTCGACGGTCTGAGGCCGGCGGTCCTCGGTCAGCACCCAACCCGGGCCCTTGACCACCGTCCGCACCCCCTGGACGCCGGGGTCGGACGCCAGACGCTCCGCCGTCCGGTTCACCTCCGGCAGCCCGGTCCCCACCGGCAGCTCGATCTCGATCTGCGGTGTGCGCGCCAGCACCTCCGAGATCAGCACCTCCTGAAAGCCCGACAGCGCGCCGAGGGCCAGGATCAGCACCGCCACGCCCAGAGCGAGCCCCAGCCCGGCCACCAGCGACAGAAAGGTGACAAAGGCATCCTTGCGGGTGCTCTTGAGATAGCGCAAGGCGAGGATCGCCGGAAAGGGCAGCCGGAACAGCGTGTGCGGATGCGGTGTCAACCGGAGCTCGCTTTCGGGTCCCCTTCCGCCGACTCGGCCTCGAAGCCTTGCTCGGTAGGCTCCTCGGCGGGGTCTTCCGGCCGAAGCAACGGGAACAGAATCACGTCGCGGATCGAGCTCATGCCGGTGAACAGCATCACCAAGCGGTCGATGCCGATCCCTTCGCCACCCGCCGGCGGCATGCCGTGCTCCAGCGCCCGCACGTAGTCGGCATCAAAGACGTGGGCCTCCTCGTCCCCGGCCTCGCGGGCGGCGATCTGTTGCTGGAAGCGCTCCGCCTGGATGTCCGGGTCGTTGAGCTCGGAAAAGGCATTGGCGATCTCCATGCCACCGATGTAGAGCTCGAAGCGCTCGGTGAACCGCGGATCCTCCACCGACTGTTTGGCCAGCGGCGAGACCTCCACCGGGTGATCCAGCAGAAAGGTCGGCTGGATCAGCTTGTCCTCCACGAGCTCTTCGAAGAGATGGGCCAGCAGCTTGCCGTAGCTGCGGTCCGGGGGCGGCTCGACACCGCGGCGCTCCATCTCCGCGAGCAGGGCCTCCGCCGTGTCGGTGACCGACGCTTCCACCCCGGAGTGCTCGGCCAGCGCCTCGCGCATCGTCAAGCGCGGCCAGGGCGGCGTCAGGTCGATCTCGGCGTCGTGCCAGGTGAGCTTCGTCGTCCCCAGCACCTCCTCGGAAAGCCCGGGCAGCAGCTCCTCGGTGAGATCTATCAGGTCGTGGTAGTCGACGTAGGCCCAGTACAGCTCGAGCATGGTGAACTCGGGGTTGTGCTTGAAGGACACCCCTTCGTTGCGGAAGTTGCGGTTGATCTCGTAGACCTTGGGAATGCCCCCGACCAGCAGACGCTTCAAGAACAGCTCGGGCGCGATGCGAAGAAAGAGCTCCAGGTCGAGCGCGTTGTGGTGGGTGCGGAAGGGCTTGGCGGTCGCGCCCCCGGGGATCGAGTGCATCATCGGGGTTTCGACCTCGAGAAAGCCCTTGTCGTCGAGAAAGCGCCGGATGCCTCGGATGATCCGTGCCCGCGCCTCGAAGGTCTCGCGCACCTCGGGGTTGGCGACCAGGTCCAGGTAACGCTGACGGTAGCGGGCCTCGACGTCGGTGAGACCGTGCCATTTCTCGGGCAGCGGTCGCAGCGCCTTGGACAGCAGAGTGAGCGTTTCGGTCATCAGCGACAGCTCGCCCATGCGAGTGCGCATGAGGGCGCCTTCGGCCCCCAGGATGTCCCCGAGGTCGACGTGCTCGACGATCGTCTTGCCTTCGTCCGACAGCTTGTTGGTGCGGATGAAGAGCTGGATCCTGCCACGACCGTCGGAGAGGTCGACGAACACCAGCTTGCCGTGCCGGCGGATCGCGGTGACCCGGCCGGGGACTTTCAGCCGGACGTTCTCGGCCTCGAGCTCCTCGGCGGTCTTCTCGCCCCACCGCGCGTGGACGTCGGCCGGCTCCAGGTCCAGCTCGAAGCGGGTGGGATAGGGGCGGATCCCCGCCTCGGCCAGGGCGTCCCTCTTCTCCCGGCGGTGGCGGATCTGTTCGTCGAGCTCGGACATGGGGTCTCCCTCCGGATCGGGGCTACCTTCGAAGGGTAGACGGTACTACGGAGGGCGGCGGGGGCCAAGCTTGGGAGCGCGGCACGGGACAGGGAAGCGCGATCATCTTCCCTGCTAGAGGGATATACATTAAGCTACTGTTGAAACTCAACTCAAGGAGGGAAGCATGCAGCTTAGAGTGCCGAGAATCCTCGTCCTGGGTCTTCTCATCTCCTCTTTCTCTCTGGCTTCGATACAAGGTGTCGTAGACCGCCTCTCCCCCGGTGAGCCCAAAGCTCGAGTAGACTTCGAAATGGCAGCCGTTGACAGGACGCCAGCGCTGGCTCTTGCAGGTACAGGCTGCTTCAGCTTCTGCTTCGAGGCGAGGCGAGCTTGTTCAAATTCTTGTTGGTCCGGTTCAGGAGAAGCGAGGTTCTCGTGCGGCCCGAACGAGCTCGGTGACTGCGAGTCCTCCTGTGTCTGTCTCTGAGAGGCAGAGCAGCTTGGCCATCAGCCCCAAGGTGCGCTCCTGAACATACCCGGCGGTAACCATCCATGCTGCTTCATTAGTGAGTCCTGGTCTGAAGTCACCAACAAAGGCACTTCGGAGGTTATTTATGGTTCATTCCACCGGTTCGAAGAAGGATCGGCGACCCGAGGTGGCCGAGAAGTCACCCTTGAAACCGCTTCAAAGGGGTACTCCAAAAAAATCGTCACTCTTCTAGCGGCTTCGGTGGTGACTTCTATTTTGAAGTACCCCTTTATAGCCTCTATGGCGGTGACTACTCGGACGCCCGGGCTCGGGCAGCCCGCCGACGTCGGGTGTTCGCCTTGGCGCGGTTGCCACAGATCTCCATCGAGCACCAGCGGCCCCGGCCGTTGCGGGAGCGATCGTAGTAGGCCCGACCGCACCGTGGGTTGTCGCAGATCTTGAAGCGGGTCAGCAATCCGGCCTCCTGCCCCAGGGCGAAGGCGGCGAGGATCTGGGCGAGAGCGCTGGCGACACCGTCCGAAGCCCCCTCGAAACGTGTCGCGCCATCGGGTGCAAAGAGCACTCGGATCGCGCCCGTCTCCGTCTCCCGATTGAGTCGCAGGGCCGCTTCCTCGGGTAGCCTGCCGAGATGGTGGGCGCGGATCACGGTTCGCAGCGCCTCCCGCACCTCGTGAGTCCGCTGAACGTCCTCGGCGGTGGCGGTGAAACCAGCCCCCACGAGCTTGCGATGCCGCAGCCAGCCGGTCAGGGCTTCGGGGGACCCGATCTCGTCGAGCCGCCGGATGCCGTCATCGGTGTTGAGAAACGCCTGGACGAGCGCCAGCGGGCCGGGGGCCGCCTTGACCACCTCGGACCAGGGACGCTTGGACTTGGGGCGCGGCATGGCGGGGCATGGCGGGGCATGATATCAATCTCTGTGAATCACAGGGAGCTCACCCTGCAACCTCATCCTCACCTTCAACACCTCGGACTTCGAGCGATACGCCGATTTGAGCGTCACAGCCGTCTCTCCGCAAGACGTTTAGAGGCGTACCAAGAGGGGTCCAAAGCGAACCCCTCAGAACGTCGTCCCGATGTTGAATTGGACGCTCTCGAATTGGTCCCCGGGTACGAGAACCGCACCGGTGTCCGGATCGAGCACTTCGCCGAGCGGGTTGAGATTCCTGGCGTAGATCAGACGCAACGGGGCGCCGAACATCGGTACGTTGAGCCGCAGCTCGAGTCCGGTGGTGGCGCGGAGATCGGTGACGTCCACCCCCACGCCCGAGTCCCAGACGTTGCCGGCATCGAGGAACCAGAGCAACCGTACCGGCCCGCCGAGCAAGGCGTGGGCCTCCAGGTTGAGCTGGAGACGGCGGTCGCCGCCGAGGGCGAAGCCGAAGTCGTCGAACAACCGGCGGCCTTCCTCGTCGCGCACCGAGAGCGTGTTCGTGCGGTGGCCGCGGATCGAGCTCTCCCCGCCGAGAAAGAATCGCTGGGAGGGGGTCAGCACGGTGTCTCTCAAGCTCTCCAACCAACCGACCTCCACGTTGACGGCGAAGACGGTCTGGAGCGGCAGCCGGCTCATCGGCTGGAAGAGCGAGAAGCTCAGCTCCGGACGTAGCAGCGAGAGATCGCCACCCAGGGTGTCGTCGGCGTACTCGACCGAGGCGGTGATGCGGCGGCCACGGATGGGCTCGAAGCGGCTGTCCCGGCTGTCGTAGACCCACGACGGACGCACGGACGCCACCTTCTGCCGGATCTCGACCGGCACCCGCTCGTCCTCCTGGGTCTCCTCGTTGAATTCCAGCACCTGGAAGAGCTGGTTCTGATCGACCCAGTTGTAGGCCACCGACAGGCTGTGAAAGAGCCCCAACGATCGGCCGTAGGAGAGCTGGAAGCCACTCGCTTTCTGGTCGAGATCCTGGTCGTCGACCTCGAAGGACAGGTCCTGGTCGAAGACGCGGGCGCCGACGGTCTGGGGCCGGTCCAGAAACCAGGGCACGAAGTAGCTCAAGTCCACGATGTCGCGGAGCTCACCACGGGCGAGCTGGATCCCCAGCGTCTCCCCACGGCCCAGGAAATTGGTAGTCCGCATCGAGACCTGGCCTTCGAGCCCGAAGGAGTCGTTCCAACTGCCGCCGAGCTGCAGCTCGGTGCGGTCCGCCTCCTCACCGTGGAAGGTGAGGTCCACCCGGTTCGCGTCGCGGTCCACCTCGATCGAGACCGGCTCCTCGGCGTCGAGCTGGAAGAAGCCGAGTTGGTTGATCTTGAACACGCTGTTGCGCAGGGCGCCGGAATTCATCACAAACCCCTCCTGGAGCCGTAGCTCCCGCCGCAGCACCTTGTCCCGGGTCTTGTGGTTGCCCTCGATCCGGATCCGTCCGACGGTGTAAGGCTCCTGCTCGGTGATGCGCACGATCAGGTCCGCCACCCGCTCGCTGTCCATCTCCCCCTGCGCCAGGTCAGAGCTTCGCTCGCGAATCTCCGGCTCGATCCGCACGAAGAGATATCCGTGGCTCTGGTAGATCGTGTCGAGGGCCTCCAGCGCTTCCTCGATCTTCTCGGACCTGAGCCAGGACCCACTGCGGATCTCGAAGACCCGCAGGAGCTGCTGGTCGCTGAACGCCTCGTTGCCGTGGAGGGTGATCTCTCCGAGCCGCCAGCGCTCCCCCTCCTCCACGGGAATGGTGATCTCCAGACGCCGCTTTCGAGTTTCCTCTCCGGACGTCTCTCCGGACGTTCCCCGCGACGGTCCCTGGACCTCGATCTCCGGCTCCCCGACGTCGACGTTCTTGTAGCCCCTGCGGCGGTAGGCATCGCGGATCCGCGCCAGGTCCTCCTCCAGATTTCCCGGGTTGTAGATGTCCTTCTTGAGCAGCCGGTTGATCAGGTTGGTCTCCCGGGTGTGCTTCATCCGCCATTGGAGAGGTAGCTCGCCGATCGCCTCGTTGCCGGTGAAGCCCACCTCCCCGATGCGCACCCGATCCCCTTCGTCGACAGTGAAGGTGGCGGCGTAGCGCTGGGGCTGCACCTCCTCGAGGCGATAGCCGGCGGTCGCGAAGCGATAGCCCTTCTCGCGGTACAGCTCCTCGATCACCCGGCGGACCCGGTTGAGCTCCCCGCGGGAGAGCGGGGTCTGCTCCCCCACCTGGATGTCGTCGGCGAGGATGCGGTCGTTGATGTCCGCCCGGGAGACGCGCTCGAGGCCCTCGTAGTCGATGGACAGGAGCACGGGCCGTTCGACGATGCGAACGACGATCCGGACCCCTTCGGAGTCGTCGGGACGGGAGCCGTCGGGGAGGAGCTCGATCTCGACGTCGTCGACGAGCTGGCGGGACCAGAGGCTCTTGAGGCCCCGGTCGAGGGCGGCCTCGTCCAGCACCGCGCCTTCTTCGAGCCCGAGGTAGAAGAGGACGGTCTCCGGGGCGAGCTGTCGGAGTCCTTCCACCTCCAGGGAGGTGATGGTCCGGGGAATCGTGCGGTCCACCGAGGGAGGACCGACGGAAGGGGAACCGAGCGGCTGCGCGGCACCGGGGAAAGCCGACCCCACGAGACCTAGGAGGAGGCCCGTGAGGAAGAGAGCCCGGGCGCTGGCGTAGACGCTGCAGCTCACCGGGCCGTATCTTCTCGCGAGCCACGCACCGCGTGAGCCGGAATGCGAGCCAGGCCGGCCAACGCGTTCTCCGAAGCTTCTTTCTCCGAAACGAATCAAGGGAGGATCCCGATGAGTCGCAGGACCCGTGTATCTGGAGTCCGCGTGTTTGGAACGCTCGTCACCTGTGCCGCCGTCTGCGCCCTGGCACTGATCGCCGGCACCCCCGCCGCTCTGGCCCAGAGCGCCTCGGAAGCCCCCATCGAGCTGAAATTCACCGAGCCCACACCGGTGCTGGACATCTACCGAGCCCTGGCTCGTGTCTCCAGCTTCGATCTCGTGCTCGACCCGGATCTGAAGAATCGTTCCATCGTCTTCGAGCTGCCGGAGATGCCTCCGCGCCAGGCCCTGGATGCCCTCACCCGCGCCGTGGGCCACTTCTACTACCCGATGGACGAGAACACCTACCTGGTGGCGATGGACACTCCCGTGCACCGGCGCCACTACGAGCCCCTGGTGATTCAGATCTTCGTCCTGGATCACATCGCGGTCCAAGACGCCATGACCGTGCTGCGCTCTCTTCTGGAGGTCAAGAAGATCGCCACCGTGCCCCTGCACAACGCGCTCCTGGTGCGGGACACCGAGCAGAAGGTCCGCTCCATCAGCGAGCTCCTGCGGCGACTCGACCGTCCCGACGGCAAGCTGGACCGGGCGGCCCTCGAGCCGATGGTGGTCGGGACCGGGGACCAACTGGGGAGCGGGGAGCCCATCCGGGTGGCGGAAAAGCCCTGAGGCAGTGCCCGACGAGGCTCGGCGGCCTCTGGAGCTCCACCTGCTAGGATCGCGCGTCATGAGCGCCTCCCGGCAGCACTTCGCCGACGCCGCGGGCTTGCTGGACGCCACCCTGGAACGCTGGGACGCCCTCGGCTGGCCGGCACCGGATCTGCTGCTGGTTTCCGGCTCCGGCCTGGCCGTCGATCTCGGCGAGCCCGCCTACGGTCCGATCGGTCTGGACGACCTGATGCCGTTCCCCTGCGTGGGGATCGTCGGGCATCCCATGGAGGTGACGATGCTGGAGCCGGTGCCCGGCCGGCGGGTGCTCTACCACCGGGGCCGGGTGCACGGCTACCAGGGGCATCCGCCCGCGGAGGTGGTGGCTCACGTGCGGCTGGCGGCCCATCTGGGTGCGAAGACGCTGGTCATGAGCAACGCCGCCGGCGGCCTCAACCCGGTCTTCCAACCCGGCGACCTGGTGGCGGTGTCGGATCACCTCAACCTGACCGGTTGGAACCCGCTCCACGGCGGCGTGCCGGAGTCCTGGGGGCCGCAGTTCCCGGACATGGTCCACGCCTACGACCCGGGTCTGCGCCGCCTCCTGCATACCCAGGCCGAGGCGCTGGGTGTCCCGCTCCAGGAAGGGGTCTACGCGGGGCTCACCGGGCCGAGCTACGAGACGCCGGCGGAGGTGAGAATGCTCCAGGCCCTGGGTGCCGACCTGGCCGGCATGTCGACCGTGCAGGAGGTGATCGCCGCCCGCCATCTGGGGATGCGCTGTCTGGTGGTCTCGCTGGTCACCAACCCGGCGGCGGGAGTCACCGGCGAGCCGCTGGACCACGACGAGGTGCTGGAGGCCGGGCAAGCCGCCGCCGCGCAGGTTCGGTCGCTGCTCACCGCCTTCTTGAAGAACCAGACGGCCTACAGCGAGACTGCCGGAGGGGCACAAGGGGGGCGGGGGGCGCCGTAGACTCTGCCGTTGAGCTGGACCCGCGGAATCGCCACGCAATTCACACATACGAAACGAGAGAGCAACCGCGGTGCCAGCCGCTCCCGGCCTGAAAATCCGGCCGTTTCCCGACCTGGTGCGACCCGCGGTCCGACCCACGGTGCTGCCCGGCCCGGACACCCTGTCGGAAAGATCTCACGGAGGATCTCACAGAGAGCCCTCACGGAAGGTCCCCGGGGCAACCCGACGGCGGGGACTTTGTTACCCTGCTCGAGAGGGAGAGCCGCATGAGCCGCGATCCGGGACGCCAGGAGATCCGACGCCTCGAGGAAGCTCTGCGGCTGCTGGCCGAGGAGGTCCGCGGACGCCTCGACCGCCACCCCTGGGGACATCTGCTGGCCGGAGGCGGCGACGACCTTTCGCTGCATCTCGAGCTCCCCACCTCGCTCCGCACCGGCCTGACCCACGGCGGTCTGGGAGCGTTGACGGAGGCGGCGTCCGACACCCTGGACGCAGCCATCCAGCAGCTCCTCACCCACCGCGCGACGTTGCGGCCGGGAACCGTGTTCTGTCTGCGCTGCCGCAACGCCGAATGCGAGCACGCCTCGCCTGACGATCCGCGCCAGGTGTTCGCCGGCTTCGGCCGCACCGGCATCCCGGTGTTCCAGGATCTGGGTCAGCTCCTTCTGGAATATGGCGACGAGGCGGTGGACCTTCTCTACCGGCAACCGCCCGAGCTGGTGACCCGGGTGATGCCCGGGACGCAGCTCACGGCGGAGCTGATCGACGCCTATCGGGATCCGGAGAGCGGCTATCGCATCCACGGCCAGGTGATCGCCGGCTGGTACGCGGTGCCGGATCCCACCGGCCGGCCGTCGTCCGTCGCCATCACCCTGCAGGTGGTCTCGACCCGGGCTCGCGGCACCCGCGACCGTCGCTACGCCCTCAACGTCCTGGGCCTGGGGCCGGAGGCGGAGCCCCTGGAGACCCTCTACGACCGTCTAGCCTGGATAATTCACGAGGTTCAGTAGACAAGCGGGGCGAAACCCGGTTAAATCGCTTTAGCAGAGTGAGATACAGCGACCGACCGGAGGATCGCCCCGATGACAGAGTGTATCGCACCGATTGA
>Ga0209956_1000009_pt1 | contig 174422 bp, 144 predicted proteins | sample SalPon2A_C_D1_MG_FD_185720 | JGI IMG/M metagenome (GOLD analysis project Ga0209956, IMG submission 185720) | Soil microbial communities from South San Francisco under conditions of wetland restoration - Salt Pond MetaG R2A_C_D1_MG (SPAdes)... | ecosystem: Environmental > Terrestrial > Soil >...
GCCCACCCCCATGAGCGCCACGCGCAGCGGGTGGATGACCTTGCCGGCCCCCTCCCCCCGCGCCTCGGCCAGGCCGCGGACCGCCGCCTCGAGCGGCTCCGGCTCGAACGCGCCTTCCTCCATCCCCTCGAACAGCTCCCGCACCGCCTCCAGCCGCTCGGCCGCGGCGGCGGGGTCCTTCCAGAAGCGCTTCACCGCGTCCTCGTCGTACTCCAGCGTGTCCGCGAAGAAGGGCGCCGCCTGGCGGGCCAGCTCCCCCAGGGTGCGGGCCCGGTCGCGGACCACCTCGAGCACCTCGAGGAACCGCTCCCGGTCCCCCTCCAGCGCGGCGGACGGGATCCCCGCCGCCTCGAGCCGCGGCTCGACGAGCTCGGCCAGCCGCTCGGGCACGGACCGCGTCATGTGCTGGCCGTTCAGCCACAGGAGCTTGTCCGGGTCGAACACGCCGCTCTTGCGGAGGATGCGGTCCAGCGAGAACGCCTCGACCAGCTCGTCGCGGGTCATGACCTCACGGTCGTTCCCGGGAGACCAGCCCAGCAGGGCCAGGAAGTTCACCATCGCCTCCGGGAGGATCCCCTCGTCCCGGTAGGCCTCCACCGAGGTGGCACCGTGGCGCTTGGAGAGCCGCTTCCCGTCCGGGCCCAGGATCATGGGCACGTGCGCGAAGGTGGGCAGCTCCGCCCCCAGCGCCCGGTACAGGAGGATCTGCTTGGGCGTGTTGGACAGGTGGTCGTCGCCGCGGATCACGTGCGTGACCCGCATGTCGATGTCATCGGAGACCACCGCCATGTTGTACACGGGCGTGCCGTCACGGCGCAGGAGGATGAAGTCCTCCAGGCTGTCGTTCGGGAAGGCCGTGTGGCCGTGCACGGCGTCCTCCCAGGCGGTCTCCCCGGCCGGCACGCGGAAGCGGACCGCGTACGGCTCGCCGGCCTCCGCGCGACGAGCCGCCTCGTCGGACTCCAGGTCGCGGCAGCGTCCGGGGCACCCGCCCACGGCGTGGGCGCTCTTCCCTCCCTCGGCCGGCGCGCAGAAGCACCGGTAGGCGGCGCCGGAGGCCAGGATCCGCTCCACGTCGGCCCGGTGCCGCTCCAGGCCGTCGGCCTGGTGGAACGGGCCCTCGTCGAGATCCAGCTCCAGCCACTCCATGGCGGCCAGGATGGCCTGCGTCATGGCGTCGCTGGAGCGCTCCCGGTCGGTGTCCTCGATCCGCAGGATGAAGACGCCGCCCTCGCGGCGGGCGAACAGCCAGTTGAAGAGCGCCGTGCGCGCTCCCCCCACGTGCAGGTAGCCCGTGGGGCTCGGGGCGAAGCGGACGCGCGGCGCGGAGCTCTCGGTCATGGAAGCGTCTTCCTCTCGGTGGCGTGACATACCTGCGGGGCCCTCCCTGGATTCGGGCCACCCGGATGCACGATCCGTGCGGCTCTCATCTTGCACGGCTCGCCGGCCGCTCGCCACCGTGCCGCGGGCCCTACCGCCCGCCCGCCCGCCGCGCGGAGAGACGCACAGCGCCGAGCCACGGAGGAACCATGACGCCGCAGGGACCCGAGATCTTCGTCGCGCCCGGGCTAAGAAGCCCGTTCGCGCGCATCGACCGGGAGCTGGCCGACCTCAATGCGTTGAGGCTGTCGACGCCCGTGGTCCAGCAGAGCGTCGTGGGGCCACGCGGGCCGGGGCAGGCGGAGGCCGTGGACCTGGTCCTGTGGGGCTCGGTCATCCCGAGCCTCGAGGTGAGCAACTGGGGCCGCGAAGTGTGGCTCGAGTCCGGCCTCGACCCGCACGTGCCGGCCCAGGGCATCGTACAGGCCTGCGCCACCAGCCTGGCCGCCGCCACGCACGCCGCCGGTCAGGCGCGCTCGGGACGACTGGAGCTCGCCCTGTGCGGAGGCGTCGAGTCGATGTCCTTCACCCAGATCGGACTGCCCCTCCGCCTGAGCCGCACCGTGCGGCGCGCGGTGCAGGCCGGGAGCCCGGTGCGCGCGGTACGCACCCTGACGCAGCTCCGGCTCAAGGACATCCGGGTGCGCATCCCGACAGCCACCGAGCGCACCACCGGCCTCACCATGGGCGAGCACGCCGAGCAGATGGCGAAGACCTGGTCCGTCGGGCGGGAGGCGCAGGACCGGCTGGCGTTCGAGAGCCACATGCGAGCCGTGTCCGCCACCGAGCGCGGCTTCTTCCGCCCCCTCCTGGTCACGCCGGGGACCTTCCCGGCCGACGTCGACGCGGTGCCCCGTCCCGGCACCTCGCTCGACAAGCTGGCGCGGCTGCGCCCCTCCTTCGACCGCGAGTCCGGTACGCTGACCGCCGGAAACTCGACCCCGCTCACCGACGGCGCCGCCGCCGTATGGGTGGGCACCGCGGCGGGCGTGGAGCGCCTCCCCGGGGACGTGCCCCGGGTCCGGCTCCTGGACTGGGAGGAGGCGGCCATCGACCTGCGCCGGCAGGGCCTCCTCATGGCGCCGACGCTGGCCATCCCTCGCCTCCTGGCCCGCCACGACATGGGCTACGGCGACGTGGCGCTGTGGGAGATCCACGAGGCGTTCGCCGTGCAGGTCCTGTGCACGATCGCGGCGCTGGAGGACCGCGACTGGCTCCGGGAGCAGGCCGGGGTGGACCGGGAGCTGGGAGCGTTCCCGCGCGACCGGCTCAACCCCAACGGCGGCAGCGTGGCGCTGGGTCACCCCTTCGGCGCCACCGGGGCCAGGATCCTGTCGCAGGCGGCCGCCGAGCTGGCGGACATGGAATCGGGCAGCCGCGCCGTGGTCAGCATCTGCGCGGCCGGCGGGCTGGGGCACGTGGCGCTGCTGGAGACGGTCTAGCGCGCCCGGACGTTTCAGCTGAACCGTCCGCCCTCGCGAATCAGCCCCGAGGCGGACCGGTTCGCGTCACGAGGCCCCGCCGGAGCCTCAGTACCCCTCGCCCTCCAGCGACACGCGCCCGGAGAAGCGCCGGTACATGAAGGTCACGTAGCCCAGCGCCAGCACCATCCCGGGAATCCACCACGCCAGCCCGATGGCCAGGCCGGAGGGGCCGGCCGCGGCGTTGTGGACCGTGAGACCGGCGCTCGCCCCACCCACGGCGGGGAGCACGTACGGATACAGGCCCACCGCCACGCTCCCCAGCATGCCCGCCAGGTAGCCGCAGGACGCCAGGAACGCGCCCCCGTCCACGCCCCGGCGGAGTCCGACGCGGATCCCGACGAGCGATCCCACCGCCAGGGCCGGGAAGGCCCAGCCCCAAGCGCGCGCGCGCAGGTGCTCGGCCACCAGCGGCTGCACGAGCCACGTGAACACGGTCACGAGGACCGTGAACCCCGCCACCAGCCACCAGGCGCGCCCGGCCAGCGCCAGGGACCGCTCCCGCAGCGAGTCCTCCGTGCGCAGACCGACCCACAGCGCCCCGTGCATCGACAGGGCCACCAGGGCGGCGAGCCCGACGGACAGCGTGTACCAGTCGAGGACGCCGGGGTCGGTCCCCACCCTCCAGTGGGTCCACAACGCCTCGAAGAACCACCCGTTCGCGTCGAGGGGCACCCCCCGCACGACGTTCCCCAGCGCGGCGCCGAAGAACAGGGCCAGCAGCAGGCTGGCTCCCGCGAACACCACGTCCCAGAACGGGGCCCACACCCCGCCCTGCAGGTGGCTCCGGAACTCGACCGCGATCCCCCGCAGGACCAGGAGCCACAGGACGATCATGAGCGGCAGGTAGAAACCGCTGAAGCTGGACGCGTACAGGACCGGGAAGGCGAAGTACAGCGTCCCCCCGCCCGCGATGAGCCACACCTCGTTGCCATCCCACACCGGCCCGATCGAGCGGAGGACGGCGCGCCGCTCGGCACCCGGCTTCGCCACCAGGAGGTGGACCGCCCCCGCGCCGAGGTCGAAGCCGTCGAGGACGACGTACATGACGATCATGAACGCCACCAACCAGAACCACACGGTTTCCATGCTCGCCCCCCTCAGCCGGCCAGCGCGGCCTGGCCCCGCGCGGCGCCGGCGCCGCCTTCGCCACCCGCTCCCGGACCCTCGTCCTCACCCGCTCCCGGGCCGTGCGCGATCTCCCGGCCGACCAGGAACAGGAAGAGGAAGCCGAGCACCATGTACAGGCCCATGAAGCCGAGGAGTGTGAAGGTGCCGTTCCCCGAGGAGACGCCGGGCGAGGCCCCGGCCGAAGTTCGCATCAGCCGGTAGATGACCCACGGCTGCCGCCCCAGCTCCGCGGTCATCCACCCCGCCGTGTTGGCGATGTAGGGGAAGGGCAGGCTCAGCATGAGGACCCACAGGGTGGCCTTCGAGTCGAACAGGGTCCCGCGCCACAGCTTCCACGCCGACAGCAGCATGATCGCGATGAACATCGTGCCGAGCCCCACCATGATGTGGTAGCTGTAGTAGAGGAGCGGGATGTTGTCGGGCCAGTCCTGCTCCGGGAACGCCTCGAGCCCCTGCACCTCCGCCGCCCAGCGGCGGTAGGTGAGGAAGCTCAGCGCCCGCGGGACGCTCAACCGGTTGTCCAGCCTCCCCTTGGCCACGTCCGGCTGGCCGAGGAGGGCGAGCGGGGCCCCGCGCTCGCTGTGGAACAGGCCCTCCATGGCGGCCAGGGTGGGCGGCTGGTGCTCGGCCACCATGCGCCCCTGGACGTCCCCGAGCGGGAAGAGCTGCACGAGGGTCGCCACCACGCCCACGAGGACGCCCAGCTTGACGAACATGCGCCCGTGGGTCCGGTCGCGGCCCTGGAGCAGGTAGTAGGCACCGACGGCCGCCATGGCGAAACAGCCCGTGATCACGGCGCCCACCATGGTGTGCAGGTACTGCCACACGCCCCACGGGTTGAGCAGGAGGGCCCGGAAGCTCTGCAGCGACAGCGCGCCTCCCTGCCCGACCGCGTAGCCCACCGGATGCTGCATCCAGGCGTCGGTCGCCACGATGAAGTAGCCCGACAGCCACGAGCCCACGAACAGGAGGATCGCCGTCACCCAGTGGGCCCGCCGGCTCAGCCGCTTCCTCCCGAACAGAAAGAGCCCCAGGAAGGAGGACTCCAGGAAGAAGGCGAACACGCCCTCCATGGCGAGCGTCTGGCCGATCACCCCGCCCGCGGACCGCGAGAACGCCGCCCAGTTGGTCCCGAACTGGAACTCCATCGGGATCCCGGTCACCACACCGATGGCGAAGTTGATCCCGAAGATGCGCGCCCAGAACTGCGCGGCCCGCTCGTAGCGCTCCTCCCCCGTGCGCAGCGCGACCGTCTCGAGAATCACGATCAGGAGCGCCAGCCCCATGGTGAGCTGGGGGAACAGGTAGTGGTAGGTGACGGTGAAGGCGAACTGGAGTCGATCGACGGTGAGAGCCTGCATAGGGACTCCCGGTCTGGACTATCTCCCTCCCGGCTCCACGCTCAGCGTGGAGCCGGCGGATCCTCCCGCGGCCCGCCCGGCGAGGGCCGTACCAGGTCCACCGGCACGATCCGGACCGCGGCGGAGGCCGGGCCGGCCGCGGGCGCCGCCCCCCGAAGCGCCACCGGGGTCCCGGCGCTCTCCATGATCGGCACGGGCACGGCCTGATCCACGAGCATCGAGCCGAACAGCAGCGCCAGGTAGAGGAGCGAGTAGCGGTACAGGCGCCACGCCCGACCGGTGCGTTCCCGCTCGCGGAGGAGCTCGACCATCAGCCACAGGAACCGGCCCCCGAGCACGATCGCCAGGCAGCCGTACACGAGCCCGAATGCGCCGGTGAGCACCGGCATCACGCTGAGCGGCACCAGCACGAGGCTGTAGAGCAGCATCTGCCGCTTGGTCTCCCCCTCGCCCCACACCACGGGCGCCATGGGAACCCTGGCGTCGGCGTAGTCCCGCTCCTTCATCAGGGCCAGCGCCCAGAAGTGGGGGGGCGTCCAGTAGAACACGATGAAGAACAGGAACAGGGCCGGGAGGCCGACGTGGCCGGACACCGCGGCCCACCCGACCAGCGGGGGAAATGCGCCGGCCGCCCCGCCGATCACGATGTTCTGGGGCGTCGAGCGCTTGAGCCACCGCGTGTACACGAACACGTAGAACAGGAGGCCGCACAGAGCGAGCACGGCGGCCAGGAGATTGGCCGCCAGGGCGAACACGGCGAACGCCACCGCCGCCAGCGCCACCCCGAACAGGAGGACACGCGCCGCCGGGACCCGGCCGCTCGGGATGGGGCGCCGCCGCGTGCGGCGCATGGTCCCGTCGATGTCCCGGTCCAGGTACATGTTGAGTGCGTTGGCCCCGCCCGCCATCAGGTAGCCGCCCACCACGGTCCAGACCACGAGCCACGCCGCCGGGTGTCCGGCCACGAACATCGGCACGACGGTGGTCACCAGGAGGAGCGAGATGATGCGCGGCTTGGTGAGCGCCACGTAGTCGAGCATGGCGCGACGCACGCCACCTTCCTCGCCCCCCTCGAGCGCGCGTACGGGGCACCTCAGGGCGGCTCCCTCCACGCCGGAGCCCGGCATCACGGGAGCGGGCGCGGGATCGGTGTCTCGGTCGGCCGCCTGACGCCCGTCCGGGCGGGCCGTGGCGGTGGCGCCCCGGGACCGCGACGCCAGCGTCGCCGCCCACACGAGGGAGGCGAACACGGCGGCTCCGCCCGCCACGTGCAGCGCGCGCAGGAGGGCGGGCAGGTTGCCCAGGATCATCCCCGCCCCGATGCCGATCTGGACGACCACGACGGCCGCCACGGTGGCGGCGGCCCGCTGCGCGGCGCCGTCGCCCGGCCGCTCGCGACGCACGAAGAAGGGGAGCCACACGGCGAGCACCGCCAGCCCGTACGCGAACAGCCGATGCGTCCAGTGGAGGTGCGTCCGCCAGCCTCCGGCCGGCACCAGGCTCCCGTTGCACAGCGGGAACCCTCGGCACGCGGTGGAGGCGCCCAGGTTCGCGACCAGCGCGCCGAGGAGCACGACCACGAAGGCGAGCCCGGCCAGCCACGCGGTCATGCGAGCGGCCCGGTCCCACCGCGGCACGCGGCGGCCGGTCAGGGCTCGCGTCGTTCCCACCACGAGCAGCGCCAGGAGGAGCATGGCCGTGCCCAGATGGATCACGATGGTCGCGGGGGGGAGGTCGAGCCACACGGTGACCGCCCCGAGCAGCGCCTGCACGATGACGAGGGCCAGCGCGACGACGCTGAGCCGGAGGGGCCGCCGCATGGCGTCGGAGCGCCGCCCCGCCCACCAGGCGTACACGACGAGAAGCGTCACCAGCGTCACCACGCTGGCCGCGGCCAGTCGATGGCCGTACTCGATGAGGGTCGGGACATCCATCGGCGGGATCAGCCGGCCCTGGCACAGCGGCCAGTCGGACCCACAACCCAGGCCGCTCCCCGTGATCCGGACGATGCCGCCGAGCACGACGAGGCCGTAGGTGGCCGCGAGGGTGAGAGCCGCCAGGCCGCCCCAGCGCCGAAGTGAGCGTCCGCTCGGGTTCTCGGGTCCGGATTCCATGTCGTCGTTCAGAGGAGGTGCCTCTCCGGACGCGGGCCGTGCCGGGCCGGCGCGCCGGATCGTTTGCGTCGGGTTCGGAGATCGTGCGAAGTTCCCCGCGCCCGATCCGGGCGCGAACATAGGGATCGACCGGCCGCGGCGCCACGCGGCGCCGCTGGAGGATATGGAAGCATGACGATCGAGCGGGACCGGGCGCCCCTGCGGGTGTCGACCGAGACAATGTGACGGCCGTGGACGGGGACTCCGAGACGCGGCCGGCGGCGAGCGTAGACGGCGACGAGTCGCCGGAGGGAACGGACGAGAGGAAGGGCAAGAAGGCGCGCCGCTTCACTCTGTTCGCCCTGCGCAAGCTCGGACCCCGGCTCAAGCCTCACAAGCGCGCGCTCGCCGGCGCCGTCGTCTGCCTGGTGGTCTCGGCGGCCATCGGCTTGAGCTTCCCGCTCGTCGTCCGCTACCTGATGGACGCCGCGTTCATCCAGCGGAACATGGGGCACCTGAACCAGATCGCCCTGATCCTCCTCGGCCTGTTCGCCGTGCAGGGCGTGCTCAATTTCGCCGAGGTCTACCTGCTCGGCGCCACCGGCGAGCGGGTGGTGACCTTCCTGCGCATCGACCTGTTCTCCCACCTGCTGGACCTGTCGCCCGGCTTCTTCAGTCGGCGCTCCTCGGGCGAGCTCACCAGCCGGCTCACGTCCGACTGCTCGACGCTCCAGAGCCTGCTCAGCCACCAGGTCGCCGAGCTCCTGCGGCAGCTCCTCTACCTGATCGGCGGCCTGTCGCTGCTGGCCTTCCTGCACGCGCGCCTGATGGTGACCGTGCTCGCCGTGGCGCCACTCGTGGTGGTGCTCGGGTTCGTCGTCGGCCGCTACCTGCGCAAACGCAGCATCCAGGTGCAGGACCGCCTCGGCTCGGCCAACGCCACCGCCCAGGAGGCGCTCACCCAGATCCCGGTCGTGCAGAGCTTCGTCCGGGAGGACTGGGAGCGCGCGCGCTACGACTCCCGCATTCGCTCGGCCCTGGATGCGGCCCTCGAGCGGGCCTGGGTGCGCGGCGGCTTCTTCGGGGCCATCACCTTCCTGGCGTTCGGCGGGATCGTGGCGGTGCTGTGGGAGGGGGGCCGCCTGATCGTGGCCGGCCAGATCACCGCCGGTGAGCTGGTCTCCTTCCTCCTGTACGCCGTGCAGGTAGCGGCCGCCATCACGGCCCTGGGCTCCATCTGGAGCAGCTACCAGGAGGCTCAGGGCGCGGCGCACCGCGTGTTCGAGCTCCTGGAGACCGAGCCGGACATCGCGGATCCGCCCGATCCGGTGCCGCTCCGCGAGGAGGGGGCCGGTCCGATCACGTTCGAGAACGTGTGGTTCCGCTACGGGTCGGACGATCCCTGGGCCCTGCGTGAGATCGACGTGCGCATCGAGCCGGGCGAGATCGTGGCCCTGGTCGGGCCGAGCGGCGCGGGAAAGTCGACTTTCGCCTACCTCGTCCCCCGCTACTGGGACCCCACCCGCGGTCGGATCACGCTCTCGGGCCACGACCTGCGCCGCCTGGAGCTCGCCGAGCTCCGGCAGCGCGTCGGGATCGTGCCGCAGGAGCCCATGTTGTTCGAGGGTACGGTGGCCGAGAACATCGCCTACGGTCGCCCCGCGGCCGAGCGGGCGGAGATCGAGGCGGCCGCGCGCGCCGCGCACGCGCGCGAGTTCATCGAGGCGCTGCCGGACGGGTACGAGACGGCGGTCGGAGAGCGGGGCGTGCGCCTGTCGGGCGGCCAGCGCCAGCGCATCGCCATTGCCCGCATCTTCCTCAAGGAGCCCGAGATCCTCATCCTCGACGAGGCCACCAGCAGCCTGGACACCGAGAGCGAGCGGCTGGTCGAGGAGGCGCTCGAGGCCGCCATGCGGGACCGCACGACCATCATCATCGCCCACCGGCTCCGCACGGTGCGGCGCGCCGATCGGCTGCTCGTCCTCCAGCGAGGCCGGATCGTCGAGCAGGGTGCCCACGCCGAGCTCCTGGCCCGGGATGGCCTGTACGCGCGCCTGTACCGCGGCCAGGTCCTCGAGCCGGAAGAAGCGCCCGCGGTCTAGCCATCATGCAGCCGGTGGTGACCGTCCTCGCCCTCGCAATCGCCGCGACCCCGGTCCGAGCCGCGTCGCCGCAGCACCTCGTGTCGCCGGACACCACCCCAGGCGACACGATCGCCGCCGCCGACACCACGCCGCCCCGCCCCGCTCCGCCGCTGCGGGTCACGGTCACCCGGGGCCCGGAGCCGCTCCGGGACGTCGCGGGAGCGGTCACGGTGGTCGACGTTCCGGCCCGCGAGAGCGGCGGGCGTCGGGTGTCCCTCCGCGACGCCCTTGAAGGGGTGCCGGGCGTGTTCGTGGCCGACCGCCACAACTTCGCGCTCGGCGATCGCATCGTGCTTCGTGGCGCCGGCGCGCGGGCGCAGTTCGGCGTGCGCGGCATCCAGGTCCTGGCCGACGGGATTCCCCTCACGCTCCCCGACGGCCAGGCCGAGCTGGGCCCGCTCGACCTGGGCTCGGCGGGACGCATCGAGGTCCTGCGCGGCCCGGCCTCCTCCCTGTACGGCAACGCGGCGGGAGGGGTGCTCCGGGTCGAGTCCGGCCCCTTCCCCCGGGCTCCCCTCTCCCCGTCGGTTCGGGTCACGGCCGGAGCGGATGGCTTTCGCCAGGAAGAGCTGGAAGGCGGCGGGAGCGACGGATCTGTCTCGTGGCTGTTCCACGGCACGCACCTGCGGACGGATGGATACCGGCAGTACGCGGCCGCCGAGCTGTGGCGTGCCAACCTGGTGGCCCGCGACGCGCTCGCCGGCGGCGCCGAGCTGCGCGCCGTCCTCGACCTGTTCCAGCTCCCCCTGGCGCAGAATCCCGGGTCGCTGGACCACGCCGCCGCGACGTCCGATCCGCGCTCGACCCGCACGCTGCAGGTCGCGCAGGGGACGGGGAAGCGCTCGGGCCAGCTCCAGGGGGGGCTGTCCCTGGCGACGCCGCTCGGCGCCCGCTCGACGCTCCGAGCCTCCGTCTGGGCCCTGGGGCGGAGCGTGTGGAATCCCATCCCCGCCCGGGTCATCCGACTGGGCCGCAGCGCGGGAGGCGTGCGGGGCCTGGTCTCCAGCCGGCTCGGCCCTCTCCGGTGGACGGCGGGTCTCGACGCCGGCCTGCAGGTGGACGATCGACGAGAGTTCCAGAACCTCGGCGTCGGCAACGGAGACCAGGCCCGGGAGGGCGCGCGCCTCCTGGACCAGGCCGAGCGCGTACTGCAGGTCGGGCCCTTCGTGCGGATCGAGGCCCGGCCGGGCGCTCAGGTCGGCCTCTCGGCCGGCCTCCGGTTCGACGACTACCGCTTCTCGGTGCGTGACCGGTTCCTGGCCGACGGGAACAACTCCGGCGTGCGCTGGATGCGCCACCTGAGTCCCTCCGCGGGGGTCACCTGGAACCCCCTTTCCTGGCTCGGCGGCTGGGCGCGGCTCGGCACGTCGTTCGAGACCCCGACCACGAGCGAGCTCTCCAACCGAGCCGACGGCCGGGGAGGCTTCGACCCGACGCTGGGTCCCCAGAGCACGGTAGAGGGCGAGGTCGGAGCGCGCGGCACGTTGTCGGACGGGCGGCTCGCCTGGGAGCTGACCGCCTTCGACGCACGGGTGTCCGGCGCCCTGGTCCCCTCGGAGGGCGCCGGCGGCGAGGTCTACTACCGGAACGCGGGCCGGCTGTCGCGCCGAGGCCTCGAGCTCAGGCTCGTCGCGCACCCGGTGCCGCGAGCCACGATGGAGGCGGCCTACTCCCTACAGGACCACCGGTACCTGGCCTTCGCCACGCCCTCGGGCGACTTCGCCGGCGACCGCGAGCCCGGCGTTCCGGGGCAGCGAGCCTACCTGTCCGCGAGCGCGGACCTCCCGGCCGGGGTCCGGCTGGAGGCGCGCGCCACCTGGGTGGACGCCTACTACGTCGACGACGCCAACACGGCGCGCACGAACGCCTACAGAGTGGTCGGGCTCAGAGCCGACGCGAACGAAGTCCCCGGGGGATGGAGCGTCCATCCCTTCCTGGGAGTGGACAACCTGTTCGACGAGCGCTACGCCGGCTCGGTTGTGCCGAACGGCTTCGGCGGCCGGTACTACGAGCCCGCGCCGGGCCGCTCCGTCTATCTGGGACTCGAGCTGGGGGGCTGATCGCCGGCCGGCGACTCCGCGGCGGCCCCGGGCCCCGAGGCCGCCGCCTCCGGCACGTCCACGCCCAGCCGGCGGAGGTCGCCCAGCAGGTGCTCCTCGGTCTGGGGCCCCAGGTAGCGGCGGCGGATGACGCCGCCGGCGTCCACGAGCAGCGTGGTCGGAAAACCCATGGTCTGGTAGTAACGGACCGCGGTGCCCGTGTCGCCGAGCCAGATCGGATAGGTCATGCCATGCGCCCGCGTCCACGCTCGCACGCTCGCCGGCGTCCCCGAGTCGATGGCGAGCCCGACCACCGTGGCCCCGTGCCCCGCGATCCGCCGCTGCAGCGCCACCAGCCCCGGGATCTCCCGCCGGCAGGGCGGGCACCAGGTCCCCCAGAAGTTCAGGACCACCACCCGGCCCCGGTAGTCGGCCAGCGACACCGTGTCCCCTCCCAGGGACCGGAAAGGCACGACCGGAGCCGGGATCTCCAGCCACGCGGACGAGGACGCCTCGCCGCGGCGGGCCGCGGGCGTGCGCGCCTCGGGCGGCAGCCCCGCCATGGCGCTGGTGTCGGCCGGCGCCGCGGACCCCGGGCCGCTGCGTGTCGTGAGCAGGCCCCAGGCCACCGCCGCCCCGGCCAGCAGCGCGACCGCCGTCCCGCCCAGCGCGGCGCGCGACGGGCGCCTCACGTCTCCCCCGCCTCGCCCCAGCCTCCGCCCCCGGGCGTCTCGAGCCGCACGCGGTCTCCGGCCCGAACGTCCAGGGACACCTTGCCCGGGAGCTCCTCCTCGCGGCCATCCCGGACCAGGAGGTTGCGGCCCGCCGCGCCCGGGCCGCCCCCGGCCAGACCGTAGGGCCGCAGCCGGCGGCGCTCCGTCAGCAGGGTCAGGCGGGCGTGCGCCCCGAGCTCGACCTCTCGCACCACGCCTTCACCCCCCGGCCAGCGGCCGCGCCCACCCGAGCCGCGCCGGACCTCGTAGCGCGTCACCCGGAACGGATAGGCGTACTCCAGAGCTTCCACGGGTGTGTTCAGCGTATTCGTCATGTGCGTGTGCAGGGCGCTCGCACCCGGGACGGACGCTCCCGCTCCCGCCCCGCCGGCCACCGTCTCGTAGTAGGTAAACGGGAGGCCCGTCGCGGGGTCCAGGCCGCCCAGCACCAGGTTGTTCATGGTGCCCTGGCTGGCCGCCGGGATCCGGTCCGGGCACGCCCCGGCCAGCGCGCCCAGCAGCACGTCCACGATGCGCTGGGAGGTCTCGACGTTGCCCCCCGCTACCGGCGCCGGACGGCGCGCGTCCACCAGGGAGCCGGGCCGGGTGACCAGCTCGATCGGAGCCAGGCAGCCGCTGTTCGAGGGCAGGTCGAGCCCCACCAGCGAGCGGAACACGTAGTAGACGGCCGAGAGCGTGATGGCGCGAACCGCGTTGATGCCCGCCTCGCGCTGGTCGTCGGTGCCGGTGAAGTCCACCCGAACGGCGTCCCCCTGGACCGTGATGGCCACGTCGATCGCCGCCGCGCCGCCGCCCCGGCCGTCGTCCTCCATCGCATCCCGGAAGCGATAGGTGCCGTCGGGGATCGAGGAGAGCAGCCGGCGCGTGGTACGCTCGGCGTAGGCGAGCAGCGCCTCCATGGCCTCGCCCACGGCGTCCGCCCCGTAGCGGTCGGACAGGCCTCCCAGACGGTCGGCGCCGCGCTGCACGGCCGCCAGCTGCGCGTCCAGGTCCCCGGAGCGCTCCTGGGGCGTGCGCACATTGGCCAGGATCAGGTCCCGGATCCCGGACAGGATTTTCCCGCCCGCCACCAGCCGGATCGGCGGGATCACGAGACCTTCCTGGTAGAGCTCCGTGGCCAGCGGCATCGATCCCGGCGTCATCCCCCCCACGTCGGCGTGGTGCGCCCGGGCCGCGACGAAGCCGATCCGGGCTCCGTCGGGTCCGGTGAACACCGGGGCGACCAGGGTGATGTCGGGCAGGTGCGTGCCGCCCCGGAACGGGTCGTTGAGGATGGCCACATCCCCCGGGCCCAGCTCCAGCTCCTCGAGGCACGCCCGCACCGACAGGGGCATGGAGCCCAGGTGGACGGGGATGTGCTCCGCCTGGGCCACCATGTCTCCCGCAGAACTGAAGATCGCGCAGGAGAAGTCCTTTCGTTCCTTGATGTTGGGAGAGTACGACGAACGCCTGAGCACGCCGCCCATCTCCTCCGCCACCGAGGCGAACAGGTGCTTGAAGATCTCCAGGCGGACCGGGTCCACGCTCACGTCCCCACCTCCGTTCCGGCCACCCCCACGACGATGTCGAGCCGAGACGTCACCGTCGCCTCGTCTCCCCGGCCGAGGAACAGGGTGGTGTCGTCACGGACGATCACGGCGGGACCCGCCAGGCGATGCCCGGGCCGGAGGGCCGACGCCCGGTAGAAGGGCACGGGCTCGACCGTGGCGCCAGCGGCGGCGACCAGGACGACCGGCCGCTCCCCGTCCAGCGCCGCGCCCGGATCGGGACCCGCCTCCTCCGCCTCTGGGAGCTCCGGGGGGCGTACCGGGAGGACGGCCCGCAGCCTGAGACCCACGATCTCGGTCGCCGCGCCGGCGTCCGCGTGCCCGTACGCGTCGCGGTGCGCGGCGTGGAACGCGCCGGGAGGATCGTCATCCAGCGGCACGTCGAGCTCCCAGGACTGGCCCCGATACCGCATCGCCAGACTCCGCTCCAGACGGAGCCCGGAGGCGGAGCCCTCGCCCTCCATCGCCTCGCGCGCCCGGCGCTCGAGGGGAGCGAAGCCTTCCCGGAGGCGGTCGGCGCCCGTCGTGCCCGGGAGCATGACCGTGAGGCCGTAGTCCCGGGTCACGTCGGCGGCGAGCATGCCGTGCGCGGACAGCACGGAGGCCGTCCGGGGCACCAGGACGCGGCCGATCCCCAGGGCCCGGGCGAGGGCGGACGCGTGCAGCCCCCCCGCACCGCCGAAGGCGACGAGGGTGAAGTCGGCGGGGTCGTGGCCGCGCTGCACCGAGATGACGCGGAGCGCCCGTTCCATGTGCGCGTTCGCCACGCGGACCACGCCCAGTGCCGCGGCCTGCTCGGGCGACAGGCCCGGGGGCGGCTCCAGCCCCGCCCGCTCCGCCAGCTCGCCGAAGGCGGCGCGGGCCGCCTCCTCGTCCAGCCGCATGGTCCCCCCCAGGAAGCCCTCCGGATCCATGCGCCCCAGGACCAGGTTGGCGTCGGTGACCGTGGGCCGGTCGCCGCCCCGACCATAGCACGCCGGTCCCGGGTCGGCCCCCGCGCTCTCGGGTCCCACGCGCAACGCGCCCCCGACGTCCACGCGCGCGACCGACCCACCGCCCGAGCCGACCGAATGGAGGTCCACCACGGGGACCCCGATCGGAAGACCGTCGAGCGTCCCCTCCCGGGTTACGCGGGGACGTCCCTCGGCCAGGCAGACGTCGGTCGACGTCCCGCCCATGTCGAACCCGATGATCCGTCCCCAGCCGCAGGCCCCCGCGGCGTGCAGGGCACCGACCACGCCGCCGGCGGGTCCCGAAAGCACGGCCCGCACGCCCTCGCGCCCGGCCGCCTCCAGCCCCACGCTCCCGCCGTTCGACTGCATCACCCGCCAGGCCGCCCGCGGCCCTTCGCGGGCCAGACGTCCCAGGTAGCGACCCAGCACCGGGGAGACGTAGGCGTTGATGGCGGTGGCGCTGGCCCGCTCGTACTCCCGGAACTCCGGCAGGACATCACACGACAGTGACACGGCGAGGCCCTCCTCCCGCAACCGCTCGCCCAGGCGTCGCTCGTGCTCGGGACGCAGGAAGGAGAACAGCAGGCACACCGCCACCGACTCGGCGCCCGATGCGTGGATCTCGGCTACCACCCGGTCGATCTCCGCATCCTCCAGCGGCCGGAGCACCCGCCCCCGGTGATCGACCCGCTCGTCCACCTCGAACGCAAGATCGGCCGGAACGAGAGGTCGCGGCTTGCGGGGCATGAGATCGTAGAGCTCCGGGCGGGCCTGCCGCCCGATGGCGAGGAGATCCCGGAAGCCGGCCGTGGCTACGAGCGCCGTGCGGGCCCCCTTGCGCTCGAGCACGGCGTTGGTGGCCACCGTGGACCCGTGCACGATGGACGGGGAGGGTCGGGCCTCGCTCGCCCCGGCCAGCACCCGCCCCAGGCCCGCGAGCACCGCCCTGGCCGGGTCGTCCGGCGTGGACAGCACCTTGAAGGTGCGGAGGTCCGCGGCACCCGGGGCCCAGACCACGAAATCCGTGAACGTGCCGCCGATGTCGACCGCGACCCGCGTCGCGGGCGTCTCGGGGCGTCCGGCCGCCCGCGGCGCCACCCCCTCCGCCGGTCGTCGCTCCACGCTCGCCCGCTCCCCTAGAGAACCGACAGGATGGCGCGCAGTCCCAGGAGCGCCGCCACGCCGACGACGAGTCCACCCGCCAGGTTGAGCCACGGTCCGTTTCGCCACCGTCCCATGCGCTTCCCGTCGTTGACGACGAGCAGGAGGAAGAGCGCCACCCCGGGCAGCAGGATCCCGTTGGCCACCTGCGCGAACAGGATGGCGGGGACCGGACGCACTCCGACCACGGTGCACAGGGCCCCGGCCAGCAGAACCGCGCCCCACACCAGACGGAAGCGGGGCGAGCGCAGATCGGCCTTCCAGCCCAGGACGCCGCAGGCCGCCCAAGCCGCCGCCAGGGGCGCGGTGATGGCCGAGGTGAGGCCAGCCGCCAGAAGCCCCGTGCCGAACAAGGCTCGCGCCCACCCGCCCAGCAACGGCTGGAGCTGGCGCGCCATGTCGGCCGCGTTTCGCACCTCGCCTCCCCCGGCCCCGGCCGCGGTGACCACGACGGCCATGCTCACCAGACCCCCGAGCACGATCGCCACCGCCGAGTCGCGCCGGGCCGCCGGGAGGTCCGCCGCGCCGGACCAGCGCTGGCGCACCGCCGAGGCGTGCAGGAAGAGGTTGTAGGGGACGACCGTGGTTCCGACGAGGCCCACGGCCAGGAGCAGCGAGGCGTCCGGCAACGAGGGGACCACCAGCCCGCGGAGCAGCGAGGGCAGCGAGGGGAGGAGCAGCACCGCGGTGGCGAAGAACACCAGCCCCATGACCGCCACCAGCGACGTGAGCCAGCGCTCCATGGCCCGGTAGCGCCCGGCCCACAGAAGCGCGCCGGCCGCGACCGCGAGCCCCAGGCCCCAGGCGCGAGCCGAGCCGCCGCCGAGCGCCTGCGCGCCCAGTGCGCCGCCCAGGAGGTTGCCCGTCTCGTAGGCGGCGTTGCCGATCACGATGGCCGACAGGACGAGGCCGGCCGCGAGAGCTCGCCCCGCGCCCGCGGCGAAGCGGGCGCGGACGGCCTCGCCGAGCCCCTGCCCGGTGACGAGGCCCAGACGGGCCGCCATCTCCTGAAGGGCCAGCGTGGCCAGCACGGAGAAGCCGAGCGCCCACAGGAGGCTCACCCCGGTACGCACCCCGGCGAGCGTGGCCGTAGTGATGGTGCCTGGCCCCAGGAAGGCGGCCGCGACCATGGCGCCCGGACCGCCACGCGCGCGGCGGCCGGAGGCGCGCCCGTCGCGCTCCGGTCCGGTGGGGCCCGCGACCGCCTCTCTCGGCATGCTGACCCCTCTCTCCCGCGGCCCGACGCCTTCCCTCCCCGGCCCCGCGCCCGCACCGCCGGAAGCGGGCCGGGGTGGGCTTCACGACCCCGAAGATGCCCGTATGGCCAGGAATGCGCCACCGGCCAGCCCCGCCCTTCGCTCCGGGACGGGGATCGGGCCGCCGGCCGGGTCTTCGTGCGTCGGCGACTTGCCCCGACCCGGGATCCACCGTATCTCTCGTGCCGAAGACAGGCGGATGGAGTCTACCGGAAGCCGGTGTGAATCCGGCACGGCCCCGCCACTGTGAGAGGCCCGACGCTCCCCCCCGGGGGGACGCGGAACGGCGCGCTCGACGAGCCACTGGGAGCTTCGACAGGCTACCGGGAAGGCGAGCGCGGCCGCCTCGAGTCAGGAGACCGACTCCATCCGTGCCCGAGGACTGCCCTTCGCGGGAAGGGTCGGGCGCGGCGCGTCGCGCTGCACCTCTCCCTCCCCCGCCGGGCTCGACGCCTCCGTGGGGAGGACCTCCGATTCGAGACACGATGTCAGGAAGGCCGCGGCGCGAAGACGCCCCACGGGGCGTCACGGCAGGCCTCCGTCTGCTGGCCCTGTTCCTGGCGCTCCTGGCGTGCGTGGCCCTGGCCACGGCGGTCGGAGCGGCTCCGCTCTCCCCGGGCCGCGTGCTGGCCGCGCTCACCGGGGGCGGCGACGCCACGACCCGTGGGATCGTGCTCGACCTCCGCCTCCCACGCGCCGTCCAGGCCAGCCTCGTCGGCGGCGGCCTGGCCGTGGCCGGCGCCTCGTTCCAGGCCTTGCTGCGGAACCCGCTCGCCGAGCCCTACGTCCTCGGCGTGTCGGGGGGAGCCGCCCTCGGGGCCGTGGCCGCCCTCTCCCTGGGCTTCGCGGCGGCCGGCCCCTGGTCCCTGCCGCTGGCCGCCTTCGCGGGTGCCCTGCTCGCCGTCGGGGTCGTGCTCGTGGTGGCGGCGCGCACAAGGCCCGCCCTGGACACGCGTGTGCTCCTCCTGGCCGGCGTGGTGGCCGGCGCCTTCTTCAACGCGCTCATCATGCTGTTCCTGAGCCTGGGCCGAACCGAGACGTTCCGCTCCGCGATCTTCTGGATGATGGGGAGCCTGTCCGGGGCCGGCTGGTCCGACACCGGCCTGCTGGCGCTGTACGTGCTGCCCGCCTGCGCCCTGCTGATGGCGCTGGCCCGCCCTCTCAATCTGCTGGCCGTGGGCGAGGAGACCGCCCTCTACCTGGGCACGCGGGTCGAGTGGACCAAGCGCGCGGTGTACCTGTCGACCTCCCTTCTTGTGGCGGCCACGGTGGCGATCGCCGGTGCCATCGGGTTCGTGGGGCTGATCGTGCCCCACGCCATCCGTCTGGCCTGGGGGAGCGACCACCGCTTCGTCCTGCCGGCCTCGCTCCTGGCGGGAGGCGCGTTCCTGGTGCTCGCCGACACGGTAGCGCGCAGCGCGCTCGCGCCCACCGAGCTGCCGGTCGGCGTGGTGACGGCCATCGTCGGAGTCCCGCTGTTCGTGGTCCTCCTCGTGCGCGACTCCGGCGGCGGTTCGGAGCGGATCGAGTGAACGGGGAGGCGGTGTTCGAGGTGGAGGGACTCGGCTTCCGCTACGGCGGCGCGAGCCGCGAGGCCGTCTCGGGAGTCGGCTTCCGGGTGCATCCGGGCGAGCTGTTCGGGATCCTGGGGCCCAACGGGTCCGGCAAGTCGACCCTCCTCCGCCTGCTTCTCGGGATCCTGCCGCCCCGCTCGGGCGCTGTCCGGGTCCTCGGTCGGCCGCTGGCCTCCTGGAGCCGACGGGAGCTGGCTCGCCGCGTCGGCGTCGTGCCCCAGCACGAAGAAGTGGCCTTTCCGCTCAGCGTGCGGGAGATGGTCGCCATGGGGCGCTATCCCCACCTGGGTCCGTGGCGGTCCGAGACCTCCGAAGACCGGGAGGCGATCGGCCGCGCGCTCGGGCGCTGCGACCTGGAGGACGTCGCGGGGCGGCCCCTCTCCACCCTGTCCGGGGGAGAGCTCCAACTCGCCCGGCTGGCCCGGGCCCTGGCCCAGGTGCCCGAGCTCCTGGTGCTCGACGAGCCCACGGCTTCGCTGGACCTCCGCCACGGGATGGAGATCTTCGGTCTGCTGCGCGATCTGGCGGGGCCGGACGGCACCACCGTGGTGCTCGTCACCCACGACCTCAACGCCGCGTCCCGCTTCGCCGACCGACTGCTCCTGTTGGAGCGCGGCCGGCCGGCCGCCTGCGGGAGGCCGCACCAGGTGCTGGTCCGGGAGACGGTGGAGCGCGTGTACGGCTGGCCCGTCCGGGTGACCCGGCACCCGGGACCGGGTCCCGACGAGGGCGCTCCCCAGGTCGTCCCCCTGGCACCAGCCACGCAGGCGGCCGACCCGTCCGCGCGAGGCAGGCAACCGTGAGCCGTCGCCCGGACGCGGCCACCCGGCGATCCTTCGCGGCCGCCGGTCCCCTCGTGGCCGCCGCGCTCCTGATGGGCCTGGCTCGGCCCGCCGCGGCGGTCGGACGCGCCGCGGCCCGGCTCCCCGGCGCCGATTCCACGACGGCCGACACGACCTCGAGCCGATCGGACACGGTCCGGCTCCCCGGACTCGTGGTGACCGCCTACCGGCTGCCCGTGCCGCGGGACGCCGTGGTGAGTGACGTCACGGTCCTCGACTCGACCGCCATCCGCCGCAGCGGCGCCATCCACGTGCTCGACCTCCTGCGGCGGGTGCCGGCGGCCACCGTCGTGCAAAGCGGCTCCTGGGGCAGCCCCGCGTCCCTGTTCCTGCGGGGAGGGGAGAGCAACTACGTGAAGGTGCTGGTGGACGGCGTGCCCGTGAACCAGGCGGGGGGAGACTTCGACTTCTCCACCCTGACCACGGCCGGCGTGCGGCGAATCGAGGTCGTCCGCGGGCCCACCAGCGTCCTGTACGGCTCGGACGCCGTGACCGGGGTGATCCAGATCTTCACGAAGCGGGGGGAAGGTCCACCGCGGCTGACGGTGCGGGCGGGGGCGGGGACGTTCGGGAGCCTGGATGGTTCGGTGCACGTCGGCGGCGGCACGCACGTCGTTCGCTACGGCGCCTCGATGAGCCGGTTCTCGACGGACGGCACTCTCCCCTTCAACGACCAATACGGCAACACCAGCGCCGCCGGCAGCATCCGCCTGCAGCCCGACTCCGGGACCCGGGCGACCCTCACCGGCCGCTACGAGGCGTTCACGGCCCACTTCCCGACCGACGGATCGGGACGCATCGTGGACCGGAACCAGTACCGCGACGGCCGCAGCCTCGTCCTCGGCCTGTCGGCGACCCGCAGCCTGGGCCGGAAAGTGACCGCGCACCTCCAGGCCGGCACCCACGAGTCCTGGTCGGGACTGCACGACGCGCCCGACGGCCCGGCCGACACCTCGGGCTACTACGCGACGGCCAGCACGGGCCGGCAGACCCGGCGGGACCTGGATGTCCGGGTGGATGTCCGGCCCGCGGACGGGACCACGGTCACGGTCGGCGGCGCGTGGGACCACGAAGCCGGCCTGGACTCCAGCGTTTCCCGCTCCTCCTTCGGACCCTACGAGAGTCGGCTCGACGCGGGTCGGCACGACCTGGCCGGCTACCTTCAGGTGCTGAGTCGCCCCGTCGCCGGCCTGGCGCTCACGGCCGGCGCGCGCCTCGACGACGACGCGACCTTCGGGCGCTTCGTCACCTGGCGCGCCGGCGCCGCCTACCGGTTCCCGACCGGGACACGGCTCCGGGTGGCGGCGGGCACGGGGTTCAAGGAGCCCACCTTCCTGGAGAACTTCGGAGGGGGCGGCATCCGCGGGAACCCGGCGCTGGCCCCCGAGCACAGCCGGAGCTGGGAGGTGGGCATCCGCCAGCCGCTGGCCGCGGGCCGCCTCACGCTGCACGCCACCTGGTTCGAGCAGCGCTTCCGCGACATCATCCAGTTCACCTTCTCGACGCCGACCCCCGACGCCCCCAACTACCTCAACGTCCCGAGTGCTGTGGCGCGCGGGCTGGAGACGGGATTCGAGCTGAATCCGCTCCCTTACCTCGCCCTCCAGGGGAGTTACACCTACCTGGACACGGAGGCCCTCGACACCGGCTTCGACATCGGGCCCGACGCGACCTTCGTCCGGGGGAGCCCGCTGCTCCGCCGACCGACGCATTCCGGGGCGCTGTCGGCGACCTGGTCGCCGAACGGGCACGGATCCCTGACCCTGAGCCTCACGGGGGTGGGGCCCCGGTGGGATCGCGATTTCTCGGTCGTTCCCGCGGACCGGGTCGAGCTCCCCGGCTACCTGCGTACGGACCTGGCGGGGAGCTGGACCCTGGTGCGGACCGCACCGGGACGGCCGGGTCTCCAGGCCACGCTGCGGATCGACAACCTGCTGGACCGCCGCTACCTGGAGGCCGTCGGGTATCCCGCCCGCGGTCGGACGATCTTCCTCGGGGCCCGGGCCGGCGTGGCCTTCTGATCGGCCCCGATCAGGATCGGCCGGACACGCGCTCCAGGCAGGCGCGGGCGCTGCGGGCCGGCTCCGATTCCGGCCCGAGGGCCTCCTCGAAGATGACCACGGCGCGGCCGTAGGCCTCGATCGCCTCGGGGATCCGCCCGAGGTCCTCGAAGTGCAGGCCGAGCCCGAGCAGCTTCTGGCCCACGCCGGGGTGGCCGGCCCCGTAGCGACGGACGTCGGCCTCCAGGCTGTGCCGATAGAGCTCCGTCGCCTCCTCCGTCGAGCCCGCCTCCCGGAGAGCGTCGGCCAGGATCCAGGCCGCCCGGCCCACGAGCTCGGGCTCGTCGCGCTCGTAGATCTCCTCGAGCGCCGCACCGGCCCGGCTGACGGCCTCGTCGGCCTCCCCCTCTCCGAGGGCGAGCTCGGCCAGGGCCAGTCGGGCCTCCACGACGAGGGGCCGCGCGGCGGCTGAGTCCGCCGCTCCGGCGAGCTCCAGCGCGCGCACGAGCGCTTCGCGGGACCCGTCGACATCGCCGGCCTGGCGGAGAGTGCGGCCCACGTTGAGGAGAAAGACGGGGAGCTGGGGTGCGTCCTCGGGGAGGGCCTGCTCGGCCAGCCTCAGCGCGCGCCGCGCCTCCTGCCGCGCGTCCTCCAGCCGGTCGAGCTCTACGAGGATCGCAGCATGTTCATCGGCCAGTACGGCACGGATCGGTCCGTCCAGCCCCCCTCCTCCAGCCTCGCCTTCGGCGAGCGCGATGGCCCGCGCCAGGGCCCGGCGGGCCTGCTCCGGATCTCCCGAGAGACCGTGGAACGACCCGACGCGGCCCAGGAGATGCGCGGCGCGGGCCGTGGAGCTCCCGCCCCCGGTCACGTGCCCGGCGACCGCCTCGATGGCGGCCGCCAGGGCTTCGCTGCGGCCCGTGTCCTCCGGCTGGCCGATTCGCTCCGGAAAGCCGCGGTCCAGGAGGGACAGCGCCAGCCCCGCGAACCTGCTGCGCTCGACCCCGGTCATCGACTCCCGGACGGCGGAGCCGACCTCAGGTGGCACCCGCACCTCCGCGGCCTCGACGTGGACCAGATGACGTCGCGCCAGCCGTCGGGCCGGGGCGTCGAGCGCCCCGGCGCCGGCCGCGGCCACGGACTCGAGGGGCGGTGGCAACAGGTCGTGACCCTCCGCGAACAGCCACAGCGGGACCGGACCGGCACCCATGAACGCCAGGATGGCCAGGAGCTGGCCGTCCTCGTCGGCAGCCTCGCTTCCGCCGGTCGGAGCCGTTCCCGCTCCGCCGGCCGGTGGATCCATCTCCGCGTCGCTCATGCGCCTCCCTCGTGTTCGATTCCCCGCCGGGTCCATCCTCGCACGGCGTGCCTTCGGCCGCTAGCTTCCCGCCCGCCCGACCGCACGTCACGCCGCCGGAACCCCGACGAGGAAGCATGAACGATCGACTGCTCCGGGCCCTCCATCGCGAGCCCGTCGACCGGACGCCCGTGTGGTTCATGAGACAGGCGGGCCGCTCGCTGCCACGCTATCGCCAGATCCGCGGAGAGCGCAGCATGTCGGACATCCTGCGCGACCCGCCCACCGCCGCCGACGTGACGGCCCTGCCGCTCGAGTACTACCCGGTGGACGCGGCGGTCCTGTTCGCCGACCTGTCCACGCCGTTCGAGGCGGCCGGGCTCCGGGTCCGGATGGTGGAGGGCGTCGGGCCGGTGGTGGACGACCCGATCGAGTCGCCCTCGGACATCGCCCGTCTGCACGCGTTCGATGCCCGGGACCAGCTCGGCCACATCCTCGAGCAGATCCGCATCCTGGCGCCGAGGCTGGACGTCCCCGTGATCGGGTTCGTCGGAGCCCCGCTCACGCTGTGCTCCTACCTGATACGCGGTCCGCGGTCGCGCAACCTCGAGGAGACGAAAGCCTTCCTGTGGAGCGAGCCGGCCGCCGCGGATCGCCTGCTCGCGTTCTGGGCCGAGCAGCTGGCCGGCTTCGCGGTGGCGCAGCACGAGGCCGGCGCCGCGGCCATCCAGGTGTTCGACTCCTGGGCCGGGGCGCTGGAGCCCGACCTGTACGCGTCCCGCGTCCTGCCCCATTCACGGGCCCTGCTGGAGCGCCTTCGGGAGGCCGGGGTCCCCTCGATTCATTTCACCACCGGCAACCCCCGGCTCCTGCCGCTCGTGGCCGCGGCCGGCGGCGACGCCCTCGGAGTGGACTGGCGTCTCCCCATCGACGAGGCGTGGGCCGTCGCCGGTCCCGAGCGGGCCGTGCAGGGCAACCTGGACCCGGCGGCCCTGCTGGCCGGGGAGGACGTGGCCCGGGAGCGGACCCGCGACGTGATGGAGCGCGTCGCCCGGCGTCCGGGGCACATCTTCAACCTGGGGCACGGCATGCTGCCGGCCACCGATCCGGCCGTAGCCCGGGCCGTCGTGGACGAAGTCCACGCCTTCGAGCCCGCGCCGCGCCCCGAGGCCTGAACACTTCATATAGAACTGGATATTGGCATGCGAATCGGTGTGCTAATGCTGAACTTCGGTGAGCCATCAAAGGCGGACGAGCAGGAGGTGCTCCCCTACCTGGAGCGCATCTTTCTCGCCAACGCGTCCCTCGAGGCGGACGAGCGCGAGGTGCGCCGCCGCAGCCGGGAGCTGGCCGAGCGGAGGACGCCCGGGCTGATCGCCGAGTACCGGGCCATCGGAGGCTCGCCGCTGGGAGCCCAGGCGGAGGCTCAGGCCGAGGCGCTCGGGGAGGAGCTCCGGCGACGCGGCCACGACGCCGTAGCGCTGGTCGGCATGCAGTTCACCTCGCCCTCGATCGCCGACGCGGTGCAGCAAGCCATGGCCGCCGGGGCCGACCGGCTCGTGGGGCTCCCCGTCTACCCCCTGTGCGGACGCTCGACCACGATCGCGGCGCTGGAGAGCCTGGCGGCCGCGGCCGCCCGGCTCGGCTGGGACGGCCCTCGCCTCGAGATCACCGGGTGGCACCGGCATCCCGACTACCTGGCCCTGCGAGCCGAGGCCATCGGGCGCTGCGCGCGCTCGGCCGGGATCGACCTCGCCGATCCCTCGGTGCGGCTCGTGTTCTCGGCGCACGGCACCCCGCTCCGCTACCTCGATGACGGAACCCGCTACGACCTGTACGTGCGCGATTACTGCCGCGCGGTGGCGCGCCTCGCCGGCGCCGGTGACTGGCGGCTGGGATTCCAGAACCACGGCAACCGCTCCATTCCATGGACGGAGCCCGAGATCGACCAGGTGGTGCGTGGTGTGGAGGCCGACGCCGTCGTCGTGGACGCGCCGAGCTTCATGCACGAGCAGTCGGAGACGCTCTCGGAGCTCGACATCGAGTTGCGGGGCGTGGCTGAGACGGCGGGCCTGGCCTTCCACCGCGTCCCTGTCCCGCACGGCGACCCCCGCTTCCCCTCCCTGCTCGCCGATCTGGTCGAGGCCGTGGTGGCGGACCGCGAGCTGCCCGAGGAGCTCGAAGCCCCACGCCTCCGAGCGTGCCGCTGCCGGGGGGCGGACGGGGCGCGCTGCCTGAACGCCGACCTGGAGCGCGACGCCGCCGCCTGAGCCGAGCCGTCAGGGGGCGGCGGGCGCGAGCCGCTCGGCCAGGCGCGCGGCCTGGGAGAGCCGCCCGGGGATCCCGGGGCGTTCCGACCAGGCCGCGCACACCGTGAGCCCGCGCGGAAGGTCGAGCGCGCCCGCGCCCTTCCACGTCCGGTCCCACGCGGGCATCCACACCCGGCTGACCAGGATGGGCCGTGCCGGCTCGCCCGTGATGCGGGCGAACTCGTCCGTCGCCAGCCCGGCGGCCGCCTCCTCCTCCAGGTCGGCCACCTCTTCCCGTCCCGCCCCGCCCAGGAAGGCGGTGTACACCCCTTCCCGGGCCGCCCTCGCTTCCCGCTCGCGCTTCGGCGCCTCCGGGTCGGGCCCGAACGCCGGTGCGTTCCAGGTCAGTCCCCGCGTCGCCAGGTCCCGTTCGGCCAGGGACACCTGGCAGCCCAGCCCCGGCAGGACGCGGTCGGCGAGCAGGTGGACGACGACCAGGCGGTTGTAGGTCAGGGCCCCGATGTGTCGCGCCACCTCCGGCGCCACCTCCCGCAGGAGGGGCGCCGCCTCGGGTGCCGGCACGGTGACGGCGACGCGGTCCGCCCGCACCGCCCACGCGGGGGCGCTGCCCCCCCCGATCGTCACCCGCCAGCCTCCGTTCTCCCGCGCCAGGGCCGTCACGCGGGCCTGGAGCCTCACCCGGTCGCCGAGCGCGCGCGCCATGCTGCGCGGCAGCGCGGCCATCCCCTCCCGGAAGGTCGCCGGGGGCGGCACCCGACCCCTTCGACGCGCCAGCCCGAGGACGGCCAGCCCCAGGCTGCGCCCCACCCCGAAGCGCCGGAGGACGTGCCCGAGCGAGGCCTCCACGAGCATCTCGGACGGGTTCGAGCCGTACAGGCCGCCGTACAGGGGCCCGACCAGGTTCTCGTACGCCTCGCGCCCCAGCTTGCGGGTGAGGTAGTGGGCCACCGTCTCGCCGGGCAGGGCGCCCCGGGTGAGGGGCTCGGCCAACAGCCGAAGCTTCCCGGCCGTGGACAGGAGCTCGGTGCGCAGCAGCGCCCGGGCGGAGAGAGGAACCTCGCCGAGGCATCCATCCCGGTACACGAACAGGGGCAGCTCACCCGGTGACAGGAGGAGCTCATCTCCCAGCCCCAGCTCTTCGACCAGTTCGCCCACGGCGCCCGAGGGCCGGATGCGCTGGGGCCCGAGCTCCAGGAGACGCCCCTCGCGCGCCTCGGTCCACGTGACCCCTCCCGGGCGGTCCGACGCTTCGAGGACGAGAACCTCGGTGCCGCGCGCCGAGAGCGCTCGACCCAGGGCTAAGCCGCTGAGACCCCCTCCCACGATCGCCACGTCCGTTCGCGCGTCAGGCATCGGCTCGCTCACCCCTCGTCTCCGGCGCGTATCGGTACACGATCCAGGCCGCGATCAGCGCCAGGGCCGCCCCCAGCAGGAAGGGCGTCTCGAAGCTCACCAGGGCCAGCAGGCCCGCCAGCAGGGGGCCGAGCGCGATGCCGAGCCCGAAGCCCATGGTGAGGACGCTGAGCTGCCTCCCCTCGCCCCCCACCGTGGACAGGTCCCCGGCCAGCGCGAAAGCCGGCGCCGCCACGGCCGCCGAGGCGAGCCCCTGGGCCAGCCGCACGCCGGTGAGCTGCAGGGTCGAGGCGGCCACGCCGAGGAGCGCGGTGGTCGGGGCCAGGAACAGGAGCCCAGCGATGATCAGGGGACGGCGCCCCAGTCGGTCCGAGAGCGATCCGAGGGGGACCTGGGAGACGAGACGGCTGACGGTGAGGGCGCTGAACGCGACCCCGAAGCCGATCGCGGACTGGTGCAGGCGCTCGTTGAAGGCGTTCTCCAGAGTGGACATCATCGCGATCGCGGCCGCCATCACGAACATGGCGCCCCCCAGCGCCAGCAGTCCCCCGGACAGGAGGCCCGTGTCGAACACGCGGAACTCGCCTCCCGCCGCCGCTTCGTCCCGCCCGGCCGGCGGGTCCTCCACCCACGCCTGGACCGCCACCAGTCCGGCCACCAGGAAGCCGGTCCCGGTCAGGAAGGCGGCCGCGAAGCCGAAGTGCACCTGGACGAGGCCGCCGATCAGCGGTCCGACGGCGAAGCCGATCATCCGGAACGTCGTGAACACGCCCATGGCGCCGCCTCGGGTCTTCCGCTCGGTGACCGCGGTCATGATCGCCATCGACGCCGGGATGGTCAGCGCGAAGCCGATGCCCTGGAATGCCCGGATGACCAGGAGATCGCGGTAGCGTGTGGCCAGGACGAAGGCCGCGGTCGCGCAGGCCATGACCGCCAGGCCGAGCTGGATGAACAGCTTGCGTCGGCCCGTCCAATCGCTGAGGGCGCCGGTGAGCGGCTGAGCGGCGGAGTTCACCAGGCCGTAGAGCGCGATGAGGATCCCGACCAGGACCGACCGGGGCAGCGGAAACCAAGGCGCCGGGAGCCGAGCCACGTAGAGGGGGATGACGATGATCAGGATGCTGTTCCCGATCCCGTCGCCCAGCCGGGCCACCGACAGGGCCAGGACGGCCCGGTTCGCCCCCAGCCGTTCTCTCAGCCGCTCCAGCGCCCTCCTCGCGTCCGACACGCGCCCCGCGAGGAGCAAGGACTCTGCCACGTTCGGGGGGACGCCGCCGGACGCCCTGCGCGGCCGGGAGCGCGCGCGCCGGGGCTGCGATCCGGCCGGAAGAGGAAGCGGTCAGCCGCCGTTCACGTGCCGGACCCGCCATCGCCGTCCGGCTCGTCTTCGGCGACGCGGCGGCGGGCCCGACGGGCGATCTCCGCCTTGTCCAGGTGGCTCTCGATCTCCTCGGCCGAACCCTCGCCCTCGTCGAGCCGGCGGAACGGCTCCGCCGCACCCGCCGACAGCTCCGGCGTGCCACCCTCGGCCAGCGCCCGCGGCGAGGCCTCCGCCTCGGTTTCCGACGCGTCCGCGGCGCCGCCCTCCTCCCCCGGAGCCCGGGCCGACCCGGACCGCGTTCCGAACAGTCCCTGAAGAGGCCCCGAGAAGAGGTTGATGGGCATGGGGAACAGCGTGGTGGAGTTGTTCTCTGCCGCGATCTCGGAGGCCGTCTGCAGGAAGCGCAGCTGCAGGGACGCGGGCTCCTGGCTGAGGAGGCCCGCGGCGTCCCGGAGCTTGATCGCGGCCTGGAACTCGCCCTCGGCGCTGATGACCTTGGCCCTCCGCTCCCGCTCCGCCTCCGCCTGCCGGGCCATGGCCCGCTTCATCTCCTGGGGCAGGTCGACGTCCTTGACCTCGACGCCGGTGACCTCGATCCCCCAGGGATCCGTGCCCTGGTCGATGATCTCGCGCAGGATCTCGTTGAACTTCTCGCGCTCGGCCAGCAGATGGTCGAGGTCCGCCTGTCCGATGACCGACCGCAGCGTGGTCTGCGCGAGCTGCGACGTGGCGAACAGGTAATCCTCGATCTCCAGGATGGCCCTGAGAGGGTCGTTGACCCGGAAGTAGAGGACCGCGTTCACCTTCACCGACACGTTGTCGCGGGTGATGACGTCCTGGGGCGGAATGTCCATGGCGATCACGCGCAGGCTCACCCGCTCCATGCGCTCGACCGCGAACGGGACCAGGAAGATGAGGCCCGGACCGCGGATCGGCCGCACGCGGCCCAGTCGGAAGACGACCGCTCGCTCGTATTCCTTCAGAACGCGCAGGCTGGTGGCCACCGCCAGTGCGCCGCCGAAGGCGATGATCGCGTACAGGATCTCCATGGCGTCCATCACCGAAGGTTGGGGGCGGAGAGGCTCCTCGACCCCTCAACAGTAGCACGGTCGGGGATCCCTCCACAAAGAAGGCGACCCGGTGGCGGAGACGACCCCGGTTCGACAAGCTACGTCCCGTAGCGACCCGAGCCCCTCACCACGCACCCCCCGGAGGACGGACAGCTTGATCGGGCACAACGTCGAGCGGGAGGATCCAGGCGCAGGACCGGAGGCCGGGCCCGAGCCCGAGGCCCAGCGGCGGCTGCTGCACCGCCTGCAGCCCGTCCTCGGACTCGTACTGTTCTCCCTGGCCTTGTGGGTGCTGTACCGGGAGCTCCGGCACTACCGGCCCGGAGACATCGCCCGCAGCCTTCAGACCCTGCCCTCCGGGCGGGTGATCCTGGCCCTCCTGTTCACGATCCTCAACTTTTTCCTGCTCAGCGTCTACGACTACCTGGGAGTGCGCTACGCCGGGAGGAAGCTGGCCTACCGGCGCGCCGCGGCGGCCTCCTTCGTGGGCTTCGCGTTCAGCCAGAGCCTGGGATTCCCCCTGCTCACGGGCGCGCCGGCGCGCTACCGACTGTACTCGTCGTGGGGGCTCTCGGCCGTCGAGATCTCGCAGGTGATCGCGTTCTACTCGGTCACCTTCTGGCTCGGTGTCGGTCTCATCGGCGGAGCCCTCCTGGCGGCCGGATCCGGGCTCCTGCCGCCTCCGCTCGGGGGCGCCCTCGGCCGCTTCATCGGCGCCGCCGTGCTGCTGGTGGTGGCGGCCTACTTCGCCTGGACGCTGCGCGGGCGGCCCGTCCTCTCGGTGCGCGACTGGGAGTTTCCCCCTCCTGCGGCGCGCCTGTCGGTCGTGCAGCTCCTCGTCTCCCCGCTGGACTGGTCGCTGGCGGCAGCCGTGCTGTGGGTCCTCATGCCTCCGGGTCTCGGACTCTCGTACCCGGCGTTCCTGTCCATCTTCGTGGCCGCCCAGGTGGTCGGGCTGGCCAGCCACGTCCCGGGGGGACTGGGGGTGTTCGAGGCCACCCTGATCCTCCTGCTCCCGGGTCACGGGCTCCACGCCGCGGTGCTGGGGGCGCTGGTGGCGTTTCGCGGTGTCTACTACCTCCTCCCCTTGCTGGTGGCCTCGGTGGTGTACGGAGGCCTCGAGCTGCGGACGCACCGGGCCTACGTGGCCCGGTTGGGGGGCATGGTCGGTCGGTGGACCCTTTCCCTGGCACCGTACGTCCTGGCGGTCGCCACCTTCGTGGCCGGCGCGGTCCTCCTCCTGTCGGGGGCCACGCCCTCCATGGTGGGGCGGATCGCCTCCCTCGGACGCCTGCTTCCCCTCCCGCTCATCGAGGCCTCGCACTTCCTGGCGAGCGTGGCGGGTGCCGCCCTCCTCGTGCTGGGCTGGGGACTGTGGCGAAGGCTCGACTCGGCCTGGCACCTGACCGTCCCCCTGCTGGTGGCCGGGATCGTGTTCTCCCTGCTCAAGGGGCTGGACTGGGAGGAGGCCAGCTTCCTGTTCGTGCTGCTGGCCGTGCTCGTCCCGGCCCGTGGCCGGTTCTACCGCGAGGGCTCGCTGCTCGGCGAGGCCTTCTCCCCCGGCTGGATCGCGGCCGTCGGCATCGTCCTGCTCACCTCGGTGTGGCTGGGACTGTTCTCGTACCGGCACGTGGAGTTCAACTCGAGCCTCTGGTGGCGCTTCGCCCTGCGTGGCGACGCGCCCCGCTTCCTGCGCGCCACGGTGGGGGCGGTCGGGGTCACCCTGATCGTGGCCATCCTGAGGCTCGTGCGGCCGGCGAGCGCGCGACCGAGGCTGCCCGAGGCCGGCGAGATGGAGCGGGCCGAGGAGATCGTGGCCACCTCGCCGGTCGCCGCCGCGAACCTGGCCTTCCTGGGAGACAAGGCGTTCCTGTTCAGCGAAGCAGGCGACGCCTTCCTCATGTACGGGGCCGAGGGCCGCAGCCGCGTCGCCCTCGGGGACCCGGTCGGTCCGACCGAGCGCTGGCCGGAGCTCGTGTGGCGGTTCCGGGAGATGGCCGACCGGTTCGACGACTGGCCGGTGTTCTACCAGATCTCGCCCCGGCGCCTGCCTCTCTACCTGGACATGGGCCTCACCCTTCTCAAGCTGGGCGAGGAAGCGCGCGTCCCGCTGGAGGAGTTCTCCCTGGAAGGCGGCTCGCGGCGCGGTCTGCGGCGGACCATCGGCAAGGCGGAGAAGGAAGGATGCTCCTTCGAGATTCGGCCGCCGGCGGACGTTGCGTCGCTGCTCCCGGAGCTGCGCGAGGTCTCGGACGCCTGGCTCGAGGGCAAGGCGACCCGGGAGAAGCGCTTCTCGATGGGGCGCTTCGACGACGCGTACCTGACCCGCTTCCCGGCCGGTCTCGTCCGCCGCGAGGGACGCGTCGTGGCGTTCTCCAACCTGTGGACCTCCGCGGAGCGGACCGAGATCTCGCCCGACCTCATGCGACAACTCCCCGACGCGCCGGCGAGCGTCATGGAGTACCTGTTCGTCGAGCTCATGTTGTGGAGCCGGGAGGAAGGCTACCGCTGGTTCAACCTGGGCATGGCTCCGCTCTCGGGGCTGGAGAACCGGCCGCTGGCGTCGGCCTGGAACCGGATCGGCTCGCTGATCTACCGGTTCGGGGACCATTTCTACAGCTTCCAGGGGCTCCGGCAATACAAGGACAAGTTCGGCCCCGTGTGGGAGCCGCGCTACCTGGCGTCCCCGGGCGGGTTCGCCCTGCCCCGGATTCTCACCAACGTCTCGAGCCTCGTGTCCGGGGGCCTGGCGGGGGCGTTCACCCGCTAGATGCGCCCGGTCACTTCTTCAGCACGTCCAGCAGCCCGCTCCTCAGCGACTTCCACACATAGGCGAAGAACGTCTCCCCGGGCTGGCGGGTGCGGTCGACCCGGCCCACGCGCGGCTCGCGGTCCGCCGGCTCGGGGTTGGCGTCCCATACCCTCCGCTCGAGCACGACGGTGCCGATCCGGTCGAAGAGGCCCGGCGGCCCCTGGCCCGGCTCGGCCCTCCGCAGCGACAGGTCCCGGTAGAGGGCCCACACGCGGCCCGAGGCCCTCCGGCCGTCCAGCCGGAGGTCGAAGCCGACCGTGTCGATGGCGCCGCCCGTGACGCCGATTCCGGCGAGTGGAGCCGTCGCCGAATCCAGGGCGGCGGCCGGCAGCGACCCGAGGCCGCCGGTCAGCCTCGCCGCCAGGGAGTCCGCCGAGAGGTCGGCCGTCATCTGGGCCTGCAGGCGTCCCCTCCCGAAGAGCTCCGCCCGCATCCGGAGCACCGCCCGTGCGGAACCGTTCCCGGTGGCCTCGGACCGGGCCTGGCGGAGGAGCCTCGCCCTCGCGTTCGACAGGCCCAGCAGTCGAGCGCTGGCCCGATCGAAGCGCACGACGCCCCGGGGACCGCCGCCGGGTGGCGTCTCCGCGTAGATCACAGTGGCGTTTTCGACCGTCCCGGTGTCGAGCGCCAGCGGCACGCCTGCGCCCGCCACCCAGTCCGTGGGCATGCCCGGAGACGCCGAGTCCGCGGCCGCGGGAACCGTCTTGTCGTCCCAGATGGACAGCCGCGCCGAGTCCGTTCCGAGGTAGCCCGCCATGAAGCCGTGGTGGGACACCAGCCGCCCGAAATCCGCGTGCCGGAGCCGCACCCCGCGTGCGGCCAGGTCGACGTATTCCTCGCGGTGCCGGAGGCGCCCCACGAACTCCGAAGGCCCCACCGTGGGGTGCCACCGGAGCGCGCCGAGGCCGAGGGTCGAGTCCCGGGTCGAGAGGCCGAGACTGTCCATCTCGAGGACGTAGAGTCCGTCGGCGGTCACGTGCCGGTAGCTCGGCAGATCGACCCGCACGTCGCGGCTGAACAGCACCCGATCGCCCCCGGCCGGGCGGCCGGGCCCCGTCCGGAGGTCCTCCAGGGTCACGCTCAGGCCCTGCACCGAGTCGGCCGTCGATCCATCGTCCGCGGCCAACACGAGGTCCGCGTGCGTCACCCTCACCCGGCCGACGTCGAGCGCCGGGAGCGCGTTCCCGAGGCGTTCCTCGGGCGGGACCCTCGAGCCGGCCCGCGACTCGGCGCGAGTGAGCGCGTGGGTCCGGACCCGGACGCGGACGCTGTCGATGGCGAGCCCGGACATGGACAGCGACCGCCCCCGGAGCAGCGACAGCCGGTCCAGGCCCCGCATCCGAAGGCGAGCCACTCGCACGTCGGGACCCACGCCGCCCGGCTCCGAATCCGCCGTCACGCGGCGCACCCGCAAGCCGTCCACCTCCAAAGAGCCCCGCAGGAAGCTGAAGCCCACGTCTCGGATCCGGACCTCGAAGCGCGGACCAAGGCGATGGCCCAGCCGGCCGGCGACGAAGTCCGCATCCACCACGTGGTGGGCCACGAACTCGGCCGCGACCAGCGCCGACACGGCGGCCACCACGGTCCAGGTGAGGGCCTTGCGCCACGACGTCGAGCCGCGCCGCCGCTTCATCCTCATCGCGCCCTTCCCCCTTCCCATATCCGCACGGGCACGACGACGACCCGACCCGCCTCGACGTGCACGACCCCGAGGTCCAGCGAGCGTGGACGCGGTCGTCCGGGCTCGAGGACTTCCAGATGGAGACGATGGCGGCCCGCCGGGACCCGGACGCGCACCAGACGCACCCGGGCGGGCAGGAGATCGAGCCCGCGCGTGTCCGCCTGTTCGAGGAGCGCGCTGGTCACGTTCGCCGCCAGGCCGACGATCTCGCCCAGCGTCTCATCCTTCCTGGAGGCCGTCTTCTTGACCGCCTCCACCGCCACGCGCTTGGCCACGGCCCTGACCAGGGTGCGGGCGAGGATGCCGGGAGCCTGTCGGGCGAAGTCGCTGCGCACGGCGGTCGACACGTCGGCGACCCCCAGCTCCGTGGCGATCAGCGAGTCCGAGCCCACGCCGGGCGCCAGGAGACGGATCCGCGCGTCGGGGACGCGGCCCGCCGCGTACGTGGGCCAGGCCACCCGCAGAAGGTAGGGGTCGCTCCCCTCCCCGTGTCCCGGACCGGGGCCGTCGGAGACCGGCACCAGACCAAGAGACCGACGGGCTACGTCGTCGGCCACCGTCTCGCCGCGGCGGCGGGCGGAGACGTCCCCGGAGGCCGCGGTACGCAGCGCGGTGAGCTCTCCCGGCCACAGGAGGAGCGTCAGGGAGCGCTCGACCCGGTGCGCCACGAATCCGCGCTCCAGCACGACGACGACCGTACCCTCATCGACGCTCGGCCGTGTGCCCTCGCCCACCGGCGCCGGTCGGGCCTCCGCGGCCGGTACGGGGGTGGAGCCTTCGTCCCGCGTCGTGTCCCCGGCCGCCCGCCTCGCCAGTCGATAGGAGACCGCGGCCTCTCCGGATCGGCCGGCCGCCTCGAACACCGTCCCGGCGAAGGCGTGCATGGCCGCCGCCAGGCCCCGTTCCCCGGGATCCTCGCTCTCGTCCCCGGCCAGCGCCAGGCGCTGCTCGAGCCGGCGGGCCTCGACCGCCGCGTCCTCGTCGTCGCCCGTCGCCAGGTAGTCCAGGGCCCCGTAGTAGTGGAGGAAGAGGCGGTCGACGAGCGGCGGATCGTAGGCCCTCGTCCTGTCCCCGGTGAAGAAGGAGAGCAGCGTCCGGGAGAGGCTGCGCGTGTAGCGGTCCTCGGCCAGTTGGCTCGCGGCGCCGAGCGCGGCCCGGCTTCGGTCCGGCATCCCGGCGTAGTGCGCCAGGATCCCCTCGTACTCCAGCCGCAGCAGGTCGTCGCCGGCGTCGGCCCGATCCGGACCCGCCAGCGCCAGCGCCGAGTCGAAGCGACCCGCCACCAGCTCGTCTCGGACGCTTTGATCCCACCTCGACAGGCCGGAGGGCGCGCGGTCGAAGGGGCGCAGCAGGGCCGCGCACCCCGACAGCGCCAGGCAGGCGAGGAGGCCCGGGAGCGCGACGCCGCCCCGGATCCTCGCGGAGCGCCGGGGGCGGGGCCGGAGCCCGCCCGTCACGGCCGGACTACGGGTTCCGCTTCTCGAGGACGATGATCCGCTCACGCGCCCTGGCGATGGCATCGGCCATCTTCGCCGCCGCGTCGCCGCGCGCCTCGATCTTCTCGAGCTCGAGCTGGTGCAGGAAGAGCTTGTACTGGATCAGCGCCTCGATGGGGCGAAGCTGCTTGTCGAGCACCGTGGCGATCCGGTAGCCGATCATCGGATCGTCGGGTCGGAGCACGTCGGCCCGGTCGTAGCGGTTGAGGGCGCCGTCGAGGTCGCCGCTCGCCGCCAGGTCGTCCCCCTCCCGGAGGAGCTGCTCGGCCAGGGCGTCGGCCCGGCCGGCCGTGGTCGCGTCCTCGGGCTTGCTGACCAGCCGCACGCCCGTGGTCTCGTTGTAGGCGTAGCCAGCCACCCGGCCCTCGTCCAGCCGCACCATGGCCACGTCGGCCACGGCGTCCGAAGGACCGTGGTCCAGCGAGCGCGGCATCAGCACCACCGCCGGGCCCGAGCGCCGGATGCGCCAGGCCGCCGCGTTCGTGCGCGTGGCCGCCAACACCTGGGATTCGGACATGCCCAGCGCCAGCTCTCCGCGCACGAGGGCGTCACACACGTCGCCGGAGCAGGTGGCAAGCGCCTCGGCCCGGATGGAGTCGGCGCTCTCCCGCTCGGCGGCCATCCGCGCGGCCGCCGCCGGATCGGCGGCATCCCGTCCCGACGGGACCTCGACCCGGTCGCCGTTCTCCATGATCGGCTGCTCGTGGACACGGTGCGTGGCGCACCCGGCCATCCACAGGGAGAACGCCACCCCACCGGCGAGCGCCACGCGCGTGCCCGCTCCCCTCACCCACGGCGAACGGCGTTCCTCGATCGATCGACCCTGGATGTCCATGCCGCCTCCCCGCCTCAGAACCCGAACCGCTTGCGCTCGATGTACTTCTTGATGCGGTGCTGGCCCGTCCAGACCTTCACGTTGGATTGGACGTCGATGAGGGTGGCGTCGACCTGGTAATACACGATCTTCTCGCCGCCCTCCTCGTCCTCGATCGACTGGATCTGCCCCTGGAGCATATAGTTGGCGCCGAGCTCCTGGGCGGTGCGCGCGCGTGTGTCGGCGCGGGCGTTGTCCTGCTGGTCCTTGCGCTCCGCGCGGACCTCCTGCCGTTCCTCCGGACTGGCGACGACACGCACCTGGCCCGAGGAGACGAACGCCCGCTCCAGGTCGTTCACGAACGTCGAAACGGGAATGTGCTCGTAGCTGTCGTTGCGGAAGCCGCCCACGATGACGGTGGGCGGATTCCCGCCATGGTCACTCGCGTAGCGCTCGGCCCACCCATCCCCGAGGCTCTGCTCGATCAGCGCCTTCGCCACCAGACGTGAATCGGTGTCGTTCCAGCGGCCGGAAAGGTCGGTCACCGAGTTCGGGTCGATGCGCGACACGTGCTTGGGAGCGCACCCCGGCAGGACTCCGATGAGCCCCGCCACCACGAGGACCGTCATCCGACCGGCGATACTCCCCCGGTCGCCCACTCGAACCCGGTCCTGTGCGACCATGGCTCCCCTCCCGTTACTGGTTCGATCCGTTCGTAAGACGATCATGGCGCCCGTGATGTCACCGCCGCTCGATCGCGAAGTCCGCCACCCGGACATCCAGGTGGTGGTTGATGCGGAGCCCGACGATGCCGTCCGTCCGCAGCCCGTGCGCGCGGGCGAGGCCGGCCACCCTCGTGCCGTTCGCGAGGAAGTGCACCGAGTCCGCGTCGGCGCGGATCTCGAGCGCGTTCGTGGCTTTCCCGTCCGCGTCCGCCGCCCGCACGGCCTTCGAGGCCTTCCAGCCGCCCAGGAGGTCGTGCGTCTCGCCGCCCGCCCGGTGCTTGACCAGGAAGCGGCCGTCGCCCCGGACCAGAAAGTAGAGATAGTCCTGGTCGGCGCCGCCCAGGTCCCGTCCCCCCACCAGGAGCCCGTAGCCCTCCGGGCGGGAGGGCGCCCGGAGCTGGGCGAAGGTCGCCCGTGCGGCGAAGGCTCCCGACGCCGAGTCGGCCGGCCGCCAGAAGATGGCCGCGATGCGGGTGGTGACGTGGGCGCCCTCGCCCGCGGGCTCGAAGCGGACGCCCTGGATGGAGGCGGCTGGATCGTCGAGCCTGGCGCGCCACGCGGTGGACCCGGAGGCGTCGGGGGGCACGGGGACGGCCGCGGCCTGCTGGGCCAGGACGGCGACGGGCAGCGCGGACAGGAGCCATACGGCCGAAAGGGCACGCATCAGCATGGAAGCCTCCGGGAGCCGTGCAGGACAGGGGCGGGACGTACACGCCACGCTCTGGACCGCGGGCCACCCTCACCCGCACGCCGGCAAGATAACGATTCGGGACCCGGATCACACGCGACGCTGGACCGCCGGCGCCCGCGTTCCGAGATTGAGCCTTCGACCACACGGGAGCCCGCGGTCACATGGCCGCTCGACCTACCGGGAGGAAGTAGCATGGGCCGTCTGGAAGGCAGCACGGTGCTCGTCACGGGAGCCAGCTCGGGGATCGGAGCGGCCTGCGCGCGACGCTTCGCGGCATCGGGAGCCCGGCTCGTCCTGTGGGCGCGGCGCGAGGAGCGCCTCCGTACCCTCGCGGCCGAGCTCGGTGACGACCCGGGGTCGCCCGTGCGTGTGGCCGGCGTCGACGTGCGGGACCGCGCCGCGGTCGAGGCGTCGGCCGGCGCGCTCGCTCGGGATGGCGTCGTGCCCGACGTCCTCGTCAACAACGCGGGGCTGGCCGCCGGCCTCGATCCGCTCCAGGAAGGCGATCCCGAGGACTGGGACCGGATGATCGACACGAACCTCAAGGGGCTCCTCTACGTGAGCCGCGCCCTCCTGCCCCACATGCTGGAGGCCGGACGCGGACACGTCATCAACGTGGGCAGCACGGCCGGCCACCAGGTCTATCCGCGAGGGAACGTATACAACGCCACCAAGTTCGGCGTCCGCGCCCTGACCGAGGGCCTCAACCTGGACCTGGCGGGCACGCCGCTTCGGGCCTCCAGCGTCGATCCCGGCTTCGTGGAGACCGAGTTCTCGGTGGTGCGCTTCCACGGCGACGAGGAGCGCGCGGACGCGGTGTACGAGGGCTTCCGCCCGCTCGCGGCCGACGACGTGGCGGAGGCCATCCACTACGTGGCCTCGGCCCCCGAACACGTCAACGTGTTCCAGATCATCCTCCTGCCGGCCGCCCAGCGGAACGCCTACGTGGTCGACCGGGCGGGCTGAGTCGGCCTTCCTCAGTTCGCGGGGACCGTTCGTCCCCTGGCCCAGCTGCGGAGGCCGGCCACCTTCTCGGCCATCACCCGGGACAGCGGCCGCGTTCGGTTCGCTTCTTCCAGGATCCTCCCGGTGGTCAGCGACTCGCCGTCCGAGAAGGACGCGTACAGGCCGGCCACGATGACCTGCTCGAGCTCGGAGCCGCTGAAGCCCTCGGTGGCTTCGGCTAGGGCCTCCAGGTCGAACGCCTTCGGGTCCCGGTCCCGCCTGGCGAGGTGGAGGGCGAGGACCGCCCGCCGCGCCTCGCGGTCGGGCAGATCCACGAAGAAGATCTCGTCGAACCGGCCCTTCCGCAGGAGCTCGGGAGGGAGCCGGGACACGTCGTTGGCGGTCGCCACCACGAACACGTCCCCCTCGCGGTCCTGGAGCCACGAGAGGAAGCTGCCCAGGACGCGCATCGAGACGCCCCCGTCCCCCTCGCCGGCCGCGGCGAACGCCTTCTCGATCTCGTCGATCCACAGGACCACGGGAGCGAGGCGTTCCGCCATCTCCGTGGCACGCCGGAAATTGCGCTCGGTCTCGCCCACGAACTTGTTGTACAGTCGCGAGGGATCGAGCTTGAGGAGCGGCAGCGTCCACGAGCCCGCCACGGCCCTGGCGCTGAGGCTCTTGCCACAGCCGGGCACCCCGAGCAGGAGGATGCCGCGCGGGGCCGGGAGCCCGAAGGAGCGCGCCCGGGCGGGGTCGTGGAAGAAGGCCTTGCGCTCCTCGAGCCACGCGCGGAGAGCCGCGAGGTCAGCCACCTCGTCCAGCCCGGCGCCCGAGGGCCGATACTCGAGCAGCCCGTCCCGTTCGACCAGATCGCGCTTGGCCTCCAGCACCTCGTCCAGGTCCTCGGGACCCAGCCGCCCGTCTTCGACGATGACCCGGGTCAGGACCTTCTCCGCCTCGAGCAGGGTGAGGCCGTGCAGGCGCTCGAGCAGCCGGGCCCGGTCCTCGTCTACGAGCTCGACCCGCACTCGCCCTCGCTCGCGCAGGTCGCGCACCAGCCGGTCCAGGAGGTCCGCATACTCGGCCACGCCGGGTGCCGGAAGCCGCAGCCGAGCCGCGAGCGCCCCCACGGACTCGGGGAGCGCCAGCTTCCCGCCGGTCAGCACGAGGGCACCCGCCAGGTCGGCGTAGGAACGGGCGGCGTCGGCCAGCCTCTGCCCGACCACGTCGTCCTCGAGGTAGGCCCCCAGGCCGCGAAAGTGGTAGATGGCCGGGAAGCCCGACGCCTCCACGTGGGCGAGGGCCTTCGACGGGTCGGTCGACCCGTACACGGCGCTCTCCAGCCCGTCCCGCCGCAGCCCCTTGGTCCGGGTCCAGGTGAACAGGGGCAGGTCCACGGCGTCCGCCAGGTGACGGAGGAGCGAGCCGGCGCGCCCTTCCTCGTCCGTCTCCAGGACCACGAGGCCGTAGCGCGCCTTGAGCAGCAGCTCGAGGTCGGCCAGCGGGTCCCCCGCCCCGCCGGCCCCGACGGCGGCGCTCCCGCCGCCTGGCGTCATGGAAGAGGCCCCATCGTGGAGCCCTTCTTGCACCCGGCCGGCGCCAGAGGCGGGGGGCCCGCGAGGCCACCCCGCCGCCGTCCGGAACTCCTGCGCAGCGCGAGGCCGCCGTCATGAACCTGCATCATCTCTCTCCGGGTGAACGGGCTCCCGACGTCGTCAACGTGATCGTCGAGATTCCACGAGGCAGCCGCAACAAGGTGGAGTACGACCCCGACCTCGAGGCCTTCCGCCTCGACCGCGTGCTGTACGCGTCGTTGTACTATCCCGGGGACTACGGCTTCGTCCCCGGCACGCTGGCCCCGGACGGCGATCCCCTCGACGTGCTCGTCCTGGTCAGCGAGCCCACCTTTCCAGGCTGCGTCCTCCCGGCCCGCCCGCTCGGCGTGCTGGAGATGCGGGATGAGAAGGGCTCCGATGAAAAGGTGCTGGCGGTGCCCGTCGGCGATCCACGCTTCCGGGAGGCGGGCGACCTGGCGGACCTGCCCGGCCATCTGCTCGAGGAGGTCGAGTATTTCTTCGACATCTACAAGGAGCTCGAGGGCAAGGAGACGGCTACCGGAGGCTGGCTGGACGCCGGGCGGGCGCGCGACATCATCGCCCGCGACATGGCCACGTACCGGGAGCGCCATGCAGGCCGCGCCGGCTAGCCGTCAGCGCAGCGACCGCCGCGCCACGCGCGGCGCCTCGAGCGCACGCACCACGGGCAGCTCCGCGACCCGACCCGACCCGTACACCAGGCCCGAGAGCGCGCCCTCCTCGGTTCCGAGGAGCCGGTCGAAGGCGTTCCACCGGAACAGGCCGTAGCCCTCCGGCTCCAGGAGGGCGAACGCCAGTCGACCCAGGGGCTGCGCGGTGCTGACGTAGTAGGCGCCGGCGGGCAGCGTGCGCAGCCGGCGCTCGTAGCGGCCCTCCACGTCCAGGAGCGCGTGGCCCTGGAAGCGACGGTCGGCCCAGCGGAGGCTGTCGGCCACGAACACCTCGACCGTGTCCGTCCACGGGGCCCGGAGCTCGGACACCGCCAGGCCGTGCAGCCTCAGGAGCCGCGCGGTCGCTCCCTCGGAGGCGGGAAGGAAGTAGCCGGCCGGCAGGCGCCGGGTTCGGGCCGACCCGAACCGGTCCAGGATCGGGAGCCGGACCGTCCGCAAGGAGCCGGTCGGCTCGAGCACGGGCCGGCCCCGCGCCGAGTCTCCCGTGGGCCGCATGACTTCGAGCCGAACCGGCTCCTCGCCCCGGCTGACGGGCTCGAACCGGACCCCGAGCTCGGGTCGCGACCGTGCGCCCGCTCCCTCGAGCGTCGTTTGCCGATCCGCTTCGCGCTCCAGTCGCCGGATCTCACCCGCGTGCTCGGCCGCATAGCGGAGGATCTCCACGAGGAAGTCGTGGGAGACTCGCACGCGCGTGCGGAAGTCGGCGTGCGAGTAGGCCTCGCTGAGGATGGCCATGCGCCCGCGGAGTCCCACGTAGTTGGTCCCGTACCAGGCCAGGGGCGCGTAGGTCGTCCACGCCTCGGGATGCCTGGGGTCGCGCACGTTGCCGTACACGAAGATGGGCTCGCCGTGGTCCCGTTCCATGGCCCGGCGCACCGCGGGAAGGAGGGAGTCGCGCACGAAGCCCAGCGGCCCCGGAGGCGCGTCGGGCTGGAGCGGAGGCGAGTAGGTCAGCAGGTAGCCGTGGTGCGTGCCGTCGGTCGTGTGCAGGTCGACCATCAGGGCCGGATCCCAGCGGTCGTACACCCGCGCCAGGGAGGCCCGCGTTTCGGGAGCCTCCGCTTTGAGGTAGTCACGGTTGAGATCGAGGTTGAGACCATCCGGCCTGACTCCAACACTGTCAGGGCCTTGCTGCTCCGGTCGATGAAGGGCTCCGGGTCCGAGCGCGTCGTTCCCGTCCGGGTTGTAGACCGGCGCCACCAGCACGACGAGCCGCTCCAGGAGGGCGCGGCGGCGGCCGGCCAGCTCCCGCAGGAGCTGCTGCACCGCCTCCTTCCCCTCCACCTCCCCACCGTGGATGTTCGCCTGCAGGTAGACCACGAGCTTGCCGGACGCCGCCGCCTCGGCCGGGGAGGCGACAGTCGGCTCGGAGGCCACCACGAACAGGATCGGCTTGCCGAGGGCGGATCGCCCCATGGTCCGGAGCTGGATGGGGGCCCCCTGCGCCTGGAGGCTGTCCAGGAAGGCCGCCACGTCGGCCGTGGTCGACGTGGCGGCGTAGGCCGTGCGCTCCGGCACCGTGGCGGGTGACGGCGCTCCCTGGGCGCCCAGCGGCCCGGCCAGCCATGAGAGCGGCGCGGCCGCGAGCGCGGCGACGGCGCCGAGACGGGGTCCTCCGGACATGTGTCCCTCCCTCTCCGAGGACGGATCGCGCCCCGATGGTCGGCACGTCGCGCGCCCGATCCCAAAGGAGCGGCTCCCTGTCGAGCCGGCAAGCCGCCGGAACGCCCTATGCATGATTCTGCCACCGACGGATCGCAGGACTGCAGTACAGTGGCAAGGGGGAATCATGGCGAACGGTTGGATCATTGGCATCCTGGGCATCTGGATGGTCGTCACGCCCTTCCTGGGCTTCGCGAGTCTCGCGAACTCCTGGATCGACTGGATCGTCGGCGTCATCGTGGCGATCTTCGCCTTCACGATGACACGCGAGAAGCCGGGCCAGGGCTGGTCGGCGGGCATCGTGTCCATCTGGCTGTTCATCGCGGGCTTCATCGGTGGAGTCGTCTCGGGCGCCGGGGCATGGTGGAACGACATCCTGGTCGGCCTCGTGTTCATGGTGACCGGGTTCACGGCCCTGCCACACGGTCACACCCAGCACCCGCAGACCGCGTGAGCATCGCGTGAGAGGCGGATGGACGAGAGTCACCGCCTTCGTGCTCCCGCTGCTCGCACTGTCGGGAGTCACCGGCGCGGGCGGCCCCGGTCACTCGCCGGGGCCGCCCGCCTCACGAGCGGCCGGTCCCCCGGCCCCCGTCGACCCTCCAGAGCCTTCGGAGCACGCCATGACCCTCGACGTCGAGAGCCCCGCGTTCGAGCGAGGCGAACCCATTCCGGCGCGCTACACCTGTGACGGGAAGGACGTCTCGCCGCCCCTGCGCTGGTCCGGCGTCCCCGACTCCGCCGTGACCCTCGCCGTGCTGGCGGAAGACCCGGACGCGCCCCACGGACTCTGGGTCCACTGGGTGCTGTACGGCCTCGAGGCCGGCCGGAGCGGCCTTCCCGAGGGCGTCCCCACCCGCGAGGCCGTCCTGGACGGCGCCCTCCAGGGACGGAACGACTTCAAGAAGATCGGTTACGGCGGGCCCTGTCCGCCGGCCGGCCAGCGGCACCGCTACTTCTTCCGGGTCTATGCGCTCGACGGGCGACCGGAGCTGGGGGCGGCGGCGACCCGTTCGGAGCTGCTGTCCGCCATCGAGGGCCACGTCCTGGCCCAGGGCCAGCTGATGGGCACGTACCGGCGCAAGTAACCCGCTCCGGCGCGCCCAGGTTCGGCGGGTGATGGGCCCCCACCGTCCTCGCCTCGGCTCCATTTCGGCCGCGGTCGCCGGCCTCCTGCTCGTCACGGCCGGCGTCGGGGCCCGTCCATCCTTCGGGATCCGGGCGCGGGGATCCGTGCCCGGCCCGGCGGACTCCGCTGCCGTCGAGGCCGCCGCCCGCCGGGACCAGGCCCGGTTCGAGCGCGAGCGCCGCAGGCGCCTGCCGGTGCGGCGCGTCGCCTACGGCCCCTGTCCCGAGCGCGTGGGCCGCTTTTGCCACTGGTTCGAGGATGACGGCATCGAGCCGCGTCCCGAGCCCGCCTCCATAGCGCCCCTGCGCCGCCGGCTCCTCGACCGCCTGGACTCCGCCTTCGTCCGGCTGCCGGGCTCGCGCTGGATCTCGGGTCAGGTCGTCCGCTACGGGATCGAGGCGGGCCGGCCCGCCGACGCCCTGGTCGCCGCGCGGGCCTGCCGGACCTCGCGCGCCTGGTGCTCGCGACTGGCCGGCATGGCCCTGCACGCGCTCGGCCGCGAGCGGCAGGCCGAGGAGGCCTTCGAGGTCGCCGACCGCGCCGCGTCTCCGACCGAGCGCTGCCGCTCCAGCGACCTCGGCGATCTTCTGGAAGGCGAGGTCCGGGCCCACTACGAGCGGCTCCCCTGCCCGGGCCCCGCGCGCCGGGTGTTCGAGCGCCGTTACTGGTGGCTGGCCGATCCGCTCTACCTCGAGCCGGGCAACGAGCGCCGCGTGGAGGACCGCGTCCGTCGGCTCACGAGCGAGCTCGAGGCGGACGCGGCGTCGCCGTACGACGTCCGCTGGGGCGAGGACCTCTCCGAGCTCACGATCCGCTACGGATGGCCCGCCTGGTGGGAGCGGGTGCCGGGGGACCCGCTGCGTCCCGGGGACCTGGACAGCTGGATCGCCCACGATCCCCCGCACGGCCTCTCCTTCGTCCCGCGCGCCGACCCGCTCACGCCCCCGGGCGATCTCACCCCCGAGGCGTGGCGGCCGACCGATCCCCGGCCCCGGTCCAGGTACGCTCCGGCCTACGCCGACACCTTCGTGCGCCTGCCGAGCCGGACCATCGCGTTCCGGAGAGGCGACTCGGTCCTGGTGCTGGCGGCCTACGCGCTCCCGGGACCGATGCCCCCGGCTCGCCGGCCGTCCTCGAGCCGTGCGGACGGTACGGCCGACATCGCCGCCCTCCTCCTGCTCGCGGGCGGACCCGATGAGCCCTACGGCCGCCAGGCGCTGGAGCCGGCGCTCCGCAGCGGCGTGCTGTCCGCGCGAGCCCCGGCCCGGGCGCTCCTGGAGTCCGTCGAGGCCCTGGACCGGAGACGCCGGGTGGCCGCGCGGCTGCGCCGGGGCGTGGACCTCCGGCGACCACCGGAGGGGACGCCCGCGATCTCGGGACTCCTGGCGGGCCCGGCCATGCGTGCGCCCCTCTCGCCGGAGACACCGTCCGGCTCCCTCCCCGTGGCCGACGCCGACCCGCTCGGCGTCGCCGCGCGGCTCGTGCTCGCCGGTCCCGGACCCGCGGCCGCCCCGGTCGCGCGTCCCGGCGAGTCCCTGGAACTCTACTGGGAGCTGTACGGCCTCCCGTCGGGCGGCGGGGTCCGCGTGGAGATCACGCTGCGGGAGGACGACGCCCGATCCTTCGATCCCGTCGACCCGAAACCTCCTTCCCGGAGCCGCCCGCGGGTGCGGCTGGCCTGGACGGCGGAGCCGAGCGCCGGGGCGTTCCTCCGGCCCTACCGGGAGGCGCTGTCGCTGCCCCGGTCGATCCCGGACGGAGTGTACGCGGTAGAGGTTCGGGCCCGGGCGCCGGGCTGGACCACGCTCGTCTCCCGGGCCCCGATCCTGATCCGGGCCGCCGGATCCACGGAGTCCCAAAAACTACATCCGTAGTCGCAAGGTGGCGCGATCAAGAAGTGTTGATTAGTTTTGACACAGTGAATCTCAAGCTCCGCCATCGGACTGGAGAGGTTGCCATGAGGATACGCCGGACGCTCGGACCTCGCGGCACGATCCTCCTCGCGCTGGGAGCCTTTCTCGCCTGCGCCGTCGCCGGCCCCGTCCACGCCCGGGCGCAGGACGCGCCTCCGAGCGTACGGCTCGAGGTCCTCGGCCCCTACAGCTGGTCGCTGCCCATGGCGCGGATCCACCTGTCCCGGTCCGCCTACGCCGCCGTGTTCGAGGTGGAGCCCGGAATCGGGGCCGTGCTCCTCTATCCCGGCACCGGGTCCCGGGCCGGCACGCTGGATCGTGGAACGACCGCCTTCTCGCTCAAGAGCGCCCGCCTCGCTCTCGCCCGGCTCCAGTTCCGTCGGCTCCTCTGGCAGCGGTTCGACCTGGCCAGCCAACGTCGGCCGCGGGCCATCTACGTGGGGGTGGCCTCGGAGCGGCCCCTGCGGCTCGGCCGACTCGGTGCCGGACACGTGTTCGCCTACCCCGGTGGGGTCGCGGACGGCGCGGAGCCGCTCGTGCGTGCTCTCCTCGCCGAGGTCGCGCCCGGCGCCCTGCAGGGCGTGGGCGCCTCGTACGACGTGGTGAGCTTCCCCAAGTCCGGGCGCGACTTCGGCCTCGGCTTCGCTTCCCTGGTGGGCGCGGGCCTGGCTCCGAACGCGTGCGGGGCCGCCCTGAGCACGACGCCCCTGTACGCCTCCCCCGCCGGGTTCGTCCCTGGGCTAGCGGCCTGCGGCCGGGAGCCCTCCATGCTCGTGCCGATCGCGGCCGTGGCCCTGGGAGACTCGCTCGCGGTCCCGGCGCGCGGCAACGTGCCCCCCCGCGTGCCCACTGGCACGCCGCCGGACCGGACGGCCACCGACCCGGCCGACGCGGCGTCCACCGCCCGGACGGCCGAGCTCCTGCAGCGGGTCGCCGACGCCCGTCAGGAGGCCGCCGTCGATCCGGCGACCCTCAGCGGCCGGAGCCAGGACCTCTCGCGTCTGGGACTCACCGGCGCCGGGGGCCTGGCGCGGCGCATGACGGCGCAGGCCCACGCCGCCGACCTCCGCCTGCAGCATCGCCGGGAGCGGGTGCGGGGCGAGCACATGGCGGCGCGGCTGCGGCGCCTCGGCCTCCCCGTGATGTCGAGGAGCGGGAGGTCCGATGCGAACCGTCACCGGACCCCGGCCGCGCCCCGCGGCTCCGACACGCGGTCCGCCCCGCCGGTCACGGTGCACGTCCGCGCCGCCTCGCCCCGGCCCGTGGTGATTCGGACGCCCGCTCGGCGGGCGCCGAGCCACGCCCGGCCGTCGCACCCGGACCACGGGTCCTCGCCGCGGAGGCCGACCGGAGGTGGGAGCTGAGCCGGGCCGACGGGAAGCGGCGCGCGGCAGGAACGGCGGGGATCTCGGAGGGTATGGCTGGAACGAGGGAACACACGCGCAGGTTCCGGAGGTGGCTAGCATGATGAACCCCTCACGACGTGGCATCGTAGCCCGGTCGCTCGCCCTGGTCGCCGGAGCTCTCGCGTGCATGGCCATCGCCCTGCCCTCGTCCCTGCACGCGCAGGCCGAGGGAGCCGCGAATCCGAAGCCGCTCCAGGTCCACCTGGCCGCCACGGGGACCGGCGGCTTCCTGTATCCGTACGCCCACGTCGGCGTGTCCGGGCCCGCCTACGTGGCGGTGTTCGAGGTCCACCCCGACGTCGGCGCCGTCATGCTCTACCCGTTCACGCGCGCCCAGCGGGGGCGGGTGGCCCGCTCCGTGTCCATCGACCTGTCCGACATGGTGCTGGACCAGTACCGGCAGGAGTTCCGGCAGCTGACGCTCCCGAGGTTCGTGTACGCCTCGCGCGTCAGGACGCGCGGTTACCTGGTGGCGATCGCCTCGCGGCGCCCACTGGACACGAGCCTGCTCGAGGCGGGCCGGTTCCTGGAGTCCCCGGAAGCCATGGCCGAGCCCTACGACATCGTCGACCAGCTCGTGTCGCTCATCGTGCCCGAGCAGCCGGCCGGCGACTGGAGCTACGACGTTTACGGCTTCTTCAACGACCAGAATCGCGTGCTGGCCTACCTGATGTCGCCGGGTTACATGATGTACGAGCGTGCCCTGCTCGGCTATCCGATGACCTTCTGCTACGCCAGTCCCGACCCGGCCTACTTCAGTGTCTTCGGACCGGCCTTCTACGGACCTTGCGGCCTGACGCCCTACGGCTGGTACTCGAGCTTCGGCTCGGGCCTGGCGTACGGCGGCTGGAATGGGTGGGGCTGGGGCTACGGCTACCGGCCGCATACGCGCCGGGAGCAGCCGCGCACGGCGGGCCCCGTCGACACCCGTGGCATGAGACCCGGCATGCCCCGCGACCGTGACCGGGCCACGGTCGTGGACGACGCGCCCGGCTCGACCGTGATGGCCGGCAAGGTCGCCGATGCCCGGCACGAGCGTGAGGGCGTGACCGACGCGAAGAGGACGTCCGGCGCCTCGAGCCGGGACCCGGTGGACGCGGCCGAGCGCTTCCGGGAGATCCTCGATCAGCTCGGGGATGCCCGCAGCACCACGGAGGTCGGTCCGGCGATGTTGCTTCGCGACCGGGCCGCGTTCGTCCGAGCCGGCCTGCGGCCGACGCCTCACCTGGCCTTCCAGATGGAGGCTCAGGCGATCGAGGCCCAGCGCCGACTCGAGCACCGGCTCACCTCCATGGGCGTCCCGGCCGGCGAGGCGGTCGCCGCCGCCGGGCAGCGCGGAGCCGCGCCGCGGATCGACTTCCTGGGCGGGGGTAGCCCCAGGGTGGTCCGGTCCTCCACCCCACGCACCCCTTCCCGGAGCCGTGGCGCGTCGCCGGCCCGCCGCCCGGCCCCGGTCCAGGGAGCCAGCCGAGTGCAGCGTTCGCACCTATCCCACCCGGCACCCGCCCGGCCGCGTCCGGTATCTCGTCCGGCCCCGCGTCCCGCGCCCCGCATGCCCGTCCACACGGCGCCGAGGCAGCCGCGTCCACACCAGGATCACGGCGGCGGCGGCCACGGACACGGCTGACCGGCGGGGCTAGGGCCCGACGGCTCCTGCGCCCGCGGCTCCCGTCCGGCTCCCGGGTGGGAGCCGCCGCGTCTCTCCGTGCTGCAGCAGCCACAGGCTGCCGGGCGCCCGGGCATCGTCCCACGCGCGTCGTAGCCGCGCCGGCGGATCCTCCATCGGCTCGTCGGTGAGCCGGAAGGTGCCCCAGTGCACGGGGACCAGAGCACCGGCCCGCTCCTCCTTCCCCGCGCTCAGGTCGTGCCAGGCCTGCACGGCCTCCTCGGGGCTCATGTGCACGGGGCGCATGAACCAGCGAGGCTCGTAGGCCCCGATCGGGAGCAGGGCCGCGTCGAAAGGACCGAGCCGCCCGCCGATCGCGCCGAACTCGGGATGGTAGCCCGTATCACCGGCGAAGTACACCCGCCTTCCCCCCGCCTCCATGCTCCAGCCGCACCACAGCCTCCGGTTTCGGTCGAAGAGGCCCCGCGAGGCGAAGTGTCGTGCCGGCGTGCAGGTGACCCGGACCGGGGCGCCGCGCACCTCCTGCCGGACATCCTCCCACCAGTCCAGCTCCCGCGCTCTCCGGACGCCCCAGCGCGACAGGAGCTCGGCCACGCCGAGGGGTACGATCCAGCGCGCCGCCGGCTGCAGGCGAACCAGGCGCCGGACGGTGTCGGCGTCCAGGTGGTCGTAGTGGTCGTGGGAGACGAGGACCAGGTCCAGCGGAGGCAGCTCGGACAGATCGAGGGGCGGGGGCACCCAGCGCAAGGGCCCGGCGAATCCGACGGGCGAGGCTCGACGGCTCCAGATGGGATCGGTGAGCACGTTGACGGGCCCGAGCTGGAGCAAGGCGCTGGCGTGCCCCAGCCAGGTCACCGCCAGCTCGCCGTCCGCCGCCCGAGGACGGGGCGGCGTCGGACCGGTCGTGGAGAACAGGTCCGGGTCGCGGCGCTCGAACAGGGCCTCCAGCTTTCGGCGCGAGAAGCTCCAGCGGAGAAACTGGAGAAAGCCGTGGCGGAGATCACCCGGCCACGGGTTGCGGAACCGTCCGTCGGAGCGCCGGTGCAGCGACCCGGACGGGACCGCTCCGGAGCCGGCGACGGCCGGGGGCCTGTCGCGTCCGCGGGGCGGATTCATGGGGTCCAATGTGGAGCCGGGGCGCGCGCCGCGATACCCGACTCGGGGCGCGGCACTTCCCACGCGGAACGGACGTTGCCCATGCGGGTCCCTATACGGGTATGCTCGCCATGGAGATGGGCCGGGACGGACGCGGGCGAGCCGGAAATCCGACGTGAGGCGGTGGAGCATGGCGGCAGGCAAGCGACGCTGGATGGCGCTGGTGATCGCGGTTGTGGCGGCGGCCCTCTTCTCTCCGGTCGGTGCCCGCGCTCAGTACTTCGGCCGCAACCAGGTCCGATACAAGTCGTTCGACTTCAAGGTGCTCGCCACCGAGCACTTCGACATCTACTACTACCCGGGCGAGGAGCAGCTCGCCGAGAACACCGGCCGCATGGCCGAGCGCTGGTACTCGCGGCTGTCGCGCCTCATGGACGACGACCTCAAGGGGCGCCAGCCGCTCATCATGTACGCCACGCGCCAGGCGTACGACCAGACCAACATCGCCAACGTGGCCGGGAGCGAGGGCGTCACGGAGCCCTTCCGCCGCCGGGTGGTCCTGTTCTCCCAGGGTCCGCTGGCCGCCACCGACCACGTGATCGGCCACGAGCTCGTCCACGCCTTCCAGTACGACATCTCCGGCATCGACCCCACGACGCCCCTGTACGGGGCGCCCTCCATGAACGGGCTGCCGGGCTGGATGATCGAGGGCATGGCGGAGTACCTGTCCAAGGGCCCCCATGACCCGCTGACGGCCACCTGGGTGAGGGACGCGCTCCGCAGCAAGGACGTGAAGCTCCCGAGCCTCGGAGATCTCGAGAATTCGCGGAAGTACTTCCCGTATCGGTGGGGCCAGGCCCTGTGGGCCTACATCGGCGGTGTGTGGGGTGACAGCACGGTGCAGCGCATCTACAGGACCGCGCTCCGCACGGGTCGGGCCGGACCGGCCATCCAGGTGGTCACCGGGTTGCCGGCCGACACCGTGGTCCAGCACTGGCACGACGCCATCCGGCGGGAGTGGGGCCCGCTCATCGACTCCACCGACCAGCCGGATGCGTTCGGAAGGCAGATCATCGAAGGCTCCAAAGACGTGATGTACAACGTGGGTCCGTCCGTGAGCCCCGACGGCAAGCGGGTGGCCTACCTCTCCACCAAGAGCCGGTTCTCGATGGACCTGTATCTGGCCGACGCGAACACCGGCCACGTGATCCGCCAGGTCACCAAGACCGCGTTCGACCCGCACTTCGGGAACCTGGAGTCGGAGAGCTCGGCGGGCGCCTGGGCCCCCGACAACCGCCGCTTCGCGCTGGCCGCCGTGTCGGGCGACCAGCCGGTCATCGCCATCTACGACATGGACACGGGCAGCAAGGTCAAGGAGCTGCCCATGAAGGACCTGGGCCAGGTGTACAACCCGACCTGGTCGCCCGAGGGACGGCGAATCGCGTTCGTGGCCATGGAGGGCGGCCTCCTGGACCTGTACGTCGTCGACGTGGACACCGACGCGGTCACCCGGCTCACGCACGACGAGTTCACCGAGCTCCAGCCGTCGTGGTCCCCGGACGGCAGCCGCATCGCCTTCGTCACCGACCGGTTCGGGGCCGACCTGGGCGACCTGCACATGGGGCACTACCGGCTGGCCTCCGTGGACACGACCGGCGGGGACCTGCGGGGACTGCCGTCGTTCGACAGCGCCACGAACATCAACCCGACCTGGGCGCCGGACGGGAAGTCCGTGTACTTCGTGGCCGATCCGAGGGGCATCCCCGACCTCTTCCGGGCGGACGTGGGCTCGGGGCAGATCCGGCGGGTCACCAACGTGCTGGGGGGCGTGGGCGGGATCACCGAGCTGAGCCCGGCCGTGTCCGTGTCGTCGGAGACCGGCGCCGTGGTGTTCAGCGCGTTCGTGAACGGCTCGTTCAGCGTCTACCGGATCGACGATCCGAAGGTGCTGGCCGGCACGGCCGACACGACGACGACGTTCACCGACGCCGGGGCGCTGCCGCCCCCCGATCGCGCCGGCTCGGAGGTAGCGACACTGCTCGGGAACCCGCGACTCGGCCTTCCGGACGCCGCCACTTTCCAGCGTCACGACTACAACTCGGCCCTCGGCCTGGACTACGTAGCCCAGCCCTCGCTCGGGGCCGGGATCAGCTCGTTCGGGAGCTACATCGGGGGAGGCGCGGCGCTCCTGTGGGGTGACATGCTGGGGAACCACTCCCTCATCACCCAGCTCCAGCTCCAGATCGTCAACGGAAACGTCCTCAACGGCATCGGCGCGGTCGCCACCTACGTCAACCGGACGCACCGGCTGAACTGGGGCATCCAGGCCGGACAGATCCCGCAGTTCTCGCAGTACTACGGAGGGGGTGGCTGCGGGACGCAGAACGGGCGGCTCGTGTGCGCGGACGTGATCTACGACTTCTGGCAGACGGACCGGCGGGCCCTGGGCATGGCCATCTATCCACTCAGCTCGGTGATGCGGCTCGAGTTCCAGGGCGGGATCGAGCAGATCGGCTTCCACGCGGAGACCGAGACCCAGATCTTCGACTACATCACCGGCCAGCAGCTCAGCAACAACAGGGTCAATGCTGCGGCCTGCTCCGACACGGCTTCCTTCCTGACCAGCTTCTGCGAGCCCGGCTCCCTCACCGAGGGGACGGCCTCGGCCGCGCTCGTCTACGACAACTCGATCTCGGGCCCGACGGGGCCGATCCTCGGCCACCGGTTCCGCATCGAGGCCGATCCCTCGGCCGGGACCCTGAACTACGTGTCCGCGCTGGCCGACCTCCGCGAGTACGTCATGCCCTTCTGGCCCGTGACGCTCGCGGGCCGGGTCATGCAGTACGGCCGCTACGGGAGCGGGGCCGGAGACGATCGACTCGGCATCCTGTTCCTGGGCTACCCGACCCTGGTGCGCGGTTACAACTACGGGTCGTTCAGCACGGCCAACTGCGACCCGAACCAGCCGATCTCCCAGTGCTCGGAGATCAAGGTGTACAACGAGCTGTTCGGCAGCCGCATGGCGGTGGCCAACGCCGAGCTGCGCATCCCGCTGACCGGGCCGATCGGGGTGTTCCACACGGGCTCGCTGGTGCCGCCCGTCGACCTGTTCGGGTTCGTGGACGGCGGCGTGGCGTGGGGCCGTAACCCGGTCACGGCCAGTGAGCAGAAGTTGAACCTGAACCAGTACGGCGTGTCGAGCGCGGGCTTCGGCGGGAGGCTGAACCTGTTCGGCTTCGCCGTGGCGGACGTCTACTGGGTGAAGCCGTTCCAGAGACCCGGCAAGGGCGGCTACGTGGGCTTCGACCTGTCGCCCGCGTTCTGAGACCCTGACGGCGGGGGATCGCCGGGGCGCCGGTCGTGCGCCCCGACCTCCCTCAACACCTCGGTCACTTCACGGCCCTCGAGCGCGACCTTCCGGTGGAGGTCCCAGGCCAGCCAGGTCCGGGCGTCGTTCAGATGGGCCCGCAGCTCCGCCTGGTTCTCCTCGTCCTGGAGGGCCGGGTCGGCGGCCAGGTGCTCGAGCTCCACGATCCAGTCGGTGATCTCGTCGGCGGAGCTGAACCGCCCCACCGGCGGCTGCAGGTTCACGACCCGCCCGTCCAGCGGTCGTTGTCAGGCCGCACGTCGGGCAGCCGGTGGTCCGGGTCGAGGGTCACCGAGACCAGGGGCCGCGTGGAGGCGTAGCGGAAGGTGTACGTCCCGCCGGTCTCCCAGATCTCCACCGGAAGGCGCACCGTGCCGGTCGCCCCTCCCTCCTGCTCGACCCGGACCGTGGTCGGCATCGCCAGTCGGCCCAGGTTGGCGATCGTGATCAGCGAGCCCTTCGAGGGGTCCCCGTCCACGTAGGCGACCTTCCGCACCGCCTGGTCCAGCCGCCACGTCCGCAGGAACCACCCCTTCCAGAACCAGCCCAGGTCCTCCCCGGCCACGTCGTCGATGGTGCGGAAGAAGTCGGCGGGCTGCGGGTGCCTGTAGGCCCACCGGCGGATGTACGCCCGGAAGGCCCGGTCGAAGCGGTCCGGTCCCAGGATGTACTCCCGCAGCAATACCAGGCCCAGCGCCGGCTTGTAATAGGAGACAGGGTGGCGGTAGGCGCCCGTGACCGCATCCGCCCTGGAGTCGATGGGCGGAGCGTTCGGATCGAGGAGGAGCGGTACGATCTCGTGGGCCGGGTTGCCCCCCTTCGGGGCGTACTCCCCATCGCGCTTGGGCGCGTACTCGCCTCCGTTGAATGCGTCCGAGGCGTAGATGTCGATGAAGGTGTTGAATCCCTCGTCCATCCAGGCGTGACGACGCTCGTCGGAGCCCACCACCATCGGGAACCACTCGTGCCCGAACTCGTGCGCGGTGACGCTCCACAGCCCCTTTCCCTTCGCCCGCACGCTGCAGAACACGATGCCCGGGTACTCCATGCCGCCCACCGGGCCACCCACGTTGACGGCGGTCGGATAGGGATAGGGATACCAGTGCTTCGAGAAGATCTCGATGGCCCCCTTGGTGTACTCCGTGGACCGCCCCCACGCCGAGTCCCCCGCCGCCTCCTGCGGGTAGGCCGACATGGCCAGGGCGTGCCGCCCGCCGGGCAGGTCGATGCGGGCCGCGTCCCAGACGAACGCCGGCGAGGCCGCGAACGCCACGTCGCGGGTGTGGTCCATGTGGAAGTGCCAGGTGAGCGGCCCGCTCCCGGCGGGCCGGGTCGAGGGTTCGCCGACCTCGCCCGCGCTCCGGATGAACACGGTCTCGTCGCTGCCGCGGGCTTTCTCGAGGCGCTCTCGCTGGCGCGTCGTCAGTACCTCGTTCGGGTTCAGGAGGCGCCCGGAGCCCACCACGAGGTAGCTCCGGGGCACCTGAACGGTGTAGTCGATGTCGCCGTAGTCCAGGTAGAACTCCCCCGTTCCGAGGAAGGGGAGCGTGTTCCAGCCGCGCACGTCATCGTACACGGCCATGCGGGGGTACCACTGGGCCAGGTCGAACAGGGGCCCGGCCTTCGTGTCCATCCAGCCCGTCCGCCCCCGCCCCCCGGCCGGAATCACGAACGAGTAGCCGATCTCGATCCGCACCCGCCCTCCGCCCGGGGCGAGGGCCCGCGTCAGCGGGATCTGCATGCGCGTTCCCACGATGTGCACGTCCGGATGCTCGCGGCGGTCCCCCTGGACGACCACCACCGAGTCGATGCGGTAACCCTCCGCGTCCGGGCCGGGAGCCGGCTGGTCCGCCATGCCCTCGCCCGGGACCAGCGCCCCACCCCGGGCGCCCGCCGTCCGCTCCGAACGCGAGCCCGGTCGCCGAATGTTCTGGTCGAGCTGGAGCCACAGGAAGCGCAGCGAATCCGGGCTGGCGTTCGTGTAGGTGATCATCTCGTGGCCGGCCAGCCGGTGGGCGTCCGGCTCGAGGCGGGCCTCGATCCGGTAATCCGCCCGGTTGGACCAGTAGGAGGGACCGGGGGCGCCGTTCGCGCTGCGGGTCGGCGTCGAGGGAAAGGAGAGGAAGCCGTTGTCGAACGCGGCGTGCGCGTCGTAGGGTCCGATCGTCGCCGTCGTGTCCGCCCCGGTCACCTCCCGCCTGGCCGGGACTCCGCCCGGCTCCGCGGCGGCGCCACGCGGCATCGCCAGCGACGCGACCCCGATCAGGAGCGGCAGGGCCCGGAGCCGCCCCCGTGGCCAGGCGGCGAAGGAGCGGCGAACGGATTCGAGTGTGGACTGCATGGCTGTCGTCTCCCGGCTGCGGCTCCGACCGCCGGCGCCCCGCGCGTCGGCTCGCCGAAGCTAGGCCTCCGGCACCGCCCGGCCAAGCGGGGGTGGCCCCGGCGCCGCGGGTTCACCGCGGGATCGATGCGCACGCGCCACACCTCGGGAGACGCTACGCGAGGACGCTCCGCGAGGCGATCGGGGTAATACCTTGCTCGCCAAGGAACTACGGAAGCAGCTCTCGGCCCGGATCCGGGCACGACGCTTGACCTGTCGGGGAAGCGGCATGTGCGAACGCACCACGGGCTCAACCCGGAGGCACAGGATGGACGTTCTGGCGTCTACACCACGCGAGCACGAGGACTGGATCGTGGCTGAAGTGACCACGGGACGGATTCGGCTGCGGCTGCGGGACGGCGGCGGGAGCCTGCGGCTGAACCGCGCCGGCACCCCGGCCGATCTCAAGCCGGGCGACGTCGTGAGACTGCCGGCCCGCGACCAGGCCTGAGCGGCCGGTCCGCCGACGGCTCAGGGAGCTCGCCACCGGGCCGGACCGGCCCGGTTCAGCGAATGAGCAGCACGGGCGTCTGGGCCAGGATCGCGACCTTGTGGCTGAGGGTGCCCAGGTTGCGGGTGGGCTCGTCCAGGTCCTGGCGGTGGGAGCTGAGCACGATGAGGTCGATGTCCTGCTCGGCCGCGTACTCCACGATCTCCCGGGCCCGCTCCCCGTACACCACCTGCTGGCGGTGCTCGAGTCCCGCTTCCTGCAGCGGCCGGCTCATGGCCTCCATTGCCGTGGCGGCTCGCGCCTCGAGCTCCCCATAGAAGTCCTCGAGCTCCTCGAACGGCAGATCGAGGGGCTCGATCACGTGGATGAGCGTCACCAGGGCCCCACCCCACTCGGCCAGCTCGCGCGCCCATTCCACGGCGCGACGGTTCTTGTCGGTCAGGTCCACCGGGACCAGGATGCGCTGGAACATCGGTCAGCCGGCCCGTCCGCTCGGCGACATCCGGTCTCCCCCGGAGGTGTCGACACCCAGCAGGGCGTAAGCGGGGCAGAAGCGCACGACGCCCGTCAGGAGCAGGACGCCTCCGACGATCCAGCCGGCGACGGCCCATCCCGACCTGGCCACTCCGAACAGCGCCGCGGCCACGCACACGAGCCCGATCACGACGCGGAAGGTGGCGTCTCCGCGCCCCACGTTACTGATGCTCGACATGTCGGCCTCCTCTGAGGATACGAGGCCAATGTCGAGCGGGGCCGGGATCGGCGCTGTCGGGAAGTTCCACTGCCGTCCGGTGGGAGCCTCGCGGAGAGCGGTGTAGGGAATCTCCCGCGCCACCTTACGTCTCGGAGCGGCCGGTGAGGTACAGGCGCAGCTTGCCGAGCGCCGTGTCCGACGTGAGCTCGACCACCGTTCGCGCCGCATCGTCGGTCACGTATACGCGCGCCTTGCGCCCCGGCCCGAACAGGCCCGTCCCCGGGATGACGACCGACAGGGCGACGACCGGGAAGGTCCCGGCCGGCGTGCGGAGGCTCTGCCGTCCGAGGACGTGAATGTGGACGGGGTTGTCCGTAGCCTGAAAGAACCGGGGAATCCGGTAGTCGCCGCCCGGCGCGAGCGGGAGCGTGCGAGGGAGGAAGAGGACGCCGAGCTCGTCCAGCGGGTTCGCCGGCATGACGCCGCTCGGACGCTCCCCCGGAGCCTCGCTGGCGGGCGAGCCCGGCAGGGGCGTGATCCGGTAGTGTCCGTCCGCGCCGTGCAGCTCGATGCGCAAGGCCTCGGTGTCCGGGCCCTCGTGCAGCCGTCGGTCGGAGCGGATCGTGTGCAGGGGGCCGGGAGCGATCCAGCTCACCAGGCTGTCGTCCAGGGTCAGGAACAGCGCTCCGCCGGTGACCTTGAGGGCGACCCGGTAGGCCTCGACGTTCTCGATCGGCTCGGTGTCCTGGACCGCCAGCACGGCGTGGCCCGCGTGGATGGGGCCCAGGGAGAGGCCGTACTCGAGTCGCTCGCCGGTCCGGAGGAGCGAGCCGGTCGCGAGGTCCCGAGCCGGCGCCGCCTTCGAAGGCCCGGCGGCCACGCCCCGATGCCGCGGCGCGGCGGAGAGGAGAGCCAGGGTTCCTGCGAGCACGATCGCGGTCCGCCGGTACGACCCGGGCCAGTCCCTCATTCGGCACGCCTCCTCGACAACGGGTCCGTGCGCCGTACCCACGGTGGCACACACTTCGCTGGCATACACCCCCGGGGCACGGATGGCTCCCGCCGGCCCCCAACGGCCCCGAACATACCGTCGACCCGGAGCGCTCGTGTCCCGTGGCGTGGCCCCGCCGGGATGCCTTCGGAAGGAGGGACACGCATGAACGTCCTCGTCGTGCTGGAGCTGGATCCGGACACCGGCGCCGACGACGATGCGCTGGCGCCGCTCGACTGGGTCCTGCAGCGAGCGCGGCGGGCCTCGGACCGGATCGCCGTCCTGCTGGTCGGCGCGGCCCCGGGGGCGCCGGCCGAGGCCCTCGAAGAGCGCGCCACTCGCCGGCTGGGCTCCTGGCCGGGCATCGCGCACGTCCGGCGCCTGCCCGGAGAGCCGCCCCGCGAGATCCTCCGCGTGCTCGGCCACGAGCCCTGGGACGAGCTCGTCGTCTCCGGAGGGACGCGCACCCCGGCGGGCAAGATCCGGCCGGGCAGCCTGGCCGAGTACCTCCTGCTCAACGCCCCCGTGACGCTGACCCTCGTCCGGTGAGTCCGGTGCGCTCGGCGACCGAGATCCTCCCGCTCCCTCCCTTCGGGCTCCAGGACGCACTCGGACGGCGCGTCTTCATCCGGCCCGCCGGGGAGGACACCGAGGCGCTGGTGGCCTTCTACGAGCGGTTCGATCCGGCCGACCGCGCCCAGGGGCTGCCCCCCACCGGGTCCGCGCGGATCCGGCCGTGGCTCGCGGTGCTCGCCGAGGGGCCCGGCGTCGTCGCGTGGCACGAGGACCACGCCGTCGGTCACGCGTCCCTCGTCCCCGACGGTCGGGGAGCGCACGAGCTCGTGGTGTTCGTGCTTCAGGGCTACCGGGGCACCGGCATCGGCACGACGCTGGTGCGCGCCCTGCTCGGACTGGGGCGCGCTCGCGGCGTGACCCGCGCATGGCTCACGGTCCAGCGCTGGAACCACGCCGCCGTCTCCGTCTACCGCAAGACGGGCTTCGAGCGAGCGGGCGAGGAGGGACTCGAGATCATCATGTCGCGCTCCCTCTGACGTCCGGACGGCCCGGTGCCGCGCACGCTCACCCTTCTCCACCGTCAGCCGCAGCCGGGCCACGTGTCGGCGGTCGGCTTCCTGCTCGGATTTCCGGGCATCGGCTGCGGGTCGGCCGACGAGCCCGCCCGCTTGCCGGCGGCCATCGAGCCGGGCAGGAGAGCGTGGAGCGGTTCAGCCGGTCCTCGGGGCGGCGGCGCGGAGTGACCGACCTCGCTGGCGCCGCGTCTTGCACTCGAAGGTGGGAACCCCCAGCTTGAGCCGGTCAGTTTTCGGAATCGGGACGGCGGAGACCCCGTCGTTCCCGCCGCGGAGCGACACCTCCCGACAGGGGTGAATCGGGCGCATGGCGAGCTCGCCCCAACTCGTAGCGCTGGAGATCAATCCCGACTCGCGCTTCGACGTCATCGACGTCGCGGCCCTCGTGCGAGCGCGGGACGAGGACTTCTTCCGGTCCTTCCCCCTCAGCCTGTGGTGCTCGATGCACACCACCGCGGGCTACCTGGAGCAGCGGCTGTGTGCGCGTCTCGGCAACAGCGAGCGCCGCGTGGGCAGGCTCGTGGGGCTGTTCCGCCGCCTGTTCCCGCACGGCGCGGGCTATCACCACGACCAGCTCGAGCTCCGAGACGAGCTGACCGCGGCCGAGCGCGCCCAGGAACCGGTCAACGCGGACTCACATCTCACCTTCATGAGTGCGGGCCTCACCAACTGCGTGACGTACCGCAACGAGCCCGCCTCGCCGATCTACTTCATCGACCTGGACGGCGTGAACGAGCACTTCCGCCGGGTGCGCCGCACGACCGTGGTGGGCTACCGCGAGGAGACGGAGGTGTACCGGGGCACCGTCGCCATCCCGGCCGCCGCCGAGCACCCGGTCGACTCCTTCAATCTCAAGGCGCCGGGCTTCGGTCTGTATCAGCACATCGAGGAAGTGCTGGCCGAGCGCGGCGTGCGGACGGGTCGGGTCGATCTTCGGCTGGCGCCCTCCGAGCGGCACGCCGGCCTCACGGTGAACGAGGCGGAGACGCTGCTCATGCGTAACGATTTGCCCGAGGCGCTGCGCGACCCGCTGCGCTACGTGCTGCGGCACGGCCGCCGTCTTCTGCGTCACCCCGCCACGATTCCGGGCAAGACACGCGAGTACGCCGTGTACGATCTCGTCCATCTCTACAACGAGGTCATGGACGTGCTCGGCGTGGGCCGCGCCATGGCCGACCGGATCCTGTCGCGCCTCGCCGCCCCCGCATGGAGGCTGTTCCGGCTCAAGCGACAGGTGAGCTTTCCGGTGATCGATGGCGCCGGCGGGGACGCGCCCGGCCGGATCGTCCAGGGCCGCTACCAGAGCCCCATCCTCATCCAGCACCGCCCGGCGGAGGGCGGAGTACGGCGCCTCGAGGTGGCCGTGTGGCGCTTCGAGTAGGCGCTACGTCCGCGTCCCCGGAAGGTCCCTGAAGAGCCTCTTGCCTCCCTCCCGGATGTGCCTCGCCGCCGCCCGGGCGGAGCTCCTCCCCGGCGGCCGCTTGAAGTCCGGACGTGCCTTCCGCAGACTGCCGGGCCAGCGTGCCCCGCGCCCCGCGCGCGGACACCGCGACCCGTGCAGACGGACCCCATGTCGGACGCCGAAGCGCTGATCGACCGCATCCGCCGGCTGGAGCGCGAAGCCCGGCCGCTCGAGCCCGGCGCCGCGGAGCGGCGTGCCATCCGGGACGTGGTCGTGCACCACGCCGAGGCGTTCCTCGAGCGACTGCCCGAGGCCCCGGCCTTCGAGGAGCGCGCGGACGCGGCGCGGGCGCTCGCGCGCCGCGTTCCGTCCGAGGGCCCTGCACCGCTCCACGAGCTCCTGGAGCTGTTCCGGTCGGCGGTGGAGGACACGGGCCTCAAGCCGTCTTCGCCCGGCCACCTGGCCTACATTCCGGGGGGCGGCCTGTACGCCTCCTCCCTGGGGGACTACCTCGCGGCGGTGACCGACGAATACGCGGGCATCCGGTTCGCGGGCCCGGGCGCGGTCGAGATGGAGAACGTGCTGCTGCGCTGGATGGCCGGCCTGGTGGGCTACCCGCGGGACGCCGCCGGCAACCTGACCTCGGGGGGCAGCATCGCCAACCTGGTGGCCGTGGTGGCGGCCCGGGAAGCCCACGGGCTCCGGGCCGCCGATGTCCCCGGCGCGGTCGTGTATCTCACGGACCAGGCCCACCACTCCCTGGAGAAGGCGCTGCGGATCGCCGGCCTGGGCGAGGCGCCGCGCCGTCGCATCGCCACGGACGCGCGGCAGCGCATGGACCCGGACGCGCTCCAGCGCTCCGTCGACCGGGACCGCGCCGCCGGTCTCAGACCGTGGCTCGTGCTCGCCTCCGCCGGCACGACGGACGTGGGGGCGATCGATCCGCTGGAGGCGATCGGCCGGGTGGCCCGCTCCCGGGGGCTGTGGTACCACGTGGACGCGGCGTACGGAGGGTTCTTCGCGTTGTGCCCCGATGTGCGGGAGCGACTGCGGGGCATCGAGGCTTCGGACTCGGTCGTGATGGATCCCCACAAGGGGCTTTTCCTCCCCTACGGCCTCGGCGCCGTCCTGGTGAAGGACCGGGCCGCCCTGCACCGCGCGCACCGCTACAGCGCCGACTACATGCAGGACGCCGTGGATCCCGGGGCCCAGGTGCCCGACTCCCCCGCCGAGCTCTCGCCCGAGCTCACCAAGCACTTCCGGGGCCCCCGGCTGTGGCTGCCCCTCCTCCTGTACGGCGTGGGTCCGTTCCGGGCGTGCCTCGAGGAGAAGCTCCTGCTCGCGCGCTATTTCCACGAGCGCGTGCGCGAGCTGGGGTTCGAGGTCGGCCCCGAGCCGCAGCTGAGCGTGGCCACCTTCCGTTGGGTCCCGGCCTCCGGGGACCCCGACGCCTTCAACCGGTCGCTGGTGCGCGCCATCCACGAGGACGGCCGGGTGTTCCTGTCGTCTACACGTGTAGACGGGCACTTCGTTCTGCGCGTGGCGGCCCTGACCTTCCGCACGCACCTGGACACGATCGACCTGGCGTTGCGGATCCTGGCGGAGAAGGTGGCGGAGCTCGAGGCGGAAGGCGGGGCCTGAGCCCCGGCTTCGAGCCTCGGGCGATCAGCGCCCCTCGAAGCGGGCGTCCCGCTTCTCGAAGAACGCCGCGAGGCCCTCGGCGAAGTTGGGCTCGTCCGCGATGCGCGCGAGCTCCTCTAGCTCGCGGTCCAGGTGGTAGTCCAGCCGGTCCACGCCATCGGCCTGGTGGATGAGCGCCTTGGCCACCGCGTAGGCGCGGGTGGGCCCGGCGGCGAGGCGTTCCGCCACGCCGTCCACGCGCGCCTCGAACTCGGCGTCGGGGAACACATCCGTGAGGAGCCCCGCCTCGAGCGCCTCGCGGGCGTCGAGACGGGGGTTCAGGAGGACCAGCTCGAGCGCCTTCCGGAGCCCCACCAGCCGCGGAAGGAAGAAGGTCGAGCTCTCGGCGCCCGTCAGGCCGGTCTTGGGATAGGCCCACTCGAACGTGGACCGCTCGGACGCGAACACCAGGTCGCAGGACATCGCGAGTCCGAAGCCTCCGGCCGCGGCCACGCCGTCCACGGCGGCCACGAACGGCTTGGGAGCCCGCTTGATCTCCGAGATGGTGCTGTGCAGGTACTCGAGGATCTCCTTGAAGCTCTCGCCGTAGCCGGACGCGGGGCCGTGTCCGTCGGGCTGCAGGTAGCCGAAGTCCCGCTCCTCCCCGCGCTGGCGCACGTACTTGAGGTCGGCGCCGCTGCAGAACACGCCGTTCGTGCCGCGGAGGACCACGCAGCGGACCTCCTCGTCCCGGGCCATCTGCAGCCCGGCCTTCCGGAGGTCGCGGGCGGTCTCCACGTCCAGCGAGTTGAAGCGCTCGGGACGGTGGATCGTGATGACGCCCACCGCGCCCCGGTGCTCCACCCGGATCGGCCCCGGGGGCTGCGCCTCGCCCGCCGGCCGCTCCTTCGCGGGCGCCGAACCGACCTCTCCCGGGCTCACCGGACCGCCACCCCGGTTCCCCTCCCCAGGATGGACGCGATCCACTCCTCCGTGACCACCGGAGCCAGGGCCGCGGCGTCGGTGTCGGCGAGCGACGCCGGGCCGGGGCGACCGTCCACGGCGAAGCCACCGTCGGCGAGCTCGACCGCGCCTCGCGCGAACAGCTCGGCGGCGCGCACCATCAGGGGACCCCAGGCCGTCTCCATCATCCAGCCCCTGTGCGCGTAGGCATACGCCCGCACGACATCCTCGGCGCCCCGGTGCGCCACTTCGGCCACCATCGAGTGCACCGGATAGGGGCCGCTCACCAGGAGCGGGGGGCCGGCGTCCAGCTCTTCCGTCGCCAGGTGGAGCGTGGTGCGGGTCTCGGGCTCCCCGGCCAGGATGGCGTCCCTCGTGGCGTGGAGGCCGTGGTAGCGCGGCCGCCCCGCCGCGTCGCGCAATCGGAGGTCGGCGTCGTGCACGTTGAGGATCCTCCCCGCGAACGCCTCGAGGAGCACCGGGCTCGCCACGAGGAGGTAGCCGCACAGGAGGACCAGGTCGGGCCGGAAGGGTTCCAGGATGGCCAGGGTGGCCCGGTCGTACGGCGGCCGCGCCGACCGGTCGCCCACCGACGTGCCGCGCCCCGCGCAGAACTCCGCCACGTCGTTGACGCTCACCGGCACTCCCGCGCCCACCGCGATCTCGAGTCCGCGGCAGCCCCGGTGGCTCGCCACCACCGTCACCACCTCGAAGCCGGTGTCGGGCTCCATCGACGCGCGCAGGAGATCCCCCAGGCCCGGGGTCCGATGCGAAGTGAGGACCGCCACCCGCAGGCGCCGCGGACGAGGCTCGCCCCACGTGCGCCCGCCGCCCGATTGCACCCGACGCCGCACCGCCGCCCTCAGCGTCCCCATCGCGAAGCTCATCTATGCCTCCCGTCCGATCAACAGATCCGTGGAAGTGGCTCACCGACCGGCTCCGTGAGGAGCCGACGTCCGAGGCCCGTGTCGAGGACCACCCGCCCGGGGTGGTCAGCGGCACAGGTGCCGATCACGGCGGCGTCGCGACCCAGGGGATGGGCGCGCAGGGCCGCCAGCACGTCCTCCACCCGCTCGGGCCGGATGCCCATGAGTGCCTTGCCCTCGTTGGCGATGTGGAAGGGGTCCAGGCCCAGCATCTCCGCGGCCGCTCGCACCGAGTGGCGGACGGGCACCGCGGGCTCGTCGATCACGATGCTGACGCGGCTCTTGTCCGCCATCTCGTGGAGCGCGCTCGCCACCCCGCCCCGGGTCGGGTCCTTGAGGGCCACCACCCCGGCGCCGCCGGCCTCGAGCGCCGCGCGCACGAGCCCGTTGATCGGAGCGACGTCGGAGAGGAGCTCCTCGTCGAACTCCAGCTCGTGGCGCCGCGCCATGAGCGAGATCCCGTGGTCCCCCACGGTGCCGGTGACCACGATTCGGTCCCCGGGCTGCAGACCCGCGTCGATCACCACCCGAGACGTGATCGCGACACCCGCGGTGTTGAGGATGAGGCCATCCACCTCGCCCCGGGGCATGACCTTGGTGTCACCGGTGATCACGGTCGTGCCCGCCTCGCGGCAGGTCTCGAGCATGGAGAGCTGGATCGCCTCGAGCTCCGTTCTTCGGAATCCCTCCTCGACCACCACGGCGCAGGTGAGCCCCAGGGGCTCGGTGGCCCCCATCATGGCCAGGTCGTTGACCGTGCCGGCCACGGCCAGGCGGCCGATGTCGCCGCCGGGGAAGCGAATGGGGTGGACCACGTGGGAGTCGGTGGTCACCACCAGCCAGCGGCCATCCGGCAGGGGGAGGGCCGCCCCGTCATCCATCGCGTCGAGCCCTACCCCCTCCATGGGAGCCTCCGCGTAGCCCGCCGCCAGCGTCTCCTCGATGAGGAGGCGCATGGGCACGCCGCCCGCGCCGTGCTTGAGAGTCACGAGCTCGTCGGGGCGGGCCGCCCTCCGGGCGGTCGGTCGGGGGATCGTGGTGCCGCGCGCCTGCTGCTCCATGGGAGTCACCGTCTCACAGGTCCGGGTGTCCGCCGTACTGGTGCCAGATCCGGCACGTGCCCTCCGTGCTCACCATGCAGGCGCCCACCGGCGTGTCGGGGGCGCATTCCTTACCGAACAGGGGGCAGTCCACGGGCGAGGCGATGCCGGCCATGATGTCCCCGCAGACGCACACCTGGGTGAGCTGTGAAGGGGCATAGTCCCACAACCGCCGCACGTCGATGTCGAAGCGGCGCCGCGCGTCCACGGGCGCGAACTCGTCGCGGAGGCGGAGGTTGCCATTGGGAACGTGCGCGATACCGCGCCACCGTCCGCCCGTGGTCCGGAACACGCGCCACAGCTGATTCTGGGCGTTCCGGTTCCCCTCCCGGGTCACGCAACGGGGGAAGGTGTTCACGACCCGGGGCGTGCCGTCCCGGATGAGCTCGGTGAGCGTCAGGAGCCCCGCCAGGATGTCGAGCGGTTCGAAACCCGCCACCACCACGGGAAGGCCGTGGCGCTCCACGAAGCGCTCGAAGATCGCCCAGCCGGTGATCGTGGCGGCGTGCCCGGCGGCCAGGAAGCCCTCGACGCGGGCCCCCGGCATCTCGGCCACGATCTCCATGACCGGCGGGATGTACTTGTGCGCCGACAGTACCGAGAAGTTCGCGGGCGGGTTCCCCAGGACGACCGCGGCCGTGGCCACGGCCGTCGTCTCGAAGCCGCTGGCGAAGAACACGACTTCCTCGTCCGTGTCGCGCGCCAGCTCCGCGGCCTGCGCGGCGCTGTACACGACGTCGACACGGGCCCCCCTCGCCTGCGCATCGGAGAGCGATCCCGCCGAGCCCGGGACCTTGAGCATGTCCCCGTAGGAGGCGATCCTCACGCCGTCCTGCGCGAGGGCCACCGCCTCGTCCACTTCGGGCACGTCGGTCACGCACACGGGGCAGCCCGGGCCCATGATCACGTCCAGGCTCCGCGGGATCAGCGTCCTCAGGCCGAACTTCGCGATCGACTGCTCGTGACTCCCACACACGTGCATCACGGCGACGGGCGCCCGACCCACCTGCCCACACACGCGGTCGATCGCGGCGGCCAGCGCCCGGGCCCGGCCCGGATCCCGGAAACGAAGCTCGGCGGCCTCGTCCGCCAGCGTCGCGCCCGCGGACCGCGCCGTGCCGGCGGCCGGGCTCCCCGCGTCCAGCGGCGCGCTCACCCTTGCTCCCCGGCGGTCATCGCGCCCCCGAGTCCCACGCCGCGCCCCCGGGCCGCCTCGATCTCGCCGCGCACGTCCCCGGCCATCATGTCGTCGGCGGCCTCCTCTAGCAGCATCTCGTACAGCGCGAGTGTCTCGCCTATCTCCTCGGCCGGGATCTTCCGGATCGCGAAGCCCACGTGGTTGAGGATGTAGTCGCCAGGCTCGACCGGCTCATCGACGACGTCGAGCCGCGTCTCGCGTTGAACGCCGAAGAAGTCCACGATGGCCACCTGGCCATCGACTTCGAGCACCTTGCCGGGAACTCCCAGACACATGTCAGGCCTCCTCGCTTCGCGCCAGGCGGGCGGCTCCGACCACGGCCTGCCCGTAGCTGATCGCACCGTCGTTGGGTGGCATCCGTCGCGGTCGCAGCACCCGCACGCCCCGGCTCCTGAGGCGCCTGGACAGCGACACCAGGAGCCGCGCGTTCTGGAACATGTCTCCCGCCAGCGCGACGATCTCGATCCGGTGCTCCGCGCACACCGCGCCCACGAGGTCGGCCGTGGCCTCGGCGACGCTCTCATGGAACGCGGCGGCCAGCCGGCCGACGTCTTCGCCCCGGTCGCGTCCCCGAGCCAGCGCCTCCAGCAGGGGCCGGGGATCCAGGGTCCACGGCCCGGCCGTCCGCCTGGAGCGGGGGAACGGCAGGGGCGCCGCCCCGCGATCTCCCGCCAGAGTCTCGAGGACCAGCGAGGCCTCGCCCTTGTAGCGCTCGAAGCGGAGGCCGGCAAGGACCCCCGCGGCGGCGCCGAACAGGCCGTCCATGGAGGAGCGGGCGGGGACGTCTACAGCCGTCACGTCGAACGCCCCGGCGCCGGTGACGGGCTCGAAGCGCACGTGCGCGACGCTCTCGAACGAGGTCGGATCCGCCACCAGAACCCTGGCGCCGCGCGCTCCGTCCTCGTCGGACCCGCGGCCCTCGTAGACCACGCCCACCACCCGTCCCAGGACACCGTGCTCGCCGGCCACGGCGGCGACGTGGGCGTGGTCGTGGTGCACGGACAGCTCCGCCCGAACCTCCGAACCACGTGCCAGGCGCAGCGCCAGGCGTCCGGCCTCCGCGTCGTGCACGACGACCTCCGGGGTCACCCCGTGAAGACGCTCGAAATGCTCGAGCGTGCTCTTGAAGTGGTCCAACGTCCCCAGCTCCTCCAGGTCTCCGAGTCGCGGGCCCGGATACGCCAGACCCTGCCGGGCGAGCGTGAAGGTGGTCTCGAGCCGCGAGCCGAGCGCCAGCAGCGGAACCGGCGTCGCGATGGGGAGCGGCACGGCTTCGGGGACCCAGCCCCGGGCACGGCGGAGGAGCACCGCCGAGCCCTCGACCACCCGGGCCACGCTGTCGTCGCAGCGGGCCGCGATCTCACGGTCGTGCAGGAGGAAGGCGTCGGCCGCGTGCCCGAGACGCTCGAAGCTCTCGCGAATGCCTGCGACCAGCGGCTCGCCATCCACCCTCCCACTCGTCAGGACGAGCGGCCGGTCCGCCCGCTGCACCAGGAGCCGGCGCAGCGCCGTGTCGGCGATCAGGATTCCGACGGTGTCGAGTCCGGGAGCCAGCGATGGCGCCAGCCCCGCATCCCGCCTTCGGCGCAGGAGAATCATGGGCCGCCTCGGCGCTTCCAGGTGGCGCGCCTCGTCATCCGAGACGTACGCCAGCCGGCGCGCCTTCTCGAGGTCGCGGACCATGACGCCGAGCGGCTTGGCCTCCCGACCGGTGCGTCGACGGAAGCGGGCTACGGCTTCCTCCTGCGTCGCGTCGACGACGAGGTGCACGCCCCCCGAGCCGCGTACCGCGACGACCTCGCCGTCCCGGAGACGTCGAGCCGCTTCCCCGATCGCCTCGCCCCCCGAAGCCAGCTCCACGCCCGAGGGGTCCGCCAGCCAGGCGCGTGGCCCGCACGAGGGGCACGCGTTCGTCTGGGATCCTTCCCGCCGGTCCCCCGGCGTGAGGACCTCGCGCTCGCACTCGGGGCACATGTCGAACGCCCGCATGCTCGTCCGGGCGCGGCCGTAGGGCACGCTCTCAATGATCGAGTAGCGCGGTCCGCACGACGCGCAGGTCGTGAAGGGGTAGCCCGGACGGCGGCCGCCCGGGTCCTCGATCTCCGCGTTGCAGGCCGGGCACGTCGCCAGGTCCGCGGGCACCACCGACTCCCGCGCGTGCCGGGCCCGAACGCGCGGAGCGGTGCGCACCCCTCCTGCACGGGTTCGGCCGCCCGCCGGGTCCGCCCGGGAGGTGGGCATCAGGTGGTCACGGTCGACGGGACCTGGGACTGGAGGAAGGCCGTCCACTCGTCCAGCCCCTCCCCCGTGCGAGCCGAGGTCAGGAAGAAACGCAGGTCGGGGTTCACCTCGCGTGCGAACGCGACGGCCCGGTCCACGTCGAAGTCCAGGTACGGGAGGAGATCCACCTTGTTGAGGACCGCGTAACGGGCCATCCGGAACATCTTGGGATACTTGACCGGCTTGTCCTCGCCCTCCGTCACGGAGAACACGACCACCTTGGCGGTCTCGCCCAGGTCCCAGCTGGCAGGGCACACCAGGTTGCCGACATTCTCCACGAACAGCAGATCCGTGTCCTCCAGGTCGATGGCCTCGAGTGCCGAGGTCACCTGCCGGGCGTCCAGGTGGCACGCGCCGTTGGTCACGACCGCCTGGACCAGCCGGTCCGTGTGGGCCGCCAGGCGATCCGCGTCGTTCTGTGTCTGAACGTCCCCGGTCACCACGGCGATGCGCAGCCGGTCCCCGAGCCGCTCCAGAGTCCGCTCGAGGAGGAGCGTCTTCCCGGAGCCGGGGGAGGAGACGAGGTTGAAGGACGGCACGCCCGCCGCCGCCAGCCGCGCGCGCACGTCGGCCGCCAGCTCGTCGTTGCGGGTCATGACCCTCTCACGTACGTCGATCGTCCGGACCGTCATCCTCCACCTCCAGGTACTTGACCCTGAACACGTCCCCCGGAGCCGGCTCGATGACCGGCCGGGCCGCCCCGAAGGGCGGGCTCCCGAGAAGCGCCTCCAGGCAGAATTCCAGGTTCGCCCGCTCCACGCCGGCGTCATCGCCGACCTCGAGGGCCACCACCCGAACGTCCCCCAGGCGTGCGGTTCCGACGTGCTCCTCGGTGATCCGGCAGATCTCGAGGGCCAGGCTCATCTCGTGCACGGGATGATCAGCCTGCGCGGACGCGCTCCGCCCAATCCAGGGTGCGATCCTCGGACGCGACCCGCTCCGCCCGGTGGCCCCAGGAGCGCAGGGTGGCGACGGCCGCCGCCACCAGGGTGGGAAGGGTGTCGCGCACGATCGGACTGAGCTCGGGCGACATCTCGACGCGCTCGGGCTGCAGGCCGATCGCCACGGTGTCGGCCGGGAGGCCGCCCCGGAACTCGGCCAGCGCCAGCACCTCCCGCAGGTCGATCTGGTGGGGAGAGACCTTGGTGAACAGGTAGCGCGGGAGCTCCTCGCCCCGGAGCACCACGAGGCTCCCGGCCGGCCGGCCCGCGTGGATCGCATCCAGGAGGAGCAGTCGCTCCGCGTCTTCGATGAGCCCGAGGAGATTCATGCCCCAGGTGCCGCCGTCCACCATCTCGACGGGCGGGGAGAAGCGCCAGCCGGAGCGGAGCGCCTCGAGCGCCTCGAGACCGACGCCGTCGTCCGCCATGAGAGGGCTGCCCAGTCCGAGCACCAGGGTGCCCGAGGGCGCCCGGGGCGCGAACGCGCCCCGGGCGGCGGAGTCACTCATCCTCGAACTCCAGGTCCTCTCGAACGAACTTCCCGCCGCTCACGATGGAGGACAGGGAGCCGTCCAGCTCGGTCACGTCGGCCCGGATGGCCAGGTAGACGTGGATCGGGAAGAAGATGACGAAGAACCAGGTCATGACGTGGTGCCAGAACCTGACGCCCTGCGCGCCGCCCAGCAGCTCGCGCACCCAGCCGAACGCGTCGTAGAAGAAGCCCTCCGGATTGGAGAGCCCGTACAGCGCGAAGCCCGTCACGACCATGAAGGCTCCCACCAGGTAGACGAGCGTGTAGCTCAGCTGCTGGAGGGGGTTGTGCCCCAGGTAGTGCGGGGCGCGCTCGGGTCGGATCATGAGGTACTTCTTCACCATGCGCCACAGGTTGCCCAGGTCGCGGCCCCGGAGCGGAAAGAGCGCCGGCAGGCGCTCGAACTTGTTCCCCGCGAACAGCCAGTAGAGCCGTACGATGCCGGTGGCCACGAACACGCCGGCCGCCGCGAAGTGCAGGAAGCGCATCCACCCCATGGCGTAGGACGTTGCGTTGCCCGTCCCGGTCATGAAGTAGGGCCGGCCGATGTAGAAGCCGGTAAGGGCCAGGACGACGATGGATCCGAAGGCCAGCCAGTGCATGGCCCGGATCGGCCAGTGCCACAGGTAGACCCAGCGGTAGCCGTGGACGGCGGGCCGGGGGCGCTCGCCGAGCGCCGCCCGGTCCCGCGTCTCCCTGGAAGCGGCTTCCGCGCCGCCCCCCCCCGGCCCCGCGTTCATCCCTGCACCTTCACGGTGGTGACCAGGTCTCCCTCGGCATCGAGGACGTGCACCCCGCAGGCCATGCAGGGATCGAAGGAGTGGATGGTCCTCAGGATCTCGATGGGCTGGTCCGGTTTGACCAGCGGGTGGTTGTCCACCAGCGAGGCCTCGTAGGGGCCCTTCTGGCCCTCCGCGTCACGCGGCGAGCAGTTCCAGGTGCTGGGGACGACGCACTGGTACCGGGAGATCTGGCCGTTCTGGATCTCCACCCAGTGGCCCAGCGCCCCGCGCGCCGCGTCCAGGTACCCGTAGCCGCGCGCCGTGGCGGGCCACGTGGACGGATCCCACTTCTGGTCGTTGAAGGTGGCCACGTCGCCGTTCTTGATGCGCCCGACCAGGTCATCGTACCAGTCCTCCATCTTGCGGGCGACCAGCACGGTCTCGATGGCCCGCGCCGCCGTGCGTCCCAGGGTCGAGAACAGCGCGGCCGGCCCCACCTGGAGCTTACCGAGCGCCTCGCCGACCAGGGCCTTCACGCCCTCGTGGCCGGAGGCGTACGCGACCAGCATCCGCGCCAGCGGCCCCACCTCCATGGGCTTCCCGTCGTAGCGCGGCGCCTTCATCCAGGTGTACTTCTCCTGGTCCTGGATGAACGTCCAGGGTGGCTTGGGCCCGGTGTAGTTCGGCACGGTCTGGCCCTCGTAGGGGTGCAGCCCCTCCGCCGGCGCTCCCTGGTACTCGTACCAGGAGTGCATGACCTCCTCGCGCACCTTCTGCTCGTCGTAGGGGACCACCTTCGTCAGGTCGTTGTCGAGGATGATCCCGCGCGGGAAGTAGAGGTGCTCGATGTCGCGGAAGTCGCTGCCGGCCGCCGGGAACATGCCCACGGCCAGGTAGTTCGGGACGCCCCCGCCGATGGACGCCCAGTCCTTGTAGAAACCGGCGATGGCCAGCAGATCCGGCCAGTACACCTGCTCCACGAACACGAGGGCCTTGTCGATGAGCGCCTTGATGTCGCTCAGTCGCTCGGCGTTGATGGTCCCGGTGTCGTCCAGGTTGATGGCCGACGCCATCCCGCCCACCAGGAAGTTGGGGTGCGGGTTCTTGCCCCCGAAAATGGTGTGCAGCCTGATCACGTCGCGCTGCCAGTCCAGCGCCTCGAGGTAGTGCGCCACGGCGATCAGGTTGACCTCGGGCGGCAGCTTGTAGGCCGGGTGGCCCCAGTAGCCGTTGGTGAAGATTCCGAGCTGCCCGGAGCTCACGAACTTCTGGAGCTTTTCCTGCACCGCCTTGAAGTACGTCCCCGAGTTGTTGGGCCACGGGGACAGACTGCGGGCGATCTGCCCGGCCCTGTCGGGGTCGGCTTTCAGCGCGCTCACCACGTCCACCCAGTCGAGCGCGTGCAGGTGGTAGAAGTGGATCACGTGGTCCTGCACGGTCTGCATGCCGTGCACGAGGTTCCGGATGATGGTCGCGTTGGGCGGGATCGTGATGTCGAGCGCGTCCTCGACGGCCCGGCAGGACGCGATGGCGTGCACGACCGTGCACACGCCGCAGATCCGCTGGGTGAAGGCCCACGCGTCGCGCGGGTCTCGCCCGTTCATGATGATCTCGATTCCGCGGAACTGGGTCGACGACGCCCACGCGTCCGCGATCATGCCGTTCTCCGCCTGCACCTCGATGCGCAGGTGGCCCTCGATCCGCGTGATCGGGTCGACGACGACCTTAGTCCTGGCCATGACGATCCTCCTCGTGGCTGGCGGAACCGCCGTCCGGCCCGCCGCCGCCCGAGCCCGACGCGCCCTCCTTCCGATGCCGCATCCGGTTCACACCCGTGACGACCGCGTGAGCCGCCACGCCGGCCGTGGCCCCGACCGCGAGCGCCGCGCCGATCGTGTCGGCCGTGCTCTCGATGCCGAAGCCCGAGACCTTGGGCATCCGCTGGTAGAAGGGAGTCATGGTGTCCCAGAACATCCGCTCGGTGCAGCCCAGGCAGGGATGCCCCGCCCCGATTGGCCAGCTCGTCTCGCCGTTCCACTGGAAGATCGGGCACGGCGAAAAGGTCGCCGGCCCCTTGCAGCCCACCTCGTACAGGCACCATGCCTTGCGCGCGGCCTCATCGTCGAACGCCTTGACGAACTGGCCGGCGTCGAAGTTGGCGCGCCGCGAGCACTGGTCGTGGATCCTGGCGCCGTACGCGAACAGGGGCCGGTGGTCGTAGTCGAGGTCCGGCAGGCGGCCGAAGGTCAGGTAGTGGACCACGGTGGCGGTGATCGTGTCCGCGATCGGTGGACACCCGGCGATGTTCACCACCGGCTTGTCCTTGACGATCTGATCGACGCCCACCGCCCGGGTCGGGTTGGGGGCCGCCGCCTGCACGCTTCCGAAGTGCGCGCACGCCCCGACGGCCAGGACGGCCGCGGCGCCCGCGGCGGCTTCTTCGAGGATGTCGCGCGCCGTGCGGCCGCCGATGGTGGTGTAGATGCCGCCTTCGGCCAGGGGCACGGAGCCCGTCACGATGAGAACGTACTCGCCGTGGTGGTCCTTCATCGCCTGCTGCAGCGCGCTCTCCGCCGCGGAGCCCGCAGCCGCCTGCAGGTTCTCCTGGTAGTCCAGGGAGATGAGGTTGAGGACCAGGTCTCCGATGGTCGGATGGGACGTGCGGAGCGCCGACTCGGTGCAGCCCGTGCACTCCTGTAGCGACAGCCAGATCACGCTCGGTCGCTGAAGCTGTTCGAGGGCTTTGGCGAGCTTCGGCGTGAGCAGGCTGCTCAGGCCGAGAATGGCGCCCATCTCGCCACAGAACTGGAGGAAGTCTCGACGGCTGACGCCGCGGCTGTGGAGATGTTCGCCGAGGGTCGCCCCGGGCTCCCAGGGATCGGTCAACGGAAAGTACATCGACCCACCTCCCGGATCATGAACCGCCGCCGCGCATGGCGCTCCCTCGCGGCTCGCCGGCGTGGACGGCTCCGTAGCGCGGACCGGTCGAATGCCAGTTCGCTTTGTCGGGCTTGTCCATCATGCTACGTAGCCGGCAACAGGCCGTCTGTCGGGAAGAGCGTGGCCCTGTCTGTACGTGAGGCGTGCGCAGCGTGTGGGGAGATCCCCCACCGGACCCCCGGACCGCGGAGCGGCGGGATGTCACCACACGCCGGAGCGTGCAACTCCCGACAGACGGCCGGTCTGGCGCTCCCTATCACTAGAGGTGCCGCCGGCCTCGACCCGGCCCGCGGCGACCCCGTCCGTTCCGCCCCCCAGCCGAGGACGGACCGTGAGCTCACGCGAAGCATCCACCGACGGCACATCCGGGGCGGAAATTCCGCCCGCGGGAGCCCTGCGGCGCCTGCTGGAGGTCGAGCGGGAGGCGGAGGAGGCCCTCGTCCTGGCCCGGACCGAGGCACGGGAGCTGGTGGCGGCGGCACGCGCACGAGCGCTCGCCTCGGAGGAGGACGTTCGCCACGACGTGGCTCTCGCCGGCCAGCGGCTCGAGCGGGAGATCCACGCCTGGCGTGACGAGCGACTGGCGGCCCTGCAGGCCGAATCGGAGGGCACGGCGCGCGCCTACGACGAGGCCGCCTCCACGCGTATCGGGAAGCTCGCGCGCGTCGTGGTCGACGAGATCCTCGCCTTCGACGAGGCCGGCGGGGCATGATCGTTTCCATGGCGCGGGTGCGGATCCTGGGACCGCGCGAGCGGCTCGAGGCCGTGCTCGGGGAGCTGCAGGACATGGAGGTCCTGCACGTGGCCCCGCCGGTGTCCCTGACCCCTCCCGGGGGCGCGCCTTCCGCGGAAGCACCGGGAGTGGAGGCGGAGGCGCAGGCGGACCGGAACGTGGCCACCACCCGGAAGCGCATCGAGGCGATCGGCTGGCTCCTGGAGCGGCTTCCCGCCACGGACGGCCGCGGACGAACCCGCCCGGACCTGCCCGACCGGAAAGAAGAGCTCGACGACCTCCTCTCCCGCCTCCACCGCGCGGTCGCGGCGCTCGGCGAGCAGCAGGTGGGACGGAGCCACGAGCGAGCCCGGGTGGCGCGCATGAGGGAGCTGCTCGAGACGTTTCGCGGTCTGGACGCGCTGCGCGGGCACTCCGGGGCGACCCACCCCTATTTCCTGATCGTCGAGACCCCGGACGGGCGGGCCGTGCAGGAGCTCCGGGAGGGGCTGGCCCGGCTCCTGGACGGCGGCTTCGAGCTGCTCGAGGGACCGCGGAGCGACGGCGAGACGCCGGCCGTGCTCCTGGTCCCCGGCGATCGCACCGGGGAGGTGGAGCGACTCCTGGCCGGCGCCGGGATCCAGGAGCTGCCGCTCACCGCCGGCGGTGCCGATGCGACGCGCTCCCCGGACGAGCGACTCGAGGCGCTCGACGCGCGCCTCGCCACGCTCGGGAGTCGCCTCGACCGGCTCGGACGCCGATACCGCGCGCCCCTGGAAGATCGCCTGCAGGCGGAGCACGACCGCCTCCTCGCCCTGGAGGCGCGAGCCAGCGCGGCCACCAGCCGGCACGCGTTCGTGCTGCAGGGCTTCGTGCCCGAGGACGCCGTGCGCCGGCTCGAGAGTCGTCTCCACGAGCGCGTCGGGCCCACGGTCGTGGTGGAGCGCCAGGGCCGGGAGGAATGGCAGGGGGAACTGGCGCCCGTCGTCCTCCACAATCCGCGGCTCTTCCGGCCCTTCGAGGCGATTACGCGCACCCTGCCCCTGCCCCGCTACGGCAGCATCGACCCGACGCCGTTCGTGGCCGTGTTCTTCCCGATGTTCTTCGGCGTCATTGTGGGCGACGTGGCCTACGGGACCGTCATCGCCGCCCTGGCCCTGCTCCTGCGCCGCGGCTCAGCGGCGGACGGCCTGCGGCGAAGCGTCGCCGAGATCGCCGGGGCATGCGCCGCGTTCACGATCGTGTTCGGCTTCCTGTACGGCGAGTTCGCGGGCGACCTGGGTCGACGCCTGTTCGGCCTCCGTCCCCTCCTCCTGGACCGCGAGGAGGCCCTGGTGCCCTTCCTGGCGCTGGCCATCGCGCTGGGGTTCGTGCAGGTCGTACTGGGGCTGGTGCTGGGCGCCGTCTCCTCCTTCCGGGGTCACCGGAGGGAGTCGCTCGGCCGCGGCCTCTCGGCCCTCATGCTCGTCCTGGTGGCCCTGGCGCTGCTGGCCGCCGTGGAGGTCCTTCCGCACGGCTTCTTCACCCCGGCGATCGTGGCGCTGCTGGTGGCCTTCCCGGTCCTGGTCGTCCTGGAGGGCTTCCTGGCCCCCATCGAGCTGCTGTCGACGCTGGGCAACGTTCTCTCCTACGCCCGTATCATGGCCGTGGGGACCGCGTCGGTGATGATGGCGGTGGTCGCCAACCGGCTGGCGGGTGCGGTGGGAGGCGTGCTGGTGGGCATCCTGTTCGGTCTCCTCTTCCACCTCGTGAACTTCGGACTGGCGCTGTTCGGACCCACCATCCACGGCCTCCGACTCCACTACGTCGAGTTCTTCGGCAAGTTCTTCAGCCCGGGCGGAACCCAGTACCGGCCCTTCGGGCATTGGCGACCGGAGCCCGGGCCTCCATCCAACCCCAACGCGGTGAAGGCCGCGAGGAGCGTTTGAGTTCATGGACATCTTGTGGCTCACCATGAGCGCGGCCGTGGCGATCGCCGTCCCGGCGCTGGCCACGGCCTGGGCCCAGTCGCGAATCGGCGCCTCGGCCGCCGCCACGCTGGCCGAGAAGCCCGAGCTGAGCACGACCGTGATTCTCATGATCGCCATTCCCGAGACGATGGTGATCCTCGGCTTCGTGGTCGCCCTCATGATCCTCCTCCAGGGCGGCGCCTGAGGCCGCCGACATGAGCCTGGATGCCCTGCTGGACGCCGTCGAGCGTCGCGGCCGCCAGGAGGTCGAACGCGTGCTCGACCAGGCCAGGGCCGAGGCGGCCGCCGTCGAGCGTGCCGCCGAGTCTCGCCTCGCGGAGCGCCGCGCGGACGCCCTCCGCGAGCTCGAGGCTCGTGTCCGAGGGGAAGCCGAGGCCCGGCTGGCCGCGGCCCGACGGGAGGCCAGGGCCCGGGTGCTGCGCTCGCGCGAGCGGCTTCTCGAGGCCGTGTTCGAGGCGGTGATGGCGGAGCTGCCCGACGCCGCCGCGTCCGAGCGGTACCGGAGCGCGCTCCCCGATCTGCTGGCCGAGGCGCTGCGTTGCGTGGACGCGCGCGGGGCCACGCTAGAGTGCGCCGCGCCGCTGCGCGACGAGGCACGGGAGATCCTGGAGGCTCCGGGCGTCGGCGGCCCGAACCGGCAGGACATCGTGGTCCGGTCCTGTCCGGAAGCGGACACGGGGATCCGGCTCCTGTCGGCGGACGGTCGAGCCCTCGTGGATGCCACCCTGGCCGCCCGCCTGGAACGGCTCCGGCCGCGACTCGCCATCGTCGTGCTGGCCGCTCTGGGTCCCCGGGCCACGGCGTCCGTGCCCCCGTCCGGGACGGGAGACCGACCGTGAGCGGCTGGTGGGGCGACGTGAACGCCCGGGCCCGGGGACTGGGCGCCGGCCTCCCCTCCGCCGTCGACCTGGCGGCCCTCGCGCGCGAGCGGAGCGTCCCGGGACTCGCCCGGAACCTCGCGGCGCACGGAGTGGGGGCCGGCGCCAGGCCGGCGGCCACGGCCGCCGAGCTGGACACGGAGGTGCGCCGCTGGGCCGCCGGGCACCTGGCCCTGCTGCGCCGCCGCATGGGTCATCGCCGCTCCCTCGCGGCGCGCGTGGTCCTCGACGACACGGACCGGCGCGCCGTGCGTGCCCTCCTCCGGGGCGCCGCGGAGGGCGCACCTGCCGCCGTCCGACTTGCGGGCGTCATCCCGTCTGTCCACCTCCCCCTCCCGCGGCTCGAGGAACTGGCCCGGTGCGACTCCATCGAACAGCTGGGGGATCGGCTCGAGCGTTTGGGGCACCCGGCGGCCGCGCCGCTCCGAGCGGCCCCGGGCGGAACGGTGCCGGACCTCTTCCGCCTCGAGGCCGCGCTGGACCGGGCCTACGCACGCCGTGCCCTGGCGGGTTCCCGCCGCGGTGGAGACCTGCTGGCCTTCGTGCGGGAGGAGATCGACCTGCGGAACGCATGGTCGATCCTGGCCCTCTCGGGCGCCCCCGGCGCCCGGGACACGGACGGTCTCCACCTGGAGGGAGGGGAGCGGATCTCCCCTGCCCGCTTCCTGGACCTGTGCGGCACCGACCCCGAACGGGTCCGGAGCGCGCTGTCCGGGACCTTCGGCGGCGGGCCCCTCTCCGACCTGTTCCGGGAGACGGTCTCGACGGCGGCGCTGGAACGGCGGTCCCTGGAGCTGCGGGCCGTCGCGTGGACGCGGCGCGGGCGAGCCCGCCCCCTCGGACCCGCGCCGTTCCTGGCCTTCGCCCTGCGGCTGGCGGCCTCCATCCACGATCTGGGCTTGCTGGTGTGGGGGTGCGCGCTCGACGCTCCGCCCGACCGGCGGCTGCCGACGCTCCACGAGGTCGCGTGAAGCGTCGAACCCGGATCGTGTGCACGCCGGCGCTCGCGCCGGGCTTCCGGCTCGCCGGGCTCCCCGTCCAGGAGGCGGTGACCGCCGCGGACGCCGCACGGGAGCTTTCGGCCCTGCGCCGTCGGCCCGAGGTGGGCATCGTGCTGATGGAAGAGGGGCTGTTCGAGGCGCTCGCCGAGGAGGAGCGGGCCGCGGCGGAGCGAGGGGCACTTCCCATCGTGGTCCCCTTCCCGGGTCCGGAGTGGGCACGGGCGGAGGACGCCGAGGCCTACGTGGTCCGTCTCCTGCGCCGGGCGATCGGCTACAGGGTGAGGCTCCGGTGAGCGGTCCGCTCGTGGTGATGGCGGCCGGCGCCCTGGCCAGACTGAGACCCATGCGCGAGGCGTCCCTGAACGAGCTCGTGCGGGTGGGAGAGGCGGGTCTCCTCGGAGAAGTGATCCGTGTGGAGGGCGACGTCGCCACGGTGCAGCTGTTCGAGGAGACGGCCGGTCTGCGCCTGGGCGAGCCGGCGCGCCCCACCGGGGGCCCGCTGACCGCCGAGCTGGGCCCCGGCCTGGCCGGCTCGGTCCTGGACGGCGTGGGGCGCCCCCTCGAGGCGGTGGCCCGGGCATCGGGCGCGTTCCTGCAACCCGGCGCCGAGGCGGCCACCCTGTCCCGGGAACACCGGTGGGAGTTTCGGGCCGCGATCCGCCCCGGATCGACGGTGGCCGGCGGAGACGTGCTCGGCACGGTGGACGAGAAGCCCGGGCTCGAACACCGCATCCTGGTGCCGCCGCGCGCGGCCGGCCGCATCGCCGCGCTCGAGGACGGAAGCTACACGGTGGACGAGCCGATCGGGGCTCTCGAGGACGGCACGGAGCTGCGGCTGGCCCAGCCATGGCCGGTGCGCGTCCCCCGGCCCGTGGCCGCCCGCCTGCGCGGCGACCGTCCCATGGTCACCGGCCAGCGCGTCTTCGACCTCCTGTTCCCCGTAGCACAGGGCGGCACGGTGGCGGTCCCGGGCGGATTCGGGACGGGCAAGACGGTCATCGAGCAGACGCTGGCCAAGTTCGCCGAGGCCGACGTGGTCGTGTACGTGGGCTGCGGCGAGCGCGGCAACGAGATGGCCGAGGTGCTGGAGGAGTTCCCGGCGCTCGAGGACCCGCGCAGCGGACGCTCGATCATGGATCGCACGGTGCTGGTCGTGAACACGTCCAACATGCCGGTGGCGGCGCGCGAGGCCTCGACCTACCTCGGAATGACGGTGGCCGAGTACTACCGGGACATGGGCTACCGGGTAGCGCTCCTCTCGGACAGCCTGTCGCGCTGGGCCGAGGCATTGCGGGAGATCGCCTCCCGTCTCCAGGAGCTGCCGGGCGAGGAGGGCTACCCGACCTACCTTTCCAGCCGCCTCGGGGCCCTGTTCGAGAGGGCCGGCCGCTGCGCTCCCCTCGGAAAGCCGGAGCGCGAGGGCGCCGTCACCTTCGTCGCCGCGGTATCTCCCCCCGGCGGCGACTTCTCGGAGCCGGTGACCCAGGCCTCCCTCCGGGCGGCGGGAGCCCTGTGGGCGCTCGACCCCGCCCTGGCCCACCAGCGCCAGTTCCCCGCCGTCGACTGGGAGGTGAGCTACAGCCTGTACGCCGGGCCGACCGCCGCGTGGTTCGCCGACGAGGTGGGAGCGGATTGGCCGGATCTGCGCCAGGAGATCCTCACCCTGCTCGAGAGGGACCGGGAGCTCCGGGACGTCGCGGGGCTCGTGGGACCCGAGGCGCTGGAGGACGGCGATCGACTCCTCCTGCAGGTGGCGAGGCTGGTGCGGGAGCTGCTCATCGGACAGAGCGCGGTGGACCCGGTGGATGCGTTCTCGCCGCTCGCGCGGACGCACGCGCTCGCCGGGCTCCTGGTCGCGCTGCGGGACGGGGCGCGCTCGGCGATCGACCGCGGCCGCGCGCTCGAATCTCTGGACCTGGCCCCGGCCGTTCGCGCCCTGTCGGCCGTCCGGCGCGCCGGCCCCGACGAGCTGCCCGCCCGCGTCGTGGAGGCCCGCAGCGCCATCGCGGCACTGCGCCGAGAGGGGACGGCGGGGGACCAGCCGGCCGGCGGGGACGTCACGGCGGGCGAGGGGGGAGCGTGACCGCTCCGGTCCGGACCTACCGCGGTGCCGCGGGGGCCAGCGGCCCCCTGCTCTACCTCCCCGACGCCCGGGGCGCCGTGCTGGGCGAGTGGGTGGCGCTCGAATCCCCCGGCCAGCCGGCGCGACGTGGCCAGGTCATCGAGGTGGGCACGCAGCTCACCGTCATCCAGCTCCTCGAGGAGAGCCACGGGCTGGCCCCGGCCAGCACGCGGGTCAAGCTCACGGGCGAGCTCGCCGGCATGCCCGTGGGCCTCGAGCTCCTGGGGCGGGTCCTGGACGGGGCCGGGAATCCCCTGGACGGACTCCCCCGTCCGGTCGGAGAGGCGTGGCGACCCGTGTGGGGAGCCCCGCTCAATCCCGTCCGCCGCGCCCGACCGGCGGACGTGATCGAGACCGGGATCTCGGCCATCGACGGCCTCAACACGCTGGTCCGGGGGCAGAAGCTCCCCGTGTTCTCGGGACCGGGGCTGCCGGGGCTCGACCTGGCCGCCCGCGTCGTGGAGAGCGCCCGCGTTCCCGGTGGCGAGCCCTTCGCCGTCGTGTTCGTGGCCATCGGCATCACCGAGCGCGAGACCCGCGGCTTCCTGGAGCGGTTCGAGGACCGGGAGGCGCTGGAGCGCACCGTCGTGTTCCTGAACCGCACGAGCGACCCGACGCTCGAGCGGCTCCTGGCGCCGCGGCTGGCCCTCACGGTGGCCGAGCACCTGGCCTTCGAGGCCGGACTGCACGTGCTGGTCGTCATGGCGGACATCACGCACTACTGCGAAGCTCTCCGGGAGATCGCGGCCTACCGGGAAGAGATCCCGGGGCGCCGCGGCTACCCCGGCTACATGTACACCGACCTGGCCACTCTCTTCGAGCGGGCCGGGATCCTCCGCGACGGGACGGGATCGCTCACACAGCTCCCGGTTCTCACCATGCCCGATGACGACATCACGCATCCGATCCCCGACCTCACGGGCTACATCACAGAGGGCCAGATCGTACTCGGACGGGACCTTCACCGGCGCGGCGTCTCTCCACCGGTGGACGTTCTCCCCTCCCTGTCACGGCTCATGAAGGCCGGCATCGGCCGGGGGCGAACGGCGTCCTTCCACCGTGCCTGGGCCGACCAGATCTACGCCCTGTACGCGCAGGGCCGCGAGGCCCGACTCACCGCCGCGATCGTGGGCGAGGCCGGACTCTCGGAGGCCGACCGGAGGGCCGTCGGGTTCGCGGACCGCTTCGAGGGCGAGTTCCTGGGGCAGGGAGACCGGCGTCGCTCCTTCGACGAGACTTTCGCCGTGGGCTGGACGCTGCTGGAGTCCATGCCCCGCGACGAGCTGCTCCGCATCGACGACGAGACCTGGGCCGCACGGCCGGGCGCGGACGGAGGCTGACCGTGGCCACGGCGCGAGGCCCCGCCCCCACACGCTGGAACCTCCTGCGCACGACCCGCCGGCTGGGCCGCGTGCGCAAGGGAGCCGAGCTCCTGAGCCGGAAGCGGAGCGCGCTCGTGACCGAGCTGTTCGGGCTCGCCCGTCCCGCGCTGGAGGATCGCACGCGGCTCGCCCGACGCGCCGCCACCGCCTATCCGGCCCTCCTGCGGGCGCTGTCGGCCCGCGGCGGCGCCGACGCGCGCGCACTGGGTTGGCCGAGCCGGGACCCCGAGATCGAGATCGAGCTCCACGAGACGTGGGGGGTCCGCGTGGCCGAGATCCTCGGAGCCCCGGGGATCCGGCGCACTCCGTTCGAGCGGGGCGTGGCGCCCGCCTGCACCGGCCCGTCGGTGGCCGAGGCCGCCGACGAATTCGAGGACTTCGTGGCGCTCCTCCTCGAGGCCGCCTCCCGGGAGACGCAGATCCGCAGGCTGGCCCGGGCCCTGGCGCGTACTTCGCGGCAGGTCAACACCCTCGAGCAGCGCGTGGGTCCGGACCTGGCGAGACAGGCGGCCGAGATCCGGCGCACGCTCGAGGAGCGCGAGCGGGAGGACCATCTGAGGCTGCGGCGGCTGGGCGGGAAGAGGCGCGGTCCGGCCCCATCGCTCGAGGAAGCCGGAGGCGTCAGCCCTTGGGGCTCACCGCGTACCCGATGATCGTGAGCGTCACGATGTAGACGATCATCGCGATGCCGAGCCACACGAACAGGCGCGTCCGCTGGCCCCGGACGGACGGCCGGTCCAGCACGGGAACCAGGAACAGGAGCAATCCCGCCAGCCCGAAGCCCAGGATGCCCACCGCCTCCCCCTCGAACCCGAGAATGTAGGCGGGAAGGTACTTCAGGGTCTGGAACATGAACATGAAGTACCACTCGGGCTTGATCCCCACCGGCGCCGAGGCGAACGGATCGGCCTTCTTCCCCAGCTCGGCCGGAAAGTAGGCCGCCAGCGCCGCCAGGACGGCCAGCGCGGCGAGCCAGCCCACCAGGTCACGGAGCGCGAAGTCCGGGAGGAACGGGATGCTGCGTGGCGGCTTCTCCTCGCTCTCCACCTCGGGCGGGACGCTCATCCCGTGTCTCTGGACCAGGTACACGTGCAGTCCCAGCACGAGGAAGACCAGCGCCGGCAACACGGCGGTATGGAGCGCATAGAACCGGGTAAGCGTCGCTCCCGTGACGTCGTTCCCTCCACGGAGCACCCCCAGCAGGAACTGACCCACCCACGGGACCACACCGACGATCCGGGTGCCCACCGTCGTGGCGAAGTAGGAGAGCTCGTTCCAGGGAAGCAGGTAGCCGGTGAAGCCGAGCGTGAGCCCGAGAGCCAGCAGCACCACCCCCGTGAACCAGGTCATCTCCCGGGGGGCTCGATAGGCCCGCAGGAGGAGCACGCTGAACATGTGGATGAACAGCGTGAAGATCATGAGGTTGGCCGCCCAGTGATGGATGGAGCGGACCAGCCAGCCAAAGTGCACATCGGTCATCAGGAACTGGATCGACTCGTACGCCCCCTCCGCGTTGGGCCGGTAGTAGAACAGGAGGAGGACGCCGGTCACGACCTGCACGATGAACAGGAAGAGGGTCATCCCGCCCAGATAGTACCAGATCGTGTGGCGGTGGAGGGGGACCCGCTTCTTCTTCCCCAGACGTTCCATCTCGCCCAGGATGCCCACGCGATCGTCGAACCACGCCCGGAGAGCGCGCAATCTGCTGTTCGTGCCGCTCATCCGGCCTGTCCCCGACTCACGACGATGCGGTCACCCTGCACGTTGACGACATACTCGGTGAGCGGCTTGGGAGGCGGACCGGACACGTTGATGCCCTGGAGGTTGTAGTGCCCGTTGTGGCACGGGCACCAGATCTGGCTCAGGTCCGCGCGGTACTCGACGATGCATCCCAGGTGCGTGCACACGGCGGTGAAGGCGCGAAGGTCTCCCGTTGGGGTGCGAATCAGAATGGCCGGCTTGTTTCCGAACTTGAAGATCTGGCCCGAATTGGACTTGACGTCCTCGGGCTTCACGGACAGCGCCACGCTGTTCGCCGCCGACTGGGCCTCCTCTGGAGGGACGATGTAGCGAACGATGGGATAGAACACCGCCGCGGCGACTCCGCCCGCCCCGAGGCCCAGGATCCAGTTGACGACCTCGCGGCGGCTGGCGCCGTCACGCTGCGAGCCGTCCCGGGGCCCGTGTGCCTGGCGGACTTCCTCACCGTCCATGGCTTCCCTCACCTCCGTTCCCGCGCTGCTTCCCTTCTCCGGGTCGGGTGGGCCTCCCGGCCCTGTGGATCTTCAGCACCAGCATGACGATGACCAACAGAATCAGCGCTGCCGAGACCGCCAGGCCCAGCCTCCGGACCTGGAGCTCCTGCAGCGCGTCCCGGCCCCGGGTGGCGGACTGGTCGGCCACCTCGAGCCCGGGGTCGATCTTGGCCCTGACCGAGTCCACGGAGAACGAGTGGATGGCGGCCCGCGCCTGGATGAGCGCGTTCCGGGCGTTGCCGAGGTTGGCCTGGGCCTGGCTCACTTCCATGCCGGCGTCCGCGGCACGACCGAGGATGGAGTCCGCCACCTGCATGCGGTCCGCCAGCGAGTCGATCAGCGAGCGCTCGCCCGTGGCCACCTGCGCACCCTTGCTGTCGGCCGTGTGGCACCGGCCGCAAACCGCGCTGTCCCCGACCCCCAGGAACGCGTCCGTGGGCGCGTGAATCTCGTGGTTCCCGTGGCAGGTGACGCATCCCGGAGCCCCGATCATGCTGAAGATCTCGGAGTGGAAGCTGGCCTCGAAGCGCCCGGCCTGCACGGCGTGACACTGACCGCACACGTTCACCACACTGGACACGCCCGGAGGGGTCGCTCCGTGGCTGCCGTGGCAGTCGTTGCAGGTCGGCGCAGACAGGTCGCCCTTCTGCGAGAGCGTCGCCCAGTGGACGCTCTTCTCGTATTTCTGCAGCTGATCCGTCGGAATCCCATACGGCTTCATGTAGTCCGCATCCGCGTGGCATCGGCCACAGGTCTGGGACACGTGGACGGGGTATACGTTGGACTTCGGGTCCGACGGAGGGCGGATCGAGTGAATGTGGTGGCAGTCCGCGCACGTGGCCACCAGCGTGTCCCCGGCCGCCAAGCGGCGGCCGTGCACGGAAGTCCGGTACTCGGCGACCTGGTCGACGCGCAGCGACGGGTTGAAGCGCTTCATGAACTGCGCGTCGGAATGGCAGCGTCCGCACAGCTCCGGAATGTCCCGCCGCGAGGGGATGCCTATGAAGCCCTTCGCCGGGTCCATGGCGCCGAAGCCGGAGTCCTTGTCATCGCCGCCGTGGCACGCGACGCACCCGAATCCCTTGCTCGCGTGGATGTCGTTGTGGAACGCCTTCGCCGGCGCCGAGAAGCGCTCGGAGTCGAGGGACCGATGGCAGCTGACGCAACTCTCCTCCGGCTGCGCGGCTCCCGCTCCTCCCGTCGTGTCGGCGCTAGCCGCTCCCGTCGTGTCGGCGGCGTTCGCGATCGTGTCCCCTCGCGGCGGGGCGGCATCCTGCGTTCCCTGGGCGAGGCCCGGTGCGGTTCCGGCGGGCGCTGCGGCCAGAGCGAGGGCGAAGCAAGCGACGAGGGCGCGCACGCTCATCGCGACCTCGCGCTCAACGACTGCAGGTAGGCCGCCACGTCCGCCGTCTCCTGGGCCGTCAGCGACGGCCACTTCGTGTCCGGGGCGGTCGTCCCGGACACGGTCAGGTGACTCCACAGGGCGGCCAGGACCGCGGGGAAGGAGCTCAGGTCACGGACCTCTCCCAGGTCGCCGGCGTGTCCTCGCCCCGCTCCGTTGAGCGTATGGCAGGCGAGACATCCCTTGCCGCGAATCAAGGCTCGGCCCGTGGCGGGGTCACCCGAGGTGGAGAAGTAGCGCGCGGAATAGAGGTAGGCTACGAGATCGGCCATCTCGTCCGGACCCACGGTCGGCACCGCCATGCCGCGGCGCTCCATCCCGGCGATCATCGCTGGAGCCTCGTTCCACATGGCCGCCGCGAAGTCGATCAGCGTTCGGCCCGTGCCGCGACCCGTGAACACCGGTCCCTCGTGTCCCGGCCCCGTCCCGTCGTGGCAGCTGGCGCAGCCCTTGGCGTCGAACAGCTGTCGTCCCATCTCCGCGCTCCCCGGCAGCACGTAGAACTGCCCTTCGCGCGGCGCCTGGGCCCGGGACTCGAGGAAGGAGATGAGGTCGAGGAGCTGCTGGCCGGTGAACGTGGGGCGCTGAATGCCCAGCGTGCGCATCTTCCGCATCATGGTCGGACCGTGGTTCCACAGCGCGGCGGCCACCACGATGGGCGAGCCGAACTGACTGAGGAAGTCCAGGTTCGGACCCACGACCCCGCCGGACCCGTCCACCTGGTGGCACCGTATGCACTGCTTCTGCGAGAACAACCGCTCGCCCCGGAGCGGGTCTCCCTGCTGGCCGAACGCGTTGACGGTGGACAGGAAGGCGGCCAGGTCGCCGGCTTCCTCCGGCGTGAGGTGAAACGGCTTGACGTCCCGCTCCAGCATGCGCGCGCGCATGCCCGGGATATGGTTCCAGACGTCGGCGGCGAGGCCGAAGAAGGTGGGTGGCCCCTCCAACCGGCCGAGGTCCGGGCCGATGTGGGCACCGATCCCGTTGATGGCGTGACAGCCCGAGCAGCCCTTGGAGCCGAAGACCCGGGCGCCCGTCAGAGCGCTCTCCGCGGAGGGGGAGGGCTGCTGCTGCGCCGCGAGGCGGCCCGTGGCCATCGGCCCGGACGCCACCAGCGCCACGATCCCCACCAAACCCAACATGCCCTTCCGCATAAGGCCAGTCGCCGGGAGGCGCACCGGGCGCATCACCGAAGGAGCTCGGCAGCCGCGAGACGAAGGGCCCTCCCCGCGGTGCCCATGGCGCGAGCTCCCGGCCCCGCTCCTAGCTCTTCCCCTGGCCCTTGTCCTCCGCCTTGGCCGGGTGATGGCACACCGGACACATGTCGCTGGTGCGGCCGGCGTGGCTGGCGGGAATATCCGGCACGTTCTTCATGGCCCCGGGCTTGTGGCACATGAGACATTCGCTCCGTCCCTCCGTCTCGTGTGGGATCGCCGGCGGCGCGGTCTTCTGGACCTCGGCGTCCGGCGCGTGACACAGGAGGCACTCCTTGACCGTGCGGCCTTCGTGGTCCGCGGGCATGGCGGGCACCTTCTTCATCGCGCCCGAGTGGCACATGACGCAGTTGCTTCTCCCCTCGAGCGAGTGCTTGACGACCGGGGGAGTCTTCCACTGCGACGCCGCGGGCTTGGCTGGCGCTTCCTTCTCCTGCGCAGCCGCCGGAGAGGCGACGAGGGCTCCGAAGAGAAGTGCGACGGCACCGACCGAAGCTAGACGATTCATGACGGCTCGCTCCTTAGAAGTACTGGAGGATCGACCCTGGAAGTCCTGGAGGATCGACCCTGCACTCTAACGTCCCTCCCGGACCTCAGCAACGACGGCACCGGGGCGCCCCGACGTCGCGCCACCGCCTTACCGCGGCGCGCACCCTGCGCGACGGCCACGCGCAGATTGGGGCGCGAGTAGCCCTGCGGCAGTAGGGAAAAACCCGACAGGACCGGTGGGGAGATCCGCTACCGTTTCGAGGCGCTGGCTCCGGGCGCAGTGCCCTGTCACGATTCGTCATGGGCCCGATGCAGGTTCTCCCCACGAACGCCGTCGGGAAGTTCCCGACAGCCCCACGTCGGCGCCTTGTGAATAATGGTACTTGAGTTTCGCCGCCCCGCGGCGAGCCTCCCCGGTTCCTCGACGAGGGGGCGTTCGGAGGGGGTCGACACCGTGTGGTCGAATCGATTATGATAGAAGCGTCTAAGCATTGGGACTGCACTCCCCTGGACCGGGTCGTGGACGACGCGACCGGCCAGTGTCACGCCGAGGGCCACACAGGTGGCTCCAGGCGATCAAGCACCTCGGCACGCGAGGTCTGCCTGTCCCGGCCCCGATCCCGAGTCCGTCACGTTGGAGCCCGGTGAGTGAGCGGTCCATTCGGGCACGCGTCGAGCTACTAGCTCCCAGGAGCGTTCTATGCGATCCGTTCGTTGGCTGTCACGATTCCTGGCCGCCCTGGTTGTGGTCGGCGGTGTCCTGGCCACCGGCTGTACGGACCGGGTCACGGTCTTCAAGCAGAAGCCCTTCTTCGACCAGCCGCCGGCCGGGGCGGGCGACTTCCTGGGCTACAGTGACGAAGCGACCAAGACGACGGTGTGCGGTGACTGCCACGTCGGCGTCCAGGCCAGCTGGGTCAAGACGAAGCACGCCAGCGCGTGGGCGGACCTCGAAGCCTCGGGGCACGCCAACGACACGTGTCGCTCGTGCCACACGGTGAACGAGCTCGGGAACGCGACGACCGACTCGGCCGGATGGGAGACCACAAAGGACACCCGCTACCAGGACGTCCAGTGCGAGAGCTGCCACGGTCCGGGACTTCAGCACGTCGAGAACCCGGATGCGAGCCAGCCCATCCCATCCCTGGCGGTCCAGACGGACACCACGAGCCTCACGAACGGCTGTGCCGAGTGCCACAACGGGACGCACCATCCCTTCGTGGAGCAGTGGGCGCTCTCGAAGCACGCCACGTTCATCAACGGGATCGACGGGCACGCGGCGACGACCGAGGGCTGCGTCGAGTGCCACACCGGCCAGGGCGCGCTGAATGGCTGGGGCGTGACCGGGCCCTACCTGGAGAAGGATTCGTCGACGCCGCTACCGATCGTGTGCGGGGTGTGCCACGACCCGCACGGAAGCCCGAACCTGCACCAGCTCCGCTTCCCGATCAACACCAACTCGATCGACGTGCACCTGTGCGCCCAGTGCCACAACCGGTCGGCGCAGCCCGACGCTGGCGCGCACGGCCTGGCCCCGATGGCGCCCGAGGCGCAGCTCCTCGTGGGCGCGGCCGGCTACTTCCCACCCAACCTCGACCTCACGCAGTCCGACTCGATCCACGGCACGCACGGCAGCACGGCGAACCCGACCCTGTGCACCACGTGTCACGTCCACGCGTACTCCACACAGTTCAAGGACACGGGGGAAGCGTTCTCGGCGGTGGGCCACACCTTCAACGCGCTCCCCTGCATCGAGAACGGGGTCCCGTCGGGTAACCTGGACTGCGCGATCACGACCGCCGCACGGAGCTTCGATGCCTGCACGACCTCGGGGTGTCACGGTGACGCCTCCTCGACGCGGTCGGTCCTGATCTCGCGGCTGATCCTCGTCAAGGAGCGCTCGGACACGCTTCATGCGATGCTTCTGCGGATCGACGCCAACCTGGACGGCGCGGGCGGCCCGATCGATCCGAACGACGGCGTGCTGACGCCGGCCGAAGGGGCGTTGTTCAACTACAACCTGGCCAACTGGCTGGAGGAAGTGAACAAGAACAACAACCCCGGCTACTACCCGAACGGGTTCACCAACCAGTACGTCAGCCTGCTGGGCTCGACGGTCCACAATCCGTTCCTGCTCACGGCGCTGCTGGACGGGAGCATCAACCAGCTGGCAAACACGTATTCCGCGGCCAGCACGAGCCCGATGTACCTGCAGCAGATCAAGACCGAGATCACGGACATCAAGGCCAAGGGCCAGGTCCACTGAGGCCGTCCGTGCGAGATTCCAGGGAGGCGGGCGGCCCCGGTTGGGCCGCCCGTCGCCCGGTTCGAGCCGCCCCTCCAACCCTCATTTCACGCAGACCATGACGACCAGCCCCGGGCGCCTACGCCATGTGGGAGCGAGCCGTGCGCGGTGGATCCGGCGAGAGCTGGTCTCGCTCGTCGTGCTCGCGGTCGCGATCCCGGCGGGTCTGGAGGCGCAGGGCTACAGCGCCAACGTGCAGGCGGGCGTGGCCTCGGTGGAGCTCCGCCCGCTGGTCCGTGACAGCGTGCCCGAAGCCACCGTGCCCGGCCAGGGCCTTCTGCGGCGGCTCCCCAGCGGCATCGTGGCGACCTGCATCCCGGGCGAGTACTGCCGGTGGTACGGGTCGGGCACGGTGCGCTCGCTCACGACCGTGACCCAGGAGATCCACGTGGCCGCCTGGCCAGGGATCCGGGGGCTGGCGGTCCACGCACACCTGCGCGGCTGGTACGGAAGCGATGGGCAGTGGCCGCTATCGAGTCACAAGCTCGAGGTCATGACGGCCTACCTCAGCTACGATATCTCCCGGTTCCACTTCGAGGGCGGCCGACAGGACCGATACGACGGCCTGGGTTACCGGAATTACGACGGGCTCTCGGCCCGTTGGGACGGCCTCGAGCCCCTGTCCCTCGAAGCGTACGGCGGCTGGTACCTGGCTCCCAACCTGGACGCGCCGCTCACCAGCTCGCTGATCTCGGATGCCGATCCCCTGGCCTCGATCAACGACCGCGGGCTCGTGTTCGGAGGCGAGATCCGGGCCCACGCGGGTCGCCGCCTCTCCGGTTCGGCGGTCTACCAGCGGGTGATCCGGACCGACCGCCTGGCGCTGTACTCGGAGCGCGCGGCGCTGACGGCTCACGCCTTCCTCGGGCCCGCCAGCGTGGACCTCTCGGGGCGGTACGACTTCTCCTTCCAGCAGCTCGACCAGGTCCACGCCCGCGTCTCGGTGCCCATCCGACCGACCCTGGACCTCACGGCCGAGTATCGGCACTACCGTCCCTTCTTCCCCCTGTGGACGATCTGGGGTGCGTTCAACCCGGTCGGCTACGACGGCGGCAGCGGAAGCCTGGCCTGGCGGGTCCCCTCCCTCGGTCTCGACCTGCAGGCCGGCGGCGGCTACCGCTGGTACGAGAACTCGAACACGGCGGGGGGAAACCTGGCGGGCTTCAAGGACACGGGCTGGCGCGCCTTCGGCGGCGCCAACTGGGCCTCCGACGACTGGTTCGCCAACGGCCGGTACCAGGCGGACATCGGGCCCGGCGCGGCGGACATGGGCGGAGACCTGTCCGCCGGGCGTCGCTTCGGCGGGAAGAGCTGGCTCGCCCTTCGAGCCACCTCCACCCGCAGCTTCGGGGAGTATCGGCTCGGTGACCAGCGGCTCACCGGCGCGGGGCTCATCGGGTCCGCTCCGGTCGGCGACCTCCTGTTCACGGGGAGCGCGGGCTTCTACCGGCTGTCCTACACGGACCGGCCGGCGATCAAGGACTGGACGCAGTTCCGGATGTTCGTGGGAGTGGGATACCACTTCGGCAGCGAGCCGACGGTCGCGTCGGTCCTCAAGGGGTACGGCCAATGAGCCTGCGCTGGCCAACACGAATCGTCCTGGCGCTCGCCTTCCTGACCCTGGCCGGCGGGCCCTGGGCCGGGTCGCCCCTGACCGGCCAGGACACGACGGTCGTCCAACGCCCCTTCCCGCACGCCCGGCACGTCGGACTCTTCCCGACCTGCGACGGCTGTCACGCGGGGATCCTGAGCGGGGACTCGGCGAAGTGGCTCTCCGTGGGGCCCGAGTTCTGCCAGGTGTGCCACGATGGCGAGACGGTGAAGAAGATCGAGTGGACGACGCCCGAGCACCCTCGGACGAACCTGCACTTCACGCACGCCAAGCACGCGGCCGGATTCGAGCAGCTCGGGGCGCCGCCCGCGAAGTGCCAGACCTGTCACCAGGCCGAAGGCGGCACGAAGCCCATGCAGGTGGTGATGGCCAGGCCGGCGCTGTGCGGGGCGTGCCACTCACCCGACCACCTGTCGCTCCAGAACGACTGCGCCACGTGCCACGATCCGCTCACCCGGGCGTCGAACCTGAGGACGTCCGACATCGCGGGCTTCCCCAAGCCCCCCTGGCACGATTCGGCCGACTTCCTCTTCCAGCACGGAGCGGAGGCCTCCGCCTCGGGCGCGGTGTGCTCCGTGTGCCACGCCCGCCAGAGCTGCACCCGCTGCCACCTGAACGCGTCCCAGGTGGAGCCGATCCAGGCCCTCGGGCCGGATCCGCGCGTCGCACAGCTGGTCCGCGGGCGAGCGGGCCAGTGGCCCGAGCCGCCCAGCCATCGCGACCGGGACTGGGTCCTGTCCCACGGAGCGACGGCCCGGACCTCGCTGTCCACGTGCGCCGACTGCCACGCGGCCTCGAGCTGTGCGACCTGCCACCGCGGACCGCGGGCCGGGTTCCTTTCGCAGATGCCGGGGGCCGTCGAGGGAGGACCGTCCGGGGTGCGCATCCACGCGTCGCCGCCGGGGCACGGGCCGGGCTTCGCCACCCAGCACGGGGCGACCGCGGCCTCGGGTGCCATCGACTGCTCCGCGTGTCACACGAAGGTCCAGTGCACGGCCTGCCATCGCGGGGGCGTGCCCTCCTCGCCGGCCGTCCACGCCCCCGGCACGGGCGGATCGGGAGGAGGGAACGAGCCAATGAGCCTCGGGAGGCCGAGCGCGCGGCCCGGGGAGCCGACGACGCCGAGGGACGAGCGTCTCCCGCTGCGGAGGCCCGAGCCGCGCCCGGTGGTGTGGTTCGCCTCGCTGCGGACGACCGTTCGGACCGGGCCACGAACCGTGCCGGACACCACGCCCCCGACGTCCACGACCTCTCGAGGAAACGGAGGACAGGCGGGCCCGCGGACCGGCGGCTTCCACCCACCCGATTACGTGCTCCGACACGGCGCCGACGCCTTCTCGCGTCGAGTCCAGTGCTCGGAGTGCCATTCGGCCCAGGCCTTCTGCCTGACCTGCCACGAGAAGATGGGCATCGGGCGGGGAGGCACGGCCGGCAGCCCCGCCTTCCACGATGCCGAGCCCAACTGGCTGATCGTGCACGGGCGGGCCGCCCGACAGAACCTGGAGACCTGCACCTCCTGTCACCAGCAGAGCTCCTGCCTGCGCTGTCACAGCGCGAAGTTCGGATTCCGCATCGACCCGCACGGTCCGGGCTTCGATCCCAACCGCATCGCCGACCGCAGCACGATCTCCTGCGGAATCTGCCACTTCTCCATCCCCAAGGGCGGAGGCGGGGGCTGACCGAGTTGGCATGAGGGTCCGCGCCCTACCATCACGACCGGAGCATGCCGGCGAAGCCCCAGGGGAGTGTCGCGCGGAATGCGGCCCCCGCGACGGCCGGGTATACTGGTTGGGGCGTGCGGGGCCTTGGGTCGTCGAGATCGAAGAACGGGTCGATGGACGAATGAGGAGGCCTGGTGGTGGACGGACGGTGGGATGGGGGGACGGGTTCGGGAGGAGTGAGCCGTCCGCCACGGAGCCACACGTGAGCAGCGGTCCGTTCGCGACGTCGCCCCGGCAGGGGCGGCGGCCATGGTAGAGCCTACGGCCTCGCCGCTGGCCACGGACCCGCTGGCGTGGCGACCGGCCTTCGGGGAGTACGTCCTCGCCGGCAGTGTCGCCTTGCTGCTCCTGGGCGCCCTGTCGGCGGTCGTGCTGTACCTGATCCCTTCTGGACCGCTGCAGCTAGAGGAGCTCCAGCCGGCCTACCAGGTCGCGCCGGAGGCCAACTTCCCGGTCAACAGCAGTCGAATCGTCAACTGGGGAGACCAGGTCATCCTCGTCGTCCGCACCGGGGACCAGTCGTATTCCGCGCTGCAGGGCACGGCACCGACGGACGGCTGCATCCTGAACTGGAACGAGACGTCGCTCCGCATCGTCTCACCCTGCACCCACCTGGTCTACGACCTGCGTGGCAACGTGGTCCGGGGCCTCTCGACCATCCCCCTCCAGCACTACCCGGTGTTCATCCGCGATGGCGTCGTCTACGTGGCGAGGCCGTAGAATGATGTCCCGAGACCCGAAGGCCGCCAGGGAATGGTTCGTCCGCTTGTGGGCGGACCTGAAGGCCAGCACGGACGCGAGCCTGCTGGTGATCCTCCGCTTCGTGGGCCTCCTGTACGGGCCGCTCGACACCCGACTTCCGATCGGCAAGGCCTTTCGTAAGGCTCTGCGGCACCGGCTCTCGCCCGAAGCGGGGTGGCGTCAAGCGTTCGGCGGAATCGCGTATCTGCTGTTCATCATCCTTGTGGTCACGGGCGTGCTCCTGTCCTTCTACTACCGTCCTTCCACGCAGGAGGCCTACCAGAGCATCCAGCACATCGTGTCCGGTGTCTCCTTCGGCTGGCTCATGCGCGACCTGCACGTGTGGGCGGCGAACCTCGTGGTCCTGGGAGCGCTGCTCCACATGGCCCGCGTGTTCTTCGGCGCGGCCTACAAGCCTCCGCGTGAGACCAACTGGATCGTGGGCGTGCTCCTGCTGTTCAGCGTGTTCGCGTTCGGCGCGACGGGCTACCTCCTGCCATGGGACCAGTGGTCGTACTGGACCGTGACCGAGGGACTGGACATCCTCGCCCGCACGCCCCTCGTGGGCGGCTGGCTGGTCAGGATCCTGCGGGCCGATCCGATCGTGTCCGGCGCCACCTTGAGCCGGTTCTTCGCCATCCACGTGATCGTGCTCCCGTGGCTCGTGCTCGGCCTCCTGGCCCTGCACTTCGCCCTGGTACGGAAGCACGGCGTCGCGCCACGCGTGAGCGCGAACCGTACGGGCAGGACGGGCGTTCCGTTCTTCCCGTACCACTTCCTGCGGATGGTGATCACCGGAACGCTCGTCGTGGCCGTGGCCCTGACGGCCGCCCTCCTGTTCCCGCGTCCGGTCGCCGCTCCGGCCAACCCCGCGCAGCCCCCGGGAATGCTCTTCTCGACCTGGATCCTGGCCGACGTCTCTCGAGCCCTGATCTACTACCTGGGCGGCTGGGGCTTCGGCGCGTTCCTGCTGCTCGGAGCCGGAATGGTGCTCCTGCCCATCTTCGATCGCTCTCCAGAGCGTCGGCTCCGCCGCCGACCGATCGTGGCCGCCCTGGGCGTCCTGTTCTTCCTGACCTTCGCGACCGCCTGGGGGGCCGGGTGGCGACTCCGCTCCATTCCGACCACGACGTCGGGTGAGCTGACGCCGTTCCAGAAGCAGCCCACCGGAGCTACGCCGGGCGCTCCCCTGCCGAGTATCGCGCCTGCCAGCCGGCCGGCGACGTCCGGGTCGGACACGACGAATTCCGGGGGTGCGCCGTGAGGGCCGCCGTGCTGACCGCGCTGCTCACTGCCACCTTCGTCGCTGCACCAGCGGCGGGAAGGCCGGCTGCGGCTCGCCCTGCCGGACGTACCGCTCCGACGCTTCCGGCGCAGGTCCCCGGAGCCACGGCCGACACCGCCAACGGCTGCCTGGCATGCCACGCGGCACAGCGGCGAGCGGCGACCGAAGGGATCCACGCGGAGCACGGCGTCACCTGCGTGAGCTGCCACGGCGGTGACCCGGCCGCCGTCACGCTGCCCCGGGGACACAGCGGGCACTTCGTCGGCACGCCGGACAAGGCGGCCACGGCGGAGCTGTGCGGCTCGTGCCACTCGGATCCCGACCGGATGCGGGAATACGGCCTGCCCACAGGACAGCTGGCCCAGTTCCGCTCCAGCAAGCACGGGCAACTGCTCTTCGGCCAGCACAACAACGACGTGCCGACATGCACGGACTGCCACGGCACGCACATCATCTACCCGCCCTACGATGCCCGTAGCCGCGTCTATCCGACGAACATCCCGGGGACCTGCGCGAGCTGCCACTCGGACCCGAAGCTCATGGCGAAGTACCACATTCGCACGGACCAGTTCGCGCAGTTCCGTAACAGCGCGCATGGCGTAGCCCTGTTCCAGGACCAGAACTTCGCGGCGCCCACCTGCGTCGGTTGTCACGGCGCGCACTCCGAGCTGCCGCCCACGGTGACCGAGATCGCCAGCGTATGCGGTCGGTGTCACGTGCTCGTCGAGCAGGAGTTCGCGAAGGGACCGCATGGGGCCGCCGCCCGCGCCGGGAAGCTGCCGGGCTGCCTGGCGTGCCACAGCAACCACGGCACCGAACGCGTCCCGGCGGACAGCATCAGCGCCACGTGCGACCGGTGCCACGGATCCGACTCCCAGGTTCACCAGTTCGCGGTCGACATCCAGCACCGCGTCGTGCAGGCCACGGCGGACATCCAGTCGGCCGAGCGGGCCATCGACCAGATGGCCGCGGCCGGCGAGCGCGTCGGCTACTATCGATTCCGGTACAAGTCGGGCCTGACGTACTTCCGCGAGATCGCCCAGAAGCAGCACCGCCTCAACCTGGACACACTCGACGACCTCGCTCGTCGGGTGCGGTCGGTGTCGATCGACCTGGACTCACGGGCGAAGGGCACCCAGGAAAGTCGTTGGGAGCACAAGCTCCTGCTCCTCCCGGTGTGGTTCCTGTCGCTGTCCGCGGTCGTGCTCGCTCTGCTGGCGCTGCGCGGTCTCCGGAAGAGGGACCGGGACTCGGACTCTTCCGAGACGTAGGCTATGTGGCCGACCATACGCCGGCGGATCGCTCAATGGGGCATCGTCCTGCTCCCGATCGTCATCCTGGCGGTCATTCTGATCAGCGTAGGCACGGTCGGCTTCGTGGAGGTCTCCAGCCAGCCATGGTTCTGCAAGAGCTGCCACATCATGAAGCCGTACTACCAGTCGTGGTCCACCTCATCACACCGCGACGTGCCCTGCATCAAGTGCCACATCCCGCCCGGGGTGAAGTCCGAGGTGAGCCAGAAGATCCAGGCCGCCAACATGGTGGTGAAGTACTTCACCGGCGCCTACGATACGCGGCCGTGGGCGGAGATCAGCGACGCTTCCTGTCTGCGATCGGGCTGCCACGCCAGCCGTCTCATCGAGGGTGCGGTGGACTTCCACGGAGTCCGGTTCGATCACGCCCGGCATCTGGGGGAGATTCGGCGTGGCATGCAGCTCCACTGCACGAGCTGCCACTCGCAGATCGTGCAGGGAACACACATCGCCGTGACGGAGGGCACCTGCTTCCTGTGTCACTTCAAGGACCGGCCGGCTGACCAGCCCCTGGGCGGCTGCACCGGGTGCCACCCATCGCCGCCGAGGGTCACCTCTCCCGAGGGATTCGTGATCGATCACCCCCAGTTCGTACGGGACCGGATCGACTGCCTGTCCTGCCACAACAAGGTCACGCACGGAACGGGTAACGTCGACGAAGCGCGCTGCGTGAGCTGCCACAACGAGCCCGAGCGTCTGGCCAAGATCAACGAGACCACGCTCCTGCACACGGTTCACGTCACGCAGCACAACATCGCGTGCATCCAGTGCCACACCCCCATCGAGCACCGCATCGTTTCTCTCACCACGACCGTGGAGCTGGACTGCCGGAGCTGCCACAAGTCCGTGCACGTGGATCAGCAGAAGATGTTCGCCGGCATCGGGGGACACGGGGTGGAGCGCACGCCGAGCTCCATGTACAAGGCACGCGTCTCGTGCGTGGCGTGTCACGACCAGGCCAGGAGCCTTCCGGGACACGACACGGTCAACGTGGCCAGCGAGTCCTCGTGCCTCTCCTGTCACGGCATCAAGTACGCCAACGTGCTGCCCGGCTGGCAGAAGGAGATGAAGCGGAAGGTGGGCCTCGTAGCCCCGGTGGTGAGCGCGGCCCGATCCGCCGCGGCGACGGTCCCCCTGGCGCGACGTAACGTGGCCGACAGTCTCCTCGGTCTCGCGCAGTCGAACGTCGAGTTCGTGCGCGAGGGCAAGGGCGCCCACAACGTGGTCTATGCGGATCAGCTCCTCCGCGCGGCCCTCAGGCTCGTGCGGCAGGCCGTGCAGGAGGGCCGCCTGCCGTACCGGATGCCGACCGTCGATCTCGGCCCGCAGGTGAGCGAGACCATGTGCCTGCAGTGCCACCTGGGCATCGAGCAGCAGAAGGGCACGTTCCAGGGCGCGTCGTTCGATCACACGGCCCACGTGTTGCGCGCGGGGCTGCAGTGTGGTGACTGCCACACGCCGTTCTCGAACCACGGCGGCATCACCCTCGCGTCGACCGCGAGCTGCAACGCCTGTCATCATCCGGTCGTGCAGCCCCGGAACTGCGCCACCTGCCATGAAGGTCCGGGTGGGGCGCCGTCCCAACCCATCACCCTGCCCCAGGGGACCTTCCCGCACGGGCCCCACATCGAGGCCAACCTCGCCTGTACGGCGTGCCACACGGCGCCGATGATGAGCGCGCGGGACCTCCAGTGTGACAACTGCCATGCGCAGCACCACCAGCCGACCGTCACCTGCCTGAACTGCCACCGGGGCGGAGTCCTGGCCCTGCACGATCGCCAGAACCACGTCCTGTGTGCGCAGTGTCATACCTCGGTCCCGGCGTTGACGCACTGGACGCGGCAGGTGTGCACGGTGTGCCACGCGGACAAGACCGACCACAACCCCGGACGGCCGTGCAACGTGTGCCACCGGGTGCCGGCCATGGGAACGACCCGCGCGGCCGTGCCGGCCGGCGGCGGCGAGGAATCGCCTCAATTCCACTAGCACGGAGGGAGGCTCACATGCGCTCCGTGGTTGGATGGATCTGGCTCCTGGGCGCTTTCGCGCCCGGGCTCGTCGGAGTCCGGACGGTGTCGGCGCAGGCGACCAGGCCGGCGTCCACGCAGGTCGTGGAGTGCACCAAGTGCCACGCCGATCACGACCTCCTCGCCGCCAACGCGACCGGTCCGCGGCGGGACTCGGCCCTCTACGTGACCGGTGCGGTCCTGGACAGCTCCGTGCACCGATCGTTGCAGTGCACGGACTGCCACCGGGGCTTCGAGGCAGGCTTCCCCCATCAGGTCAGCCAGGTGGTGGTCCCCTGCTCCACCTGCCACGAGAAGGAGGGTCGGGACTGGGCGGCCTCCATTCACGCCCGGAACGCGGAAATGGTCGGGGATGCGCCCACCTGCGTCGGGTGCCACGGTAGCCACGGGATCCGTGCCGCCACCGACCCCCGGTCGCCGATCTACCCCCTCAACGTGGCCGGACTGTGTAGCCGCTGCCACGCGGACCCCCGTATCATCGGGCGCTACTTCACGGGGCCGGGCGACCAGGAGGCCCGCATCGCCGCGACCGCCTTCCCGAAGAGCGTCCACGGCATCGCGCTCACCCGCGACGGGCTCGTGGTTTCGGCCACCTGCTCGGACTGCCACCGGGCGCACCTCATCCTGCCGCCCGATTCGGCGCGGTCCTCGGTCAATCGGGCCAACATCCCGCGGACCTGCGGGAAGTGCCACGCCGGCGTGGTCAAGGTGTTCGAGGCCTCCGCCCACGGGCCCGATTACCCGCCGCAGCCCGGGATCGCCGAGGGGCACCCGCGGCCGGTGTGCATCGACTGCCACTCCGCGCACGAGATCGTCCGCGCCGACCGGCCGGCCTGGCAGCGCAGCACGGTCCGGAAGTGCGGGAGCTGCCACGAGCACCTGTACGAAACCTACTTCGAGACCTACCACGGCCAGGTGACGCAGCTGGGATCCAACCTCGCCGCCAAGTGCAGCGACTGCCACACGGCGCACGACATGCGCTCCCCCACGGACCCCAGGTCCACGGTGTTCGCGGCCAACCTGGTCCACACCTGCAGCCAGTGCCACGAGGGCGCCAACACCAACTTCGTCAAGTACTACGCGCACGGTGACCCCACCCAGCGCACGCGGTACCCGCGCCTGTACTGGCCGTGGCTGCTCATGACCGGGCTGCTGGTGAGCGTCATGGCCTTCTTCGTGATCCACAGCGTGCTGTGGCTGATCCGGAACGGCATCGAGCACCGGCGGGGCGGACACGGCTCCGACGGACCCGGGGGCGGAGTGCCGGGCGGCGGCGCACCCGCGGCGGAATCCCCCACGAGCGGAGGGAGCGCGTCATGAGCAGGCGGGCGATGGACGCCGCGGGCCGAGGCGCGGGCCCGTACATCCGGCGCTTCACCGGCTTCCAGCGGACCCTTCACGTCATGGTGATCGTGTCCTTCCTGGGGCTGGTCGCCACCGGGCTGCCGCTGCGCTTCGCGGCCGCGCCCTGGGCCCGCGGGGTGATGGACCTGTTCGGGGGCCCGGTGGCCGCGGGCCTGATTCACCGCATGTGCGCGATCATCACCTTCGGCTACTTCTTCGCGCACGTCATCCAGATCACCTACCGGATGCTGAGAGTCGAGGGACCGAAGAAGCTGCTGTGGGGGCCGGACTCCATGGTCCCCCAGCCCAGGGACATCCGCGACCTCATCCAGATGTTCAAGTGGTTCTTCGGGAAGGCACCGCACCCGGAGTTCGAGCGGTTCAGCTACATGGAGAAGTTCGACTACTGGGCGGTGTTCTGGGGAGTGGCCATCATCGGGACCTCGGGGCTCTTCCTGTGGTTCCCGACCTTCTTCGCGCACTTCATGCCGGGGTGGGTGTTCAACATCGCGACCATCGTGCACGGCGACGAGGCCCTGCTGGCCACGTCGTTCATCTTCACGATCCACTTCTTCAACGTGCACCTGCGGCCGGAAAAGTTCCCGATCGACACCGTGATCTTCACGGGCCGGGCCACCACGGAGTACATGCAGGAGGAGCACGGCCTCGAGTACGAGCGGCTCCGGCGCGACGGCCGGGTCGAGGAGCGGGTGGTGCCGTCGGCCTCGCGCGCGGCCTACCTGTGGTCGGTGACGGTGGGCTTCATCGCCGTCGGGATCGGTACGATGCTCATCGTCCTCGTCCTGTGGGCTCTCCTGGCATGATGCAGTGCGACGCCCCGACGTAGTCCTCGTCCACCCTCCCAGCGTCTACGACTTCCGTCGCAGGGCGATCTTCTACGGCCCGATCAGCGACGTGATACCGTCGTCGACGGTGTTCGAGATGTACCCCATCGGCTTCGCGACCCTGGCGGCCTTCCTCCGGCGCCACGGGCGGCGCGTGCGCATCGTGAACCTCGCCCTGCGCATGATGCGGAGCCGGCGCTTCCGGCCCGAGCGCTACCTGCGGCGACTCGAGCCCCGGCTGTTCGGCATCGACCTCCACTGGCTGCCCCACGCGCACGGCGGTCACGAGGTCGCGGCCCTCCTCAAGCGGCTGCACCCCGACATTCCGATCGTGTTCGGCGGTATCTCGGCCAGCTACTTCCACGAGGAGCTCATCCGCGACCCTTCCGTGGACTTCGTCCTGCGCGGCAGCGTCACGGAGCCCTGCCTCCTGGAGCTCGTCCGGGAGCTGGAGGGAGATCGCCGATTCGAGCGGGTCCCGAACCTCACCTGGAAGCAGGACGACCGGGTGAGAGTCAATCCGGCCTCCTTCGTGCCCCTGTCCTTCGACGATCTCGACTACGATCTGGGCTACATGATCGGGCAGGTGGTGGGGCGCCTGGACTTCTGGACGAACGTCCCGTTCCACGCCTGGTGGCGGCACCCGATCACCGCCGTGTTCACCGTGCGCGGCTGCGGAAGGGGCTGCGTGACCTGCGGCGCCTCGGAGGAAGCCTTCCGCGGCTTCATGCCCGGCATGCATCCCCTCCTGAGGAGCCCCGCGTCCATCGCCCGCCAGGTCCGGGACCTGGCCGAGCTCACGCGCGCCCCGATCTTCCTGGTGGGGGACATCAACGACGGCGGGCCCAAGTACGCCGAGGCCGTCGTCGAGGCCCTGAGAGCCACCGGCGTCTCCAACCGACTCGTGTTCGAGTTCTTCCGCCCCCCGCCGGGGGCGTTCGTGGCGCACGTCGAAGCCTGCCTGCCGCATTGGGGCGCCGAGCTCTCACCGGAGAGCCACCACGAGGAGATACGGGCGAGGCTGGGCAAGGCCTCCTACACCAACGCGGAGCTGGAAGAGGGGATCGAGACGATCCTGGGGGGACGCTGCGAGCAGCTCGACCTGTTCTACATGATCGGGCTCCCGGGACAATCCTACCGCCACGTCATGACCACCGTGGATGCCATCGAGGCGATCTTCCGACGCCTGGACGCGCGCGTGTCCGCCTTCATCACGCCCATGGGCCCGTTCATCGATCCGGGGAGCGTCGGCTTCGAGCACCCCGAAGCCACCGGCTACCGGCTGCGCGCCCACACCCTGGCCGAGCACCGGGCGCTCCTCGAGCAGGGGGACTGGGAGTCGATCCTCAACTACGACACCGACGCCATGACCCGGACGGAGATCGTGGACGCCACCTACGACGCCGCCGAGCGCCTCAACGACCTCAAGCTGCGCTACGGACGGATCGAGCCCGCCCGCGCCGCCGGCGTGGCCCGGCGCCTGACGGAGGCGCGTGCGCTCCGCCGCCGCATCCGGGAGGCGCAGGGCCGGCTCGACCCGGAGGCCCGGCTCGCGTTGCTGGGAGAGATCCGGGCCTACTCGGAGTCCACCGTCAACGACAAGGCCGAGCTGTTTCCGCCGGGAGCCTTCCTGCGAAACTTCCGCCTGGGCGGGATCCTGCGGCTCCTGGCGAGAGATGTCCTGCGCCGCGGAACTCGCCGACCCGAAACTCGCCGACTCGGGTCCGCCCTCCAGGACGCCCCGGCCGAGACCGCCTCCACGCCCTGAACCCCGGTGCGGGGGCCCGCACGGCCCCTACGGACTCAGGTGGAGTCGTGACGGGGCGTGGCGCCCGTCGTGCCCTGGGACATCCCCGGATGCGCCATCCCCGCCGGCGGCATCATGCCCGCGTGCGGCACGTTGTGGGCGCCCGCGGCCTGACCCATGCTCCCCAGGTGGGCCCTGGCGGAGTCGGCGGCCGCGGTGTGGCCGAGGGCGGTCTCCGCCATGTACATGCCGAACCAGGCCGCCGTGAACTCCGGGGCCATGTTCGCCGCCTGCCGATAGTGGCCCAGGGCCTTGTCGTAGTCCTTGGCCCGGTAGGCCGTGTTGCCGCTGTCCAGCTGCGCGCTCACGGCGGGCGGGACCTCGGCGCGGGACATGCGCGCTCCCGTGTCCGCGGCGCTGCTCGACGCGGCGGCGCTGCCCTGCCCCCCGGCTCCGCCGCCGCCGCAGCCGACCACGGCCAGGCCGACCGCCAGGAGAACCGCCGATGCGTGTATGTTCCTCATTGCCCTCTCCCCGGATGTTCGATCCAGTCCGCTACGAAGATGTTCGTCTCGCCCGGCAGGGCGCCGCGCCGGTTGGACTCGAACACGAGCCTGCGGCCGTCGCGTGAGAACATGGGAAATCCGTCGAAATCGGAATGCGTGGTCACCCGTTCCAGGCCGCTACCGTCCACTCCGATGAGGTACAGGTCGAAATCCCTCGAGGAGGGATCTCGCATATTGGAAGCAAAGATGATCCTTCGTCCGTCCGGATGAAAGTAGGGTGCGAAGTTCGCGGCTCCGTTGTGGGTGAGCTGGCGCTTGCCCGAGCCGTCCGCGTGCATCACCCATAGCTCCATGACGGAGGGACGCACCAGCCCACGCTTCAGGAGGTCCCTGTAGCCCGCCTCCTCCCTCGGCGTCGCCGGGTGGTAAGCCCGGTAGACGATGAGACGCCCATCCGGCGAGAAGAAGGGGCCCCCGTCGTAGCCGACCTCGTGGGTGAGCCGCCGCACGTTCCCCCCATCGGGGTCCATCGTGTAGATTTCGAGGTCGCCATCGCGCATGGACGTGAACACGATCCGGTTGCCGTCCTCGGAGATCGTGGCCTCGGCGTCGTAGCCGGGCGTGTCGGTCAGGCGGCGTAATCCCGATCCGTCCGGATCGGCCGTGAAGATGTCATAGTCGTACAGCGGCCAGACGTAGCCCTGACCGTAGTCGGGTCGGGGCGGGCACGCCGGCGCCGCCAGGTGCGTCGAGCTGTACAGGATCCGGCTTCCATCGGGGAAGAAGTAGGCGCAGGTCGTCCGTCCGCTCCCCGTCGACACGCGGCGACGGCCCCCACCATCCACGTCCATGATGTAGATCTGGTCGCACCCGGCGCCGCGGGGCGTGGCCTGGAAGATCAACCGGCGGTCGTCCGCCGAGAAGTACGCCTCCGCGTTCTGACCCTCGAAGGTGAGCATGCGGAGGTTGCGCAGGTGACGCTCGCCTGGCTCCGGCGCCACGAACACGGGCGCGGCGGTGTCGGAAAGTACGGTGCCCGCTTCGGCCGCCGCGGCGAGCGTCGGAGCCGGCGACAGCGGTGACAGGGCGGCGAGGACGACCGTCCACGTTCCGACCCGAGCCGACCCTCGAATTCTCTTCGACCTGGAGTGTAGAGCCATGTCTTATCCGGTGGTGGAGGGATCCCGACTTCACGTGAGCCGGCTCGGCTCGGCCGCGCCGCTGGTCGTGGCCCTGGTCTTCGCTCCGCTGGCGAGCCTGGCGGGCCAGGCCGCGTGCCCGGCGCCCGCCGGTCTCACGGGCGGCGCGTCCCAGCCCGAGGCCACCGTCCGCTACCTGGCGGACGACGCGCTCGAGGGACGGCTGGCCGGCTCGCCCGGGGCCCACTGTGCCGCCCTTTACGTGGCCGACCGGTTCCGCGAGGCGGGACTGGAGCCGGGCGGCACGGGCGGCTACCTGCAGACCGTTCCTCTGGCCAGCGCCGTCAACCCTCACGCGCCCGGCGGCACGGGCGTCAACGTCGTCGGAGTGCTGCCCGGCTCGGATCCAGCGCTGGCGGGCCAGGCCATCGTGATCGGCGCCCACCTGGACCACCTGGGCCGCGGGCCCTTCGGCTCCCTCTCCCCGGAGCGTGCCGGCGAGATTCACAACGGGGCCGACGACAACGCCTCGGGCGTGGCCGCCCTGGTCCTCGTGGCCCGCCGGCTGGCCGCCGGGCCCCACCCGGGGCGAACCGTCGTGTTCGTCGCCTTCACGGGCGAGGAGATCGGCCTGCTCGGCTCCTCCTTCTACGTCCAGCACCCGAGCGTGCCGCTGGACTCGACCGTGGCCATGCTCAATATGGACATGGTCGGGCGCCTGGGCCACGACCGGCTCATCGTCTACGGCGTCGGCACCAGCCCGCAGTGGTCCGACCTGGTCGCGGACGCGGACCTGAGTCCGGGCCTGGAGCTCGCCTACCAGCAGGCCGGGTTCGGGCCGAGCGACCACACGTCCTTCTACGGGAAGGGCGTCCCCGTCCTCCACTTCTTCACCAATCTCCACCAGGACTACCATCGCCCCTCGGACGACTGGCAGCAGATCGACTTTCCGGGCATCATCCGGGTCGCAGAGCTCGTGGCCGGAATCGCGAGTCGGGTGGCCGACCGACCGGAGCGCCTGACGGTCGTCCAGGGGGTCGGCCATCGACCCGAAGCGGGCGAGGGCGGAGGGTATGGCGCCTACCTGGGCACGGTGCCTGATTTCACCTTCACGGAGCCGGGAGTACGCCTGGGCGGCGTCACGGGCGGCTCGCCGGCCGACCGGGCCGGTCTCCGCACCGGTGACGTCATGATCGGCTTCGGGGACGGCGAGATCTCGGACCTGTACGCGCTGACCGCCGCCCTCCGGTCGCACGCCCCGGGCGACACGGTGGCCATCACGGTCCTGCGTGACGGCACGGAGGTCCGCGTCACGGCCGTGCTCGGGGACCGGGCCCGGGACCGTCAGTAGCGGAGCCCGGCCGGAGCGAGGCCGACCCTTTCACGCCGGCCGCACTCCGTTGGTCCTAACCGAGAACGAGGGAGCGGCGGCGGAGGCGGCGAAACCGCAACGGATCCACGGAGACCGGAGATGCACGAAGGCATGATCGAGGCATGGACGGGTCCGGGACGGCCCCACCCGCATCCGTGAGCGGGAGGGGCGCGGTCCGGATCCGGGACGCGTCCGTCGCGGCCTGGGTGGAGAAGCACGGAGCCGAGCTGCGCCGGCACGTGGAGCGACTGCTCCCGGGGCCGGACGCCGCGGACGATGTGCTCCAGACCGTGTGGATCACGGCGCACCGCAAGCCTCCCGAGGCACGCGAGGGACCGGCGCTTCGAGCCTGGCTGTACCGGGTCGCCACCCATGCCGCCCTCGACCGCCTGGGCTCCGAGCGTCGACGGAGGCGCGCGCTGGAGGGCCGGGCCCTGTTCGTGGCCCCGGAGGCGCGTCCGGCGCCCGACGCGGCCCTGGAAGGCCTGGGTGAGGGAGCCCGCCTCCGGGTCCGGGAGCACGTGGCCGCGCTGCCCCCGAAGCAGCGGCAGGCCGTATGGATGCGGTGGGCCGAGGGCCGCAGCTACGCCGACATCGCCGCGCGGCTCGGGTGCTCCGAGGAGAGCGCCCGCGGCAACGTCTACCAGGGGATGAAGCGGCTCCGGTCGGAGCTGTTCGGATTGTGGCAGGAGGAGGCGGGAGCATGAGCGGACAGCCCTGCTGGGTTTCGGAGGAGGGCCTCGTGGCCTTCGTGGCCGGCGAGCTCGAGCCCGAGGCCGAGGTGGCGGTGGCCCGTCACCTGGCCGAGTGCGATGCCTGCCGGGAAGAGGCGGTGCAGTTCCGGCTGCTCGGAGCGGCGATGGCGGAGGAGGCGGGCGCCGAGGCGGTGCGCTGGCACGCCTTCTCGAGCCCGTTCGGACGCATGTACGTGGCGGCCACCCCGGGGGGACTGGTCCGGGTATCCTGGCAGCAGCCCGGGGACGACGCCTTCGAGGCCGAGCTCCACGACCTGCTGCCGGGCCGGCCGGTCCTGCACGATCCGACCGATGAGGTCCTGCTCGAGACGGAGCGTCAACTGACCCAGTACTTCGCCGGCGAGCGGGAGTCCTTCGACCTCCCCGTGGACCTCGAGACCCTCCCCACCTTCTCGCGGAGGGTTCTCGAGGCGCTGCGGGAGGTCGAGTTCGGTAAGGTGGTGGCCTACTCGGACCTGGCCCGCCGGATCGGACGGCCCCGGGCGTCGAGGGCCGTGGGCAATGCCCTGGGACGGAACCCGGTGGCGATCGTCGTGCCCTGTCACCGGGTCGTGCGTCAGGACGGGTCGCTGGGTGGCTACGGCGGCGGGGTGGAGTACAAGGAGCGCCTGCTGGCGGTCGAGGGTCGCCAGGACCTGCTCCGGGCGGGCTGAAGCGCCGAGGGGGCCGTGGCTCGGTGGTCAGGCCGCCGTCGCGCCAGGGACGAGCCGCACCCCGGCCGCCAGGGCGTCGTCGAAGGCGATCTCGGCCTGGTCGACCCGGACGATCCACGCCGGATAGCGCTGGACGACCTCCACCGAGACGCCCGGGAGCACGCCCAGACTGGCCAGCGCGCGGCCCTCGGGACTGCGGGGCTCCTCGAGACCCGCCACGGTCGCGCGGTCTCCCGGCTCGAGATCGAGGAGGGTGACGCGCGCGGTCCCGGGCGCCGAACCCAGAGACGCTGGTCCGGTCGACCCTGCACGGCGGCCCGCGCCGAGTCCGTTCAGGATGCGGCGCAGGAAGCCGCCACCCTTCCCGTGGGCCCGCACCCTGCCCCGCTCCATCCAGGCCGGCTCGACCGGGTTCTCGTAGCCGCAGTGCGGACAGCGGACGTACCGGCAGGCTCGCGCCAGCGGGCACCCTACACAGGCTGGCTGCCCCCGATCCTCCCGGAAGCTGCGAGCACACAGGCCGCATTCGACCTCGCGACTCGCCCGACCGGAAGCCACGGCCGCTGAAGCCGGCGACGGGGCGCTCACAGGCCGATCCCCCGCAGCGTGAGGTTCAGCACGAATCCGACGCCGAACGCGAACGTCACCGCGAACGCGAAGATCCCGGCCGCGATCTTCGGTCCCCGCTCCTTCCACATCATGAGGAACTGCGCCACACAGGGTACGAAGAGGGTGAGCGTCACCGCCGACACGAGGAGTCCGACCATGTCCAGGGCGCCCGTCCGCTGGAGCTCGTACAGGCCGGCGGCCCCGTAGTCGCGCCGGAAGAAACCGAGCAGGAACACCGACGCCGTCTGCCGGGGGAGGCCCAGCGCGCCCACCACCGGGTGGAGGAGGTCCAGGACCCTGCCCAGGAGCCCGGTGACCTGGCCCGCCCACAGGAGCACGCTGGCCAGCATGAACAGCGGAATGACCTCCAGCAGGTACCAGTGCAGCCGCGTGGCGGTCTTCCGGACCACGTTGGACGCGCGCGGCACGCGCAGGGGAGGTAGCTCCATGTGGAAGGACGCCGAACGCCCCGGCAGGACCCGCGCCCCCACCGCCCCGATCAAGAGGAAGGTGCCGGCCAGGACCGCCACCCACAGCCCGAGTGCCACGGGCTGCCCCGAGAGGATGGCCAGGATCACACCGAGCTGGGCCGAGCAGGGGATCGCCAGGGCGAGGAGCACCGTGGCCAGGATCCTCTCGCGCCGCGTCTCGAGCGTCCGGGCGACCATGGTGGCCATGGTGTCGCACGCGAACCCGAGCACGATGGGGATCACCGCCTGTCCGTTGAGGCCGATCCTCTTGAACAGCCGATCCACGAGCAGGGCCAGCCGCGGGAGGTAGCCGCTGTCCTCGAGCACGGAGAAGAACAGGAAGAAGGTGGCCACGATCGGCAGGATGATGGCGATCGCATAGCGGAGGCCCAGGGTGAGGAGCCCGTAGTCGCCGACCCACAGCCCCCGTAGCCACGGCCAGGGAATCCCCCGGAACAGGCCCTCGAGGAACGGATTCACGTGACCCAGGAAGAGGGAGCGCTCCAGCCAGTCCACCAGGATTCCGGCCCCGAAGTGTCCCACGAACTCGTACAGCCCCAGCCACAGGACCACCAGTAGCACCGGGATCCCCGGCAGGGGCCGCCCCAGCCAGCGGCCGAGCCTCTCGGCCACCCTCACCCGGCGTTCACCGGTGGCCTCGAGCACGTCCCCGGCCACGGAGCGCGCCACCTCGTGACGCTCCACCGCCGACCGGTAGGCCGTCCCGTCTCGCGTCCCGGCCGCGGCCCGGCGCAGAGCCTCCAACGCCCGCCGTCCTCCGTCCGTCTCGGCGGCCTCCACCATCGCCCGCGTGTCCTCATCTCCCTGGAGGAGGAAGGACGCGATGGCTCGCCGGGGCATGGCATAGCGGCCGGACAGGGCGCCCTCCAGGGCCTCGATCGCCGCGGCCACGTCGGGGCGCCGCCCCAGCGGCTCGGGCGGCTCACCCGCGCGGATGGCTCCGAGGATCGCCCGCTCCAGCCCTTCCACCCCCTGCCCCGTCACCGCCACGATCGGGACGACGTGCAGGCCGAGTCGACCTGCGAGGAGGTCCGGTCTGAGCTCCAGGCCGAGACGTCCGAGCTCGTCCACCATGTTCAGGGCGAGCACGAGGGGCTTTCCGAGCTCCATCAGTTCGAGCGTCAGGGGAAGGGACCGTGCCACGCAGCGAGCCTCGACGACGTGGACCAGGGCGTCGATGCCCTCCTCGAGCACCAGTCGCCGGGAGACGCGCTCCTCTTCGGTGGTGGGCGACAGCGAGTAGAGCCCGGGCGTGTCCACGACGCGGACGACGTGTCCGTCGAGTCGCCCCACCCCGTATGTCACCTCGACGGACGTTCGTGGATAGTTGGAGACGGTGACGTAGCGCCCGGTGAGGCGGTGGAAGAGCGTGCTCTTGCCGACGTTGGGCGCCCCGACGAGAGCCACGCGCCAGGCGGCCTCCTCCGGCGAGGTCGCGGTCGGGCCCGGCGCCCTCCCTTCCGGCCGGGACGGAGGGCACATGGGACAGGCTCTCGACCCCTCGAGGGCGGTGCGTGCGATTGGAGCGTTCGGTCGCAGCCTCATGTCTCGGATCGATCCGCTCCGCCAGGAAGAATGAGACCCGGTATCATTGTCTGCAGGCTAACCCCCGGGCCGCGGGCCGTCTGTAGGGCTTGGTCCTTGCAACACCGTGGTGGGCCGCGGAAGGGCCGTGTGGGGAATCCCCCCTCGCGGGGGCGCAGAGCACCTTTTCGACGACCCGAATGGAGTTTCGCACGACTTGCCCGTAGGGTATTTCCCTACAGCACGCATACATAGGGTAGGGTAGATCGGTATACCGACAGGCGGGACCGGCAGCGGCCCGCATGGCGCCTACGACCCCCCGGAAGGAGAATGGACATGTTCAAGAAGTTGAGGAGCTCCGCCGCCCTTGGCGGGCCACTCTCGTTGGTCGCGATCCTGGTACTCGCCGGGGCGCGAACGGGCGAAGCCAGCGTGTCGGCCGGAAAGGCCATCGCGCTCAAGGACGTTCCGATTCCGAGCTTCTCCCGTCAGACCGGTCTGGCCTGCTCGGCATGCCACACCGCGTTCCCGCAGCTCACGCCCTTCGGCCGCCAGTTCAAGCTGAACGGCTACACCATGATGGGCGGTGAGCAGAAGATCCAGGCCAAGAAAAAGAACGGCGGCACGTCCCTCCAGCTGGGCGTGATTCCGCCCCTGTCCTTCATGCTCCAGAGCGCATACTCGGTCGTGAACACGAAGGTGCCCGACACGCAGAACGGCGACCTTCAGTTCCCGCAGGAGTTCAGCGTGTTCGTGGGCGGCGAGATCGCGCCGAAGCTCGGCTCGTTCGTACAGATTACGTACGACCCGGAGGGCGCGGCGCTGGGCCTGGACAACACCGACTTCCGCTTCGCGACCCACAGCTCCGTGGACTCGAAGGACCTGACGCTCGGACTGACCCTGAACAACAACCCGACGGTCGAGGACCTGTGGAACTCGACGCCGGCGTGGGGCTATCCGTACGCCTCGTCCGAGGTCGCTCCCGGACCCTCCGCCGGCACGCTGGTGGACGGCGCGCTCGGCCAGGAGGTGGCCGGCCTGGGCGGCTACGGGATGTTCGACAACAGCCTGTACGGGGCCTTCACGCTGTATCGCTCGGCCCAGCAGGGAGCCCCCCAGCCGCCGGACGTGACCGCGGAGGGCGTGATCAGCGGCGTGGCGCCCTACTGGCGTGCGGCGCTCACGCACGACTGGGGGACCAACTCCTTCGAGCTCGGCACCTTTGGTCTGCACGCGCAGATGTTCCCCAACGGCATCAGCGGCCTGACCAACAAGTTCACCGACGTGGCCCTGGACGCGCAGTACCAGCACATCACGGCGCAGGGAGCGCTGACCGCGCACGGCGCGTTCATCCACGAGAAGCAGACCCTCGACGCCACCTACCAGGCGGGCGAGTCGGCCAACCCCACGGACAATCTCAACACGGTTCGCGGAGACCTCTCCTACCACTGGAACGACGCGGGCCTCGGCCTGACCCTGGGAGCCTTCTCGACCACGGGCACCACCGACCCGGGCCTGTACGGCCTCGCGGCGGTCGATGGCAGCGCCACCGGGAACCCCAAGACGAACGGCTTCATGGGCCAGATCGGCTACATGCCGTGGCTCAACACGCGCTTCGTCCTGCAGTACGTGCTGTACAACGATTTCAACGGCGGCAGCACGAACTACGACGGGTTCGGACGCTCGGCTTCCGACAACAACACGCTCTACCTGCTGAGCTGGATCATGTTTTGACGGCTCGCACCGCGTCTCGCGCCGGGTCCCGGTGACGCCTTCTACGGGCTCGAGGGGTATGCGGGAGCTCCGACGGCTCAGACACGATGGGAGGACTAGATGACAAAGGTGAGACTCGCGGCCACGATGGCCGTCCTGTTCACCCTGGCCCTGGTCGGAGCGGCCGCCGCGCGCGAGCCGCACCCGGCGGTGGCGACGTGGGGAAAGGACGCCAGGTTCGACACGGCCGCCCAGATCACCGAGGCCATGATCGATGCGGGACGGAAGATCTTCCACGGACCGGGCAGCTGCTTCGCCTGCCACGGACAGAATCTCCAGGGGACCGCGATCGCCCCGCGTCTGAGCGACTCCACCTGGAAGAACGGAGATGGGAGCTACGCCGACATCGTCAAGATCATCACGAACGGCGTGTCGGGAACCGCCATGGTGTCGCACCCGGGAGGCATCAGCGATGAGCAGCTCCTCGAGGTGGCGGCCTACGTGTGGGCGGTGAGCCACGGGAAGGCCAAGATCTAGGAATCACCTCACCGGTGAACGAAGAGGCGGGCCCGTGATCGACGCGGGCCCGCCTCTTCGTGTGCTCCTGCCCCGTCCCGGCGGACCCCTCTCGGGCACCCGCCGGGGGGCACGGCTCAGTGGTTCTGCGCGCTCACCGCGGCGGGCTCCTCGCCCGTCACGACGATCGTCCCCTTCATTCCAAACGACTGGTGCGGCACGCACAGGTAGGAGTAGGTGCCGGACGGGAAGTACCGGGGGTCGATCACGAGCTGGTACGTCGCCCCCTTGCTCACGAGGAAGGGGCTCATCTCGGGAGGCGGTCCCTTGGCGTCGAACGCGGCGCGGCTGGCCGCCATGATCGTGGGGAAGCTGCGGGAGGAGAGTCGTCCGCCCGCCGGCTCGTTCGCGAACTCGACGTCGTGGGGCGTGTCGGTCGTGTTGACCCACCGCACCGTGTCGCCCGGCACGACCGTCACGTTGGACGGGACGAACTTGAAGTTCTCCATCTTGATCGTGACCGTTCGGGGGCGCCGGGTGTCCTGCTGGGCCGCCGCGCTCGTGGCGGTGATCGCCAGCGCGACCAGCACGGCGCCGATCACGAGCTGCAGCGTCCAGAATAGATCTATCTGTCGTCGCGACACTTTCGGTCTCCGGACTGTTCGAGTCATCCATCGCCCGGGGCCCTCGGCCCCGGGACCGAATTCTCACAGCCGGAATAGAACAAAGCGCGGGCCCCCCCACCGTCGGGAATCTCCCCACGAACAACGTGGGGCAACTCTCCATCGGGTGTGAGGGGCCCGCGCCTACAACTGTAGACGAGGTCGGGCGCCGTCTACATCAGTCGGCGCCGCGCCCCCGGGCCGCGTGCGCCTTGAGGAACGCCTCGATCCCGTTGAGCTGATCCGTGGTCAACGTGTCGACCTGCATCAGGCGCATGTTCTGCTGCATGCGCGGGACGACCTCGCCCCACTGGGCCGCCGTGTGGGCCTTGGGCGAAGGCGTCTGGTGGCACACCGTGCAGCGGCTGATGAAGACGGCCGCCTCCGGACCGGACGGTACCTCTCCGGCCTTCGCGACGGGGAGGGCGTTCCGCGTCAGGTAGGCCCCCAGGGAATCGATCTGCTCCCCGGTCGGCAGGGACCGGTACTGCACGGCCGAGCGCAGCTGCTCGCCTCCGACGCGCTGCAGGAAGGGCCCGTTCACACGGCTCTCGAGCAGGCTCATCCGAAGCTCCATACGGCGCAGGAGGATGGGCCACTCCGCCGCCGAGTGCATCTGGGGCGTCGGCAGCCAGTGACACTGCGTGCAGTACGCCTGGAGGAGTCCGGCTCCCGTGCTGTGTTGCTCGGGCAGGGCGGCCGCCGTGAAACCGGACGGGGGCAGGCCCGTGCCGAGCGACGCCACCGCCCGCCAGCGCTGGGCTCGGCTCAGACGCGAGAACTGCGGACCGGCCAACTCCTCCATGAAGCTGTCCGCCCGCGCCACGATCGTCGCGTTTCCCGCGGCCTGACCGGCCTGCCCCGCCTGCGACGCGCCTCCTGGCCCGCACCCCACCAGGGCGAGTCCCGCCACCGCCAGCCCAAGAGGGATGGCCCAGCGGCCACCCCTGCTCTCCGTGCGCGACGAGGCCGGGTGCTCGCCCGCCACTCCCTCGCTGCCCATGCTGCCTCCCTCGTGCTGTGGCGCGGCCGACCTGTCGATCGTTCGCGCTCCTGTCGTCCCCTCACCGATCTCGTTCGAGGTCACCGGGACCGAATGGGCCGGCCGCCCGATGCGCTCTACGCCGGGCGGCGCGGCCCATACGGCACCGCAACGCTCCCTAGAGTGCCTCGGAAGCACTCCGGACGCAATACGTGGAGACGCGAGGGATGCCGTATGCTGGTGGGAGACCGTATGCGAGCAGGAGGAGGCCGCGCGATGCAACGGATCGAAAAGGCCCTTCCATCCGGCGCTGGCCCCCACTATCGTGTTGGCTTAATGGATACATCCTCCTCCCCCTCCCCGACCATCGACGACGGTGAGCGTCGCGCCCTGGACGCGCTGCGCGAGGCGCTGGGATCCGACTTCGAGATCCTCCGTCCCCTGGGTCGCGGCGCCGTGGCGACCGTCTACCTTGCAAAGGATCGGGCCCTCGGCATCCCCGTGGCCGTGAAGGTGCTGCGTCCGGGCAAGGCGGCTGACGAGACGGCCCGCAAGCGCTTCGAGCGGGAGGCGCGGGCGGCCGCATCGCTGTCCGACCATCCGAACGCCGTCGCGGTCACGCGCTTCGGTCGTCTCCCCAACGAGACGCCCTACCTGGTCATGCAGTACGTGAAGGGCCGCACCATGGAGGAGCGGCTCAAGGCCGAGGGACGGCTTCCGGTGCCCGAAGCGACCACCGTGCTGGCCGAGGTCGCCTCGGCCCTCGCCGCGGCGCACGAGAAGGGGATCATCCACCGGGACGTCCGTCCCGGCAACGTGATGTGGGACGAAGAGAAGCGCCGCGCCCTCCTGACGGACTTCGGCATCGCCGCGGTGCTGGATGCCGACGGGTCCGACTCCCCGCGCCTGACACAGACGGGAGAGCTGCTCGGGGACCCCCGCCACTCGAGCCCCGAGCAGCTCACCGGCGTAACGGTCACCGAGTTGAGCGACATGTACGGGTTCGGCCTGTTGGGCTACGAGCTCCTGGCCGGCCGTGGGCCCTACGAGGCGAGGTCGGCGGCCGACTGGATTCGGGCCCACCTCCAGCAGGAGCCCAGGGACCTTCGCGAGCTCCGGCCCGACGTGCCCGAGCCGCTGGCCGACCTCCTGCGACGCTGCCTGGCCAAGGAGCCGCGCCACCGCCCCTCGGCCCGGGACGTAGCCCGTGCCCTGGCCAAGCAGACCTCGCCCGCCGGGGGGACTCAAGCTGGCCACCCGGAGGAGCACGACCTCACGAAGCTCATCAAGCGGCGCGTGCCCCAGATCGTCCTGATCGTGGCGGGCGCCGGCGTGGGCCTCATCCAGCTGGTCGGCTCCCTGAACGACCTCCTGCCTCCCAAGAGCCAACTCCTGACCGTGATCTTCGTCGCCGCGGCCGTCCTCGCCTCGGCGGTGATCGCGTGGTTCCATGGCGAGCGCGGACGGCAGCGCGCCCCCATCGTCGAACGGGTCCTCCTGGGACTCATCGGGGTCGCCTGGCTCGCGGTGACGATCGTGGCGCTCGTCGAGTGACGGGAGTCCTCTGGACAGTCCGACGCGGAGCGTGCGCATGAGCGATACGACAGTCGCACCGCAGTTCTCGGACATCGACGCCTGGGGCGCGACGCACCGCGGCAACGTGCGTCCGGACAACCAGGACCACTTTCTCCTCGGGGCGCTGTCGTGCGGGGTGACCGTCGAGTGCTCCAGCCTCGCGGTAGGGCCGGGCGAGCTGTGGCAGGCCGAGCGCCTCGCGACCCTGGCCGTGGTGGCGGACGGAGTGGGCTCTTCGGGCGGCGGCGAGCAGGCGGCGCGTCGCGCCGTCGAGGGACTCGTCTCGGCCGTGTCGCGGTCCTTCCACGAGGCAGCCAGCGTAGAACCCGAGGATCCCGAGGCGTTCTCCAGGATGCTGAACGCCGCGGCGCTGGACGTCCACGAAAGCCTCCTGGCCGAGGCGGAGAAGGAGGCCGACGGTCGGCGCTTCGCCACCACGGCTACCCTCTTCCTGGGCCTGTGGCCCCACGCCTACCTCCTGCAGGTGGGCGACTCCCGCTGCTACGTCTTCCAGGAGGGCGAGCTGACCCAGATCACGCGCGATCAGACCCTCGCGCAGGACCTGGTGGACAGCGGCGCCCTCACCCGCACGGTCGCCGAGCGCAGCCGGTGGGCGCACATCCTGTCCAGCGCCATGGGGGGCCAGCAGGCCGTGCCGGTGGTCACGCGCGTCACGCGGGACTGGGGCACGGTCGTCCTCCTGTGCAGCGACGGGCTCACCAAGCACGTCTCCGACGAGCGCATCCGGGAGCGGCTGGCCTCCATGACCAGCGCCCGCCAGGTGGTCGAGCAGCTCATGCAGGATGCCCTCGACGACGGCGGCACGGACAACATCACGCTCATCGTGGGGAAGACGCTCGAGCCGTCAAGCGGGGAATGCGCGGTGCCCGCTCGGTGACGTCGCGGGCCGCGGCGTGAGCTTCGATCCGCCCAGGAAGCCGGCGGCCCGGGCGGCAGCGCCCCGGCCGGTCGTCACCACGCTCCCACCGATTCGCCCGGACGCTCCACCGATACCCGATGCCTGACCAAACCGGAGCCCGCGGCGCCGCCGAGGTCGCCGCCACCGCCTCGCGGAGCGCCGGGCTCAAGCGCGAGCTCCGGCTGGTCGATCTCGTGCTCACGCAGGTGATGTTCATCGTGGGCGCACAGTGGGTGGGCACCGCGGCCATGCTCGGCCACGAGCAGATCGTTTACTGGCTGCTCGCCATGGCGTTGTTCTACCTGCCGCAGGCGGCCGTGGTCATCTTTCTCAACCGGCGCATGCCGCTCGAGGGCGGCCTCTACCAGTGGGCCAGGATCGGGTTCAACGACGGGGTGGGCTTCCTGGTCGCCTGGAACCTGTGGATGTTCGCGCTCATCCTCCTGGCCTCGTACGGCGTCGTGATCGCCGACACCTTCAGCTACGTCCTCGGGCCGAGCGCCCACTGGCTCACGGGCACCAAGTGGTACGACGGCGCGGTGACGGGTTGCATGGTCGCGATGATCATCCTCGTCTCCCTGTACGGGCTCCGGATCGGAAAGTGGATCCACGACGCCGGGGGGCTCGCGCACCTCCTCACGTTCGCCGCCCTGCTCGCGATGCCGATCTTCGCCTTCACCCACCACACGGTGGTCGACCCTCACCCGTTCGCGGCAGCCATGCCGAGGGCGAACCTGCTGTCGGTGAACATCTTCAGCAAGCTGGCGCTCGGAGCCCTCACCGGCTTCGAGTACGTGGCCATCCTGGCCGGCGAGACGCGCGATCCCGGCAAGGCCATCGGCCGCTCCGTGCTCATCGCCACGCCGGTCATCGCGCTCATGTTCATCCTCGGCACGAGCGCGGTGCTGGCGGCCACGCCGGCGGGCAAGATCGACCTCATCGCGCCCATCCCGCAGGCGCTCACCTACGGGCTCCGGTCGTTCGGGTGGGCGGTCTACATCGTCCCCGTGCTCACGATGCTGCTGCTCATGCGGCACATCGGGAACGTGAACCTGGTGTTCGCGGCCAACGCGCGGCTGCCGATGGTGGCCGGCTGGGACGGCCTCCTGCCCGGCTGGTTCACCCGGCTCCACCCGCGCTACCGGACGCCGCTCAACTCCATCCTGTTCGTCGGCGCGGTGACGCTGGTGTTCGCCGCGCTGAGCCTGGTCGGCGTAGGATTGCAGGAGGCCTTCCAGCTCCTGGACAACGCGGCCGGCGTCCTGTATGCCCTGTGCTACCTGGTCATGTTCGCGCTGCCACTGGTCGGCCTGCGCGGGTTCGCGAGGGCGCCCCTGTGGCTGCGCCTGGCGGCCGTGTCGGGGTTCGCGGTGACGCTGCTCTACATCGTGCTGTCGGTGTTCCCGATCATCGACGTGAAGAGCTGGACGAGCTTCGCCGCCAAGATCATCGTCGTGGTCGTGATCGCCAACCTGATCGGGGCCGCGCTGTACCGCGCCGAGAAGCGGCGGCAGGGCGAGCGCGAGGCCGAGGTGGTGAGCGCGGTCGGCGCGTAGCGACGGCATGGCGCCCGCGGCCAGTCTGCACATCTGAACCAGAGGAGCACCGAGACATGCCGGAGGCCCTGGAGCCCGTCCGACCCATCACGCTGGAGGAGATCCGCGACGCGCGCTCGCGCATCGCGGGCGTCGTCGTGCGTACCCCGCTGGTCCGGCTGGAGCTGGGACCCGAGTATCCCGAGATCCGGCTCAAGCTCGAGAGCCTCCAGCCGATCAACGCCTACAAGCTGCGCGGCGCCGCCAACGCCGTGGCGCTCCTTCCCGAGGCGGAGCGCGCTCGCGGCGTGTGGACGATCAGCGCGGGCAACGCGGGACAGGGGGTGGCGTACGCGGCGAGGGCCGCCGGGGTGCTCTGCACCGTCGTCGCCATCGAGACGGCGCCCACCTCGAAGCTGGAGCGCATGCGGGCGCTGGGAGCGCGCGTCGTCCCCGTCTCCTACGACGTCGCCTGGCAAGCGCTCGAGGCACGCCAGTACCCGGGAATCGAGGGCACCTTCGTGCATCCCTTCGACGACCACGACTTCATCGCCGGACACGCGACCATGGGCCTCGAGATCCTGGAGGACGCGCCCGATGTGGCCGCGGTCGTCGCCGCGATCGGCGGAGGCGGACTCGTCACGGCGCTCGGAAGCGCGATCAAGGCGCTCCGGCCCGAGATCGACGTGTGGGGGGCCGAGCCGGAGACGGCCGCGCCCGCGGCGCGGTCGTTCGAGGCGGGGGCCCCGCAGCGGTTCGACGCGTGGGAGGCCTCGTTCGTGGACGGCGCCGGGGGCAAGAGCGTGTTCCCCCGCATGTGGGAGCGCATGCGCCCGGTGGTGGACGGCTCGATCGTGGTCACCCTGGACGAGACCCGGCGCGCCATGCGGCTCATGGCGGAGAAGGCGCGGGTCATCACCGAGGGCGCGGGCGCACTGCCGGTGGCCGCCGCGCTCACGGGCAAGGCCGGCCCCGGGCCGATCGTGGCCGTCGTGTCGGGGGGCAACATCGACCTCGACACGTTCGCCGAGCTGATCCGGGAGGCGTAGGGTGGAGCGATGACCGATCCGTACACCTGTTCGGGGGGAAATCCGTGATGTCCGAGCCACGCGTCCGATCGCACCGCCCCGCCGCAGCGGGAGCCACCACGCCGCGCGGCATCGCGGCGCTCATCACCATGGCGGCGGCGCTCGCCACTCCTTCCCTCATCGCCTTCACGGCGCTCGCCCTGCCGCCCTCACCCGCCGCCGCGCAGCAGCCTGCCCTCTCCTCCAACGTCCTCCGCTACGTGGCCGTGGACACCCCCGTAGTGGCCCTGACGCACGTGCGAGTCATCGACGGGACGGGGGCGCCGGCGCGGGCGGACCAGACGCTGGTCATCCGGGCCGGGACGATCGCCGCGCTGGGGCCGGCTTCGTCGGTGAAGGTGCCGCCGGGCGCGGACGTGATGGACCTCGCCGGGAAGTCGGTGATTCCGGGCCTCGTCATGATGCACGAACACCTGTTCTATCCCACCGGTCCGGGGGTGTACGGCAACACCGCCGAGAGCTTCACGCGACTCTACCTGGCCGGCGGCGTCACCACCATGCGCACGACCGGGGACATGAACGGCTACGGTGACCTGGCCATCGCGCGGGCCATCAAGGACGGCCTCAAGCCGGGTCCGTGGATCGACGCCACCGGTCCCTACCTGACGGGCGCGGGGAACCGGTTCGAGCAGATGTACACGCTGAAGGGTGCCGCCGACGCGAAGCGCATGGTGGACTTCTGGGCTGATGCGGGCGCCACCTCCTTCAAGGCGTACATGAACATCACGCGAGCAGAGCTCGGCGCCGCCGTACAGGAGGCGCACGCCCGCGGCCTCAAGATCACGGGGCACCTGTGCTCGGTGACGTACCGCGAGGCGGCGGACCTGGGCATCGACGACCTGGAGCACGGCTTCTTCGTCTCCACCGACTTCGTGGAGGACAAGAAGTCGGACCAGTGTCCCGGGCAGCGAGCCGGGATGGCGGCCCTGGACCGGGTGGACCCGGCCGGGCCCCGGTTCGGCGCCCTGGTGGACACCCTCATCGCGCACCACGTGGCCGTGACCTCCACCCTCACCGTGTTCGAGACCTTCACGCCCGGCCGGCCGCAGCCCCCGGGGCTCGACGTCCTGGACCCCATCCTGAAGCAGCAGTTCGAGAAGACCTACGAGCGCATCCAGCAGGACACGGCGTCCATCTATCCAGAGCTGTTCGGGAAGGACATGGCCATGGAGCGACGCTTCGCCCGGGCGGGCGGGCTGCTGCTGGCCGGCACCGACCCCACCGGCTACGGGGGCGTCATCCCCGGCTATTCGGACCAGCGGCAGGTCGAGCTCCTGGTCGAGGCGGGGCTCACGCCCCTCGAGGCCATCCGGATCTGCACGCTGAATGGCGCCATCTACCTGGGACGCGCCGACCGGATCGGCTCGCTGGCCGTGGGCAAGCAGGCGGACCTCGTGGTCATCGATGGCGATCCGGCCGTCCACATCTCCGACATGCGCAACGTGGAAATGGTCTTCCGCCAGGGCGTGGGCTACGACCCGCGGAAGCTGATCGCGAGCGTGAGAGGGGAGGTCGGGTTGTTCTGATGCGTCTGCGGCCGTGCGTGGAGGCACCCGGTCGTCGCACGGTGCACCCCCTGCGGTGATGAGGCGGAAGACATAGGAGGAGGCCCCATGACAGCTCCGGATCGACGCCACGGCATCGCTGGATTCCTGCATTGTGCGGAGGCGGGCGCCGCCGCGGGGCTCCTGGCCGCCACCCTCTCCAACCGCTACCGAATCGAGCGCGAGCTCGGCCACATTCGTCCCCCTCTCCCCGGGAGGCATCCCATGCTTCGCCGTGCTACCGGTGTCCTGCTCGCAGCGCTCGCAATCCTCTCGGTGGCCCCGCACGCGCTCCAGGCGCAGCAGCGACAGTACATCGCGCCGCGAGCCGCGACCGACACGACCACGCTTCCCTTCAGCGGAGGCGTCCTGGTCGGCAACACGCTCTACCTGAGCGGCACGATCGGCCTCCTGCCCGACCAGACCGTGCCCGCCACGGCCACCGAGGAGGCGCGACGCGTGCTGGACAACATCAAGGAGGCGCTGACCCGGGCGGGGATGACGATGGACGACCTGGTGCAGGTGCAGGTGTTCTGCTCGGACCTCTCCACGTACGCCGACTTCAACAAGGTGTACCGGACCTACTTCACCAAGGTCTACCCGCCGCGCGCGTTCATCGGCGTGGCCCACGTGCTGTTCGACGCCCGGTACGAGGTGCAGGGGATCGCCGTGAAGGGCTGAGGCGAGTCGCCCCCCAAGCGCCGCACCGGTGGAGGCCGCGCTCCCCCTATCCCCCCGCCAGAGCGCCCACGACCAGGAAGGGCTCCCGGCCCGCCGCGACCGCCTCGGGGAGCGGCGTGTCGGGCGGTTCGAGGGAGAGGTCCCGCCCGCCGGCGAAGAAGCGGAGGAAGTCCCGGCGCTCGCACGTGACGTGATCGCGGATCGTGCCGCGCAGCACCGGATAGGCCTCCTCCAACGCGTCGAGCACGGCCTCCAGGGTGACCTCGCCCGCCACCCGGAGCGCGACTTCGCCCTCCACGCGGGCCAGCGTCCGCAGGTGGAAGGGCAGCTCCACCCGTACGAGCCGGCCCTCCCCGCCAGCCCGCGGGGTGGCGTCGCCGGCGGGCGCGTCGGGACTCACGGCAGGGTCTGCACCTCGACCGCCAGCACGGCCGGGAGGTCCCGGACGATGGGCTCCCACCGGTCCCCGGAGTCGGCCGACGCGTACACCTGGCCGCCCGTCGTGCCGAAGTAGATCCCGCACGGCTCCAGGGCGTCGGCGGCCATGGCGTCGCGCAGGACGTTCACGTAGCAGTTCTCCTGTGGAAGGCCCCGGGTGAGCGGCTCCCACTCGCCGCCGCCGGTTCGGCTCCGGTAGACCCGGAGCTTCCCTTCGGGTGGATAGTGCTCCGAGTCGCTCTTGATCGGCACGACGTACACGGTCTCGGGCTCGTGCGCGTGGACCTCGATCGGGAAGCCGAAGTCGCTGGGGAGGTCGCCGCTCACCTCGTGCCACGAGTCCCCCGCGTCGTCGCTCCGCATGACGTCCCAGTGCTTCTGCATGTACAGGACCTCGGGACGGGCGGGGTGGAGGGCGATCCGGTGCACGCAGTGGCCGATCTCGGCCTCCGGGTCGGGCATGTAGTTGGACACGAGCCCGCGGTTGATGGGACGCCAGGTGGTCCCTCCATCGACCGTGCGGAAGACGCCCGCCGCGGAGATGGCCGCGTACATCCGGTGGGGATCGGACGGGTCCAGCAGGACGGTGTGGAGGCAGAGGCCTCCGGCGCCCGGGTTCCAGTGGCTGCCGCCGCCGTATCCCCGGAGCCCCGACACCTCCTGCCAGGAGGTCGCCCCGTCGGTCGAGCGGAACAGGGCGGCATCCTCGACGCCCGCGTACACCGAGTCCGGATCGTCGAGCGAGGGCTCCAGGTGCCACACCCGCTTGAACTCCCAGGGATGGTCGGTGTCATCGTACCACTTGTGCGTGGTGAGCGGCTTCCCGGTCTCCTCGGAGGTGTCGTAGGCGAACTTGTTGCTCACCCCGGTGGGCATGCCCTCGGAGACGTCCGGCAGCTTCTCCCCGCCGGGCGTCTCCCAGGTCCGGCCACCATCGCTGGAGCGCTGGATGATCTGCCCGAACCAGCCCGAGGTCTGCGAGGCGTAGATCCGGTCGGGATCGGCCGCCGAGCCCTTCATGTGGTAGATTTCCCAGCCGCCGAAGTGGGGGCCGCTCACCTCCCAGCTCTTCCGCGTCCCGTCGGCGGTGAGGATGAACGCGCCCTTCTTGGTACCGACTAGCACCCGCACTCCGCTCATGGCGTGCTCCTCGAACAAGGGACATCGGCCGCTTCGCCCGCGGGAGCGAGCCGCCCTCCCGTGACGCACACTACATGTATATGCATCTATCTTCGGAGGGCAAGGCCGGGATCCGTCGAATACGCCCGGCCCCGTTCACGGGCAGAGCGGGCGGGTCGGGGTCGTACGGCTCGGGATCATCCGCGGAAGCGGAGGGGGTGGGATTCGAACCCACATGGGGCTCTCGCCCCGCCGGTTTTCAAGACCGGTGCATTGCCGTTCTGCCACCCCTCCGGCCGGGTCAAGCTAACGCGCCGGGGACCGCCTTCCCACCGGGCGACGTGAGGGGCACGGCCCGCCCCGTGGCGCGCGGCCCCCTCCCCTCCTACCCTCCCCTCCATGCCAGAGGAACCCTCGTCCCGACGCTCGCTGCGCGAAACACTGGCCGGAAACCCCCTCGGCCTGGGGATCACCTCCTTCTGGGCGGACGTGGCCGGAGAGATGATGTACCCCCTCCTGCCCGCCTTCCTCACGGTCGTGCTCGGCGCAAACGCGGCCTTCCTCGGCCTGGTGGAGGGCGTCGCGGAGAGCACGGCCAGCCTGCTCAAGCTGGCTGGCGGGTGGCTCTCCGACCGGCTCGGCGTCCGGAAGCCCCTGGCGGCGTGGGGGTACGGGGTCGCGGCCGTGGCCCGGCCCCTCCTGGCGCTGGTCACGGCCCCATGGCAGCTCCTCATCGCGCGTGCGGCGGACCGGGCCGGCAAGGGGATCCGGACCGCGCCCCGCGACGCGCTCCTGGCCGGCTCCGTGGACGCGGACCGCAGGGGTGTCGCCTTCGGGTTCCAACGGGCCATGGACAACGCGGGGGCCGTGGTGGGCCCGCTCGTGGCCGCCGGCCTCATGGCCCTGTGGGCCGGAGGCTACCGGCGCGTGTTCGCGCTCTCGGTGATCCCCGGGGTGCTCTCGGTCCTGGCCATCCTGCGGCTCACCCGGGAGGTAGGTCCCCGCGCGGAGGCCGACGGCCACGCTGAAACCGGCCGTGCCGGAGCCGATCGCGCCGCCCGCCCCGCCCGCCCGCGCCTGTCGCTCGGGGCGTTCGGTACACCCTTCCGCGGCTACCTGGGCGCGGTCTTCCTGTTCACCCTGGGCAACTCCTCGGACGCCTTCCTGCTTCTCAGGGCCGGACAGCTCGGCGTGGCGACCGCCGCCATCCCGCTCCTGTGGGCGGCCTTCAACCTGTCCAAGACCGCCTGGAACCTGCCCGGCGGCCTCCTCTCGGATCGGCTGGGTCCAAGGCGTTCCATCCTGATCGGCTGGGGGCTGTACGCGCTCGTGTACGTGGGCTTCGCCGTGGCCGGGCGGACGTGGCACGCCTGGGCCCTGTTCCTCGTGTACGGCCTGTTCTACGGCCTCACGGAGGCCCCCGAGCGGGCCTACGTGGCCCAGATGGCTCCCGAGGGACTGCGGAGCACGGCCTACGGGACCTTCCACTTCGCGGTGGGGCTCGCCGCCCTCCCGGCCAGCCTGCTGTTCGGCGCCGTGTGGGAGCTGGCGAGTCCGGAGGCGGCGTTCCTGACGGGCGCGGGGGTGGGCGTGGCCGCGGCCGCCCTCCTGCTCCTGCTCACGCCCTCGCGGACGGCGCGGGCCTAGAGGGCGGTGGCGACCGGCTCCGCTCCGGCCGCCTCGACCCACTGTCCCGGGCGGTTGCCGGACCGAGCTACTTGCCCGGCGAGTCTCCGATCCGGGACCAGCGCACGGACGTGAGGAACGGCAGGGGACGGGGCGACGAGGTGTCGTACGACCAGTACAGGAAGGCCAGCTTCCCCTCGAAGCGCGAGCGGTCCAGGAAACCCCAGAAGCGAGAGTCGAGGCTGTGCTCGCGGTTGTCGCCCATGACGAAGTACTTGTGGGGCGGCACCACGATGGGGCCCCAGTTCTCCAGCGTGGGGCGGTAGGTCTTCCGGTCCACGCCGGGAGCCAGGAACTGGTACTGCCACACCATCCACGGGTGGGTCTCGTCGGGCACGGTCGAGTCGTGGACCACGTAGGGCTCGACCTGCGGCTTCCCGTTCCGGATGAGCGTGCCGTCCCGCATGGACAGCGTGTCGCCCGGCACGCCGATGACGCGCTTGACCACGTCCACGTCCGGCTCCCAGGACGGCCGGAAGATCGCGATCTCGTCCCGCTGCGGGTCCTTGTAGCCGGGCAGCCGGGCGTGCGTCCCGGGAATGGGCGCCCCGTAGGCGACCTTGTTCACCATGAGGACGTCGCCCACCAGGAGCGTATTCTCCATGGAGCCCGACGAAATGTAGAAGCTCTGGAGGAGGAAGGTCCGGACGACGAGGAAGAGGACGACGGCGAACAGGATCGTCTTCGTCCACTCCCACAGGGCGCTGGTAGGCGCGGGCGGAGCGGTGGCCGCCTGACCGCGCTTCGGCGAAGCGGCGCCGCCCTTCGGCGATCCCTTCCCCGCGGGCCCTCCTTCCGGCCCGCTCGCCTTCGACTTTCGCTTTCTGGCCATCGGCCCCCGTCGGAATGGATGGTCGGACGCCTCCGAGGATAGGGTCGCGGCGCCCGCGGGGCCACACCGGTGCTCGGCCCTCCCCGGGGGTTTCGCGGCCGCCTCGGGCGCCGCTAGCTTGCGGCGGCCGCCACGGCGGTCTCCGTGAGAGCCCCGGCGTCCGCGGACGCGCTTCCCTGGGAACCCGCACCGGGAGTGACTCCATGCACGGCCCCGCCTCCGACCGCGCCTTCCGTGCGACCCTCGCGGCCGCCCTCGCCGTCCTGGCCACCTCAGCGTGCCTCGCCGGCGTCTCCACGCTCGCTCGGGCCCAGGATGCGAGCGCGGTGTCCACGAGCGGGCGTCTGACCCTGGACAAGTACATGGACATGGAGGGCGTGAGGGACCCGAGGCTGTCTCCCTCCGGCCGAGAGATCGCGTACGTGCGGAGCTGGATCGACCCGATGACCGACAGCCACAAGTCGGCTTTGTGGATCATGAACGCCGACGGCACCCGCAACCGCTACCTCGTCGAGGGGAGCTCCCCGCGCTGGTCGCCCTCGGGCGACCGCCTGGCCTTCCTGGCCTGCGGCACGGCCGGCGGGGACCGCAGCGCCCTGGAGGAGTGCGAGGAGGGCTCCCACCGCCAGGTCTACGTCCGCATCATGGAGGGAACGGGCGCGGGCTCGGTGACGCAGGTGACCCGGCTCACCGAGAGCGCCTCGGACGTGGCCTGGTCCCCGGACGGCGGGGCGCTCGCCTTCCGCTCCTTCGTGCCCTCGCGCCAGAAGTGGACGATCGACCTGCCGCACCGCCCCGAGGGCGCGAAGTGGACGCCCGACCCGCGGGTGGTGGATCGCCTGGACTACCGCGCGGACCGCCGGGGCTTCCTCCCGAAGGGCTTCCGCCACCTGTTCACGGTCCCGTCCACGGGCGGCACGCCCCGCCAGGTCACCGAAGGGAGCTGGGACGATGGGGCGCCCGCGTGGAGCCCCGACGGGAAGACCCTCTACTTCGACGGACTCCGGCTCCCGGACGCGGACTACCACCTGCGCGAGTCGGAGATCTACGCGGTGGACGTGGCCTCGAAGCAGGTCCGGCAGCTCACCCATCGACACGGACCCGACCACTCCCCGGTCGTGTCCCCGGACGGGAGACACATCGCCTACGTCGGGGTCGACTCCTCCCACTGGACCTACTCGGTGCAGAAGCTCCACGTCATGGGAGCCGACGGGTCCGCGCCCCACGCCGTCGAGGGGGGCCTGGACCGGAGTCCCTCCGACGTCACCTGGGCGCCCGGCTCGGACGGCGTCTACTTCACGGCGGCCGACCACGGCGTGCACGACGTGTTCTACGCCGACGTCGAGGGCCACGTCCGCCGGGTGACCCATGGCGAGCACGTGCTGTCGCTGTCGGAGGTCGGGAAGGACGGCACGGCCGTCGGGGTGATGTCCACTCCGCACCGCCCTGGCGACGTCGTCTCCTTCGCCGTGGACCATCCTGATCCGCGGTGGCTCACGGCGGTGAACCGGGATGTCCTGGGCGATGTCGAGCTCGGGAACCTGGAAGAGATCGAATTCAGGTCGAAGGACGGTCTCCCGGTCCAGGGGTGGATCGTCAAGCCGCCCGACTTCGACCCGGCCAGGAAGTACCCGCTCATCCTCCACATTCACGGCGGGCCGTGGGCCATGTACGGCGTCGGGTTCAACTTCTCCTTCCAGGACTTCGCGGCCAACGACTACGTGGTCCTGTACGTCAACCCGCGCGGCTCCACCGGCTACGGCTCGGACTTCGTGCACGGGATCGAGCACGCTTATCCGGGCAAGGACTTCGACGACCTCATGGCGGGCGTGGACGAGGTCCTCAAGCGCGGCTACGTGAACCCGAAGGACCTGTACGTGACCGGCTGCAGCGGCGGGGGCGCCCTGTCGGCGTGGACGGTGGGCCACACGCACCGGTTCGCGGCCGCCGTGGTGCGCTGCCCGGTCATCGACTGGCTCTCCTTCGTGGGGACGACGGACGGGCCCTACTGGTACCACAATTTCGCCCACTTCCCGTGGGAGGACCCGGCCGAGCACCTGGAGCGCTCGCCCCTCACCTATGCGGGGAACGTGACCACGCCCACGCTGCTCATGACCGGCGTGCTGGACATGCGCACGCCGATCTCGCAGACGGAGGAGTTCTACGACGCGCTCAAGATCCGGAAGGTGCCGACGAAAATGATCCGCATGAACCGGGAGTATCACGGCACCGGATCGCAGCCGTCCAACTTCCTGCGCACGCAGATCTACATCATGAAATGGTTCGGCGAGTACATGACGGACGACGTCGCCGCGGGCCGCAAGGACGGCCATCTGGCCGGGGGAGCCTAGGTCTTCCGTCCGGCCGCCTGCGGCGCGGCGGTCTCGAGGGGGTGCGGCGGTCTCAGCCCAGGAGGGCCGCGCCCCCCACCACCAGGACCACCACCCCGACCGAGATCTTGAGCGCCGCCGAGGCGGCCCGCCCGAGGACGGCCCCCCAGCCCACCCGGGCCGCGGTCGGAGCGTGCCGCGTCTCCCACAGCGCCGCCGCCGCCGCTCCCACGAACGTGCCGAGCACGCCCGCCACCAGGGTGCCCACCACCGGCACGGGGGTGCCGATCGCCGCGCCCACGAGTCCGCCCAGGATCGCCCCCCAGAACGCGCGTCCCGAGCCCCCGTAGCGCGCCGAGATGCGGCGCACCAGGGCCCACTCGGCGGCCTCCGCCGCCGCGACGAGCCCCACGAGGAGGGCCAGTGTGCCCCAGCCGACGCGTCCCACGACCGCTCCGGCGATCGGAACCAGCAGCATGAGCCAGGTGCCGGGCAGTCCGAGCGGGACGAGGAGCAGGCACAGGGCCATGAGAACAACCCCGAGGACCAGCACAAGGGTGGTCATGGAACGATGCGGGCGCGCACTCCGTTGAAGGGACGGATCCCGGCCGCGTCCGGCTTGCGGCCGCCGGGAGCACGCTCCTATGGTGGCTGAGGCCGGACGGTCGCGCCAGTCCAGGGAGGTATCGCCGTGCACGAGCGCCTCGCATCCCGCACGGACCTCGTCGGCTTCACGGGGCTCATCGCCGCCCTCGTGGCCGTGTCCGGCGTCCTCCGCCCGGCCGCGGCGCAGGAGCCGGGCACGCTGGTGGGGCGCGTCGTCACCTCCTCCGACCGTGCGCCCGTCGCCGGGGCCCGAGTGGCCGTCGTCGGCGCGGGAGACACGGCCGTCACCGACGAGGACGGCCTGTTTCGATTCCGGGGCCTCACCGCCGGGTCCCTCGTCCTCCGTATCGAGTACCTGGGCATGCGGTCCCGAAACGTCCCCGTGGATCTCGATCCCCGGCGTCCCTCGTCCCTCGTGGTCGCCGTGCGAATGTCGGTGATCCCCGTGGCCGAGCTCTTCGTCGCGGTGGACCGCAGCCTGCCGGTGAGCAAGCTGTACGACTTCTACCGACGCATGGCCCACGGGCACGGCTACTTCTTCACGCGTGCGGACGTCCTGCGCAGGCACCCGGCCCGCGTCACGGACCTGCTGCAGCGGGTCCCGGGCATCGACGTGGGCCCACACCGGCTGGGGCGCATCTCGGTGACGATGGGGCGGCGGAAGGGCTGCGTGCCCGAGTATTATGTGGATGGGGCCCGGGCGCCCTACTTCGATCTGGACGACCTCCAGCCCGCCGACCTGGCCGGCCTCGAGGTCTACCGGGGGAACTCAGAGGTCCCACTAGAGTTCAAAGCGTTCGAACGATGTGGAGCGATCATCGTCTGGACGCGGGATCCGGGGGCCGGGGACTGACACACGGAGCCCGATGCCCCGGGCGGACGTGACCGCGCCCCGAACGCACCGGGAGGACGACGAGACCGTGCCCCGAAAGACCCACGCGCGACCCCGCCACCGGAGCTCCTCGGCTACCATCCTCCCGGCGATCCTCCCCCTCCTCCTGCTCCTGGCCTCGGCTCTCCCGTTGCGAGCCCAGAACAGGCAGGAGAAGAGCGAGCTTCCCGTCGACACGACGGCCACCCTGACGGGCACGGTCGTCTCGGCCATGACGGGCGGTCGCCTGGCCAACGCGCGGGTCGTCCTGGTCACATCCGGCTTCGGTGCCTTCACGGACAGCACCGGGGCGTTCCGCATCCCCAGGGTCCCGGCCGGGCTGGACACGGTGGAAGTCTCGCTGCTGGGGTACGCCAGTGCCAAGGCCCCGCTCCTCCTCCAGAAGGGGGCGACCACCACGGCCACCTTCTCGCTGAGCCAGACCGTGCTGAGGGTGGAAGAGCTCCACGTGGAGGTGAAGCGGGCCGCCGGCATGGGCAAGCTGGCGCAGTTCGACGAGCACCGCCTCCACGGGCTGGGGTTCTACATCACCCCGAAGATGATCGAGCAGCGCCACGCCCAGCACCCCAGCGACCTCCTGCGCATGGTGCCCGGTCTCGAGGTCGGTGCCTACAACCTGGGCCACGCCAACGTCCGGGTGGTCCGGGCCACGCTCAACTGCAATCCGCCGATCTACGTGGACGGCATCCTGAGCCCCAGCCTGTCGATCGACGACCTGAACCGTGACGACATCATGGCCATCGAGGTCTACCGCGGGCCGTCCGAGACGCCGGCGGAGTACGAACAGGGGCGCAACAACTGTGGGGCCGTGGTCGTGTGGACGCACGAAGGGGGCACGCAGGATGGGCACTGAGGTGGCCGGGCGGGACGGGCGTGCGGCGCGGGTCGCCGGCGCCGGGCTCGCATGGCTCCTGTACACCCTGCTCCTTCCGGCTGGCGCCACGGCCCAGCAGTCGGGCGCCGACTCCGCCGCCGCGGCGGGCTCGGACACGGCGGGGACGGCCATCCGGGCCGGGGAGCGCACGGCGACCCTGGAGGGCACGGTGGTGTCGGCCATGACGGGGGGCCCTCTCTCCAACGCGCTGGTGTCGCTCAAGGGGACGCAGCTGGGAGCTTACTCGGACAGCACCGGCCACTTCGTCATCGAAGACGCGCCGGCCGGCCTCCTGCCCGTGGACGTGCGCCTCCTGGGCTTCGCCGACCAGGAGGTCCAGGTCAGGCTGCAGGCCCGCGCCATCACGCACGTCACCCTGCTCCTGAGCCAGACGGTGCTGAAGGTCGAGGCGCTCCACGTGGAGGTCAAGGCGGCTCCGACCGAGGCCAAGGAGCTCAAGGGGTTCTATGCTCGCATGCACCGCACGGCGGGCTACTTCATCACGCCCCAGATGGTCAAGAAGCTGGCCCCCGAGCACCCGACCGACCTGCTCCGGGTCGTACCGGGCGTGCAGGTCGGTCCGTGGCAGCTGGGCCAGGGCGCGCCGGTCTACTTCACCCGCAGCCGGTTCGACTGCAATCCCTACCTGATCGTGGACGGCCTCCGCATGCGCGACATGACCATGGACGACCTCAACGAGGCGGATATCCTGGCCGTCGAGGTCTACCACGGTCCGTCGGAGACGCCTCCCGCCTTCCGGTTCGAGGAGGGCTCGTGCGGCACGATCGTCGTGTGGACCCGGAGCGGGGGCGCCCCGGCCGACACGACGGGAGGCTGAGCGGCGGCGCGGCGCCGGCCTCCTAGGGCTCGATCACGATCTCGACCTGCGCGGTCTCGCGGAGCTCGGGGTCGAGCGAATGGTAGACGCTGCAGTACTTGTCCAGCGACAACGCCACGGCCCTCTCCACCTTCGCCCGGTCCACGTCGCCCCGCACCCTGAAGCGCAGGCGTAGCCTCGTGTAGCGCCGCGGCGGCTCCTCCCTCCGCTCGCCCCCCATCTCCACCGTGAGTCCCTCCAGCGGCTGGCGGCCCTTGCGCAGGATGTCGACCACGTCGATGGCCGAGCAGGCGCCGATGGCCTCCAGGAGCAGCTGCGTGGGCGAGGCGCCCGCCTGGCCGTCCCCGTCGATCGACGTCACCTTGCCACCCCGCGTGACCCCCTCCAGCCGGAAATCGTCCTGCCACGTCAGGGTGACCATCGCGTCCCGTCGCTCCATGCCCTCTTTCTCTCCTGCTCGCCTCGATCGACGCTCGCCCCGCGCCCGTTGCGGAGCCTCTGCGAGGCAGGAATGTTGAGCCGTACGGACCCGGCCGCCACTGCGGCCCCTCCGCGAGACCCGTCCCTGAAACCCGCCCTCGGGAGCATCCGTAGGTCGGGGTGGAGGTGATACGAACATGATCGAGATGCTGATGATGGGCGTGGCTGGCGCGGGCGTGGTGACGGGCTACATCGCCGTGCGCCGGTTCGTGCGCGACCGACTTCGCTACGTGGATGCCGTGCGCAAGCCGTCGGCCCCCTTCGTGGCCGGCGCGGTGGCCACCCTGGCCGCGGCGCCGGTGGCGTGGATCCTCCCCGTCATCGGCGGGGGATCGGCGATCCTGTTCGGCCTGGCCATAGGGGCGGGCGTCGCCTCCGGTCGCCGCGACATGAAGCGGCTGCCGCCAGGCTGAGCCCCCGGCGGCGGCCCTTGCCGCCGCGGGGCGTCCCCCCGACCTTGCGCCGCTCTGGGGCGGTCCGGGTTCCGCGGCGCGGAGGACGAGGTTGGGGGGAGACGGAATCCAGGAACGATCGGAGGGCTGGCGCGTGGGCGTCGCCCTGGCCGTCGTCTACCTGGTGTGGGGCTCCACCTTCCTGGCCATCCGCTTCGCCGTCCGCACCCTCCCTCCCCTGCTCATGGCCGGGACCCGTTACTCCGTGGCCGGGGGCGTCCTGTATGGCTTCTTGAGGCTGAAGGGCGCCCGTCCGCCGTCGCGCTCGCAGTGGCTCGGCGCCCTCGTGGTGGGGGCCCTCATGATCGGACTCGGGAACGGCCTCCTCACCTGGTCGGAGCTCGTGCTCCCGTCGGGCACGGCGGCCCTCCTGGTGGCCGCCATGCCGTTGTGGATGGTGCTCCTGGACTGGCTCGTCTTCGGCGGGAGGCGGCCGCGGCTCCCGGTCGCCGTCGGCATCGTGGCGGGGTTCGCCGGGGTGGCCCTTCTCCTCGGTCCCTCGCGCGGCTCGGGCGGGGGACACGCCGCCCTGCTCGGCGGCATCGCGATCCTGGTCGGCACCCTGGGGTGGGCCTACGGGTCCCTGTGGTCGCGGGGCGCCGCCATGGCCGACCCACCGCTTCTCGGAACGGCGTCGCACATGCTCGCCGGCGGCCTGACCCTGGTGACCGCGGGCCTTCTTCTGGGCGAAGGGCACGGCCTGTCGCTGCGCGCCGCCTCGACGCGCTCGCTCCTCAGCTTCGCCTACCTGGTCGTGATGGGCTCGCTGGTCACCTACACCACCTACATGTGGCTCCTGCGTCACGCGCAGGCGTCGCTGGTCAGCACCTACGCCTACGTGAATCCGGTGGTGGCCGTGTTCCTGGGCTGGCTGCTGGCCGGCGAGGCCGTCACGGCTCGCACGCTGGTGGCCGCCGCCGTCATCGTGGGCGCGGTAGCCGTCATCGTGACCTTCCGGCGCCCTCCCCGACCGCGTGCGGCCGGGGCGCGGGGCCGATTAGATTGACCGCGGTTCCACCCAGGTACGACACGCTCCCGCACCCGACGGAGGCGAGCATGCGCGAACCGATCTACCTGACCCTACTCCTGAGCGCCGCCGTGTGGGCCTGCGGCGGCCCGCGGGACGCCCGGGCCCGCGAGGAGGGTGGCCGCCGCTACGAGGAGCGCGTGGCCAGCGAGCACGTCGGGGACCGCCCCACCGCCAGCCCGGCGGCGCGGAGCCTGCCCCACGTCGACGTGGCGGACACCACGGTGACGTACGGAACCGTGGACGGCCGGGCGCTCACCGGCTTCCTGGCCACGCCCCGGGATGGGAACGCCACCGGGCCCGCGATCCTCGTCATCCACGAGTGGTGGGGCCTCAACGACAACATCCGCGCCATGGCCCGCCGGCTGGCCGGGGAGGGCTATACGGCCCTGGCCGTGGACCTGTACGGCGGCCGGGTGGCCGAGACCGCGGACCAGGCCATGGAGCTGGTGCGCGCGGTCGACGAGACCGCGGCGAAGGCCAACCTGCGGGCGGCGTACCGCTACCTGGTGGGACGAGGGGCCGGAAGGATCGGCGTGATCGGATGGTGCTTCGGTGGAGGCTGGAGCCTGCAGACCGCCCTCCTGTTCCCCGACGGCCTGGACGCGGCCGTCATCTACTACGGCCACCTCGTGACCGACCCGGCGAAGCTCGCCGGACTGGGCGTGCCGATAGAGGGGCACTTCGGGGCGGAGGACTCGTCGATTCCGGTGAAGGAGGTACGGCGCTTCGGAGAGATCCTGGATTCTCTGGGCGTTGCGGAGCACATGTACGTCTACGAAGGGGCCGGGCACGCGTTCGCCAACCCGTCCGGGACGCGCTACGTGAAGGCGGCGGCGGACACCGCCTGGACGCGCACGCTGGCCTTCCTGGCCGGGCACCTGAAGAGCGGGACCTGACCGCGTGGAGATCCGGCCCCTCGCAGACTGGAGCGAGTACCGGGCCTGCGAGGCCCTGCAGCGCGAGGTGTGGGGGGAAGCGTTCACCGAGCTGGCCCCGGCCAGTCTCCTCAAGATCGCCCAGCACGTCGGTGGGGTCACCTCGGGTGCCTTCGACGAGACGGGGGCGCTGGCGGGATTCGTGTACGGTCTCACCGGCCTCGAGGACGGCCGGCCGGTGCACTGGTCCCACATGCTCGCCGTGCGGGAGACCCACCGCGGGCGGGGCCTGGGGAGGGCCCTGAAGCGACACCAGCGCGAGCGGCTCGTGGCGGCCGACATCCGGACGTGCTACTGGACCTATGACCCTATCATGTCGTCGAATGCACACCTCAATCTGAACCATTTTCTAGCAAGAGTGGATCGCTACGTGGTGGACATGTACGGGGAGACCGGCAGCCACCTGCACGAGGGGCTGGGCACCGACCGGTTCGTGGTGGTGTGGCCTCTGGACGAAAGCGCGCCGGACCCGTTCGACGCCGCGGACCCGGAGCGCGCCCTGCGCGAGGCCGAGCTCGGGAGGTTCACCGCGGCGCCGCTGGCCAACCCCGGCGGCGCGGAGGACACCCCGCTCCCCGACGGCCCGGCGGTCCGGGTGGCGATCCCGGCCGACGTCCTCGCGGTGCGCCACCGGGACCCCGGGGCCGCCCGCCGGTGGCGCACCTCCACGCGCCGCGCCTTCCGTCACTACCTGGGGGCCGGCTACCGGGTGGCGGGATACGTGCCCCCGGCCCCCGGCGACCCGGAGGGACACTATGTCGTGCTCCCTGGTGAACCTCCGTGATCCCGCCCCTCCGTGCCGACCGCCTCGTGCTGCGCGAGCTGAGCATGCCCCTGCGGCAGCCGTTCCGCATCTCCTCGGGCGAGATGTCCGATCGGCGCGTGTTCCTCCTCGAGCTTCGCCACCCGGACGGGGCGGTGGGATGGGGCGAGTGCGTGGCGGGCACGAGGCCCAACTACAGTCCCGAGACCACCGACACGGCGTGGCTGGCCATCACCCGCTGGCTGGCGCCCCGGGCGCTGGGACGGGAGTTCGCCGGTGCCCGGGACGTGGCTCCCGTCCTCGCCGAGGACATCCGGGGGCACCTGATGGCGAAGGCCGCCGTCGAGATGAGCTTCTGGGCCCTCGAGGCCGACCTCCGGGGCGAGCCGCTGGCGCGGCTCCTGGGCGGCACGCGCGACCGGGTCGCGGCGGGCATTTCGCTGGGCATCCAGGAGAGCCCCGCCGCCCTGGCCGAGAAGGTGTCCGCGGGCCGGGACGAGGGCTACCGGCGGATCAAGGTCAAGATCGAGCCGGAACGCGACGTGGCCTTCGTGGCCGCGGCCCGGGCCGCGGCCGGACCGGACCTGCCCCTCAGCGCCGACGCCAACGCGGCCTACGGACGCGGGGACGCCGAGCGGCTCGCGGAGCTCGACCCCTTCGGCCTGGTCTACCTGGAGCAGCCGCTCGAGGCGGACGACTTCCTGGGCCTGGCGCGGCTGCAGGCGAGGCTGCGGACGCCGCTGTGCCTGGACGAGTCGATCGAGTCGGCCGCCCGGGCCGCGGACATGCTGGAGCTGGACGCCGGGCGGGTCATCAACCTCAAGCCCGGCCGTGTGGGCGGCTTCGCCTCCTCGCTGGCCATCCACGAGCTGTGCCGCGAGCGCGGTGTCCCCCTGTGGTGCGGCGGCATGCTCGAGAGCGGCATCGGTCGGGCGCACAACGTGGCGCTCGCCTCCCTGCCCGGCTTCACGCTGCCGGGCGACCTGTCGGCCAGCGCCCGTTACTGGGAGCGCGACATCGTCCGGCCCGAGTGGATGCTCGAGGCCGACGGGACGCTGCGGGTCCCGCTCGAGGAACCGGGCATCGGTGTCGCGGTCGACCTGGACCGGATCGACGATCTCACGGTGCGAAGGGAGATCATCGAGGCCTGAGGAGAGCCGGCCGCGGCCCCGACCCCGGGCCTCAGCCCGTTCGCTCGCGCACCCGGCGGACGACCTCCCGATAGCGCTCCCGGACCTCGCCGCCCTCCGGGGGGGTCCCGCCACGGGCCACGCGCCGCCCGCCCACGTAGACGTCCCCCAGGTCCGCGCGAGACGCCCCGGTGACCAGGGCATCCAGGACCGCCTCGCCCTCCTGGCCCAGCCAGGGCGCCGCGTCCTCGTCCAGCACGACGAGGTCGGCGAAGCGGCCCGGCTCCAGCGAGCCCACGGGCAGGCCGAGCGCCGCCGCGCCGCCGGCCGCGCACCGGCGCCACAGGGGACCGCCCAGCCCTTCGGCCCCGGCCAGCCGCGCGCGGGCCCCGGACGAGAGCCGCTGCCCGAACTCCAGCCAGCGCAGCTCGCCGACCGCGTCGATGCGGACGTTTCCGTCCGAGCCCACCGCGATCACGCCGCCGCTGGCGACGTGCTCCGCCGCGGGGAACAGGCCGTCCCCGAGCCACGCCTCGGTCAGGGGACACAGCGCCGTCGTGGCGCCCGCGGCGCGGATCCGGACGAGCTCGCCCGGCGTGGCGTGCGTGGCGTGCACCAGGGTCCAGCGCGCCCCGAGGGGCGTGTGCCGGTCCAGGAGGTCGATGGGCGTCGTGCCGTGCGCCGCCCGGCACGCCTCCACCTCGGCCGGCTGCTCGGACACGTGCACGTGGACCGGGAAGGCGTCGCCCAGCACCTCGCGCGCTCCCTCGAGCAGCGCCGGCAGGTGCCCGGGATCCACCGCGCGCAGCGAGTGGGGCGCCACCCCCAGGCTCCAGGCCGGTCCGGAGCGTCCGTCCCGCGCGGCCTCCTCCGATCTCCGCCGTGCCGAGAGGCCGGCGAGGAGCCGGAGGTAGCCCGGCAGTCCTCCCGTGGAGAAGGGCCGCTGCTCGGGGCGCAGGGGCTCGCCGAAGCCCCCGCGCTCGTACAGCACCGGGAGCAGGACCAGCCGGATGCCCGCGTCCCGGGCGGCGCCGAGGATGGCCTCCGCCATGTCCGCGGGACCCGCTCCGTCGGCGCCGTGGTGCAGGTAGTGGAACTCGGCCACGCTGGTGAACCCGGCGGCCAGCATCTCCCCGAACGCGAACCGGGCCACGGCCGCCACGTCTTCGGACGTGAGCGACTCCGCCAGCCCGTACATCGCCTCGCGCCAGCTCCAGAAGCTGTCCTCGCCCCGGCGCGCCTCGCCGCGGCCCGCCAGGGCCCGCTGGAAGGCGTGGCTGTGCGCGTTCGGCATGCCCGGCAGGGCCAGGTAACCGTCCCACGGGCCCGGGTCGGGCTCCACGGCCGCGATGCGACCCTCCTCGTCCACGACCAGGGCCCGGCCCTCCGCCAGGCCGCCCGGCTCGAGGAGATAGCGGAAGGAGAGCCTCATGCGTCCGCCCGCCATGTCACCCTGCCTCCGATGACGGTGGCGACGCAGGCGTTGGGCCGGTGGTGGTAGAGCCACGTCTCCACGTCCGGCGCGTCGAGGATGGCGAAGTCGGCGGCCTTGCCCTTCTCGAGCGATCCCGCCCGCTCCTCCTCTCCGCAGGCCCGCGCGGCGATCAGGGTGGCGCCCTTGAGCGCTTCCGCGGGCGTCAGCCCTCCCTGGACGCAGGCCAGCGTCATGGCCAGCGGCAGGTGGTAGCTCGGAGCCGAGCCGGGGTTGAAGTCGGTCGCCACGGCCACCGCGACGCCGTCCCGCACCATGCGGCGGGCCGGAGCGGGGGGGGCGCCCAGGTAGAGCGAGGCGAGCGGGAGCGCGACGCCCACCGTGGACGCGGCCGCCAGCGCCCGGATCCCGGCGGGCGAGACGTGCTCGAGGTGGTCGGCCGAGACCGCGCCGAGCTCGGCCGCCAGCTCGGCGCCGCCGCCGTCCCTCAGCTGGTCGACGTGGAGCCGGGGCGCCATGCCGTGCTTCCGGCCCGCCTCCAGGACCCGCCGCGCGTCGGCCGGCGTGAACGCCCCCTCCTCGACGAACACGTCGCAGAAACGGGCCAGCCCCTCCTCGGCGGCCGCGGGGACGATCTCCTCGCACACCAGCCACACGTAGCCTTCGCGGTCCCCGGCGTACTCCGGCGGCACCGCATGTGCGGCCAGCAGGGTGGGCACCAGCGCCTGCGGGACGCGCTCCGCCAGGCGGCGGTAGACCCGCAGGAGCTTGATCTCCTGGTGGAGGTCGAGCCCGTAGCCGCTCTTGGCCTCCACCGTGGTGACGCCCAGGGCCAGCATCCGCTCCAGGAAGCCGGCGGCGCGCTCGACCAGCTCGTCCTCCGACGTCTCGCGCGTGGCGCGCACGGTGGCGAGGATGCCGCCGCCCGCCCGCGCGATGTCGGCGTAGCTCTCGCCCCGGGCACGCCGCACGAACTCGTCGGCGCGCCACCCGCCGAAGGCCAGGTGCGTGTGGCAGTCGACCAGGCCCGGAACCACGAGGCGGCCGCCGGCGTCCAGGTCATCCTCGGACTTCCAGGCCGCCAGGCGCCGGGGCATCTTCGCCTGCGGCCCGGCCCAGGTGACGCGGCCGTCGTCGTCCCAGGCCAGCGCCGCCTCGGGGACCGCGTGGATCTCCCCCTGCCCCCCCTCGGCCGCGCAGGTGGCCAGGAGGCCGATGTTGCGGAGGGCGGGCACCTCAGCCGATCCCGGAGGCCGGGGGACCGTCCAGCATGGGGACGTCGACGCCCCGCTCGCGGGCCGTGTGGATGGCCTCCTCGTAGCCGGCGTCAGCGTGGCGCGCCACGCCCGAGCCCGGGTCGGCCGTGAGCACCCGCTCCAGCCGCCGGTCGGCCATCTCGGAACCTTCCGCCACGCACACCATGCCGCCGTGGATCGAGTAGCCGATCCCGACCCCGCCGCCGTGGTGGAGCGACACCCAGCTGGCCCCGCACGCGGTGTTGAGGAGCGCGTTGAGGAGGGGCCAGTCCGCGATCGCGTCCGAGCCGTCCTTCATGCCCTCGGTCTCCCGGTTGGGCGAAGCCACCGAGCCGGTGTCCAGGTGGTCCCGCCCGATCACGATCGGGGCGTCCACCTTCCCCTTCCGGACCAGCCAGTTGAAGCGCAGCCCCATCTCGGCGCGCTCGCCGTACTCCAGCCAGCAGATCCGGGCCGGGAGCCCCTGGAAGTGCACCTGGTCCTGCGCCTTCCGGATCCAGCGCGCCAGGCTCTCCTTCTCCGGGAAGGTCTCGAGCACGGCCCGGTCGGTCTCGTAGATGTCCTCGGGGTTCCCGGACAGCGCCGCCCACCGGAAGGGGCCGGCGCCGCGGCAGAACAGCGGGCGGATGAAGGCGGGCACGAAGCCGGGGATGTCGAACGCCTCGTCCAGGCCGCGGTTGTCGGCCACCTGTCCCCGGATGTTGTTGCCGTAGTCGAAGGTGATGGCGCCCTTCTTCTGCAGGGAGAGCATGGCCTCCACGTGGCGGACCATGGAGTCGAGGACGCGGGTCTCGTAGCCCTCCGGGTCGTCCTCGCGCATCCGCTCCGCCTCCTCCAGCGACACCCCGCTCGGGATGTAGCCGATGCGGAGGTCGTGGGCGGAGGTCTGGTCGGTGAGGAAGTCGGGGACCACGTCGCGGCGGTCGAGCTCGGGGATCACGTCGGCCGCGTTCCCCACGAGCCCCACGCTGAGCGCCTCGCCCTTCTCCTTCGCGTCGAGGACGAGCTCCAGCGCCTCGTCCAGGTCATGGGCCAGCCGGTCGCAGTAGCCCGTGTCCACGCGGCGCCGGATCCTGGTCTCGTCCACCTCGACGCCCAGGAAGGCGCCGCCGTTCATGGTGGCGGCCAGCGGCTGCGCGCCCCCCATGCCCCCCAGGCCCGACGTCACGACCAGGCGTCCCGCGAGGTCGCCACCGAAGTGCTGCCGGGCCGCCTCGGCGAAGGTCTCGTAGGTGCCCTGCAGGATGCCCTGCGTCCCGATGTAGATCCAGGAGCCGGCCGTCATCTGTCCGTACATGGTGAGGCCGAGGGCCTCAAGGCGCCGGAACTCGTCCCAGGTGGCCCAGCGCGGCACCAGGTGCGCGTTGGCGATGAGCACGCGCGGTGCCTCCTCGTGCGTGCGGAACACGCCCACCGGCTTCCCGCTCTGCACGAGCATCGTCTCGTCGTTCTCGAGGCGGCGCAGGGTGTCGACGATGGCGTGGTAGCAGTCCCAGTTCCGCGCCGCCTTCCCCGCCCCGCCGTAGACGATGAGCTCCTCGGGCTTCTCGGCCACCTCGGGATCGAGGTTGTTCATGAGCATCCGGAGGGCCGCCTCCTGGTGCCAGCCCTTGCAGGAGAGCTCGGTGCCGCGCGGGGCGCGGACCGTCTCGGGTGCGGCGGTGGTCGTCATCGGTGCCTCCAGCGGTTGGTCGGATCCCGGGGCGCGCCGCCCCGCCTCATCGTAGATCCCGCGGCCGTTACGGGCCAGCGGGCCCGATCTCGAGCCCGGCCTGGAGAGCGCGGCCCGCCACCGGCTGGCCGAGGACGGCCGCGGGCCGACCCGGCTGTCGCGCGGGGCGGGCCCGACCGTAGCTTCGGCCGCGCCCGAGACCGATCCACACTGCGGCGGCCGGAGGACGATGCGAACATGCGACGGCGGACCGCGGGAGACGCGGTGAAGGGCCGCTTCCCTCCCGGGATCCGTTACATGGCGGGAGCCGCCTTCGGGTTCAGCCTCATGAGCCTGTTCGTGAAGATCGCCGGACAGAGGCTGCCCACGGCCGAGGTGGTGCTGGCCCGCGGCGTCGTCATCGTGCTGGTGACGCGCGTCCTGCTGTGGCGGGCGGGGATCGCCCCGTGGGGGACCAGGAAGGGGCTCCTCCTCTTTCGCGGCCTGTTCGGCTTCGCGGCGGTCGGCTGCTTCTACTACGCCATCGCCCACATCCCGCTGGCCGATGCCACGGTCATCCAGTACACGAACCCGGTGTGGACGGCGCTCCTCGCCGCCGCCGTGCTGGACGAGCATCTCCGCCCCGTGGAGGTGGTGGGCACGGCCGCCTGCCTGGCCGGCGTCCTGCTGGTGGCGCGCCCCTCCTTCCTGTTCGGGGCCGAGAGCGCCCACCTCGATCCCCTGGTGGCCGGCATCGCCCTCGCCGGCTCGATGCTGAGCGCGGCCGCCTACGTCACCGTCCGCAAGCTCGGGGAGAGCGAAGACGCCCTGGTGATCGTGTTCTACTTCGCCCTGGTCAGCACGGTCGGGTCTTTTCCCGTGGCCGCCACCGAGGCGGTGTGGCCCACGGGCGCGGAGTGGCTGGCGCTGCTCGGCGTGGGGGTGACGGCGCAGGCGGCCCAGCTCCTCATGACGCATGGTCTCAAGCGGGAGCGGGCCGGCCGCGCCATGGCGGTCGGCTACCTGCAGATCGTGTTCGCCGGCCTGTGGGGGGCCCTGTTCTTCGCCGAGATCCCGGGCCTGTGGAGCTACGCGGGCGCCGCCCTCGTGGTCGCCGGCACCTGGATGATCGGCCGGCGGGGGACCTCGGGGGCGGCCTCAGCCTAGAGCTCCGCGCCCTCCGACTCCGAGGGCGGCCGACCGCCCGGCTCCAGCCCCATCCACGCTCCGTACAGCTCCGGCCGCCGGTCGCGCCAGAACAGCCGGCGGGCGTGGGAGCGCTCGCAGGCGGCCGGGTCCACGTCGGCGATCACCAGGTCCTCCTCGCCGCTCGCGCCCCTCGCCGTGACCCGCCCCTCGGGGTCGACCACGAACGACTCCCCCGCGAACGCCAGCTCGCCCTCCTCGCCCACGCGGTTGCACAGGGCGGCCCAGTAGCCGTTCTGGAAGGCCGCCGCGCGCACCTCGGCCTCGTACAGCCCCTCGGGCCACTCGCCGGCCGTGCCGGCCTGCGGGATCACGACCAGCTCGGCGCCGGCCACGCCCAGGGCGCGCATGTACTCGGGGTAGTGGCGGTCGTAGCAGATGGCCACGCCGACCCGCCCCACGGCCGTGTCGTACACGGGCGCCCCCCGGTCGCCGGGATGGTAGTACGCCTGCTCGTGGAAGCCCGGGTAGTCGGTGATGTGGACCATGCGGGTCACGCCGAGGAGCGAGCCGTCGGCATCGATCACGGGCGAGCTGTCGAAGCGGCGGCCCCGCTGGTCCACCTCGTACAGGTTGAACACGACCACCAGGGAGAGCTCCGCCGCCCGACGGGCGATCCGCCCGGTCGTCGGACCCGGCACGGGCTCGGCCAGTCCGTCGGAGCCCTCCCAGCACCGAAGTCTCGGGAAGAACGGCTCCAGGGCCAGCTCCGGGAACGCCACCAGCCCGGCGCCCGCCTCCGCCGCCCGCCCCATCGCCTCCAGCGCGGCCCCCAGGTTCCGCTCCCGGTCCGGACCCGCCCGTCCCTGCACCAGCGCGATCCTCATCGGCTCCTCCGCGCGTGTCCGCTCCGTGCCACCCTCGAGGTGCGCATCCTACGCCTTGCCGCGCGCCGGGTCACGGTCCGAGATTGGCCCGCCGCTCCCGCGGCCGACCCGGTCCGGGAGCGCGGTGCCCAAGAACGGTCTCAGCAGGGAGTCCTCACATGATCGACCTCGGCCCCGTCCGACCCGGTCCGTCCCGGGTTCGCCTCCTCCTCCTCGCCGGCTGCACCCTCTGCCTGGGATTCCTCCTCGCTCCGCCGGGCGCGGCGGCGCTGCGCGCGCAGGAGGCCGGACACGGCGGGGCCGCGACCGAGGGCGTCAAGCCGCTGCCCACGATCGAGGCGAAGACGAAGGGCATGGAGCCCATGCCCGGCTACTTCGACCTCTACTGGGACGGCCAGGCCGACAAGCTCTACCTCGAGGTCGACCGCTTCGACCACGAGTTCCTCTACCAGGAGTCGCTGGCCACGGGGCTCGGCTCGAACCCGGTGGGCCTGGACCGGGGCCAGGAGGGCACCACCCGCGTCCTGGTGGCCAGGCGCGTGGGCCGCAGGATCCTGTTCGTCCAGCCCAACCTCGGCTACCGGGCGCGCAGCGGAAGCGAGGCCGAGAAAGCGGCCGTGCGCGAAGCGTTCGCCCCGGGCACGGTGTGGGGCTTCGACGCGGTGGCCCGCACGGGCGACCGCTGGCTCGTGGACGCGACCCCCTTCTTCATCCGTGACGCGCACGGCGTCGTCCAGACCCTGAAGCGCACCGGCCAGGGCGACTTCAAGCTGGACGCGAGCCGCAGCACGATCTACCTGCCCCGTACGAAGGCGTTTCCGAAGAACACCGAGGTCGAGGCGTGGCTGACCTACACGAGCCCCCGCCCCGGGCCGCTCGTGCGCCGCACGGCCGCCGACGCGGAGGCTGTCTCGATGCGGGCCCACTACTCCCTCGTGCAGCTCCCCGACGACGGCTACCGGCCACGCCGCGCGGACCCGCGCGTCGGGACCTTCGCGGTCGACTTCCAGGACTACGCGGTCCCCATCGACCAGGACATCCACGTGCGCTGGGCCACGCGCCACCTCCTGGTCAAGAAAGACCCGACGGCGGCCGTGTCCGAGCCGGTGAAGCCGCTGGTCTACTACGTGGATCCCGGCATCCCCGAGCCCATCCGCAGCGCCGTCATGGAGGGCATCTCCTGGTGGTCCAAGGCGTTCGAGGCCGCCGGCTTCGAGAACGCCTTCCAGGTGAAGGTGCTGCCGGACAGCGCCGACCCCATGGACCTGCGCTACAACATCGTGCACTGGACGCACCGCCGGACGCGCGGCTGGTCGTACGGCGCCTCGGTGGTGGACCCGCGCACGGGCGAGATCCTCAAGGCCAACGTCAACCTGGGCAGCCTGCGCCTGCGCCAGGACCACCTCATCGGTCAGGGGCTGGTGCCGAGCTATGCGGGAGCGGCGGCCGACGGCGCCGGGATGGGCACGGACGCCCGGGGCGTGGGTGGCTGCGACTACGGCCAGGGACCCTCGTTCGGCTACCTGGCCGACCTGGACCCGAACACGACCCCGACCCAGATGGCGCTGGCCCGCGTCCGCCAGCTGGCGGCGCACGAGGTCGGCCACACGCTGGGGCTGGCGCACAACTTCATGGCCAGCACCTACGGCCGGGCCAGCGTCATGGACTATCCGGCGCCGGTCGTGAAGATCCGCGACGACGGTACGCTCGACCTGTCGGACGCGTACGGCGTGGGCGTGGGCGCCTACGACCTGTTCGCGATCAGGTGGCTGTACAGCCAGTTCCCGAAGGGCACGGACGAGGCCGCCGCCCTGGACTCGATCGTCCAGGACGGCCTCAAGAGCGGGTACGGCTTCATCACCGACGCCGACGCGCGGCCGGCCGGCGCCGCCCACCCGCTGGCCGCCCTGTGGGACAACGGCTCGAACCCCGTGGACTACCTGGAGCACGAGCTTCAGGTCCGGAGGGTGGGACTCGAGCACTTCGGTCCGGATGTGATCCGGAAGGGCGAGCCGATGGCCTCGCTCGAGTACGTGCTCGTTCCGCTCTACCTGCATCACCGCTACCAGCTCAACGCGGCCGCCCACAGCCTGGGAGGCGACGATTACCGCTTCGCCATGCGGGGTGACGGCCAGACGCCGAACACGCCGGTGGCGCCGGCCCAGCAGGAGAAGGCGCTCCGGGAGATGCTCTCGACGCTGGATCCCTCCTTCCTTGCCATCCCGAGCCGCATCCTGGACATGATCCCGCCGCCAGCCTACGGGATGGCGCCCGGCGAGAGCTTCGACTCGCGCACGGCGCCCGTGTTCGACCCGCTGGGCGTGGCCGCCTCCTCGGCGCGCTTCACGCTGGACCTCATCCTCCAGCCGCAGCGCATGGCCCGCCTGGTGGCGCAGCACGCCCGGAACCCGAAGGAGCCCGGCCTCGGCCAGGTGCTGGACCGGACGCTGGACGCCACCTGGCGCGCCCCCGCCCCGGACGACGGCTACCGACTCGCCATCCGGCGCACGGTGGACCGGGTGTTCCTGGACCGGCTCCTCGAGCAGGCCGGGAGCGGCCGGAACACCGAGCTGGTACGGGCCGAGCTCGACGCGGGAGTTCGGTCGCTGCGCGACTGGCTGGCGGCGCGGCCCCACGAGGATCCCGTGCAGGCCAAGGCGCTCGAGGACATCCAGCGCTGGATGGCGCGCCCCCAGGGCACCACCCCCCCGGCGACCGTCGAGCCGCTCCCGCCGGGCGACCCGATCGGCAGCGGTGGCGGCGGGCGCTGAGCGCGTCCTCGTGAGACTCCCGCGCTCGGGCCGGTGAGCCCGACGGCAGCTTGCCGCCCGCGCCGGGGCGGGCGAAGTTGTGCCCGCCCCGGGGGCCGCCCGCTCGGCCCCTCGTCCGACCCGCCGCATCCCACGCCGGAGCGCGCATTCCTCGAGGAGGCGGAGCACGCATGAGCACCCCGACGTCGACGCCCGACCCCACCGACCGTTCGGACAGGCCCGGCGCCCCGCCCCGCGACGGCTTCTTCGGCCATCCCCGCGGGCTGGCGACGCTGTTCTTCACCGAGATGTGGGAGCGTTTCAGCTACTACGGGATGCGCGGCATCCTCATCCTGTTCATGGTCGACGCCGCGGCCACGGGCGGCATGGGCCTCACCGACAAGAGGGCCGCCGCCATCTACGGGCTCTACACGGCCGGCGTCTACCTGCTGGCCCTGCCCGGCGGCTGGATCGCCGACCGCATCCTGGGCCAGCGGAACGCCGTGTTCCTGGGCGGCATCGTGATCGCCTTCGGACACTTCAGCATGGCCATCCCGACCACCGGGACTTTCTTCCTGGGGCTGGCGCTCATCATGGTCGGCACCGGGCTCCTCAAGCCCAACGTGAGCTCGATCGTCGGGGAGCTGTACCCCGAGGGCGGCGCGCGCCGCGACGCCGGCTTCTCGGTGTTCTACATGGGGATCAACCTGGGCGCCTTCGTGGGACCGATCATCTGCGGTTTCCTGGGCGAGAAAATCAACTGGCACCTGGGGTTCAGCGCCGCCGGAATCGGCATGGTGCTGGGCCTGATCCAGTACAAGATGGGCGGCAAGTACCTGGGCGATTGTGGCCACATGGAGCCCGAGGAGCAGGCGCGCCGGCCCGCGGCGGTGCGCGCCCTCGTGGCCGGGCTGGCCGCGTTCGCCGCCATCGCCGCGGCGCTGTGGCTGCTCCAGGCCGGCGGGATCGCCCGCATCACGTTCGAGAGGGTGGCCGAGGGCGCCGCCTACGTGATCGTGGGCGTGGCGGTCCTCTACTTCGGCTCGGTGCTCGCCTTCGGGGAGCTCACGAGCGAGCAGAAGAAGCGCGTGGTCGTGATCTTCCTCCTGTTCGCGGCGGCGGCGCTGTTCTGGTCGGGCTTCGAGCAGGCCGGGTCGTCCATGAACCTGTTCGCCGAACGGCTCACCGACCGGACGGTGTTCGGGTGGCAGGCCCCGGCGAGCGCGCTCCAGGCGGTGAACCCGTTGTTCATCATCATCTTCGCGCCGGTGTTCGGCTCCCTGTGGGTGTGGCTCAACGCCCGGAAGCGCGAGCCCTCGATCCCGGTCAAGTTCGGCATGGGCCTCCTCCTGCTGGCCGTGAGCTTCCTGGTGATGATGTGGGCGGCCACGCAGGCGAGCGAGACGCACCGGGTCACCCCCTTCTTCCTGATCGCCGCCTACTTCTTCCAGACGTGCGGCGAGTTGTCGCTGAGTCCGGTCGGACTGTCGAGCGTGACGAAGCTGGCGCCGAAGCGGCTGGTGAGTCAGATGATGGGCACGTGGTTCATGGGCTCGGCGCTCGGGAACCTGGTGGCCGGGCTCGTGGCGGGGCAGTTCCAGAGCATGCCCCTCCCCGAGCTGTTCGGGCGGGTCGCCCTGTGGGCGGCGGCGGGTGGCTTCCTCATGCTGCTGTTCTTCAAGCCGATCAAGAAGCTCATGGGCGGCGTGCGGTAGTGGACGCCCGTCCGCGCTTCATGCCCTCCGGGCTCACGCGGCATCAGCGCCGTGTGTACGGCGCCGTGACGATCTTCTTCATCGTGGTCTTCTTCGCGCTGATGTGGCCCGTCTACGCCCTATTTTCGGGCATCCGGCCCATCGTCCTCGGCATGCCCTTCTCGCTCGTCTACCTGGTCGTGATCCTGGCGGCCTCCTTCCTGGTGCTCCTCGGCGTGTTCACGTGGGAGGGCCGCGCCGAGGGCGGGCCCGACGAGGGGGACGGCCGCGCGGCGGACGGGCCCGGCGCGCAGGACGGCGTGGGGCGCCGCTGATGCCCGACTGGGTCATCATCCTGGGCGTGACGTTGGGCTACCTCCTGGCCTCGCTGCTCGTCGGACTGGCCTCGGGAGGCGAGGCGTCGAAGACCACCGAGGGTTACGTGGCCGGCGACCGGTCGCTGGGCTTCGTGATCCTCTACTTCATCATGGGCGCCTCCATCTTCAGCGCCTTCGCCTTCCTGGGGGGTCCGGGCTGGGCGTACTCGCGGGGCGCCGCGGCCTTCTACATCCTGGCCTACGGTACGGTCGGCCTCGTGCCCTGGTACTTCTTCGGGCCGCGCATCGCCCGGCTCGGACGCCGGCGGGGCTACGTGACCCAGGCCGAGCTGTTCGCCGACCGCTTCCAGAGCGCCGGGCTGTCGGGCCTGCTGGCCGTGGTGTCGCTGGTGGGCTTCATCCCCTACCTCATGCTGCAGATGACGGGGGCGGGCTACGTGTTCAGCGTGGTGACGGGCGGGAGGATGCCGGTGTGGGCGGGGGCGCTGCTCGCCTACGGCGTGGTCCTGATCTACGTGTTCCGGAGCGGCGTCATGGGGGTGGGCTGGACGAACACCTTCCAGGGCATCTTCATGATGGCGCTGGCCTGGGGCCTGGGCCTCTACCTGCCCCACCGACTGTACGGGGGCGTGGGCCCCATGTTCGACGCGATCGCGAAGGCGGCGCCGAAGATGCTCCAGGCCCCGGGCCTGGGAGCCGACGGCCATCCGTGGAGCTGGGGCGCCTACTCGAGCGCGGTGGCCATCTCGGTGCTCGGCTTCGGCGTGTGGCCCCACACCTTCATGAAGATCTACACGGCGCGCAGCGAGCGGACGCTCAAGCGGACGATCGTGTGGTATCCGACCTTCCAGATGTTCCTGGTGCCGATCCTGTTCATCGGCTTCTCGGGGGTCCTGGCCTTCCCGGGGGTCCATCCCGCGGACAAGATCCTCCCGACGGTGGTCACCTCGATCGGGCTCCCCCCGGTGGTGGTCGGCCTGTTCTGCGCCGGGGCCCTGGCGGCCTCGATGTCGACCGGGGACGCGCTCCTGCACGCCGCGGCCTCGGTGACGATCAAGGACCTGTGGCGCCCCCTGTTCCGGCCCGACCTGGCCGGCGACCGGGAGCGCAGGCTCATCCAGGGGCTCGTCATCCTCATCGGGGCCCTGGCCTACACGCTGGCCATCTTCGCCCACATGTCCCTGGTCGCGCTGCTCCTCCTGTCGTACGGCTTCATCGCGCAGTTCTTCCCGCTCCTGTGCGCGACCTTCCTGTGGCCCCGGGCCACGCGCGCCGGCGCCGTGGCGGGGTTGCTGGCGGGCTTCGTCGTCACGGTGATCTGGAACTTCGTGCCGGTCCTGCAGTGGCAGGGGATCCGCGCCGGCATCTGGGGGGTGGCCGCCAACGTGATCGTCATGGTGGTCGTGTCCCTGGCCACACCACCCATGGACGAGACGCACGTAGCGGCCTTCGTGGTGAGCTAGGGCCCGGTCCCCCCGCGGTCAGGCCTCCCCGCCGGCCGCCTTCCAGGCCATCGGCCACGCCCGGGCCAGCGCCTCGTCGATGTCGAGGGCCCGATCCAGCGCCGACAGCTGGATCGACTCCCGAACCGTGTGGGCGAGCGCCTCGTCGCCGGGCCCGATGCCGATCACGGTGGAGCCGTGCGCCACGAAGTGCCCGCCGTCGGTGGCGAACTTCCACAGGCCCACGGGCGGCCGCGACCCGATCGCCCGCTCGAGGAGCTCCACGGCCGTGGTCACGGCGGGATCGGTGGCGGCGCGCACCCAGGACGGATTGACGGCCGGCACCTCGCGCACCAGGCCCGTCCACGTCGTGTGCTCGACCGCCGGCACGAGGATCTCGGCCGAGGCGCCCGGGACCGCCGCGGCCGCCTCCTCGAGGGCCGGGGCGAGGAGGGAGCGCAGGATCTCGGGCGTCGTGTCGGGTCCCGTGCGCACATCCAGCGTGAGCCACACCTCCCCGGGAACCACGTTGCGGCTCACCTGGTCGGTCCGGACCAGCGTCGGCGCCACGGACGTGGGCCCGAGCTCGGGGTCCTCCGGGAGGGAGACCGAGGGGAGCCGCTCCAGGAAGCCGGCCACCACGTACAGCGGGTTCACGCCGCGCTCGGGGACGCTGGCATGGACGCTCCGCCCGGTGGCGTGGAGCCGGAGCTCGGTCCGCCCCCGGTGCCCGCGCCGCAGCTCGTTGGAGCTGGGCTCGCCGATCACCACCAGGTCGGTGGCGAGGCGCTCGGCCAGGTGGCGGGCTCCAAGCCCCCCGATCTCCTCCTGGACGACCGCGCTCACGTACACGTCGGACGGCGGGCGCGCTCCCTCGGCCAGAAGGCGGGCGACGCCGTGCACCTGGGCCGCGAGCGGGCCCTTGATGTCCACGGCCCCTCGGCCCCACACGCGGCCATCGGCGATCTCCCCGCCGAAGGGCGGATGGGGCCAGCGCTCCGGGTCCCCGACGCCGACGTGGTCCAGGTGGGTGTTGAACATGAGCGACGGCCGTCGCGCCTCTCCGCGCACCAGGCCGACCACGTTGCCGACCTCGTCCACCGACACCTCGTCGTAGCCGAGCGCCTCCATCTCGTCCCGCACCACGGCCGCCGTCCCCTCCTCCTCGCCCGGCAGCCCGGGCGTCCGGATGAGCCGCTGCAGGAAGTCGACGGTCCGATCCCGATCGGGCATGGTCCTCCTCGTGTCCGTGTGTCGGCGCCGTTCCCGGGGCCCAACCTACGCCCCGCCCCGTCCCGGCGCCTCGTTGCGCGCCCCTCGGTCGGGGTCCTAGCATCCCGGACCCGCGAACCCCGGATGGAGAACCTCTTTCGATGGGATCCGAGATGACCCGCCTCACCCTTCTCCTGTGCGCCCTGGGCCTCGTGTGCCCGCCGGCCGCCGCCGTGGCGCGGGCGCCGACCGCCACGCCGCCGCCCGACACGACGCCGGCGAGCGTGACGCCCTCCTCCGCCGCTCCGCCGGTGCGCTACGAGATCCGCTTCCCGAACGCCGCCCACCACGAGGCCGACGTGAGCGTCACCTTCTCCGGCCTCGGGTCCGCGCCGCTCGAGCTGCAGATGAGCCGCTCCTCGCCCGGTCGCTACGCCCTGCACGAGTTCGCCAAGAACGCGTACGGGCTGGCCGCCGCCGGACCGGACGGCGGGGCGCTGCCCGTGGAGAAGGTCACCCCCTCCCGCTGGCGGGTGTCGCGGCACGGCGCCTCCGTCACCGTGCGCTACACGCTGTTCGGGGACCACGCGGACGGCACCTACCCGGGCATCGACCGCACCCACGCGCACCTCGACATGCCGGCCGTCTTCCTGTACGCCCGCGGGCTGGAGGACCGGCCGATCGAGGTCACCTTCCGCCTCCCGGAGGGTTCCGGCTGGAAGGTGGGCACGCAGCTCGCGCCCACCTCCGACCCGCAGCGCTTCACCGCCCCCGACCTCCAGTACTTCATGGACAGCCCCACCGAGCTGTCCGACTTCGACGAGCGCGCCTGGCGCGAGCCCTCGGGGGACACCGCCTACACGATCCGGCTGTTCGTCCACCAGCGGTGCTCGAAGGAGGACCTGGACCGCTACGAGTCCATGGTGAAGCGGATCGTCCGGGAAGCGAAGGCCGTGTTCGGGGAGCTGGCGCCGTACGACTACGGCACCTACACCTTCCTGGCCGGCTACCTGCCCTGGGTGCACGGGGACGGCATGGAGCACCGGAACTCCACCTTCCTGACCAGCACCCGGCCCCTGGCCGACTCCGCCGACGCGGTGCGAAACCTGGGCGCCCTGGCCCACGAGTTCTTCCACTCCTGGAACATGGAGCGCATCCGCGACCGGGCCATCGAGCCCTTCGACTTCTCCCGGGTGGACATGTCGGGGCTGCTGTGGTTCGGCGAGGGATTCACACAGTACTACGGGCAGGTCGTCATGGAGCGCGCCGGCTTCACCGCCCGGAAGGACTACCTGGCGAGCCTGGCCCGCACGCTCGACTACGTGATCGACTCGCCGGGCCGGCGCTTCCGGGGCCCGATCGGGATGAGCCGCTACTCCCCCTTCGTGGACGCGGCCCGGTGGGTGGACCGCACGAACGCGCCCAACACGTTCATCTCCTACTACAGCTACGGCGCGGTGCTGGCCCTGGGGCTCGACCTGGAGCTCCGCACCCGCTACCACCTCACGCTCGACGACTACATGCGGGCGATGTGGAAGCGCTACGGCCTCACCGGCACCCCGTACACGCTGGACGGGCTGCGGGCGACCCTGGGGCGGGTCACGGGCGACACGGCCTTCGCGCGGCGCTTCTTCGCCGAGGACATCGAGGACAGTCATCTGCCCGACTTCGCCGCGCTCCTGGGCCGGGCGGGGCTGCTGCTGCGCCCGGCGCACCCGGACCGGGCCACGCTGGGCAGCGCCCGCCTCGAACCGGGCGACGGCGGAGTCCGCGTCGGCTCGGGCACCCTGATCGGCAGCCCGCTCTACACCGCGGGGGTCGACATGGGTGATGTGATACATGAGATCGACGGACATAGAACCATGTCTTCACAAGATATCCATGAAGTCATTGCCTCCCATTCGCCGGGAGACAGCGTCACCCTCGTGTACGCCGCGCGCGACGGGCGGCACCGGGCTCGGGTGGCCCTCACCGCGGACCCCGCCCGCGAGATCGTCCCGTTCGAGGAGGCCAGGCGGCCGGTCACGGACACCATGCGACGGCTCCGGGAATCCTGGCTGGGGTCGGAGGTCTCCGGGGGCTCGTGAGCCTCGACCTCCGGCACGACGTCCCGCTGGCGCCGCTCACCACCCTGGGGCTGGGAGGCCCGGCCACGCACCTGGTCGACGCCGCGGACGCCGCCGGCCTCAGGGAGGCCCTCGACTGGAGCCGGAGCCGGGACCTGCCCGTCCTCCTGCTGGGCGGCGGGAGCAACCTGGTCCTCCCCGACGCGGGCTACCGGGGTCTGGTGCTCCGGACGCGCGTCCCCGGCCTGGCGTTCGAGGCCCGGGCGGGAAGGGTCGTGGTCCGGGCGGGGGCCGGCGTCCCGTGGGACGAGGTCGTGCGGGCCTCCGTCGAGCGCGGCCTGGCGGGCATCGAGTGCCTGTCCGGGATCCCGGGATGGTGCGGGGCGGCGCCCGTGCAGAACATCGGGGCGTACGGCCAGGAGCTGGCCGAGACCCTGGTGGCCGTGACGGCCTACGACCGGGACGGCGGGGAGGTCGTGCGCCTTCCCTCCGCCGCGTGCGGCTTCGGCTACCGGAACAGCCGCTTCAAGTCCGCCGACCGCGACCGCTTCGTGATCCTCTCCCTCTCCCTCGCCCTCGCGCCGGACGCCCGTCCGCGACCGCGCTACCCGGAGCTGGCCGACGCCGTGGCGCGCGAGGCCGACCTCGCCGCGCTGTCGCCCGGGGAGGCCCTGCGGCTGGTGCGGGAGCGCGTCCTGGCCCTGCGGCGCGCCAAGTCCATGGTGATCGACCCGGACGACCCCGACACCCGCTCGGCAGGCTCCTTCTTCCTCAACCCGGTGCTCGGCGCCCGCGCCTTCGACGGCCTGGTCGAGAGGCTCGCGGACCACGGCATCTCGGCCCCGGTCCCATCCTATCCCGCTCCCGGCGGCGTGAAGGTCCCGGCGGCGTGGCTCGTCGAGCGCGCCGGCTTCCACAGAGGCCAGCGGCACGGTGGCGTCGGAATCTCGTCGGCCCACGCCCTGGCCCTCGTCAACCGGCACGGCACCACCGCGGAGCTGCTCGAGCTCGCGGTGTCCATCCAGGACGCGGTGGAGCGCATCTCGGGCCTGAGGCTGGAGATCGAGCCCACCATCGTGGAGAGTCCACCCGCCTGATCGGACCGACCGCGACGCCGGGCTGTACAGACGGTGCCGGCCCCTGTTCACTTGTGGCCGGGTCGGACCCGCCGGTACGGCCGCACAGGCCGTCGCGCGGCGGGCAGGCGTTTCACCAGGAAGCGGCTCACCAGGCATGAACGACCACAACCTCGAACGTCCCCGACTCCCGGAGCCGATCTCCGGCCTCTGGGAGATCGCCATGAACCTCTCCTGGCGCTGGAATCCGCGCGCCCGGTACCTGTTCCGGAGGCTGGATCGGCCGCTGTGGCACCGGACCCGGCACAATCCGGTCGCCATCCTGCAACGGGTCGACCCCGGGCGCCTCGCGCGCCTGGCCGAGGACGCCGACTTCCGCCGTCTACACGACGAAGTGCTGGCCACCTGCCGCCGCGAGGAGTCCCGCGAGGGCACCTGGATGGCGGCCGAGCATCCCGAGTTCGGGGACCGCCCGGTGGCCTACTTCTGCGCCGAGTTCGGGCTCCACAACTCCGTCCCCATCTACTCGGGCGGCCTCGGCGTCCTGGCGGGAGACCACTGCAAGGCGGCCTCGGACCTGGGCGTGCCCCTGGTGGGCGTGGGGCTCCTGTACGTGAAGGGGTACTTCGACCAGACGATCCGGCTGGACGGATGGCAGGAGGACATGGAAGCGGCCTTCGACCCGGCCTCGACGCCCCTCGTGCCGGTCCCCGGACCGGACGGAGGCCGGGTGGTCGCCCGGCTCGAGGTCAACGGCCACGACCTGGCCATCGGAGCCTGGAAGCTCCGCGTGGGCCGCGTGCCCATCTACCTCCTGGACACGGAGCTGGAGGAGAACCGGCCGGAGGACCGTCAGCTGGCCAGCCGGCTGTACCCGGGCGGCCGCCTGGAGCGCCTCCAGCAGGAGTGGATCCTGGGCGCCGGCGGGGTCCGGGTGCTGCGTGCCGTGGGCGTGGACCCCGCGGCGTGGCACGCGAACGAGGGCCACGCCGCGTTCATGCTCCTGGAGCGCGTTCGCGAGCGCATGGAGCGTGGCTCCACGTGGGAGGAGGCGGTCGAGCGTGTCCGCGCCACGAGCGTGTTCACCACCCACACGCCCGTGCCTGCGGGCCACGACATCTTCCCGCTCGAGCAGGTCGAGGCCTGCGCCACGAGGCTCCTGGACACGCCGGGCATGAGCCCCGCGCGACTGGCCGAGCTCGGGCGGGGCCTCGAGGGGCCCGGCGGCTTCCACATGACGGCGCTCGCCATCCGCCTGTCGGGCGGCCTCAACGGCGTGTCGGAAACGCACGGGCGGGTGACGCGGAGGATGTGGCACCCCCTGTGGCCCGGCCGCTCCGTGGAGGACGTCCCCGTCGGACACATCACCAACGGTGTACACCTGTCGACCTGGATGTCCCATTCCCTCATGGAGTTCCTGGACGGCCACCTCGGGGCCGGCTGGGTGCATCGGCTCGCCGACCCGGCCCTGTGGGATGCGGTCCGCGGGCTGGACGACGAGGGCCTGTGGCGCGTGCACAAACGGCGCAAGGAGACCCTGCTCGCCTTCGTGCGCGAGCAGGCCCGCCACCGGTGGGCCGAGCACTGGGGGGACAGCGGGCACCTCGTCGGCGCGGGTACCCTCCTGTCTCCCGACGCGCTCACGATCGGCTTCGCGCGCCGCTTCGCCGAATACAAGCGCGCCGACCTCCTCTTCCGGGACGCCGACCGGCTGCGCCGGCTGGTCACCGACCCGCGCCGACCCGTCCAGGTGGTGTTCGCCGGAAAGGCGCACCCGGCGGACGACCAGGGAAAGCGCATCCTGCAGCGCGTGTACGAGGCGGCCCGGGACCCGGGGTTCGAAGGCCGCATCGCCTTCCTGGAGGACTACGAGCTGCACATGGCCCACCGCCTCGTCCAGGGCGTCGACCTGTGGCTCAACCTCCCGCGCCCGCCCCTGGAGGCGTGCGGGACGAGCGGCATGAAGGCTGCGCTGAACGCGGTGCCACAGCTCGGCACATGCGACGGTTGGTGGGCCGAGGGCTACGAAGGCTCGAACGGCTGGCAGATTCCCCTCGCCCCGGACGAGGAGGACGTCGACGCGTGGGACGCACGGCACCTGTACGAGCTCCTGGAGGAGCGGGTCGTTCCGCTGTACTACGAGGGCGAGCACCACGCCGCTCCACGCGGCTGGGTCGCGGTCATGAAGGAGGCCCTCCGCGTCGGCGGAAGCCGTTTCACCGCGCGCCGGATGGTCCGCGAGTACGTGTCGGACTACTACATCCCCGCCCGGAGAGGCACGCCCGACGGTCTGCCGGTCGAGGCCGGTTGACCGCGTGAGGCCGACTCCGCGAGTCGTCCACCTGGTGGCGGAGTACTGGCCCTACGCCCAGACCGGGGGCCTGGCGGAGGCCGTGCGCGGCCTCGCCGTCCACCAGGCCCGCTCGGGCATGCGCGTCACCGTCGTCCTCCCCCTGTACCGGGGGGTCCGCGAGGGCCCGGCCACGCTGGAGCCCGTGGGCCCGGCCGCCCCGCTGACCCTCGGCGGCGAGCAGCGAACGGTTCGGGTGTGGCGCGCCACCGGCGAGGCGGTCGAACCCGGCCCCGAAATCCTCCTCCTCGAGCACGACCCGTTCTTCGACCGCGACGGGCTGTACGGGGAAGGGGGCGCGGACTATCTCGACAACGCTCTGCGCTTCGCGCTGTTCGGTCGCGCCGCGGCGGAATGCGTCGTGGCCCCGAGAGCCGCGGAGCCCGGAGGGGAGCCGGTGGTCGTCCACGTACACGACTGGCACGCCGCCCCTGCACTGCTGTACTTGCCCGCCGGCACGGGGACGGACCGCGCGGCCCGTGTGCTGACCGTCCACAACGCCGCCTTCCAGGGCCGCTTCCGCATCGACCTCGAGCCGGCGCTGGCCCTCCCCGGGGCCGCATCGACCCCCGGGGCCGCATCGGTCCACGGGGCCCTCGAGTGGTACGGCGAGCTCAACTTCCTCAAGGCGGCCCTCGTCCTGGCCGACATGGTCACGACCGTGAGCCCCACGCACGCCATGGAGCTGTGCACGAAGGAAGGGGGCTTCGGGCTCGATCCCATGTTCCGCGAGCTGGGGGATCGGCTGGTCGGGATCCTCAACGGGATCGACACCGAGCTGTGGGACCCCTCGGCCGACGAGTACGTGCCGCCACCCTTCGCGTTCGGCCCGGACGACCTCTCGGGGAAGGCGCGGGCCAGGGAGGCGCTGCAGCGAGCGGCGGGGTTCCCCGTCCTGCCGGATGTCCCCCTGTTCGGCATGGCGGCCCGTCTGGCGCGACAGAAGGGCATCGATCTGCTGCTCGAGGGCCGTTGCCTGGAGAGCGCCCGGGCCCAGTTCATCCTCCTCGGAAGCGGCGACCGGTGGTACGAGGAGAACCTGGTGGCCCGCGCCCGGGCCGACCGGGTCGTCGTGGACCCGGTGTTCAGCGAGCGCAAGGAGCACGAGCTGATGGCCGCCGCCGACGCGCTCCTCATGCCGTCCCTGTACGAGCCCTGTGGCCTGACGCAGATGCGCGCCCAGCGCTACGGCGCCCTGCCGGTGGCGCGCCGGGTCGGAGGGCTGGCCGACACGATCGAGGACGGCGTGACGGGCTTCCTGTTCGGGGCCTTCGAGCCCGGGGCCCTGGACGACGCCGTGGACCGGGCCATCGAGGCCTACGGCGACGCGGCCGGGTGGGACGCCATGCGCCGGACGGCCATGCGCCGGCCGTTCGGCTGGTCGGAACCGGCGGACGCCTACGCGGCGTTGTACGACCGGGCGCTGGCACGACGCGGAGGCGCCTGAGCCGACCGAGGCGAGAGCGGGAGCGCGGCCCCCGGCTGGCCCGGAGGTGGCGCCCCGCATAGTTTTCTGGTCGGAATCTGTAACCAGTGCCGTTCGGCGTCTCCAGAGAGGGGTTCGGATGGCCCGGCACGACGCGCGCACCCAGTATCGTCTGGCCCTGGCGGCCGGCCTCGTCGGGTCGGTCGTCTTCCACGGGCTGCTGCTCCTGTTCGCCCCGGCCTTGCCCATCGGCGACGCCGTCGCGCGGGCGAGCGCACTGCAGGTGGTCGAGATCCCGCCGGCGCCCACCCCGGCTCCGCCGGAGGCGCACGTTCCCGCGGACCCGGCCCCCATCCCCACGCCGGCCATGCCGGTGGCGGCGGCCCTGGACGCGCCGCCCGACGCGCCCCAGCTGATCCCCTACGAGATCGCCCCCAAGCTCGAGAACCCGGCCGAGGTCCAGCGCATCCTCCAGGAGCTGTACCCGGCCGAGTACCGGGACCAGAGGATCGGGGGCGTGGTGGTCCTGTGGCTGTACATCGACACCGAGGGGAACGTGGCCCGCGTACTGGTGCGCGCCCCCAGCGGACACGCGGGCTTCGACGAGGCCGCCCAGGAGGTCGCGCACCGGATGGCCTTCCGTCCCGCCTTCATCCACGGCCACGCCGTCGGCGTGTGGGTCTCGCAGGGGATTCGCTTCACCGTGCGCCAGACGGCCGACACCAACGCCCTGCGCAGCCTCCGGAACGACGACCACCCCGTGGCCTCGAACTCGAAGGGAGACCGCGGGCTCTAGGCGTCCGTCCCGCCGCCGCCCTCCTGCCCCCGGCCGACCTCGGCCAGCTCGCTCGCCTCTCGCCGCCGGCGCGCGTCCAGTCGCTTCCACGTCGACAGCCGCACGGTGACGTGCACCCCGAACAGGGCGGCCCCCACGACCTCCAGCGACCTCCCGGCGACCACCACCCACCCCCCCCCGGCCAGGGCGCCGGCGGCGGCGCAGCCGACGCCGGAAGCGAGCGCGGCCGCTCCCGAGCCGGCCACCCGCGCGGCCGGACGTCGACCGCCGGCGCGCGGGAGGATCCAGTAGGCCACGCCGAGGGCGAGCTGCACGAGCCAGCCGACGAGGAGGAGCTCGACGTGGACGGGGGCGAGCCGCGCCAGGCTCGCGGCGACGGGCGGATCGAGCGGAGGCACGGCCAGGAGCGCCGCGCCGAGGAGCGCCCCGAGGACGAGGCAGACCAGCGACGCGCGCACGGTCCACACGGTGAGGCGGGGCACCTCAGCTCCCCCGCGCGCGCGGCCACAGGACGGCCGCGAAGGCGAGGAGCGCGGCCGACTGCGCCAGGGCCGACAGCGCGAGCAGTGCGGCCCACGGCCCCCCCGTCCCGGCCGCCCGCGCCGGCTCGGCCACGATCCGCAGGCCCAGCCCGCCATACAGGAGCGCGTACACGGCCCACAGGGGCCGGTCCCGGCCCCGGGCTGGAAACAGCCAGTGGGCGATGCCCACCACCAGGCCCGTCAGCCAGCCGACCACCAGGAGGTGCACCCGGACCGGCTCGAGGGCCGGCAGGTGGACCCCCCCGCCGGGCAGCGCGCCCAGGACACCGACGGCCAGGCCGAGGGCCAGGCAGCCCAGCGCCGTGCGAACGAAGGCGCGGCTGACGGGGGGCACGCCGACCTAGCCGGGCAGGACGGGCAGCACCGCCACCCAGACGTGCTCGTCGGCCCGGTAGGAGCGGTAGGCCGAGGCGTCGAACCGATCGGCCCGCTCGGCGCACAGCTCGTAGTAGAGGGGCTTGGGGTCGTGGTCGTTCACGATCGTGAGCGCCTGCCCGGGCCCAAGACCGTCGAAGCGCTCGTGGACGGTGGCGTGCTTGGCGGGCCCGTCGAGCCTGCGCACGTCCAGGAGGTACGGACCCTGGATGGCGCCCGCGTCGTGCACCGGCCGTTCGGGCCGGCCGGCGCGGGCGGACTCGCCGCGCGCAGCCCGCTCGGGGGCGGGCTCCCGGAAGGCCCCGCCGCAGCGGTCGTCGGTGCCGCCCGCGGCGTCTCCGGCGTCCGCGTCCGCCACGTCGGCCGCTTCCCTCGCGTCCCCCGCGGCGCGCCGCTCCGCGCCCTCCTCTCCCGCCGCCCGCTGGAACCACACGCGCCAGTCGTCCGGCGCGAGCCGCTCGGCCCGCGCGCTGAACCCGCGCTCTCCGAGGACGGCGTACAGCGGCACGGGCTCGAAGGGCGCCCGCAGCCGCAGGACGTGGCCGGCCGGCACCCGGCCGGCGTGCTCGAGGATGGCGGCCAGGGGCTCCTCCCCCCGGGCCAGAATGGGCCGCACGTCCAGGTCGTGGACGAACGCCTCGGGGACCGTCTCCGGGCTGGCCTCCGGCGCGGAGCGTCCCTCCGGGCCGGCGTTACGGATCGAGAACAGCTTCATCGTGCACCTCGGTCTTCGGAGTCTCGTTTGGAATCGCGCTTCGGGTGCAGCATCGGGACCTGCCTCGTCCGGGCCGGTCGCGCTCAGCCCCAGCCGCGGATCATGTCGGGATGCCAGGCGGGCTCGGCCGTGTAGCGGAGCTCCACCTCCCCCACGTGGGGCAGCGCCTCGAGCGTGACTCGCATGGCCCTCTCCAGGTGGCCGGCCAGGGGACAGCCGGGGGTCGTGAAGGTGTGGACGACTCGCACCCCCTGCCCGGTCCACTCGATGCCGTACACGAGGCCGAGCCGCACCACGTCCAGCCCCACCTCGGGATCCACCACCCGACGAAGGGCCGCCGCGATCCCGGCCGCGCCCGGGTGGAGCAGCGGCGCCCCACCGGCGCCCGACCCGCTCACGCCGGCCTCCGGCGCGCCACGGCGGCGAGCTGGACGGTCTCGACCAGGGCCCCGCACGCCAGGAGGAGCGCCGCGGCGCGCGTGACGGCGGGCGAGCCGGCCAGGATGCCCCCCACCAGCCCGGCCGCGCCGACGGCCTGCAGGCCGACGGACGCGAGGGCCGGGCCGCGAGCGAACAGCTCGGCCACCATGGGCACCGGCCGCTCCGAGGCCACCGGCCCGAAGCGGTGATGCCACACCAGGAAGGGGAGGATCTTGTACTGGTGTCCGGCCACGAACAGGCCGAGTCCCCCCACCACCAGGGCCGCCACGTACGCGGTGGCCAGGCGGGGAGACGCGCCGGGCATCAGCATGGCGGGAACGCCCAGCACCACCGCCACGGCGAGCAGCGCCAGCGCGACGGCCACCAGCCGCATGCCCGGATCGAGCGAGGGACGGCGGCGGCCGCGGAAGTGGAGGGCTCCCTGCCCCACGAACGCCGCTCCGCCCGCGGCCAGCAGCCCTCCCCCGGCCGGCAGGGCGGACAGGGGGAGGACGTGGTGGACCAGCGCCAGCACGGCCGCTCCCAGCGCCAGGAGCCACGCGGCCGCGCGGCCGGGCTCCTCGGTGACCCCGTGGCTGAGCAGGAACATGGGCAGCAGGCGCCGCGACACGCCCACGATCACGAGGAGCACCCAGCCCACCGCCGCCACGTGCAGGTGGAGGGCGATGAGGAGGAAGCGTCCCGGCCCGAGGAAGCCGGTGCGCAGGTTGACCGCCAGGAGCACGCCGAGCGACACGGCCACCACCAGGAAGGCGTCCGCCGCGGCCAGGCACCGCCAGGTGGTGTCGCGGCGCGCGGCGCCGCGCAGGGCCGCGGCCAGGTGCCAGGCGAACAGGAGGAGCCCCGTTCCGAGGGTCGCGGCGCCGGCGATCACCATCCCGGTCCGCCCCGTGGCCAGCCCGCACACGAACAGGCTCACGCCGCCCACGTGGAGGCCGAAGGTGAGGTGCCCGAGCCGCCGCGAGGGGAAGCGACCGCCGAGCGCCACGGGCAGGAGCTGGTACAGGGCCCCCATGATGGAGGTGGTGATCCAGCCGAGCGTGAACAGATGCGTCACCGCGGCCACGCGCGGATCGGCGTAGCCGCCGCGAGCCAGTGAGGGAGCCAGGACCGCCAGCCCGACGCCGCCAGCCACGTAGAATCCGAGCCCGGCCAGGAGGTGCTCGGCCGGCAGCGCGAGCGGGGGCGCCGAGCCGGGGATCGGGACGACCCGTCCGCCCGTGCGCGCGACCGGGTCGGGCGCGGGCGCGGCCGGAGCGGCCGGAGTCCGGGCGGCGACCCCGATCCCCTCCACCTCAGGCCCCGGGAGCGCCGGGGTCGCGGGCCGGGGCCCCGGGCAGAGCCTCGATCAGGGCTCCGAGGTCGAGCCCGTGCAGGCGCGCGGCCTCCCGGAGCGGCAGCTCGCCCCCGCAGCACAGGTCGAGCCCGTGCCCCAGGAGGACCTCCCGCGCGCCGGGGATCCGGCGTACGATCTCGTGCAGCGTCCACTCGGGGAGCCCGGTCGTATCGGCGGTGGCGGGGCGCATGGCGAACCTCCTGGTGCGTGGATCGGGGCCTGCTGCGACCTCACGATGGGACGACCCCGGTGGGTTGTCAAGATTGTCATCATGTTTATATTGTAAATGTGGCCGGTCGGGCCCGGCGTGCTATCGTTCGGAGTTGATGCCGCCCCGGACGGCGCCCGGGCCGACGATGCTCTTCCCTCGACACACAGGCACGAACGTGAACGACATCGACACCCACATGCCCGAGGAGCTGCTGGCTCCCGGCATGACCGATACGCGCCGCCGACTCCTCCTCCGCCTCAAGCGGCACGGAGCGATGACGCTGGCCACGATCTCGGAGGCCTTCGATCTCTCCCCGGAGACGCTGCGCAGCCACCTGCGCGACCTGGAAGCGGAGGGCGTGGTCGAGCGGGCCGGCGTCCGCAGGCACGGGCGTGGCCGGCCCGAAGTCATCTACCGGCTGGCCCCCGCCGCCGAGCGCCTGTTCCCGCAGCGCGAGGGCGAGATGCTGGGAGAGCTCGCCGCCTTCCTGGTCCGGAGCGGCCGCCCGGACCTCATCCACGGCTTCTTCGAGGAGCGCATGGCCCGCCGGCGGGCCGAGGCGCTGGAGCGCGTCGAGGGGCTGGAGGGGCGAGCCCGGATGGAGGAGATCGCCGACATCCTGACCGAAGAGGGCTTCATGGCGGAGGTGGAGACCTCGGCGGACGGCGAGTCCGAGCTGCGGCTGTGCCATTGCCCGATCCGGGAGCTGGTGGACGTGTCGACCGTCCCCTGCAAGGCCGAGATCGGGCTCATCCGGGAGCTGCTGGGGGACCTGGCCCGCCACAGCTACATTCCGAACGGCGAGCCCGCCTGCAGCTACTCGCTCCGGCGCCGGGACGGCGCCAGGGACGAGCCGGCCGCGGAGGCCGCCGGGTAGCGACCGGCTCCCCGCCGAGCACGGGGCCCTCTTCGTGCGACGCGTGGCAGGCATCCTGCTGCGCGTGGCGGGGCGACCGATCCGATGACCCTTCTCCCCTCAGGCGGGAATCCCGCTCCTGGACATTCCGACAGCCCTGGCGTCCATCCTCCGGCACACGGCCGGCATGGCCTGGAAGATCGCCTGGGGCCTGGCGCTCGGCTTCACGATCTCGGGCGCCATCCAGGCCTTCGTGTCCCGCGAGGAGATCGCCCGCCACCTGGGCCGGCCCACGCCCCGGGCCCTGGCCCTCGCGAGCTTCTTCGGCTTCGCCTCCTCGTCCTGCTCCTACGCGGCCGCGGCCATGAGCAAGACCCTGTTCCAGAAGGGGTCTCATATCGTGAACGCCACGGCCTTCCTGTTCGCCTCGACCAATCTCGTGATCGAGATCGGCCTCATCCTGTGGGTGCTGCTGGGATGGCAGTTCGTCCTCGCCGAGTTCGTCGGGGGGATCCTTCTCATCGCCGTCATGGCCGTCCTGCTGCGCTGGTTCGCGCCCGCCGGAGTGTTCGAGGAGGCTCGCCGTCACCTCGAGGAAGCGGGGGAAGAAGGCCACGAGCACCACGGGCACGGGGGCACGCTGCCCGCCTCGGCACTGCTCACCCGCCGTGGGCTGGCGGCGACGGGACGCTACCTGTCGACGGACGTGCGCATGGTGGGCAAGGACATCGTCCTCGGCCTCGTCATCGCGGGGACGCTGGCCGCGGTCGTGCCCCGGGCCTGGTGGCAGGCCCTGTTCCTGACTGCGGGCGGCGGTGGCGCCGTGCATCCGGGGCTGTGGGTCAGCATCGAGAACGCGGTGGTGGGTCCGGTGATCGCCATCGTGTCCTTCGTGTGCTCGGTGGGCAACATCCCGATGGCGTCCGTGCTGTGGGCCGGGGGCATCTCCTTCGGCGGGGTGGTCGCCTTCATCTTCGCCGACCTGGTCACGATCCCCATGGTGCTGGTCTACCGGCGCTACTACGGGTGGAAGCCGGCGCTGGTGTACGCCGGCTACCTGCTGGCCACCATGGTGGTGACCGCGCTGCTGGTGGACGGCCTCTTCCGGCTCACGGGCCTGGCTCCGTCGGTCCCGGTGGCGGCGCGCCGGGGGCTCGAGCAGGTGGACTACTTCGCGTGGGACTACACGACGTGGCTCAACTTCGTGTTCCTGCCGCTGGCGGGGGTGCTGTGGTGGATGGGCTCGCGGCGCGCCGAGGTGGGGGCGCACCGCCGCGGCGGGTAGTCGGCCCGGCCCCTAGCCCGCCACGCCGTACTGGGCCACCGCCTTGACCACGTCGGTCGTGCTCAGCAGCCCGACCAGAGACCCGTCCTCCATCACGAGCACCCGGTGGACGCCCATGCGCAGCATGTAGCGGGCGGCGTCGCGGATGCTGTCGTCGGGGCCGACCGAGGACACCTTCCGGGTCATGATCTCCTCGACGGTGTGGTCGTCGAACACGTTCCACTCGGGCGCGTCGGGGCTGGCGAGTCGCTCGACCACGTCCACCCCTGCGTCGGCCCAGTAGGCCAGGAAGTAGGCGGCCGTGGGCTCGTCGGGCGCATCCGCGGCGCGCTCTTCCTCCTCCGAGAGACCGTCGGGCTCGGAGGGAAAGTCCCGTTCCGTCGGCGAGCCCGGCGCGTCGGCGGCGAACATGGCCAGGTCCGAGGCGCTCACCACGCCGACCACCTCGTGGCCGGCGAGCACGGGCAGGCCCGTCACCCCCGACGTGGCCAGCGTCTCGGCGGCTTCCCGCAGCGTGAGGTCAGGCGACACGGTCACCACGTCCAGCGTCATGACGTCCCGTACGCGTAGCATCTCGCGACTCCTCGGACTCGTGTCTCGCGTCCCCGGCGTCCCCCGCCCTCGCGCCGGCCGCCGGAGCCATCCGGCCCCGTTGCGCGCAAGCTAGGGCGGGCCGTCCCGAAGGGCTGTCCTGCACTTCCCGTTTCGAGATGTGGGGGATTCTCGCGGCGCGGCGGCCGCATCGTGGAGCGGGCCCGGCGCCGCTGGCAACCAGCGCCCGCGACCGCCGGCCGCGTCCCCCGCGCTGACGTCCGCGTCGACGTCCGCGTTGACGTCCGCGCCGCCGGCCGGCATCGTGCGGCCGCGAAGGATGATCAACCCCACCAGGAGCCGAGCATGTCCCGTCCCGTCGACGCCGCCCCGGGCCGCGCGCCCCGCCGTCCGCTGGCCCTCGCCGCGGCGCTCGCGGCGGTGCTGGCCGTGCCCGCCGCCCTCGCCGCGGCGGCCCCGCTCCTCGCCGCTCCGCCCGCGGCGGCCGACACGACCTTCGGCGCCCTGCGCTGGCGCTCGATCGGTCCGTTCGAGGGAGGACGCGTCGAGGCGGTGACCGGGGTGCCCGGCCAGCCGAGCACCTTCTACTTCGGGGCCGTGGTCGGGGGCGTGTGGAAGACGACCGACGCGGGCGGCCACTGGAGGCCGGTGTTCGACGGGCAGCCGATCGCCTCGATCGGGGCGATCGCGGTGGCGCCCTCCGACCCCAACGTGATCTACGTGGGCACCGGGGAGCCCGACCCGCGCGGCGACATCTCCTTCGGCGACGGGGTCTACAAGTCCACCGACGGCGGCAAGACGTGGACGAACGTCGGCCTGCGCGACACGCGCCACATCGGCGACATCGTGGTCGACCCGCGCGACCCGGACGTGGTCTACGTGGCGGCGCTCGGCCACATGTTCGGCCCCAACGAGCAGCGCGGCGTGTTTCGCTCCACCGATGGCGGCAAGACGTGGGAGAAGGTCCTGTACCGGGACGAAAACACGGGCGCGGTCGACCTGTCGATCGACCCGAACAACCCGCGCGTCCTGTTCGCGGCCCTGTGGCAGGTTCGGCGCCGCCCGTGGCAGCTGGTGAACGGCGGGCCGGGCAGCGGCCTGTACGAGTCCACCGACGGCGGCTCCACCTGGACGCAGGTCCAGGGGCGCGGCCTCCCCCCGGGCACGCTCGGCCGGCTGTCCGTGTCGGTGTCGGGCGCCGACGGCGAGGTCGTCTACCTGCTGGTCAACCACAAGACGAAGGGCGGCCTGTACCGCTCCGACGACGGCGGGGCCACCTGGACGCTGGTCAACGACAGCCAGACGATCCAGCAGCGGCCGTGGTACTACTTCCGTGTGTACGCCGACCCGAAGGACCCGAACACGGTCTACGTGTGCAACTTCCTCTTCCACCGCTCGACCGACGGGGGCCGCACGTTCGGCACGATCCGGCTGCCGCACGTCGACAACCACGCCCTGTGGATCGACCCGTCGAACCCGGATCGCATGATCGAGGGGAACGACGGGGGCGCCACGGTCACGGTGAACGGCGGCCGTGACTGGAGCTCGGAGTCCAACCAGCCCACCGGGCAGTTCTACCACGTGAACGTGGACGACCGCTTCCCGTTCTGGCTGTACGGCGCCCAGCAGGACCGCGGCACGATCGCCATCGCCAGCGCCTCCTACCGCGGCGCGATCACCGACAAGGACTGGTACAACGTGGGCGGCGGCGAGAGCAGCTACGTGCTGCCCAAGCCCGGCGACCCGAGCGTCGTGTACGCGGGCTCCTACTTCGGCTACACGACCCGCATGGACGTGAGCACGGGCCAGACCCGGAACGTGAGTCCGTGGCCCCTGAACCCCGAGGGCGCGCCCGCCAGGGCGGTCGAGTACCGGTTCAGCTGGGTGTCGCCCACCGCGGTCGACCCGCGCCACCCGAACGTGGTCTACGCCGGGTCGCAGAAGCTGCTGAAGTCGACCGACGAGGGGGCGAGCTGGACGGAGATCAGCCCCGACCTCACCCGGAACGACACCACGAAGCAGGTGCGCTCGGGCGGCCCGGTGACGTGGGACAACGTGGGGGCCGAGTACTACGACGTGATCTACACGATCGCCCTGTCGCCGAAGGCCGAGGGGGAGATCTGGGTGGGCTCCGACGACGGCCTCGTCCACCTGACCCGGGACGGGGGCCAGCACTGGAGCGACGTCACGCCCAAGGGGATGCCGACGTGGGCCAAGGTGAGCCTCATCGAGGCCTCGCCGCACGACCCGGCCACGGCGTACGCGGCCGTGGACGCCCACAAGGCGGACGACTTCACCCCGTACTTCTACCGCACGCACGACTACGGGCAACACTGGACCCTGATCACCCGCGGGATCCAGGCGCCCTCGTTCGCGCGGGCGATCCGCGAGGACCCGGCCCGCAAGGGCCTCCTGTACGCGGCCACCGAGCTGGGCGTGTACGTGTCCTTCGACGACGGCGACCACTGGCGCTCGCTGCAGACGAACCTGCCCACGACCTCGGTGCGCGACCTGGCCATCCAGCAGGGGGCCCTGGCCATCGCCACCCACGGCCGCGGCTTCTGGATCCTGGACGACCTGGCGCCGCTCCGGGGTTGGTCGCCGGAGGTGGCCTCGGCGCCGCTGCACCTGTTCACCCCCGACACCGCGTACCGCACCGAGGCGGCGGGCGGCCGCGTGTCACCCGGCGAGGCGGCCGGCCAGAACCCGCCCCGCGGAGCCATCCTGGACTGGTCGCTGGCCTCGGCCGCGCGGGACTCCGTGCGGCTGGAGGTCGTGGACGGGAGTGGGAAGGTCGTGCGGAGCTTCCGGCGCGAGCTCGGGGGCTCCGGCGCATCGTCGGGCGGTGGCGCGGCGGGCTCGAGCGGCGGACGCGGCGGCGCGTCCGGCGGCCTCTCCGCCCACGCCGGCGTGAACCGCTTCGTGTGGAACCTGCGCTACGCGGGCGCCCCCGCTCTGCGGGTTCCGGGCGGCGCGGTGTTCGAGGCGGGCGGTCCGGCGGCGCCGCGCGCCGTGCCGGGCGACTACACGGTCCGGGTGACGGTGGACGGCCACACGGCGACGGCGCCGCTGCACGTGGCCCTCGACCCCAGGGTGCACGCCAGCACGCAGGACCTGCAGGCGCAGCTCGATCTCATGCTGAAGCTGCGCCAGGCGATGACGGACGATCACGTCGCCTTCAACCGGATCGCCGGCGTGCGCGAGCAACTGGGCGTCCTGGAGCGGCAGCTGGGGAGCGACCCGTCCCACGCCTCCGTGGTCGCGGCCGTGAAGAAGCTGGACGAGCGTGCCGACTCGACCGCGACGCAGCTGTTCCAGTTCCGCGCCCGGGTCCCCAAGGAGCTGTTCATGAACCACCCGGCCACCCTGAACGTGAAGCTGGCCTCGCTGCAGGGCTCGGTGGACGCGGCCGACGCGGCCCCCACCGCGCAGCAGGTGGACGTGTACGACCTGCTGCGGAAGCGGCTGGACGGCGTGCTGGCGGAGTGGAGCGAGATCCGCACAAAGGAGATCCCGGCGCTCAACGAACAGCTGCGCGCGGCCGGGATCGGACCGGTGTTCGTGCCGGGGACGGGAGAGGAGTAGGCGCCGGGGCCGATTCGGGCTCGGGCGGGTCGGCCGGACCTTTCAGCTGAAGCGTCCGGGGGATCGATCCGTGATCGCCGGACTCCGGTTCCCGCCCTTCGGGCTTGACGCCTCGACGGGGTCCCGGCTAGATCAGTTTCGGTTTTTGAGTCCTGATCTGGCGTCCGTTCGCCGCCCTGCCGACGAGGAGCCCCACCGTGCACGCTGCGGCTTACACGCGACGCCTCTCTCCGCTCCGCGTCACGACCCTCCTCGTGGGAACGCTGAGCCTCGCCGGCTGCGGGGGTGGAGGCGGAGGTGGAGGCACGACCGGGCCCGAGACCGGCAGCCTGTCCGTGACCACGGCGACGACCGGTCAGAGCCTCGACCCGGACGGTTACACGGTGACCGTGGACGGCGGGCAGGCGACCTCGATCGGGACGAACGACTCCAAGGCGTTCGCGAGCCTGTCGGTGGGGAGCCACGAGGTCCAGCTGGCCGGCGTCCGGGGCAATTGCGCCGTGGGCGGCGACGACCCGCGATCGGTGTCGATCGACGCCGGGGCCAGGACCGGCACCCTGTTCGACGTCACCTGCCAGCACGCCCTCGTCGACCAGATCGCGTTCTCGACGACGCGGGATGGCAACATCGAGGTCTACGTCATGAACCCGGACGGCTCGGATCCGGTCGACCTCAGCAACGATCCGTCGAGCGACGGGAGTCCCGCCATCTCTCCGGACGGGACGAAGGTCGCGTTCGTGACCTACCGGGACGGCAACAACGAGATCTACGTCATGAACGCCGACGGGTCCGACCCCGTCGACGTCACCAACGACGGGGCTGCCGATTTGGATCCCGCCTGGTCGCCCGACGGCAGCAAGATCGCGTTCGCCACGGACCGGGACGGCAATCTCGAGGTCTACGTCATGAACGCCGACGGCTCGAATCCCGTCCGCCTCACCCACAACTCGGCCAACGACCGGTGGCCCGCGTGGTCTCCCGACGGATCGCAGATCGCGTTCACGTCGAGCCGGCCCGGCAACGACGACATCTACGTCATGGACGCCTCCGGCTCCGACCCCGTCGACCTCACTGACAACCCGGCGGAGGACACGGACCCCGCCTGGTCGCCCGACGGGACGCAGCTCGCCTTCGCCACGAACCGGGACGGCAACCTGGAGGTCTATGTCATGAACGCCGACGGCACGAGTCCCGTGCGCCTCACCCACGGCTCGGGCGTCGAGGTGGGTCCGACCTGGTCCCCGGACGGATCCAGAATCGCGTTCCAGGGCGACAAGAACGGCGTGGCCGACATCTGGGTCATGGACGCCGACGGCTCCAACCAGGTGGACATCACCCTGACCTCGGCCAGCGAGAGCGGGCCAGCATGGAGCCCTGTCCAGTAGAGCCCGGAACGAGGAGCGTACCATGCACGCGAAGACCCGAGCGCGACTTCTCTCCCCCCTGCTCGGCGCAGCGCTCCTCGCCGGGACGCTGAGCCTCCTCGCCTGCGGAGGCGGTGGAGGCGCCACCGGCCCCGCTGCGGGCAGCCTGTCCGTGGCGACCGCGACCACGGGGCGGGACCCCGACCCCGACGGCTACACGCTGACGGTGGACGGCGGGCAGGAGATCTCGATCGGGACGAACGACTCGCACACCTTTCCGGGCCTCTCCACCGGGAGCCACGACGTCGAGCTGACCGACGTCCGGGCCAACTGCGGCGTGGGCGGCGACGACCCGCGATCCGTGTCCATCAGCGCCGGCGCGACCGCCAGCACGACCTTCGACGTCACCTGCCAGCACGCGCTCATCGACCAGATCGCGTTCATGACGAACCGGGACGGCAACTACGAGATCTACGCCACGAACGCCGACGGCTCCGACCCCGTCGACCTCACCAACGACCCGTCGAGCGACCTGGACCCAGCCGTGTCCCCCGATGGCACCAGGATCACCTTCACCACGGGTCGGGACGGCAACGCCGAGATCTATGTCATGAACGCCGACGGCTCCAATCCCGTCGACCTCACGGACAACTCCTCAGACGATGAGGTGCCCGCCTGGTCACCCGACGGCAGCAAGATCGCCTTCGCCACGGACCGGGATGGCAACGCCGAGATCTACGTCATGAACGCCGACGGATCCGACCCCGTCGACCTCACCGACGACCCGGGGGCCGACTTCTATCCGGCCTGGTCCCCCGACGGATCGAAGGTCGCTTTCACCACCGACCGGGACGGCGCCTACGAGGTCTACGTCATGAACGCCGACGGCTCCGACCCGGTCGACCTGACCAACAACCCGGCCGACGACAGACAGGCCGCCTGGTCCCCCGACGGCTCGAAGATCGCCTTCGCCACCCACCGGGACGGCAACTTCGAGGTCTACGTGATGGACGCCGACGGATCGAATCCCGTCCGCCTCACCCACGGGTCGGGCCTGGAATGGGCTCCGACGTGGTCGCCGGACGGCTCGAAGATCGCCTTCCAGGGCGACAAGAACGGCGTGCCGGACATCTGGGTGATGGACGCCGATGGCACCAACCAGGTCGACATCACGCAGACCGCGGCCCTGGAGGAGACTCCCTCCTGGAGCCCGGTCCAGTAGGCTCAGCGCCAGGTGCGCCGCAGCGGGTGCGCCTCCGTGTTGAACACGACGAGGGAGGTGTCCGCCGCCCCCGCCCACGTCCTCAGCCCCAGGGCCGAGTCCGGCGAGAACAGCAGCCACGCGTACTTGAGGGTCTCGGCCAGGAAGTAGGAGGGCATGCGGTCGGCGCGCTCGCCCGTGCGGACGTCCTTCAGGGCGGCGAAGCCGGCGTCGGTGCGGCAGTCCTCGACGATCGCCTCGAACATCCTCCGCCCCATCTCGCGGTAACGGACGTCGCCGGTGGCGCGCCACAGGTAGAAGGCCGACTCGAGGGCCTCGGGGCGGAGCTCGTAGCCGGGGCGCACGATGTTCATGGCCCGGTAGTCCATGACCTCGGGCTCGATCCCCCACCGCTCCCACATGGTGTCGACCGAGGCCATGAGCGGCACGGCGCGGCCGAGGAGAGTGTCGGCGAGGACGGGCATGGAGTCGGCGCGGAGCGCCTCCGAGCCCAGGGTCAGGGTGCCGGGGAAGAAGGCGTCGAGCGCCCCGAAGTGGGTGGCGCCGCGCTTGCCGGTCCGCATGTCGGCGTGGCCGTACCAGGCGCCGGTCGGGCCGCGGTCGGCCAGGTAGCGACCCGCGGCCGAGGCGCTGGAGCTCCACATGCGCAGGAAGTCCCGGTCGCCGAACAGGACGTACGCCTTGAGCAGGTACTCGTAGTAGGAGTCGATCCCGCCGCTCACGTGGCTGTCCGTGCTCTTCCACGCCCCTGTCCGGACGTCGATGGCGCTCCCCACCAGCCCGATCTTCGAGCGCCGCTCGTACAGTGCGGTCACGGCGCGCTTGGCGTCGAGGTAGTAGATCGTGTCGCCGGTGAGCTTCGAGAGGGTCCCGAACTCGAGCATGAGGGTGCCGACCTCGGCCGGATTGCTCACCGGCCCCGAGACGGCGCCGGTGCGGAGGTTCACGAAGCGGTAGGGCATCCCGGTCGGCGAGCCGAACGCGGGCAGGAGCCGGTGGCCCAGGTCCTTCGCGAGGGCCAGGAAGCGCGGGTCGCCGTCCATCTGGTAGGCGGACAGGAGCCCGCCCAGCATCCGGATCGTGACCTCGAACATCTGCACGCGCTGGTTCCGGTCGAAGGAGAGGCTGTCCAGGATCATGCCCTTCGCCCGCGCGGCGTCGCTCTTCAGGCCGAGGAGGAGCATGGTGTCGAAGCCGTCGACCGGGGTCATGAGCAGGGAGCCCCCCTCGTACCAGTCGCGAGGGCCGCGGCTCAGCGGCCGGAGCTCGTCGTGGCCGGCCGCGTAGCGCGCGTACCCGTCCCAGGCGTGGGCGAGCTGGCCGCGGACGGCCGCGGCGAGGGGCGCCCACACGGTGTCGCGAGGGGCGGAGGAGGCAGCGGAAGCGGAGGCCGCGCCGCCGGCGCTGGGGCGCGAGGGCCCGCCGTAGAGCACGTACAGGACGGCCAGGAGCGCGGCGAACACGAACAGCGGCACGAGCACCCGCGCCGGCGACCGACGGCGGCCGTCCCGGTCGGGGTCTCGACGCCCGCCGCCCGCATCGTCCCCGGCCATCAGGCGCTCACCGGGATCCGCCCTCCTCGCCCTCCATCTCCTGGCCTATGGTCCCCTTGAGGGGCCCCTCCTTGATGAAGGCGGCGTCCTTCCGGTAGACCGGGTTCGTGGTGTCGGCCGGGAGGAGGTGCCAGCCGCCGTCCAGGATGACGGCGCCGGCCACCGAGGCCATGGCGTGGTGGTAGATCGTGTCTCCGGTGGGGTTCTGGTAGATGCCGGTCACCCGGTAGAGGTGGTTCGCGTAGATGCGCTTGCCGAGCCCTGTCCACCCGTAGAACGCCTTCACGGGGACGTGGTCGATGGTGCCGTCCGGCTTCGTCACCGGCTTCACGTCGAACAGCACCTTCCCGGCGGTCATGTCCTCGAGCTTGAGCTCGACGGCGTGCGGGTGCAGGTGGCCGCTCATCCCGATGATCCGGCCGCCCGCCTCGGGCCTGGCCTCCCACGTCTTCACCGTGCGACCGGGCGGCAGGTCGAAGGCCATGCTCCCGTCGCCCTTCTCGCCGAACGGGTACTCGACGTCCATGGAGAAGGGCTCGACCTTCCACAGCGGGAAGATACGACTACGAGTGTAGGCGAGAACCAGCCGCACCCGCACGCCGTGGTAGTCGGTGCCCGTGGGGTTGTAGAGCATGGTCATGAACAGGAAGGGCGAGCCCTTGCGGACCGGGATCCCGAACAGCCAGCCGGGGACGCGGACGGCCGGCGTCTCGGAGCCGGCGGCCAGGATGCGGCGCATGATGGGCGAGAACAGGGTGCGGGCGTCCGGCTCGAACAGGTTGGTGTGGTGGAGGACGGCGTGCGGCACCGGCCTCCCCCGCCCGTCCACGATCTCCACCCGGTAGGCGTGGATGGTGGCGTCGAACGGGAAGGTCCCGCTCTGGACGGGGATCTGGGTCACCTGCCAGGGGCCCGAGTGGGCCGGAAGGTCGGTGGGCCCGACCTCGAGCACGAGCTCGTGCCGTTCGGGCCGGTCGATGACCTGGGCCTGGTCGCCCTGGACGGCGGCCGGGGGCCGCGAGCCGGGCACGGCCTGGGCCCTGACCGCGGACGGAGTCGTGAGGGCCGAGAGGGCGGCGAAGGCCGCGCCGAGCGCCGCGGCGGCGAGCACCAGGAGCGTGGACGGTCGCTGGCCGTTCAGGGGTCCCCCGGGGTTGCGGGTGGTCACGATCCGGAGCCCAGTTTATGGGGGCGCGGTCCCGCGGGACAGGCTCGGTGCGCGCGAGCCGGAGTGGAGAAGCCGTGACGGCTGAATCCTCCGGGCGCCCGGACGCGTTGGGGACGGGGACGGCCCTGTCGATCGGGGCCACCTCGGCCGAAGTTGGACCCGGATCCGGAGCCGCCCGGAGCGTACTGTCGAAGGAGAAGAGAGAACCGTGAACAAGACCATCAGAAGCCGCGTCCACCGTTCGAGCACGCCGCGCCCGTCGACCGCCGCCTTCGCGTGGGCCGTGGCGGCCGTGGCCTTTCTCGCCGCCCCCGCCGCCGCCCGTGCCCAGCAGGCGTCGGCCGGCTCGGGGCCGCTGTACGAGCCCCGCAACGTGAAGGCGGCCTATGCGGCCGGCACCCGCTCGCGGGACGGCATGCCGGGCCCCGATTACTGGGAGAACCACGCCAGCTACCGGATCACGATCGACGCCTCCCCGCCCGACCGCACGATCCACGGCTCCGAGGAGGTCGTCTACCGGAACTCGAGCCCCGACTCGCTCCCGGCGCTCATCATCAAGCTGCTCATGAACGTCCACCAGCCCGGCGCGCCCCGCTTCCGAGGCGTCTCGAAGGACTTCATGACCTCGGGGGTGCACATCGACAGCTTCGCGGTGAACGGCGCCGCCCAGGAGTGGAAGGACTTCCCGTACGCCTTCACCTGGAAGCCCGTGAAACTCCCGGCCGCGCTCATGCCCGGCGACTCGGTGCGGCTCCACTTCACCTGGCACTACGACCTGGCCGAGCGGGCCAGCCGCGAGGGCGTGATCGACTCCACCACCTACTACATCGCCTACTTCTATCCGCGCGTGGCCGTGTACGACGACTACGAGGGCTGGGACACCATGGAGCACACGCCCAGCCACGAGTTCTACTCGGACTTCAACGACTACGACGTCACCGTGAACGTGCCGGCCGGCTACGTGGTGTGGGGGACGGGGACGCTCCAGGACGTGGACCGGCTGCTGCAGCCGGGGCCGCTGGCCCGCTTCAAGAACTCGTTCACGTCGGACTCCACGATCCACGTGGCGACCCGGGAGCAGATGCTCGCCGGGAAGGTGACGACGGGAGGCGGCGCCGGCGCGACCAACGCCTGGCACTTCACGGCGAAGTACGTCCCCGACATGGCGTTCGGCCTCTCGAACCACTACGACTGGGACGCGGCCAGCGTGCTGGTGGACGACGCCGGCGGGCGCCGGGCCAGCGTGCAGGCGGCCTACAATGACACCGCCTCCGACTTCCATCACATGGTCCAGTTCGGGCGGCACTCCCTGGACCTTTTGTCGCACACGTGGCCCGGCGTCCCCTACCCGTACGAGAAGACCACCGAGTTCCAGGGCGGCGCGGGCATGGAGTACCCGATGATGGCCAACGACGCGGCCTACAAGGACTCGACCATGTCGCGCTTCGTGGCCGAGCACGAGATCGCCCACACCTACATGCCCTTCTACATGGGAATCGACGAGACCCGCTACGGCTTCATGGACGAGGGCTGGGCGACCACGTTCGAGTACCTGCTCGGCGTCGAGGACATGGGCAAGGCCCGGGAAACCAAGTTCTTCGACCAGTTCCGGGTGAACCGCTGGGCGCACGACAACTCGGCGGCCGAGGACCTGGCAATCACCACCCCCGGCGACATCCTGGGCGGCGCCGCCCTCGGCATCAACGAGTACGGGAAGGCCGCCATCGGCTACCTGGCCATGAAGGACCTGCTGGGCGACGCGACCTTCAAGAAGTGCCTGCAGGCCTACATCGCGCGCTGGCACGGCAAGCACCCCAGCCCGTGGGACTTCTTCTACACCTTCGATGACGTGGCCGGCAGGCCGCTGGACTGGTTCTGGACGAACTGGTTCTTCAGCGACCATTACATCGACCTGGCCGTGGCCGACGTGGACAGGGCCGGGGACGGCTACGACCTCACGCTCGACAACATCGGCGGGATGGACGCGCCCGTGGACCTGGTCCTGGGCTTCGCCGACGGGAGCTCGAAGACCGTCCACGAGACCCCGGCCATCTGGGAGAAGGACCAGAAGCGGGCCGTCGTGCACGTGAAGACGGACGGTACGCTGACCAGCGTCGGGATGGACCACCAGATCTGGGTGGACGCCGACACGTCCAACGACGGGTGGAAGGCGAAGGGGAGCTAGGGGCCGGCGAGCGCGACAGCCAGGCGGTCGGGGGCGAGCTTCCCGCTCACCGGTTCGCCTCGTCCACGGCGCGCTCCATCCGCTTCACCCAGCCGGGCACGACGCGGAAGTAGTGCTCCTCCCTCTCCGCCGGCGACTGCAGGTAGATGAGGCCTCCGTCGTGGCCTACGGCCCACGACCAGCCGGGCGTCTGGCTGAACTGCGGCGCCACGGCGAGGAGCTCGGGTGCGCCGACGGGCGGATCGGCGCCGGGGTGGATCCTCACCTCGTAGAACTCCCAGTCCCCCTCGTCGGTCTGCTCCGTGTAGACCAGCTCGGTCGCCGACAGCCATTGGGGCTCGTTGCCCCGGGCCGCCACCGCATAGCGGTGGTCGAGGGCCGGCCAGGGCTGGAGCGTCAGGTCTCCGGCCGAGCTCCCCTGGTACGCGATCCAGTGGTGGTCGGGAGCGATCGAGAGGAATTGGCCGGTGCTCAAGCCCAGGGAGTCCACGCGACCCTCGGAATCGACGATCAGGGCCGATTGGCCGCCGGGCACGCCGACGAGCAGCGAGTCCGCGGACAGGTACATGGAAGGCCGTAGCGTCACGGAAGGTGCGATGGTCGCGAGAACGCGGGGCGGCTTCGAGGAGTCCAGCAGCCGGGAGACGAGAGACTCGCGACCCGGCTCCTCGCTCACGGCGTAGGCGATGCGGTCCCCGCGCGGGCCGAAGACCGGAACGTCGATGAACGCGCCCTCGGCCACGGTCTGATGCGTGCCCGCCTGCAAGTCGTAGACGCGCAGCTCCTGCTGCTGGATGCCCTCGACCACGGTGGCCAGCCGGCGGCCATCGGGGCTCTCACGGAAGCGGAGATGCGCGGCTTCCTCCAGGGGCAGGGGCTCGATGCGCCCGTCGGCGGCGATGCGCACCAGGCGACCCACGGCCGCGTTGGTGCCCGGCAGGTAGACGAGCGTGCCGTCCCGGGTCAGGTCGAACTGTCCCGTGCCGGTGTAGTCCTCGCTGCGCACCCCGGGCACCAGGGAGACCGAGCGCCCCACCGTGAGGGAGTCGAGGCTCTCGATGCGCGTCGCCATGATGCTTCCATCGATCCCCATGTAGACCAGGTACCTGCCGTCCACGACACGGAAGTCCGCGCCGCGCAGCAGCGCGGGCTCGCCACCTTCGGCGCCCACCTCATGATGCCAGTATCGGATGCGGTCCGGGTTCGACAGGTCACGGCTGGAAGCGAACTTCTCGGAGCGACCTCCGCACAGCACCTGGTCCTTCCGGACGAGGACGGGGTCCAGGCAGTATCCTCCGACCGTGACCTCGCGTGCGCCGCCGCCCAGCGGGTCGATCCAGCGGAGCGCACGGCCGTTGTCGTCGCCGAAGAAGATCCGGCCGTCCTCGGCCCACGCCCCCCCGAAGGAGAGGGTGATGGACGCGACGGCCGAGCTGCTTCGTCCGTCGATGTCCATGACCTTCATCTGGTACCCGTTTCCGACGGACATGCCGACGGCCAGGCGCTTGCCATCGGGCGAGATCAGCGGCGTGGTGTACGCTCCCTCGCTGCCGGGAATCGCGTGGCCCTCTCCCGTCTCCAGGCTCCGGTACCGGAGCTCGGTGGT